>Ga0056107_100001_pt1 | contig 176519 bp, 267 predicted proteins | sample WorMetcrassitun2_FD_77006 | JGI IMG/M metagenome (GOLD analysis project Ga0056107, IMG submission 77006) | Marine gutless worms symbiont microbial communities from Max Planck institute for Marine Microbiology, Germany - Olavius crassitunicatus.2 ...
AATCGATAATAAAGCCATACTGTATATTGGATAATTTCAACTGGGAATCGGTATCTTTATGTACCTGTTTGCATTAATCATCCGGGGGTTGTCGCTGAATGAGCTTTAATTTGGTAGTGTCCGAATATAAAATAAGATCTGTGAGAAGATTATAAGATTGATTCTGATTGTTAGTTGGATAATTGATAGACTTCCGTGTTCCAAGTTTATCTGAATATTTCAGAACAAACAGTACATTTGTACATAAAGATCTGGAGTAATTTGTCGATTAAGTGGTCTGAAGAAGATTTTTTCACTCTTTAAAATACTATTCACCTTTAGGGGTACAAACAATTGAAATACTTAGTAAAAATAATCATCGTTTTTACGATGCTGTTAAGTTTTAGTACGAGCCAGGCAGCGACGCCGGGCGATCCAGCCGCTGGAAAGGCGAAGGCGACGCTATGTGCGGCCTGTCATGGTCCAGAGGGTATCAGTATGACTGATCTCTGGCCTAATTTAGCGGGGCAGAAAAAAGCCTACCTGGAAAAGCAAATAAAAGCCTTTCGAGACGAAGAACGCATAGACCCTACCATGTTACCAATGGTTAAACCACTTACTGATCAGGATATAAAAGATCTGGCTGCATACTATAGCAGCTTGAAATAAGCTAAGAGTGACTGGACGTGGCTTGGATTTTTTGCAAGCCACGTCGTTCAGTCTTCATGATACGTGGTGGTTTAAACCTAGCGACAAGATACTGGGCTTGTACTTTCAGTTTTCATCCAATCACATTTCAAATCAAATCCTTACAATAATTAGGGGCATTATTACTGGATAAACTTATCAGCACCTTTAACAAATCCCGTTATTCAGTAAACATTTGTCCCAATAGCAAAAACAGAAAGTAATAGCCAGGTGATGTGAAATAGTTCTAGTAGTATTACCAATAATCAAAAATCAGCTCGAAATGGGCCCCGGGGAAACGTAAAGAAAATATTCTTGTTTGTTAGCCGGTAAGTTGATTTCGCCAGGGAGACAAGGTTCTTCTTCACGACGATACCTGAGCCATTCACGCAACCAGTTCATCCAGGAATTGATGGTTGTTCCGGCCGCCGCAATCAGCCATAACCACAGCTTATTGTCAGTAATAACGAGAGCATCTATTCCCAAGCCTGTAAAAAATGCTGTATGGGCAAGCCAATCGACAATATCATCCAGATACCAGCCAAACTTACTTGACTTGCCGATGAGCCACGCCACTTCCTCGTCACAATAGTCCAACCCACAGTATGGCGCCTACTACTCCACAGGCATGACTTACCTTGTGCAAAAGCAAAGGTGCTTGCTATGCTTGTTGCCAGACCAATTAAGGTAATCATATTTGGAGTTAGCTTAAGGCGTGCAAACACTGGACTGATCCGATAGGAAAGTTGTCGCACTAAGGGAAATATTTACCTTGGCCGAGGTGTGGAATTTAGCACCACCTTATCGTTAGAGATCGTATTCATCGACTAGTACTGTAACATCAGATTGTTTGTCATGAAAAGATTGCTCTTTGTTGGTGTTAGAAGAGTAATACGAAACCATACGTATTCCTGACTGCTTATTGATTTGCACATCTAATGTCTAAAGCAAATAGAGTATGGCAATCATTTAATACTCTTTCTCATCATCATATGGGGGTAGGCTTACTTCAATAAACTCGTTGCCGAATATTGCATAGCCTAGTTTTTGATAGAATCTGATAACTGTTTTTCTGGCTGCCAATTGTATTTCACCGATGCCATTTTGAAGCAGAATATTCTCTGTATCACACATTAATCTTGTGCCAACATCAACGCCATGATTTTTTGCTGATACTGCTATTTGTTTCAATCTTACGATGTCCATTTCTTGAGGGAAAATTTGCAAGCATGCTATAAGTATTCCGTCGTGGGTGATGCCAAAGTGTCGGGCCTCAGGCTCCTTGCTTAAATCCTCATCATAGATTGACATACCGAGCGGTCGCCTGAAATATTTATCGTGTAGCTTCAATTCTTCCTGGTACAAACTGGAATTGATATCAATTTCGATAAACTTCATAGTCTAGATTCTCGCTCAGCATTTTGTCATTAAGACTAGTTGTTACTTAAGATATGCTTACTGGTGACTCCAGTTATCCGGATCAGAGCTATTATTTGGTGACAGTCCAATAATATCTCCTTCAGTATTGGATACTAAACCCAAACACGGTGCGGTTTGCATAGTTAAAGTAGACCGTCACCTGATTGATCTCCAGTATCTCTCCATCATCCCATTCAGCATCGCGTAAGGTCTGGATATTTTTACTGCTTATGTTTGTTATGTCTTCGGTCAATTTCCTGGCATAGGGTCGAGCATTGCTATCTATTTTTCATCAATGGCCTTTGCCAGCTTACCTTCAGTCAGTGCCGAGCGTATATTCCCGCAATGTTCATCATCATTTAGTAATCGAGTCGATCCTGTGTAATGGTGTTCGATGCAGTGGTGACACCTGTTAAGGATGCTCGTGTAGACACCTATTACTTCCAGTATTCACTTTTGGATCGTGTTGTGTGGATGGTGCAAGACGTACTTGTACATGGTCATGTGACCTTGCATCGTATGCGGTCTTAAACTGTGAGCAAGCATAATGTTATCCACGTTATTGTTTTTGGTCCTTTGATGTTGTCGTATAACTTCAGCAGCGAGCCTTCTGCATCTTCGTAGGCAATGGTCTTTATCCAAGTCATGCCTTTACCCTCAAGTACTTTGTGCCGATTAATTATTGTTAAATCTTATTGATAATCCTGCATAGATATTAAATTCCGAGGCAGGTTCAAAAAATCGTCCGCCAAAAGCATTTAATCTGACATTACTCGTAAAAGATTCATCAAACAAGTTATTCAGGCCAATGAATGAAGAAATTTCCCAATTTCACAGATGACCTCTATAACCACTGCGCAGATTAACAACTGTATAGAAATTACTGGCAACAATATTGGTATTATTTGCGAAAAACTCATCAATATGCATTACATCGCCAACGATATAGAGGTCAGAATTATGATGATACGCCAGCTCTCCATAGAATTGTTGTTTGAGCATTCCTAGCAGTGCGTTATTAACGCTAGCAGTGCGTTATTAACTAATAAAATATTGCTTGAGAAGTTTTCAAATTCGAAGTCTGAATACGTATAGGCAGTCGTAAGCTTCAAGTCTTCAGCAAGATCAGCAACTACAGACACTTCAAGACCGTCACGCTCGGTATCCGCATTCCGAAAAAAGCCAGATTACCAATGCCGGTAACACTAACTATTTCATCATCTATTTGCATAGTATAGACTGCAATATCGTAGTAAACACGTCCATATAAACTACCTTTGATGCCAATTTCGAAGCTGTCAACGCTTTGTACTTGTACGTTATTGAATCCGCCGAGGTTTACATTCGAGTTTCGAGCAGGATTTGTCAATTCCGTAAATGTCGGCGTTTCGAATGATGTGGCGTAGTTTGCATAAAGGTGCATATCCTGTTGAATATCCCAAACTATGTCAACTGTCGGATTAAACTCATTGAAATTGAGTTCACTTGACTGATTGTCATTGCCCAGAAAACGATCTTTAACGGACAGGTCTACGATGTCATAGCGTTCACCGACAGCAAGTGTCAGTATGTCGTTTATATCTATTTCATTGCGAATATAGAAACCATATGACTCTGCTTCTTCCGGTTGATCAAAAGTCAGATTTTTTTATTCCTGCATTATTGAGATAACGCTGTCTATCATCTTCCTGAATGTCAATATCAAAGCCTAATGTTAATCAGTTGTTCCGACCTAGTAGCACACCAGTGTATGTGTATTGGCCGCCGCCAAAGAAAAAACAATTAAATGCAACAACACCATCATCAGACACAAAGGGAATATGTGTTCCTATGGGTAGAAAGGTTTCAAAATCCCTCCACAGGTAATAATTGCGTAAAGTGACTTAATACTGATCACCGAAGGATTTGTGATAAACGAGCCACAGCTTTTGTTGAATTAGTTTCTCTCCCGTATTGGATGCCAGATTGCGGCTTTTTGCGACTATTGTGAATTAGCTGCAGTCAATGCACCAGCATTGTTTACTGTCGGTGAATCAACGACATTGACTGTGACCGTTAGATCGGAATCTTCATCAATGTCGTAACGAAATTTGCTATTAAACATGGCGTATTCAACTTCTGAATGAGCTCGATAACCACCTATTGTTAAATAAGATACATTAATTAAATAATTCAGACGATCGTGCTATCCACCCGTCTTTAGCTAATATTTTTGCTGATCATACTCACCGATAGTTACCTTGGACTCTACAAAAGGTATTTTGAGACCATCCTCGGTGAACAGGCTAATTACTCCACCTGCAGAACTTCCATAAAGTAAGAATGATGGTCCGCGGATAATTTCGATGCTTTGTGCTGATCCCAGATCTATGTCATCAACTCCGCTTTGACCATCGGCCAATGTCGCCGGGATTTCATCGCTAAACAGCTTTACCCAGTGTATACCAAAAGCTGCCATCGAGCCAAATCCGCGGATTGTGATACGCAGATCCTGAATAAGGTTATATCTATTTTACGTGAATAGACCGGGGTCAGGGTCAGTGATTCATCCAGCCCAAGTTGCTGTCTACCGATTTGTATGCCTTGGTTTTCAACTACGGAAACAGCTGAAGGGATCTTGTAAATGGCCTGTTCAATGCGTACTGAACGAACAGTAATGCTTTCCAAGGGCTGTTCTTCCGCACTAAGAATTGTCGAAAATGAGAGGCAGAATAGAACAAAAATTAAACAGACTATTTGTTTGGTGGTAGAGAGCATAACAATTCCAATCTGTAAAATTTATTAAGATTAAGTACTTTTTTTAAAAACCATGCTAATCTTTTTCTTTTTTGCTGACCATAATAATTTACACCTTAGTTGATCCGCAGTTCTAAGCGATTATCTAGTGAGGGCTATGGATGAAGACTTTTATTTCAAATATTACTGTTGAGTGGGTACATTGTGATGCTGACGGCATTGTATTCTATCCCCACTTTTATGTCTGGTTCGATCAGGGTACCGAACGCTTGTTTAAGACAAATGGCTTGTCTTATCAGGTATTAAGTAAGAAATATAATGTGTTCGGTATGCCGCGCTCGTGGAAAGCTGGACAAAGTATAAAAATGACAGCAAACATGGTAGTGAGTTGGAGATGCATAGCTGGGTAGCGGAGTGGGGTGGTCATTACTGGTTAAATATAAGGTTTATCCATGCAAATGGCCCAGAGGCGCTTGAAGAATTTGAGCGGCGGGTTTGGGCTGCAGCAGATCCGGGATCAGAAAAATGTATGCGGGAAGAATCCATCCCAGAAGAGGTAAAAGCACTCCTCATCGATTAGTATGTGGAAATATATTCACTCCATCTTCAGAGCAAGCAAAACCAGGTAAAATTAATTTTTTTAAATATCAGTGTAACTTACTAGTTTACATGTAGATATTTGTGGTAATTTTGATAAAAATGCCTCTCAGTATACCCGAAATAGGTGATTTCTATAGATGAACAAGTTGCTATATTTACAGGCGTGAAGGAGCGCGCACACTACTTATCAGGAAAGGACAGAAAGGGATATCAAACTGAGATGGGATTTCAGTTAATATCAGTTAATAAAGGAGAACGTTAAGTAGATCACGGAAAGTGAGATTGTCATGGATGGCATTCCACTTCATATGCGGAATTCATTTAGTTCGTATTGCCTACGTAGCCATTTTCCTTAAACCAGGTGATCGCATCAGCGATCCCATCACAAGCTGGTCGGGCCCGATAACCTAATTTGGCTATGGCTTTTTCGCTGGAAAAAAACATCTTTTTCTTTGCCATTTGAACCCCATCAATAGTGGCGATTGGTTCATTTCCTGTTAGTCGTGCCCAAAGTTCAGCTAGCCAGGCAATAGGTAGAATAGCATTGTGAGGTAGCTTTATCCTGGGTGGCGTCAGATCAGCCAAATTGCATATTGTTTCCAATATTGCTTTTAATGACATGTCCTCTCCACCAAGAATATACCTTTCTCCAAATGCGCCATGTTTAAACGCAAGTAAGTGCCCACGCGCCACATCGTCTACGTGCGCAAGGTTTAGCCCCGTATCTACATAGGCTGGCATTTTTTGGTTTAGGGTATCAACAATAATTTTTCCAGTTGGAGTGGGTTTTATATCGCGTGGTCCAATGGGTGTAGAGGGGTTAACAATAATAATTGGGTAAGCTTCCTGAGCCACTAGTGTAAGTACTTCCTGTTCCGCCAGATATTTTGATCGCTTATAGTGTCCAACCTTATCACTAAGACTTACCGGAGTATCTTCATCTGCAGGTGTACCATCCTTAGTTAGCCCCAATGCAGCGACGCTGCTTGTGTAGATAATTTTACTAACTCCGGCACTAATGGCAGCATACATTAAATTCCGCGTACCCTCCACATTAACTTTATACATGGTATCTGGATCAGGGATCCACAGACGGTAATCGGCAGCAACATGAAAAACATTTTCGCAACCGCGTACAACAGTTCTTAATAAGACGGCATCGGTCAGGTCACCCTCGACCAATTCAACATCAAGCCCAGAGAAATTTCGTCGGTCACTTGATACCCTTACCATTGCACGTGCTTCATGCCCATCACCAATTAGCTGTCTTAGCACAGCAGAGCCGACGAATCCATTTGCTCCAGTGATAAGAGTTTTCATTTTGATAGCTTTCTCTTCAGGCTAAGGTACTCATTTAATACCCACAATGAGAACAAGGGAGCTCCAATGTTTGTCAGGATGAGAAAGGGGACTAATTGGTTGGAAAGGGTAACTATTGGCAACAAGTAGAGTATATCTTCTGCTTCCATTCCACCAAGGTTTGGTTGTCTTGCTTCAGTCTTACCAATTTCTTCTTCTATGAACAGACGCATATGAAAAATTGTAGCTACGGCAAAACCCGCAAATATTCCCATTGGTAATGCATAGATACCAAGTTTACTTTGCATCAGACCAATACTAATGCCAATAAAGAGTAAGATGTTAACGATCACATCGCTTGCCAGATCAAAATAATGTCCAAAGCGTGTCATTTTTCCGGTAAGCCGGGCAAATTCCCCATCAGTATGATCCATAAAGTTGGACAGGACAAAACATAAGGCACCGATGTTTGTCCAGAAAAAACTACCCATCGTCAGACCGATGAAAGCGGCAATCCCAAACAGCAAGCGTATCCAGGTAAAGTGATTAGGGCCTAGCTTAGTATCTTTAAAAGGATAGATAAGACGATAGGCGAGACGTGCATCCCAGGGCTTATTATTTTGCATATTTACATATTGTTAGTAAGCATAGCATTCACGGAAAAATGTTTAAGGCGGCAAGTATAACGAAACGTTCATTCAAATTGTAAGTACAACTCAAAGTTTCGGAATAAAAAACCACATTGAGTAATATAATTTCAATACGCAATGTTTTCTATATTCTCGGCTTGTGCTTTCTCGATTCTGTCTGGGAAATATGTTTCAAGCATTTTTCCGAATATGTCCTTTAGTCGTCACACTACCCTGTGTGGTCATGCATCGCTCTACCGACTACGTCCATGCAGACGTCCGTGACTTATATTTTTATTCGTTTGAAGCTGAGGCCGCCAATAAACTGGGTAAAACAATTAACATACAAACCAAGGTCATTCCAATCCCTATGGTGAGCAATTTACCCATGCTTGCTGTTCCCATGTGAGGCGAAAAAGCCAGATTTCCCATACTACAGATTGAAGTCAATGCGCTCACCAATACGGCTTGCGCTGAACTGGTGGCAAGTAAGTTATTGTCTTCTGGCATGGCTGTTCGAAAGCGGTGCAGGATATGAATACCACTATCTACACCGATCCCCAGAATAAGTGGAAGGGCAATGACGTTGGCAAAGTTCAATGGTATCCCCAGTATAACGCTGACGCCACCAGTGCCTATTGCAGCCATGACCAGTGTAGATACGATTAATAAAGTATCCTTTTTATGTTGTAGAAGAATAAACAGAAAAACAGTGATCACAATAAATGCGTAGCTAAATGCTTGCTTGAAGGCCTTGACCACAGTATCACTGGCTTCAATATTAATCACGGGTGAACCGATTAATCTCGGTTCGATAGCCTGAACTTGCTTAACAAATTTACGTAGTGCCCCATTATTGTTTACATCTTCCTTAGGATAAATTTCAAGAATGTAGCGATCTTCTTTATTATACCAATGCTCAGCAAATGTTGCCGGGAGACTTTCCAAGCTAACAAAATCAGCATTCATGGAATCTTGCAATGCCCTCATTCTACCAGGAAGCGATGCCAGTAGATTATTTTCTAATCGGACTAATAATTGGGATTGTTGTTGAACGTCTAGTCCCTTAAGTTGCTCAAGCACTCGTGTGATATTATGTTGTAAGTTGATTAGCCTGATATGACTTTCCTTACTAGCCAGTTTATTTACGTCACTCACAAACTTTTCCATGGCCTCAATCCTGTCATTGTCTTCAAGGTTGGGAGTTCTTGTGTTAACATCCAAGTCACCCAGCAGTAGACCCATTTCTTCAATAATAAATAACTTGTCTCCCTGATCTACTGGAATGAAATCGTCAACCCATCTAACTTCACCAACTAACGGCAAACGACTGATCTTGTTTGCTGTTTTTACTGCATCCTCTTTTCCCGAAGCCAGTACAATACCTTTCCGCGGCGAGGTGGTGCGATCGGTAATAAGTTCTTTGGCAGTCTGTACTGATTCCATTGCCGGGTTCTGAAGATTTAATGGATTATGATCGAATTTAATTTGCGTGAGTAGAACAATAAATGCCAACACAGATAGTGCGGATGTAATAGATACTATGCGAGCATGGGTAAAAGGAAATAAAAGCAGTGTTTTGAATTTTTCCGATAAGTGATTACCGTTATGATTAATAGCATTCGGTGTATATTTAAAGATACAGAGCATGGCAGGCAGAAATGTCAGTGTGACTATCAAACTGATAAATATTCCAGTGCCGGAGATTAATCCCAACTCAGCTACACCATCATAGTCAGTAGGAATAAATGCAAAGAAACCGATGGCGGTTGTGGTCGCACATAAAAATATCGAGCTGCCAACATTATTTGATGCTGTTTCAATAGAGTCAGGATTGGAGTTTCCTTGCCGGCGAAGCTCACGGTAGCGCAAACAATAGTGAATGGCGAAATCAACTCCAAGACCAATATATAAAACAGCGAAGGCAATAGATATCAGATTGAGTTCGCCAACTGCAAATGTCGCAAATGCTGCTGTCAAAACTAAGCCGACTATCAGAGTTAATAAGGTTGCTACAACAAGGCGTATTGAACCCAGTCCAAATAACAATATAACTGATACTGTTGTGAGTGCCAGTAGCGTAACAATTTCTATGCCTCTGCTGACAGTCTGTAACTCTTCATGAGCAAGTGCAGCACTACCGGTCAATTTGATGCGAGCACCCAGCTTTTCCTCAATACCTAGCTCTTGGGTAATTTCCTGTAAGCGTTCAATTGCAAGGCTTGCCGGCATCAGATCGCCAAAGTCCAAGATTGGTTGCAGAATAATAAATTTTTTATAAACAGATTTTAACCTTTCTTCTCCATTCATTAATTGATGCCAGGATATACGATAATCCCGTTTATTGTTTATCGCCACTAGGGAAAGGTTAATTTGCTGAAGGAGTGATTTAATATCGAAGGTATCACCATCATTAATGGTATCAACAACCTTTGATAGCATGCCAAATAAACCGCGGATACTTTGATCTTCTGTTAGCTGGGCAAGAAAAGGCTGCATGGCTGCGAGTTCGTCGGCAAGATCTTGAAGTTCATCGAGATCTAAAAACAATAAGCCATCTTCTCTGAATATAGATGATCCATTCGGGTAGTAAACGGTTTTAAAAACCTTAGTTTCTTCCTGTAGTTTGCTATAGAGTAACTCAGCTGCATCTTGAGCCTGATCAGGAGTTTCTGCTTCGATAACAACATTGATATTGTTAGATATCTTGGGGAACTGCTTAACGTGCTCGATATCTAGCTTCCGCCAAGGTAATTCCGGCGATAACATATCAGCAGTACTGGTATTTATTCTCAGGTTGTTAATCGTATAGCTTAAGGCTATCGCCGCCAGAACAAAGGCAAAAACAAGCACTACAAAGCGGCCACGCTGAACCAAGCCAATCCATTTGTGCAGTAGTGCCAGAGCAAATTGTTTAATAGAATTCATCAGGATATGAAATGATTAAAATTTATTCGCAATGATTAGAGATCAATTAAATCTGCTATTTAGGGTAGAAAATAAAAAGATATTTAACATGAACTACTACTTTATCCATTACAGTATAAGCATGAGGATTGAATAAGTTAAAACACGTTAGCATTATTTTAATTACTTTTGTGTTCTGTCTTAAACACGGAAAACATAATTCTTATCCGCTTCACGTTCACAATCTGGTGAGTAACTTTTTTGTTCGTCAGTATAATACTGGTGCCTATGATCGCCATCAGACAGTTTGTTGTAAGTGACGTAGGGAACACGCCTTGCTTTATCAGTTATATTGACCGCAGAAAGGTGAGCGGCATAAGAATCGAAAAAGATTGCATCGCCAATGTTTTGTAGGCACTGATACGCAATTAAGTGTGTCTTCATTCAGAAGTTTCCATTTGTCGCCAATCAAGCCTTTATCATGCTGGCTGGATGCCATTTCAAGACAACCATTTTCTTCAGTACAAGGATCGATCGACAGTAGGGCGGTAATATGAAGCGCTGCGTAGTTATCCCAGCCAGCCTGAACATCCTGATGAGCCCTAAATCCATCTCCATCAGGCATCTTGAAATTAATTTTTTCCTGGAAGAGTACCGATTCTTCAGCAAATAGCTGCGATACAATTCCCTTCATTCTGTCTTCATCAAATAGTTTATTGAAGTTCTGGTGGTAGGGTGCAAAATTTTCCATTCGACAGAGTATTCCGCTACCATTGTGTAGCTGACTTTATTCAAAGTACATCATGTACTTCCCTGGTACTTCTGGATGGTTTACCAGTTCATCTATCCATTTGATGATCTGTTTCATTTCTTCGCTATTGAAGAGAGCTCTAACAAGGACGAAACCATCACGTTTGAAATCTTTTAGCTATTGCCCGGTTAGCATAGTAAATTTATGTTATCTTTTTTGAAAGGATGGTCTTATATAAACTACCAGGATTGATAAAACAAGCCTGCAAAGCTTAGGTCGACTTACTGTTGTTTAAAATAGTATCCAGCCGTTGACCTATCCATTTTAATGAAGAGCAAGCGTCCCAAAACCCTCTGGCAAGTTTGATCAAGTGCAGGATCTGGTCCGGGTTTTTTAATAGTAAGGCCAGCAGGTTGATTACCTTTACTTTACCGTAGGGATCGGTCACTTTCATCACTGCCTCCGGAATAATCATATCGGAAGAGTCACTAACAGCGCGGATCACAACGCAAGGTATCTTATTTTTCGCTGCAATTTCTGTAATGCTTGCACTTTCCATATCAACGGCAATTGTGGCATTGTGTTTTTCTATACTTGTTTTGTCCTGAACAGTTGTTAATACATGCATGGCATCAGCCAGTTGCCCAAGAAATATATTGTTTGGACAGTCTATTAGTTTATTCAAGATAGCTAAGCGCCAGTATTTAGCTGTTTCATATACTCTGCCATCCAGGGTAACAACTGTCTCGGGCACAACAAGATCACCAGTCTGCACATCAGCTTGTGTCGCTCCCGCCGTACCCATGCTGACCAGGACGTCAACTCCCGATGCTATCAATTTTTCAGTTGCTCGCTTTGCCCGTTCTGCTCCCATACCTGACACTATTAACAAGGTTTGTTCGCTTATATAAATAGTTTCCGGTTCAAGTTTATTGCTGGTCATACAGGCAGCTTCCGACAGTAATGCAGAGACGATCCCGATGCGCTTCAAGCCTAGACTGTTCTACTTGTTGGTTGGAAACGTTTGGATAATTCTTGCTCAGGCAAGGCCTTAGCAATCATATTAAAAAGTAATTTCAACAGTCTATCTTGCGTGGTCAAAATATTGGTAATCACTATGGTTGATTTTACACTGCGCCTGGAGATCTTAACTTCCCGGCCTGTGCGGTAGGCACAATTTGCATTTATTTCACGTAGGGTCAGCACTGCCATACCCAGGGTCCATAAGCAAAACCGTCTCATGCCAAGCTCCCGGGAAGGTATATAGAGCGTGTAACTCAATGCATTTTTCAGGTGCGATCGGGTCACACCAATTAGTTGTCCTAGTGCCAGTTGAAATTCCGTACCCCAGTCATCTTTCGTGATCCTCACTAAATCTGATCCATAACTTTGAAATACATCCCGCGGAAGCCAGCACATATCTCTTTTTTGATCATCCCGGATATCCTTAAGGATATTGGTCATTTGTAGTCCCTGGCCAAAAGATATCGCCAGTTTCATCAACTCTTCCTTATTCTGATTCATCTCCTTACAATAATCACAAAACAATTCCGTCAGCATCTCACCAACAACGCCCGCCACATAGTAGCAATACTTATCCATGTCATCTTGATCTTTGAGGCCATTATTGACGTTGGATTCCTGATAATGGCTCATTCCTTCCACCATGACCCGTATGCAACGTTTCAATGCTGTCCTTTGTTTGTCATTAAAACTATGTGTAATTCGTATTACTACAGGAGTATGCTTAATTAGATCCTTTTCCGCATTGGTAGCAGATGAAGATAACTGCTGGTACAGCTCGTCGGCAAAGGCTTCAGCCCTTTCCGTAGCATTGATCACATTAATGAAACGTTGTGAAAATGCGTACTTTTTGGAAAATGGCAGATCTTTATCGTCTTCTATGGTGTCTGCAATACGACAAAGCAAATAGGCATTGCCAACCACACGAGGCAATGGATGGGGTAAAACAGGAATGGTCAGGGCAAAAGTTCTGGAGACACCCTGTAATATTTGGTCCTGGTAGTTTTCATCCGCCTCACATGCTGGCGTAGTATTTGCCTCATCCATATCTCTCCACTCATTTTAATTATAATTCAGCAACAGCGCTATGACACACGAAACCAGCCAGAAAGTCAATCTACTAGTTGTTAAGCTGATGTTGAGCGTTTGCTAATTAGTTGTTTAGTTTCCAACTGGTGCCAAAACAACAGCCCGGGCAAATCGATGACCAGTTCCCGGATCCGAATGGCAAGCGATGCTGCCAAGGCCATCTCGGGACTCATTCCCATTAGTGCGCCTACCATAATGAATGCACCTTCTTGTATGCCGTAGGAATTTGGAATAACAAAGGCGATATCACTGATGGTAGCTGTCAGGCATTTCAGCATTATTGCTTCAGTTAGGCTAAGAGGATACCCCAGAAGATAACAGGCTAACCATACTTCAGCGGTTTGTACTGCCATGCCAAAGGCCTTGATCAACACTGCTAAATAGAATCTAGCTCTATTTCGATAAACTTCTCGCGCAATTATGTCAATTTTTTTAGCACTTTGATGGACATCCTGCCAATCATCGGATTTGATAACAGCCCCGCCCAGCTTTACCATGATGCTAAACATCCCGGCTTTTTGAAGCAGCATAAAGCCAGTAATACCAACAGTTAGCAGTCCAAATCCAATTGATACAAATAGGACCAATTCGTTATCGATAGCCAGGTTTAAAAGTAAAGCTACGCCGACCAGACCCCAGACCAGCACAGCAGCAGCTTGTACAGTTTTATCAATCATGACAGAGGCACTGGCGTCGTTCACATTGCCTCCCCACAAGGTTATTAATCGTGCTTTGACTATCTCCCCGCCAATCGTTGCAACCGGTAGCAGGCTATTCACTGAGCGACCTAACCAAATTGCCATCAGGGCATGCAGTAAACTTGGCATGCGATCACTTTTGAAGCACAGACGCCAGGAGTGTGCGGTGGGGATCAGGTTTGGAAGCCAGACGACAGGTATCCATAGCAGATGCCAGCCCGTAGACAATAGTAGCTCAATGGTGTCGATGACACCTTGCCGCACAAATAAGCCAACAAATAACAGCAAACCCACCACAAGTCCGATGTATCCAATCTTTTTCATATATTATTTCACATAGGACATCCGGGAGGAATTTCATCAACGAAGGAAGATTGCCACATATACCGCATCGCACTCACTAGCTACTTTATTTTGATTAGCTTTCCAGTCTACCACAGAGAAGCAATGTAAATGATGACTTCATGTCGATTGCAGCATGACAAGACATGAATATCTTGCATCACCGCGCTTCATAAGCGAGTTTCGTTAATATTAATAGTGTGCTGCCAGGCGGCGGTCTTGAGGTGGCCCATTTAAAATAGTACCAATATCAGATTGACACCAAAGCGTGTTAACTATAAAAAAACGGTATGCAAAGAGCCATATCTTATATGCAATTACGTGGTGGCAGTTCAAAAGGCCCGTATTTTAAGGCCGAGGATCTACCAAGCAATAAGATGCAAAAAGATCAAGTATTGCTTGCTGCCATGTGTGGACTTGGTCCAGAGGACGCGCGTCAGATAGATGGACTGGGTGGTTCTGATCCCCTAAGCAGTAAGATAGCAATTGTTAGTCTTTCAAATTGAACCGGTGCTAATCTGGACTATGAGTTTGTCCAGGTAGTGGTAGGGGCAATTTCACTAATAGAACGCAAAACTGTGACAATATACTGGCTGGTGTTTTGTCCTTTGCTATTGAAAGTGGCCTGCTCGAACTTGCTGATCCAGAAACCAGTGCAAGAGTCTACATGCTTAACAGCGGTTCGATTTGTGAGGTGGTCGATATCGTTGATGGCATTGAGGTTACTTGTATCGATAATGGTATGCCAGTCGTGTTGTTGCGAGCGAAAGATCTAAAGCGAACGGCTTATGAATCAAGAGAAGATCTTAATAAGGATGAAGAACTTAAAGCAAAGTTAGAAAGCATACGCCTGCAGGCAGGATTAATGATGAATTTGAGAGATGTGAGTGGCAAGGTCGCACTCAAGATATTTTTGATTGCAGAACCACTTGAAGATTGGCTGATCTATGCACGCACATTTATTCTCTATGTTTGTCATGCAGTAATAGGGGTACTAGGTGCGGTTTCCGTGACAACTGTCTGTGTCATCCCAGAGACAATTGCAGACTCGTTGGCAGTGCTACCGGAGAAAGGGAATAGCTATTCTGTCGAACATCCAAGTGGTGAATTTTCGGTTAACCTGGAGGTTGATTACAGCGGTCCGCAACCTAATGTACACAAAGCTGGATTATTGCGTACTGCAAGATTGTTAAGTAAAGATGAAGTATTCATTTCGGCGGGGGTGCGGGATGGATAAAACCACGGACGTTTACATAGATGTAGACGGTTGAAATCGTATGGAACATGATTTTCAGGGAACTTTATTTGACTCGGCTATAGCATTCTGCGTCGTTCTACCGACTGTATCCATGCAGTCGTGGGTGCCGGAATAAATCCGGCATGACAGTGTTAATATCCCGTCCGCTTGCAGCGAGGGATGATTTATATTTTTAGTGATTGGATTATTAAAGAGAAAAAAATAATGTCTGAAAAAAAGATGTATGGCTTCTGATTCAAACATCAAGCTACTGGTATTCAAGGTGCCGCCAAATTCCTGTGACGCCCATTGCCATGTATTTGGACCTAAGGAAATATTCCCCTATCACTCCACAAACTTAGCAGTTATGAGCCACCGGATGTCGGTAAGGAGCGATTGAAGGCCTTACATGATATTTTGGGTATTGAACAGGCTGTGATTGTACAAGCCAGTTGTCATTGGCCGGATAATCACGCCATGCTTGATGCTATAAAAAGTAGTCAGAGCGCATATAAAGGTGTTTGTATCGCCAATAAGGATTTTACAGATAACGATTTTCAGGATCCGCATGATAGCGGAGTACGAGCCGTACGTTTTAATTTTGTCAGTCATTTAGGTGGCACACCGGATCTGGACGGTATAAAAAATGTCTTGAATCGGGTCAAGCAGCTGGACTGGCATTTAGTGATACACGTAGATGCAGAAGATATTATTACCTTTGAAGAATTTTTTTTACAATTTAAAATGGTGATCGTAGTGAATCATATGGGTCGTGTACCCTGTGATCTGGGCACTGGGCAAAAGACTTTTCAGATATTGAAGGAATTCATGCAACGTGATAATTAGTGGTGCAAGGTCTGTGGATCAGAACGGATTTTCCGTGCAGGACCTCCGTTTCATGACGTCATTCCATATGCGAAAGAGTTGATAGCTATTATTCCTGATCGGATACTTTGGGGCACTAATTTCCCTCATCCTAATATTACTCGTTGAATGCCCGGCGATGGAGATCTGGTACCCTTGTTTGCTGAAGACGGGACCTTACAAAAGAAAGTCTTGGTAGAAAATCCTACCCGTCTCTATGGGTTTGAAGATTGATAAGAGGAAGATACATTATAAAAACTGTTGCAACACGAAATATAAAACATGCCGACAAAGTTGATATTGAAGGCCTGGTCAAACTAAGTGTAGCCACAGTGCATGAAGTGCAGGGAAAGATTGGTTTACTAAAGTCTAATATTCCCCAATCTATTCCCGCGCACGTATTGCGGGAAGTGCAGTAACTGTTCTCGTGCATCCCGGCGATAACTGGATGATTCATGTAGCTATTGAGTTGTGTCAGCCCGGTGATATTCTCGTTGTTGGCTGTTCGACAGAAAGTGCTGATGAATTCTTTGATAATTTGTTAGCGGAGTCCTGCAAGGCAAATGGTATTATCGGCTTGGTAATCGATGGTGGAGTACGAGATACTCTGGATCTGATTGATATGGAGCTCCCAGTCTGGTCCAAGGCTATTAACGCTAAAGGCACTGTCAAGGAAACAGTTGATGCAGTCAATGCACCTATCGTCTGCGCTGGACAGTATGTAATGCCGGGCGACGTTGTAATGCCGGGCGACGTTGTTATAGGTGATGATGGTGGTGTTTTGTCATTGTTGAGCGTAGTAGTGTAGCAACTGCTCTGGCTGCGACGCAAAACCGTGAAGCAAATGAAGTAGATAAACGAAAACATCTGACGGCCAAGGAGTTGAGTCTGGATATCTACAGTATACGTGAATTCCTGGAAGAAAAGGGCTTGGTGTATTTAGATAACGCCAAGTATGAAAAGTAATTATTAATGCAAATAGAACTAACCACAAAGGACACGAAGAATACGGACTAAAAAAAATTAATCTAAACAAAAATTAGTTAACTGGTCTTTAGTATAAAGAGGTTATTAAATGATTATTGATTGTCACGGTCGCTATACAACAGCACCGGATAAACTTGGTGAATATCGTGAAGCGCAAAAAGCTGCATTAAAAAATGATCCACTGCATGTGGGGGAGAAGGGCCATATCAATATCAGTGATGATCAGATCCGAGATAGCCTTGAAAATAGTCAGTTAAAGTTATAGAAAGAGCGTGGTGCCGATTTAACAATTTTTTCACCGCGTGCGAGCTGGATGAGGCCTCACATAGGTGATGAACACACAAACAAATTCTGGGCTGAACATACTAATGAGCTGATTTACCGCATCATTCAGCTTTGTCCAAAAAACTTTATTGGCGTATGCGCATTGCCGCAATCACTGGTACCTCAATGGATAACAGCGTTAAAGAACTAGAGCGATGTGTAAACGAATTTGGATTTATCGGCTGTAACCTGAACCTTAATCCTTCCGGCGATAGTTTCAACTCACCACCCTTGGGTGACCCTTGCTGGTATCCCTTCTATGAAAAGATGATAAAACTGGAGGTTCCAACAATGATCCATGTCAGTGGTTCATGCAACCACGCGCTCCATGCTACCGGCTTCTACCACTTATGCGCAGATACCATCGCATTCATGCAGTTGATGCAATCAACAGTCTGTCAGGACTTTTCAAACATTAAGTTTGTTATACCTCATGGCGAAGACGCAGTACCATTTCACTGGGGTCACTTTCGCGGCATGGCAGACATGCTGAAACTGCCTCCTCTTGATGAGTTGTTAATGGATAATGTGTGCTTCGATACCTGTGCCTACCATCAGCCAAGTATCGACCCGAAAACCGAATATTATTTTGATGATACTAAGCGATACATTGATAATAGTAAGTTAAACAACGAGGACAAAGCGCAGATATTTGAGCATAACATTCGTCATGTTTATCCACGTCTTAATAAATAAAATAAACAAGCATGAAAATAGGTATTTTTGGTTTAGGTGAAGCTGGATCTTTAATCTTAGTTGATCTCGTTGCAACAGGGGTGAGTGTGACAGGCTATGAACCTACGAATGTCGATACACCGAAAGGGGTTAAGCGTGCTGGGATGCCTGCAAAAGCAGTAAAGGGTGCAGACGTCGTGATCGCCGTGACTCAGAGAGAAAAAGCTCTTGGCGCTATCAAACAAGCACTGAAAGAAATCCCTTTAACAACAATCTACGTGGATTTTTCCAGCAATACGCCTGTGGCAAAAAGAATCATGGCTGAATTGGCTGCAAATAAAGGATTTGATTTTGTTGATATAGCCTTGATGGGAATCGTACCAGGCCGAGGCCTAAGAACGCCAGCATTCGCTTCTGGAGAGGGAACACAGTGTTTTGTCGAAAGCTTTCGCTCACTTGGTATGCCGGGTGAATATTGTTAACGAAATGGCTAGCGATGCGGCAAGTCGTAAGTTGCTACGGAGCATCATGATGAAGGATCTGGCAGAAACCGTTATCGAAGTTATGCGCGAAGCCGAAAAAACAGGATGTGCTGACTGGCTTTGACATAATCTTGTTGATGAAATTAGCAAGGTGGATGAAGTACTGTTAACCAGACTTGTACATGGCACCAAGAAACATGCCGTACGCCGCTTGCATGAAATGGAGTCCTCAGCGGAAATGTTGGAATACCCGGGTGTTGAGCCCCTAATGACCCGTGCTATCGTAGAGAATTTACGTCTGGTACCAGAGAAGAGGTCCGCAGCTTCACCACATTCTACATAGTCTTGAAGTAGAGTAACATTTATTCATATCTAAGCAAGAGTAGTGCGGGCTAGCGTCTCTCAGCAAATAAGAAACTTGCATAAAGACGGGTGTAATGAAAAATTATTTGACGATTGTTATAGCTTTATTCATGGTTTTGGTTTCAAGCCTTCTAACGGCACAAGATCAAGATGAAACGCCACCAATGAGTTTTTTTCTAACAAGTACGGGAACAGGTGATGGTGCAAACCTGGGCGGACTAGCTGGAGTCGATAAGTATTGCCAAACTCTGGCTGAAGCAGCTGGTAGTCATGGCAAAACATGGCGCGCCATATTTGAGTACGCAAGCAAGCGGTGGCAAAGCAGCAATCAATGCCCGAGTCGAATCGGTAAAGGTCCCTGACACAATGCAAAGGGTGTACAAATTACGTTAGATCTAGATGATTTATTTTACAACAATTCCAACATCAATTATCAAATGGTGCTGACAGAAAAAGGGAATACTGTTAATTTTGGAGAAATGGGCGATACACCAAATCAACACGCTATCCTAATATGAGGCAAGTTAGACGAAACAGCCTTTGGCAGTGATAAAGACTTTACTCGTAATAACTGGATCAACAACAGTAGCGGCAAAGCATTTCTTGACCACCATGATCGATTTTGCGACAAGACGCCAGGAAGCCCATGGAACTCAGTTCATAATTCATGCGGATGTAGCCAGAAATCACTTGTACAGATCGGCGGAGCAGGATTGTTTTATTGTTTCGCTTTGCTGATTAAGATGCTAAATAAGATTTCAAGAGGAAGTCGTAGATAAGAGATCTTTCTGTATTTCGAGCTCACTCTCCTGCGAACTTTACAGGAGAGTGCAACTCTGATCCTGGGCCAAGCACTCTATCCGTAAGTTTTCAGTAACAGCGTACTATTATGCACCGATATCTGACCAAACTGCATATTCGTTTTCACAAGGATCGTTAAAGTGGAAGCGGCAACCACCAGAAAATGAAAAAATAGGCATTATAATTTTACCGCCGGTGTTCTCTATTTTGAATTTTGTGTTCTCCAGTTCCCTACTATAAAGTACTATCAACGCACTATCGTTTTCCGTAGAAACAGACAAGTCTGATTTAAAAAAAACCACCGTCGATTCCACGATCTGAGAACGCTGTGTAATCCGGGTCATAATCTACAAAGGTCCAGGCAAATGCATCACTAAAAAATATTTTTACTACTTCAATATCTTTAGCTGGAAGTTCCATATAGTTTATTTTTTAATGCTTATTCATTAGTCACTTGAGGGAATCAATAGTTTATTATAGGATGCCTGTCCTATGGTTTGGTCATATCGACATTTTTTATTAGACGAATAATCGCTTAATAATCAATCCAAAACGAGTGCCTAAAAGTAATAAGTTTTGGGATTAAAAACGCCCTCGTACTCACTTTATATACGAGTATTTGTTATACGTTTTTTCAGGATAAATATCCTATAGTACTTAGCTATGACTGATATCAATAGAATGTGTTCATAATATTTTAATCCTAAACTGCCAGAGTGTTTTTACGCGGTTATATAAATAAGATGCATGCACTGCAATTTTTGAATTGACGTAATAAATTTTGTGCGTTTACGACGATGTTTTGCTGCTGGCTTGCTAAAATTGTTTTAATTACTGAAAGTTCTACAACGCAGTGCTGGAAACATAATATAAGGTAAGACAAGGATTTAATTTCTGCTGTGAATAAATCGAATCAATGATAAAAAAATCGGTGATTGTTCTTCATGATTAGGCAAGTTGGGTTTATTTATGCCAGTTTCCTGCTGGCAAACATTACACTGGCTCACCATAGTGTTTCTTACTTTGATCATAATAAGGAAGTTAAGCTTGAAGGTGTTATCACTAAATTGTGATTTGTAAATCCTCATTCCTGGTTATATTTTGATGCAGAAGATGCAAATGGAAACACAGTTAATTGGTTTTGCGAAATGCCTGCGGCGACTGCTCTTAAACGGTCTGTGTGGATAAGAGAAATGTTTAGAAAGGGTGCCATGGTATCGATTATTGGTTCCCCGTCAAAAAAACAGATCTAACACCTGTTACGTGAGTGCCATTATTTTTGAAGATGGCAGCAGTGTAGATCGCTATACATAATTAACAGACTCTGGTCAACAAAAGAAAACCGATTCAGTGCAGCGCCTGGCAAATGGTGATTTGAATATTGGTGGGGATTGGGTTGCCGAGCAGAAAGTACTGTCAAACCTAACAGGCGTTAATGATGCATTTTTACCTCTTAGTGTTGTTGAGAAACTTAAGCCAGATAAAATTCCGGAAGGTGCGTGGGTCTTTCCTGGTACGCGTGGTACACCAATGTCATTTCAGGATATAGATACAAAGACACCGGGAAAGTGGCCTGAACCTGTGATGGTAACTGAGGCAGGTAGGCAAGCCGCTAAACAATTTGATTCTTTAACTCTAAATGAACGGCTGCTAAATTATCAACCTACCAACATTCTTGCTGACTGGGCTTTTGACTTTCACGCAAACAAGATCATTCAGGATAAGGGTACAATCACAATGAAATACGGTTTCATGGATCTGAGCAGAACGATCCATGTGAACCTAAGTCAATATCCTGATAATATTGAACTAAGCCCTGCTGGCCACTCCATTTGCCGCTGGGAAAACGATGTTCTCATAGTGGACACAGTTGGTTTTAAACCTGACAAGATAATGAGAGTGACGGAAGCTATGTACAGCGAGCAAATGCACATAATAGAACGATTTTCACTTGATACAAAAACGATGGCCTTGAAGAGAGACTATGTGGCGAAAGATCCACTCTATTTCGAAGGTCGATATACCGGTTCGGATGTTGTGTACCACGCTAAGCTTGCCCATGAACCATACAGCTACGAAGACTTAAGCAAAAACGCAATTTCACCATAGTAAAGAAATATTGATGAAACAAAAGCAGAAAACCTTGGCGAAAGATTTGAGAATTGTTTCAGGCTAATTAGAGGAGACCCAAAGTCATATTCCCTGGATACCGGTAATTTGTTGCATGCGATGGTTCGATTCTCTTGCAAAGCGGTCCTGAACGGAATACAGGTGAGACAAGGAAATTTTTGCTATCAGCTGGCTGGACCTTGAGAGTGATGATATTTCATATTGTACTTCTCCAGTTTCCCTATTGAATTCGATAGTCATTTTTTCTTCCCCCTAAATAACGCGCCATGAAAGTGTTCCATAGCCGAATCCAAAGCGAACAACGGGACTATCCTCATCAATGATATAGATAATCCAGCCAACATTGATAGACCAGATTGTCATAACGTGACTTACTACCCCCATTAATAACCCTTTTTCCACGAGTGTACTCGGAGAGTGAATATGTGTCCGGCCAAGGTCAAACATGCTCCATCGTTGAAAGCCTCTTTTTGCAGATTCGTAACTCCTTGTCACATTCCCCAGAGGAAAGCGATGATGAATTATTCGGTATCGTCTGGATAAGGGGTGATCTTGACTCAATGTTTCATTTTGTGTGTAGCCTACTTTTGAATAGCTATAGGGTTTGTCTAGTTGGGTACAAATAAATGCTTCGATTTTGTGACGTGAGGGTTTGACAATAGAGAGCATGGCATTGTTAGGGTTGCGAATCGCGAATCATGCTGTTAAGGGAATCTGTAATCTTAATGCATCAACCGGAAGGATGAAGAGTAACAAACAGAATATAGCAACAGTCAGTGCAAGGCTATAAAAAATGTGGCGTCGTTTGATTCGTTAGTCAGTAAAAGGATTAGGAATAAGCTTATTTAGCATCACTATGTATTTGTTTAAAAACACTTGTGAACCTAAAACGATAGTTCTGCTTCTCTTTTACTCATGCCTATTCTGTTCAACCTTTTGTTGCAATATCAAACTTCAATTAGACAATATAAAATATGATTGTGTTAGAAACAATTTACTGACCTACCGCGGATAAAAACAAACCCAAAGATATTCGTTTTCGTTTTTTTACTTATCCTGTTGAAATTCTAGGTAATGAAAGATGGCATATCTCTAAAATTCATGTTGAAAAAAATATACTAGTCAAAGATGGTGAGCGAGTTTGAGTGCAAGGAACTGGTGAGTTTGAAATCCTCGATGCAAATCTTATGGTTTTTTTTTGCATTGACTCTTATGGAAAGCCTATTCCATGTGTTCCATTTAATGAGAACAGGGGCATCATAAATAATCACGAAGGCCGTGTTGTAGAAGAAGGTTCTGAAGATGTCCGTCCAAATCAATACGTTGTTGGTTGGACTATGAGTGGGCCACGTGGTCTCATAGGTGCCAAAAGGTTATATCTATCGAGGTATCCAAGATAATGCTGAAGGATTTGGCTTCAGGTACAGTTATCGAGCGAGAACTTGCTCCAAGAGATGAAATGAAAGAACTTCTCGAAAAGAGCAACATCGAATACGTGAGTTTCGAAGACTGGCAGATCATTGATGAAACCGAAGTTGTCCAAGGCAAATCTAGAGGAGCCCCACGCGAAAAATTTACTGGCGTAGCTGAAATCCTGGCAATGTTAGAGGAACGTAAAAGCCTCAAAAACTAGCTCTTATGTACATAGTACTAACTTTAGTGAATTGCGCTCCTGAAGGATTAGGAGTCCTTCAATGTAATTCAGTCATTTTATTTTCTGCGCTAAAAATTAGCGTATAGGCTATTTATCATTACTTCAACATACCAAGCTATTAACATACAAAAAAATATAATCGTACTAATTATTCTATGTTATCGTAATAATTAAATTAGCAAACTGAGTTCAGAAGTGAATTCGGAGGTAAGTATGAAACGTAGTACCGTAAGTAACAAAGTGCAGATGGAAGCAATGGGGCTTGATGTGGGCTCTAACTAAGAGGTAAGTGAGAACGAAGAAACAAGAGAGAAATTTAATGATCTTGACGATGTGATGTCTTCACCTCTGGCGAAATGGAAGCGATCCTGGTGGGTAAGCGAAGCAGACAAACCCACTTTGGATATTGACTGGGACAATATGGAGCGATTTGATGCAACGTGGATCCAACAGGTTTCATGACGGAAATATGTTGATGAGGAAAAAGCCAGGAAGTTGACCTCAAGGCGAGAAGAGAAAATGCTTAACTGGATCAAGGAAGACCGGCCTGGCTATACATTACGTGACCGTGCCTTAGATATTGCCTGGGGTCAGGGCGGCTCAGTTGGTGTGAGCTTCAGTGGCTCGTGGGTGGAAGCTGTCGAGGAGGCCAAGGAGGATGGATGGTGAACTCTTTGCAAAAGATGTTACTACTTCAAGGTTGAAGGACCCTGCGCGAGCCAGACCAATGAGTCCTGAGGAGTTGGACGTGCCTCGCTTGGAAGGGCGATCGGAAGAGAACTCGCACATGGTTCGGGCGGCTTTAAAACATTTTGACACCCATCAGGTTGGCTTTGTGAAGTTGGATGAAAACAACAAAAAGTTTATCTATGAGGCGGACGCGCTGGATGGCAAGTGAATTGAATTTGAAAATATGGGGAAGGCCTATGAGACAGATAAAAAACGGGTGATCCCGGGTAAGGCCAGATGGGTTGTCACATTCTCCATCCAGATATCTGAAGAATTGATTAAGAAAAAGGCTAGGTCTGGTTTAGCGGACTGAGGACTGGGATTGCACCGGTCTGCAGAACCTGATGGGCGGTCTCGACGGCTGGCTGTTCGACCTGTTTTGCTGTCTGTGCCTTTAGCAAGAAGGACGATTCTTTTATCCATGACATCGTCAAGATAACCATTGCCAAGAGCCGTGTGTTACCTGATTTGGTCAACAATTTTTCACCCAAATGAATGGATTGTTTGGTTGCCAGGAACAACGAGACATTGAAGCCTGGTGGGATATGAATATGTGGAGTTTTATATATGGTGTGTGAGTGTTAATGCCATGGTGCTGAGGAATTGGATAATCGCTGAAGATATCACTGTAGGTTGGCGTGTGTGGCCTTTGATGTTACTGGCTTTGGCGTTGTGGACTTTGACCTTTCATAATTACTTTGCCTTACACAGGGAGTTGAAGCTGAAGGCTGCCAGGGCTGATCTTATTGTTACCGGAGGTCCTACATTATTGGTGTCTTGTTTAACAGTCTGATTTTTCATTTAAGTAACTAATTAATACTATAGTCTTTAATGTTTATTTCAAAGACTGAGGATTTCTGAATACGTAGTAACATTAGTGTTGTTGCTGAGTCATACTTACCATTCTCTAGACGTAAATTTCCTAGCAATTCTGTTAAACCAGAAATGACTTAGAAAAATAGTCTTATAATGATTTCTTTTTTAATTTTGAACGAGGCTAAATGATCGGTGAAGAGATGTTAAAACAAATACTCGTAAAGATGACAGTCTGCATTGGTAAAGCGCTTGCAATGCTCACTACTGGGGTTGCAAAACAACTGAATGCCACGCGGTTGCCAGCATCTTAAGGAGCAAGTCACTGTCAAGAAGAGGGCTGAAGAGCTAAGTCAACTAACATGAAGATTAGTAAATACTTCAATTGCAGCAGCAGAGGCTGAAAGCTGTCGGCAGAAGGAAGAGGACAGCACTAATTCATAGCTTTAAATGCTTATGATCCTAGCTAAGTTTAGTACCAAGCCTGTTTGTCTAATTCAAAATTAAGCTTTTAAAAAAACCCATCATTTGATGAGCTTTTTTAATTACTGGTGCCTAGAAAAGGGCTATAATTTATTTTATCTTATCGGTTGTCCGTAAAACCAAGGGCCATGCCAGATATAATCATTTTCTGGATATTTGATGTGCCTTCTACAACCTGCAAGGACTTTGCGTCACGATAGAATCGCTCGGCAAGATATTCAGTTGAAAATCCATAGGATCCAAATATCTTCATACACTCATTGGCTGCATGCACGGCTGCTTCCGAAGCCGCTAATTTCGCAATGGATGTTTCATACTGGTTTGGTTTGCCCTGATCCTTTAGATAGGCTGCGCGATATACCAGCATCTGTGCTGCATGGTGCTCAACCACCATTTCTGCAATCTGCGACTGGATCATCTGGTGTTGCGATATTGTTTTACCAAACTGGGTACGGTCATTAGCGTAGACGATAGCAAGATCTAATGCTCCCCCGGCAACGCCAAGAGCACCAGAGGCGCATCCAAGACGGGTATTGTTCAATTGCCACATACATATTTTAAAGCCATCTCCAGGCTCACCAAGTATGGCATCTTTTGGGATCTTTGCTCCGTCAAACGCAAGCTCCCCGGTTGGTGCACAGTGAAGACCAAGCTTGGTTTCAATAGCGGTTGCAGTGCAGCCATCCAGGTTTTTTTGGCTCGAGAATGAAGGCGGAGATACCCTTATGTTTTTTCTTGCGATCGGTATAGGCATATAAAAGCCCTGCATCACCAAAGTGAGCATTGGAGATCCAGGTCTTGGTGCCATTTAGCTCCCAATAGTCACCCCTGTCGGTGGCGTTGGTTTTCATGCTGGAAACATCTGAACCGGTGTTGGGTTCAGTCATGGCGAAGAAACCTATTTACTTACCTTCAACCCAACCCGAAATATATTTTTCTTTTTGTTCTTGAGCACTGAATTTTTCTACAGTCAAGGATGGTCCGAGATTCTGCATGTTGAAAGGTAGTCTCCACGAGGCAGAGACTTTTGCGATCTGTTCCGTGATCAACGCTGATTCCATAAACCCCATTCCATTACCGCCTAAGTCTTCATGGACGGCACAGCAGAAGAACCCAAGCTCACCCATCCGTTCAACTCTATCTACCCTAAATTCATGGTTCTTCTCCTCTTCCACGAGGGTAGGGGCTATATCTTCTTCAGCAAAACGTTTAGCCATATCCTGGACTAGTTGCTGATCTTCGCTAAGTTCAAAATTCATAATACACTCTCTAGTTAAGTCGGCTACCCTGTTGGCTCCATGATAATGAGCGGGTCATCATCTTCAACCTGGTCGCCTTTAGTTACTTTTATTTCTAAAATCTTTCCGTCGCACGGTGCGAAGATGGGGTTTTCCATTTTTAATGCTTCAATGATAATAAGTTCATCATCTTCTTCGACGGTGTCCCAAACGTCTACAATTACTTCCCAGATATTTCCGGACAATAGAGCCCTTACTTCTTCTGACATTTTATTTCTCCCATGATTTATTTCATTTATTTAAGCATGGTTAAAAAGATACCGGCGGCGATGACTGTACCAATGACTCCGGAAATGTTTGGACCCATGGCAAACATTAACAAGTAATTTTTTTTGTCAGCAATATGTCACTGGTAGTGTTCACTGTAAATGCTGTCAGACCTAATATGAATATAAATATGACTTCTTTTCGAAGGAAATTTGTCGCATTCATACTAGCGCCGACACTAACCCCAAGAAATATAGTAATGATATTCATTAAGAAATTTTGTGCTGTATCTGACAAGCGATCGACTACCTTTGATTCGCGAAACAGGTTGCCAAGTATAAACATCGATATTAATGGTACCGATGCCGGTACCAGCAGTATGATGATGATTGCAGCTATGATTGGGAAAAATAATTTTTCGCGCGTAGATACTTTGCGGCTTTTCTTCATTTTGAACTTGCGTTCATTTTCCGTCGTAATCAGGCGCATGATTGGCGGTTGTATGATCGGTGCCAGGGCCATATAGGAATAGGCAGCTACCGCAACCGCTTCCGGCAAGTGGGGTGCGAGCTTGGCGGCTAGAAATATTGTGGTTGGGCCATCGACACCGTCAATGATGCCGATTGTTGCTGTTTCTTCGAGCGTAAATCCCATTGCATAGCTGGCAAAGAAAGTGAGATATACGCCGACTTGCGCTCCTGCACCGAGAAAGACCAGGGGAGGCTGGGCAAGCAAGGGCCCAAAATTGATCAAGGCCCAAGAACATCAATAATGGTATCACTTCCCACTCAATACCAAAGTGATAAAATTTCCAAATCAAGCCTTCGCCTTCCGTCATCAACTGGGATTCAGGCAGATTGGCCATAATGATGCCAAAGCCTATCGGCAGCAATAGCAAAGGTTCGAATTTTTTAGTGATAGCAAGATAGATCAGGGTCAGGTTAACTAGCCACATGAGCGTCATGCTAGTGGTCAGAGAAAACAACCCCATGTTTTGCAGAAATACCATGGCTACTTTTCCTCGTCCTTTTGCGTGTGAGCAAGCAAAGCAATAAGTTTTATAGAGACATAAAGTATGACCATTCCAGAAAATACGCCGAATATGCCGTTAACAAATATCTCAAGTGCTTGTGTCACAGAGTAATCTACCGGCTAGCTAGTCAATTAGTTTTATGTATTTATTAGCCATTGATAATTCTAGGCAGTATCATTTGGTGGCGCGCGCAAATTGATTTTGGGTTTTGATAGACCGCACCAGCGAATGCCTTCATGTAGTTACGCAAGTCCTTAAACTTTACCACTTCATCTACAAAACCATAACGTGCGCTATAATCAGGTTGGGATGTGTCCCTGTATTTCTGTACCAGTTCATTCATTTTTTCGGCAACGGGTTCCAGGGGTTTGCCCGCGTCTTTATCCTTTATGGCACGGCGTCCATATGTTGCTACTGTTGCCGTTTCACCGTGCATCACGGCGATTTCAGTCGCAGGTGTTCCTAGGGTAAAGGCATTATGTCGATTGGCCGTCGGTCCTCCCATGACGTAGTGTGCCGCAGCACTGCCTTTTCGCAAAACAACAAGCATCATTGGCACGTCAGTTTGTTGAGTTGAATAAATCAAGGCCTGTCCCAGGCCCAGTAACTCAACTTTTTCAGCATCGTCACCTACATCAATGCCAGAGGTATCCTGAAACCAGATAATCGGAATCCGATCTCTCTCGCACAGTGTGACAAATTCATTCATCTTAATCAGGCCCTGACGATAAAGCTTGCCGCCAATTCCGGGATAATCCGCATACTCCGGATAGTCCTTTTTAAGAAAACCCTGTCGGTTGCCAATGCATGCCATGAGCTTGCCATCAATCTTGCACAGACCCGCATAGATTTCTGGACCGTATTCAGGACGAAACTCCATGGCTTCGCTATCGTCTACCAGGCGGGCAAGTACATCATCAAAAGAATAGACTTCTTTCTGATTGTGGGGAACAAGATAGTAAAGGTCTTCCGCCGGGAAGGCTGGTTCTACTGGTTCTGCTACTTCAAAGAATCTTTTACCATAGGTCGGGATATCTTCCATATATTGTTTAATGCCATCAAGCACCCCAGTTTCTTCTTCGTAGACATGAGAAAAGAACCCAGTTTCATCATAGTGGGTCTCAACTCGTCCAGACGGTTTTACCTTGAGGCCACGGGTTTGCTCAACAAGCTCTTCAAGCATGACTGCATCAAATCCACCTTTGGGTGCCATACCGGAAACAATGCCAACCCCACCAACAGCAATATTGGCATCTTTGTGCGCTAGTAGGATGGTTGGACTGATCCCCTGATAGCCGCCACCGGCTGGATTAGTGCCATAAATTCCTGCAAGTATTGGTATGCCAGTCTGTTGCAATTCCGCGTGCCGGTAAAAGGGAGCACCAGCACCACGTCGGTTAGCGTAAAATTTTTCTTACTCTGGTAACTTGGCGCCACTGCAGTTTACCAACCATACCAGTGGAACGTTGAGGCGCATGGCGAGATCGGTAACACGCAGGATATTATCTGCCTACCCGGGTAGCCACGCTCCTGCCATGACCTTGTTATCAAAGCCAATGATAACAACCCATTTATTGGAAATTTTCCCCAGACCATCTACTACATTAGTAGTCCCTTCTTCATTATCCAGTGGATTGTAAATGCTGTGCAATGGATGCCAGCTGCCCTCATCCACAAGGTAATTAAGTCTCTGCCAGGAGGTCATTGAACCACGTTGGTTAATTTTTTCAGTAGGAAATCCTGCCTAATGAACAGCGTTTACCTGCTCATTAATACCGGCTTCGACTTCTTTCAGCTTATCAACATTTTCTGCAGCGCGTTTTTTCCGTCCCTGTTTAAGTTCTTTCCCAAAGTTATTCATTTTTGCGAAATACGGATTCATTCAGACTTCCCCAAGATTTGATTCCTCATTGAGTGTTTTTTTCATCTTTTAAATCGCTATAAGGGCGCTTATTTCAATAGTTGAAATTATTCCTGTTTTTTTAGTTAATACTATTGAACACATATAAAGACGAACAAGTAAAGCTAAGGATTAATTAAAGTAAGAGAAGTAAGATGCTAACGATTCAACTGCCTGTGTCTTTATTACTTAGCAGCGCTAATATAGCAATAGATCGACTTTTCAAATTGATATAGATCATAGTATTTAGCAGGCTTATTTTAACAAGCAATAATGTGAGTTGTCTTTGCTATATTGATACAATAATTTCTAGTCTAACTTACCGATCTGGGCTTCTACCTCATTGAATATTTCACAGGATTCCACCACTTCCTTCATTCTTGTGTGATCAACATATAACGGCCTATCGATATCGAGGTACCCAACATGTCGGCTGCCACTTCCTTGGCTTTTGAAACCCCCTTTCCAAAGGTGTGCTCCATGAAATCCAGGGCCTACGCGACGGCCATGAATTCTATGCCAAGTATGCCATAGGCATTATCAAGAATTTAGAAGTTTTTAATTGTCATGTTCATTCCCATGGAAATAAAATTTTCCTGATCTGCCGCAGCCGGAACTAACTGAATTGAAGCAGGCGTCGATAACATCTTTTGCTCAACAATCTGCATATCTGCTGTGTATTGGGAAAGCATTAAGCCGGAAAACATACCAGCACCTTTAGTTAGAAAGGCGGGCAGACCGACACTTAATGCCGGATTAGTCAGGCGGTTAAGGCGTCTCTCTGACAAAATGCTAACCATCGTGATGCAGGTGCCAACCATATCCATCGGAACGGATACCGGAGTGTCGTGAAAGTTGACGTCTGATAATTGAAGATTTTCTTCCGAGAAAAATATTGGGTTATCGCACACACCATTTAGTTCTAGTTCTGCTTGCGATTTTGCATAGGCCAGAGCGTCGTGGGCAGCATCAATCACTTGAGGCGTCGAACGCATCGAGTATGCATCCTGTACTTTGCATTTAATTTTTTCTTCAAATAGATCCCCGTCGACAACCAGTTTTCTAATGAATTCGGCGCATCGCACAGTGCCTGAAAAACCGCAGGCCCGGTGAAGTTTGGCACTATACGGTTTTTGTTGGTCTTCAAAGGCCTCTAGTGGCATGACACAAGCGATCTCAGCCTGCTTTAACCGGAAGCGATTGGCATCGTAAAGAAATAAAGCACTCATGACAGTGAGCGCGTTAGAACCGCTAATGGTGGCCAGGCCATCTCTTGCATGTAAGCCTGAAACAGGGATCTCAGCTCGGCCCAATGCTTCCCGACCTTCCAGTAATTCATCTTTATAATAGGCCTTTCCTTCCCCCGTCATCAGTAGGACAATCCGTGACATTGGTACCAGGTCATCACAGGTGCCTACAGAGCCTTTCTGACAGACATAGGAGGTGATATCCTTATTAAGCATCTCTACCAAAGTATTTACTACTTCAATCCTAATGCCGGAATGACCTTTTGCATGCACATTGATGCGGTTTAACATTGCGCCTCTGACATAGTCAATTGGCGTTGGGTCACCTATGCCGGCCGCATGGTTATATATTAGGTATCTTCAAAATTCCTGCGTTTGCTCATCGCTTAATACAACTTCTGAAAACTCACCTATACCGATATTGACACCATACATAATCTTCTTTTCTTCAAGCATTTTTCGACAACGTCAGCGTTTAGCGAAACTTTTTGCCCATGTCTCGCAACATTTACAATATCTTCGATACTTAGATCGTATCCGGTAATTTCAAGAGTCATCAACTACACCTCTCCTCTATATAGTACTGTGGTAAAAATAATGAACACGCATTTCCTCCGAAATAATGGTTGTCCGCTAAAAATATCGATGCTATAGCTGTTGATCAAGCGACTGGTTGCCGAAGTTCGATTTTTCAATAATATTAAGCTGAAATAATTCAGAGATGTATGCATCAACCTCAATTAACGTGCCATCCGCTTGTTGCAAACCATAGAATAAACGTAGTTTTCACTAAACTTATTTACTAGCAAGTCAAGAATACGCTTGGTTAGATTCTCTGTTTATCACATAGAACTATATTTTCTTTATATATACAGGTAAATATCAGATGTAATCGGAAAATTACTTGATAGCATCAGACAAAAAAATGTTAGTGTCTTGGTAGGCTGGGACTAAAACCGAAGCTTCGTTGTGCAAGTGATGATGGAGTCTGATTTCTGCTTGGAAAAAAATAGTGCCCTCTTTTAACGAAGAGAGAGGAATGGAAAAAGTGAGACGCTACCCTTAATAAACTATACTTACTGCTGTTTTTCTCGCGTATAGATGGTACTGAAATGCATGATCATATGTACCTGGCAGTCATTACACTTATCAGACATTTGTTCTTTTTTGACGGGTTCTATCCGTACATCAAGGTCCATTTCCTTATACAAATCTGCCATTTCTTTGAGCCTTGTGCCATCGGCAACGAGGCATCTTTGTCAACCATCAGCAATCAAGACCGGATCAGGCAAGATCTCATCACTTGAAAATGCCAGGTTCGCTTCCTGCTCCGCAATATTGCTAATGGGCTTTGTATGTTTCTACTCAATGTCTTCAACATCTGTTTCTGTATCAGACAAGTGATTTGCTCCCATTAAGCTTTTTTTCAATAGCGCCAGGTGTTACGCAGCAGATGTCTGTGGCAGATCCTGCCCACCCACCTTCCACCCTTAGCTTGCGCAGGCGAACATGACCAAGAACGGCTGCGCCAACGGCTGAAGTAAACTGAACCAGATCATCTCCCGGGATATTGATTTCTGCGCCCAACTGTTCGGCTATCACTCCTATCATTGTCGTGAAGCGGAGTATTCCACCTGCCATAGTGAATTCAGGTTCCGCCCTGACGCGTTTCATCAATTGTACGGAGCGACCTATCAAAGATTCCATTGAACCATACATGATGTCAGATGGTGCCGGGCCTTCTGATAGTTGATTGATTACTTCAGATTCGGCAAACACAGCGCAGACGCCGGAGATTGGGATCTTATTATTTGCAGTTGCGACCAGTGGCCCAATCTCTACCGTATCATAGCCCATATACCTGGCAGTTTTTTCCAGGAATGCTCCAGTGCCAGCAGCACATTTATCGTTGAGGCGAAAGGATTTAACCTTGGCTTTTTCATCTAGTCTGCTGGCTTTCATCGTCTGACCGCCAATGTCCAGAACCGTGCGTGTATTGGGAAAGAAAAAATTTGCCCCTCTCGCGTTGGAGGTCAGGTCCGTTACCGCAGTGTCACTAATGCTTGCTTGATGTCGGCCAAAGCCAGTGGAGATAATATAATTTACATCATCTGTTTTAAATTTTGCGTTTCCCAAAGCCAGCCGATAAACCTTCTCAGCAATCTCGGTTAGCTTGAAGCCTGTAGGTGCGATTGCCTTGCCGACGATCTCATCATCTTCGCTGAGAATGATCACCTTGGTATAGGTGGAACCGATGTCAATACCTGCTGTATGTGTCATGATGCTGCCATTTCCTCAGCTGGAACCCGACTTGCTAATATATGATCCAGGGCGAACAATGCAGTTCCAAGTGCGCCCATATAGTGTGAATCATCGCTCACGTTGACCTTCACTCCCAAACGTTCGTTAATTGTCTCGACCATCGCCTGATTTTTGGTTACACCGCCAGTAAAAGTTACTTCTTCTTCAATACCCACACGTCTTAATAAACCTGCTGAACGCGTCGCTATAGACTTATGAACTCCCAGCAAAATGTCCTCGATCTTCTTGCCCTTGCCAAGTCAGGACAACACTTCTGATTCGGCAAAGACTGTGCAAGTGGTGCTAATCTTTACCGGTCTTTCACCCCTTAAGGCTATTGTACCGAGATCGTCTAATGGTATATCAAGCGCGCTTGAAGCCGCCACCAGAAAGCGTCCTGTGCCAGCGACACACTTGTCATTCATGCAAAAATCATTTATCTCACCAGTAGCGGAGACACGAATAGCCTTGGTGTCCTGTCCGCCCATATCGATCACAGTTTTTGTCTTGGGAAACATATGTATTGCTCCGCGGCCATGGCAACTGATTTCAGTGATCTGGCTATTGCCAAAGGTTACTTTGTAACGACCATAGCCGGTACCAATGACATATTCGATTTCTCGTTCATCTATGTTGGTATCTTTAATAGCCATATCAAAGGCTTTTTCAGCTGCTTGAATTACATTAGAACCAGTATCAGTCAAGGCTATTGCGATGGTTTCTTTATCTTCGTTAATGATCACTGCTTTAGTTTGTGTGGAGCCAACATCCACACCAGCTGCATAGGCCATAAGTATGTCTCCTTAAATATTAGAGATAACTGTTATCTGCTTAGTGTTGTCTAGACTGCATCTATCACAGTATGTTGTTTACGCGTTGCTAAGCCTTCAAAGAAGGCTTCGACACGGTTCTTTAACTGCGCTTCCGATACAACACGCCTGTTCATCATGTCTGACTCAATGAACAGGCTGGGAATATCGCGTAACTCCATTAGTGCACGTCTGTTGTCCGCCAAACCGGCCGTTGTCGTACGACAACTTTTTATCGGGTGATAGACAACACCATCTACGTCGTAAGTATCGATCATGTCGTTAAGGATTTGAGTTTGATAGAACATACTGTCACCAGCATCACGGACATTAAGTAAACTGCCTTCGACAAGGCTGTCCAACGGGTTATCAAGATCATATTTGAAGCCCGCATTAGAGCCACCTGAGGCGAACCACAGGTAGGTTGAGTTGACAAATACACCGTTCAAATCAGTAAAGAATTCATTAAACTTCCGGAAGATTGGATAACATGGAACACCGACAAATATTAAACGATATTCTTCTTCAGTTACTATGCCAATTTCGTGCTTGGCCTTGTATTCGAGTTCTTCAACAAGATTTTCAAAATACTTTGCCCCTTCTGCTGTTCCTCGAAGGCTATTAGCTACGCCCAGATAAATAGTGCCGTCGTACAGGGCGTTAAACAGGGCTGGTGTACTTCGATTAAGTTCAAGCGCACGTTTCCAGCATCTGCTTACTGTATTGGTGTAATCCAGGACCTCTTTAAAACGGTCGTTATCAAACTTTTTCCCAGTTACTTCCTCACATAACGCAATCAGTTCTTTAATTTGCCCTTTTATGTAGCGAAGATCGTTATCGTAATCTACTTCGCCTTTCATCGTGCGTATCCCTTCGGCTCGTGTACCAGGTATATCCAGGGTGAAGATTGGTATCTCAAACATACGTTCCCAAATCTCGGCCCATTTGATGTAGGTATTACAGGTATTGGTATACACCGACAGTGCTGGTTTGGGGATGGTAGCCATCGGATGTTTACCACCACGCAAATGGATACCTACGTCAGCCTTAACATAACCACAGATATCAGGTGAGTAGCCATAGTCTTCTGTTTCATCAAGATATTCATGTGCAACTCGTCGTACTGCAGTGTTTAGTGAATGGATCTCGGAAAAGACTACAGGAAAGTCAAATACCCTCAGGATCTCAACAAAGCTGCCCATTACAAAGACATAAGCTGCCCGTCTATCCTGTTGCGCTGCTTCGGTTAATTCGTTGTACCAATTTACAAAAAGTTTGGCGCCTTCCTTGTTACCGTGGCCAACAATATCTTTATTAACATTTATGTTAGTCATAGGAAATCTTTATTCCTTAATCAAAGAGAAGGTTTTCAACAAAAGTTTCCAACTGTATCGATAGATGATCAAAGCTGCTCATATTTTCTTCAAATTCACTCACAAAATAAGGAATGCCTTCATCATCAAGCTTTCGGGAATGGCCAACCTGATCTTCTGGGCCTGGCTCGCACATTTTTGCTGCAGTGATAGTCACTGCCTCGGCATTAGAATTTTTCACTCTATCGATGAGCATTTGTTCTTTTGGTTTGCGGTTGTCGTGTTGTACAGGGCTATAAGTTGATTTTTCCATATAAGCCTCTGCCAGATTGTATAAGGGATCGCCATCACCTGAAACGTCTTCAATAAGCCAGCGCAGACCAATAAAAAAATCATCATCGACAACATAACAGGAGCGACCAACTATCCGTATCATATCCAGTGGAGGTTGTTCGCAAAAGCCGCCTTCATAAACCACACGGATGCGATCTTGTTGTTTGGTCTGTCGCTCTCCAATCATCGGTAGCACCGTACTTAGCAGTTTGTTATGTTCTTCACGTGGAATCAAGCACGCAATTGCAACCAGTACATAGGCTTCATCTGCTGTTACTTTCCATGGTTCCTGCTTTTTAATTTCATACAATTCCCGTATTAATGTGCGGTTTTCATTAAATACTTGGATTGACTTCCGTAGATCATCTTCAGTAACTTCACGGCCAACGATTTTTTTCATGCGGCGCTTTAATCTATCGTATTCACCACGAAGATAGTCAGGCGCGTACTTGGAATTAGCGTTTTGTGGAAGATAGAGTATTTCGCAGGGGTAATCGAAATTTCGCCTCAAACCCCGGAAAGATTGCGAGCTGCATCGCAGATTGAGTGCGTAACAAACATGTCTAACTCAATATGTTTTGCCAGGGCCAGTTCCATCGAGGTTTTCAAAATCGAACATAGATAAGAACCAAAGCGAAAGTCTGCATGATCGGGTTCGATCGCACCACCTCTAATCTTCAATGGCAATATTCCAGCGGCGTGGGCAATCTCTTCCGGAAAATAAACCTGGAAATGCCAGACAACCTTGCCACCGGCTTCACGCCAACGGCGTACAGTTGGATAATCGATATCTTCTACAAGCTCTCGACACTGATAGAGTATTTCGTCTAGTGGCTGTTCTCGCCACTCGGGAAAGAAATGTTGAGTCATCGTTTGTTCCTCGTCATATATCACAACAAAATCATTCACAACAAATTCACCAGAATTCACGAAAGAACCTGTGTTTTGCAATAATAATTCGCCCTTGAAATTTACCCAATAAAATGGGTATTTTAGCCCATAGGGAATACTAAGGTAATTTAATCCATACAGACTCCAGAGTGTTTAGGCAAAATAATACAGTAGAAATTATAGTGCAAGCATTATATTTCCACAAGTTTGATCTAATACAAAAAAATTGGATAATTTACTCTATCTAGATAGGAATAAGAACTGTTAATTTATTTTCTACTATTATTATAACTTATTGTTTATATAGATATTAATAAGCATATTACCTATATGTGATAAATGGAGTTGAGTACAGAAAATAGAAAGGTACTTTAATCGTGCTACGCGGAAGTATTCTATATAATTACTGAAAAAAGCTTAAGTTAGATAGGAGGTGGCGTAGGTTTGTGGTCTAATATGAAATATATTTCCGGGACATGGTCCTTTAAACTTAAAGATATAAAACCTAAGTTTAGACATGGTTGATCTCAGTATAGAAGAACAGAGTAACGTAGATTTGACCGCTGAAGACCTGGTTGCGAAGGTAGGGTTTCGCGTTAGTGCCATGCGTTCACGACGAGGATTAACTCGTAAAAATCTGGCGCTTCATTCTGGTGTATCTGAACGGTACCTGGCTCAGATCGAGGGAGGATCAGCAAATATTTCTATTACCCTGTTGTTACGTATTGCCAGAGCCTTAGGTGTGCGGGTTGGATCATTTCTACCAGTGGAGGAAGAAGCACTGGATAAATATGGGCCACTTCACGATCTTATTGGCATACTATCACCAGAGAGGCAACAACAGGCATACCAGGTTCTACAAAATGCTTTTTCTTCAAATGAAATTCCTCACAAAGGTGTAGCGTTGGTGGGATTAAGGGGGGGCGGGAAAAGTACCCTGGGTTCACGTCTGGCAAAATATTACAAAGTTCCCTTCGTAAAACTGGATGAGGTTATTACACAACTATCTGGAATGGATATGGGGGAACTGATTTCATTGAGGGGACAGGATGTTTACCGGCGTTTTGAATTGCAGGCACTACAGCAGACTATTGCTGATTATCGATTTGTGGTGGTGGAAACAGGTGGCAGTTTGATTTCTGAAACCAAGACTTACCGCATGCTACGAGAGCATTACTTTACTGTCTGGATCCGTGCGATACCGGAAGATCATATGGACAGGGTCATAGCGCAGGGGGGCTTACGACCTCTAATCGGCAATACAAAGGATATGCAGGATCTTAAGTTGATTCTTGAAGAACGCGAAGCCGACTATAGTCTGGCGGACGAAAAACTATTAACCTCCGGACGAAATACAGAAGTATGTTTAGAGGAACTAGTAAACATGTGCTCTCCAATTTTACAAACAGAAAAAGAGGAATTGGTCTCAGCAAGTGATTAGTGAAGTGATGCCCTCAGTCGCATGTCAAATTAAACCAAGATGGGTGGGATCTGTAAATTAATGACAGCTAGTTCCGCTTAAGGACGAAATAGAATCACCGTAAAAGATCTTATAGATCAGTCAAGATACGAGTTTTTATTTCCCTATATTTTGCTTTTTACCATTCTTATCAATGTTGACAAACACTATTATTATTTCAAAGCAGTCTGTCACTCATATTCAGCACGATAGACAAGGCGCAGACTGAGTAGTCGTCTTGACGTAGGGTTATGGAGGATGGACAATTCTAGATATAGCTTTACACTTCCCATGCTCTGTGACTAGAGAATTTTCGGGACTGCACATTGTGGGTGATAAGTTAGCTGGCCCTAAAACGCGTGCGACACTCGAACGCAGAATCCCACTTTTCAAGAACGTTTTGAGGTTTGATGTCGAAATGGAGCGATCCGGGCAACGTGGCTTTCGACCCGTACGGCAGATTGTAATCGACAGGGCGGAGAATGACTTCGTCTGGGATCTGGGCGGCAAACGCTACATCGATATCCAGCGCTTTAGTTACCTTGCCAACCTGAGTGGGATCGATTTCACCAATAATATTAATGAATATCGCTTCTGTTTCAGAATCAACAGACATAACAACCAATCCTTTCATTACATCCTCACCTATTTTTATAAATATCCTTATCTGTTCATCATCTGTTCATCTTCTTCCCGCACAACAACTACTGGTTCCCAATCCATAGTGTGTAATTCCTTTGGGATATCTTCTACCATGTTAATGGCAGGTTCCGCATTTTCTTCAAGCTCGTATACCTGAACTCGTACTACTTCCAATTTACTTAGCAACTCTGCTACTTCCTCATCTTCGTCCTTGGCCATTAATCCTACAAAACGCAGTAGTGTTCTCCATATATTTATTTGAACTTTCGGTCCACCATACACGGCATGAAGATCACCAAAATCTATATAATCAGCATTATTCCCATATTCATCAGTTTGTGCGATCACGGAACAGCCAGACACAAATAACAATAAAACTATTAGTACTCTCATTATCATCTCCCTATCATCTCCTTAACTTTTTTTCGATTCTTTAGGAACACCATAATTAATATCCCTGACCAGAGCGCCTTGCATGCTGCCACCAATTTCTCTTTTCATATATTTACTTATTTACTGGTTTTCTCGCCTACTGATTGTAAATAGTTGAATACAACAACTAACTCCAATCTTGCTTTTTCAATTTCCTGTTCAGAAGGAGAATCTGATATGGGCTTAGTATCGATTAGCATTACTACAAGAAGAACCAGTGCTGTACTTGTTATTGCCCAAATGCCATGGTGACTGATCCACCTTCCATGCATCTTTGGGATCTCTCTAAGCTTTTTGCGTAGTGACTCAGGTACTTTTTCAATCTCAAGTGAATCCAGGGTATTTTCCCAGGATTGGTCTTTGTTACTCATGTTTCTACCTCTTACAATCTTATCTTGAGCTGCTGTCTGGTTCGGTGTAGATAAACTTTAACTTGATCCAGACTCAGTTCCAGCACAAGTACTGTCTCGCTATAACTGTTTTGATAAATATCACGCAAGACAATCAGGGAACGATAGGGTTCGTTAAGGTTCTCAATAGCCGTTCGTAGCAAGTTACTATTCTGCTCCTCAATTAAACTGTTTTCAGGTTCTTGTCTGTGTTCATGTAGATAGTGTTCAACTATCATTTCACCCTCAAGCCGCCTCATTCTTAGGCGGTCCAGGCAAACATTACGAGTAACCCGCATCAGCCACGCTCTTGCCTGTTTTTGATCTACTTGCTCGAGTTTTTCTCATAACTTTATAGATGTTTCCTGGGCAACATCTTCAGTTTCACCTCGAACACGCAATAAATATAGAGCCAATGTAAAGACTTCATCCTCGTGTCATTTTACCAGAGTATTGAATTTAAAGTTCATCCTATTTATATACGTACGAGGATTTTTTTGTTACAAAAAAAATTGCCAGGCATCTTTTTAACACTATTTTCTAAAAGACTTTTATGTAGTAAACCACATTATGTAACCATACACAGCCACGACAAACGGTTTATAATTAGAGTCAGGACTTTTCATTTGCCACTATATATCTAATACAAAGTAACTTGCTGTAAATTAAGCACATCTGTATGGGAAGATTTATTATCGCTAACAACTAGCATTTAGAAAACGAATTACCACACTATAGAGACTTGGGTTATTAGCTACAATCTATGGTAGTTGCATGACTATAGGTTCTAATATTAAGCCTAATCGCGCATTGATGATGAAAACCATGTGCATGTAGAGCAGGTTCAGTTACTTTATTCTCAAATTCCAGCAGCAGCGAGGACTCATGCCATCGCTGATCTGCTGCTGGCAATCTTGTGAAACACTTCATTACCACTACTACTTATTTGTTGGTATGCCATCCTACTTCTTTTAACAGCCTGCCAGGTTGATTTATTTTATAAATACAAGAAAGTATCAGACAGACAAGTACACTCTGACGACTGGCTTTAAAGGCATATTTTTTGTGTCTTGGCTTTGGGGATAATCTGGGGTATATCGGGTATAGTCTTGATCCAAAATGATGTCATTATTCAGAATGCTATTGCGCTTATTTGGATGTGTGGTTTATCAGCTGAAGCTATTGTGACCTTATCAATTGATAAGGGTAACTTTCTTGCATTTTCGTTGTCGGCCCTTATTCCGTTCTCTCTATATCTGTTAATTCATGAAGGTCCTACGAATACACTAGGGGCGAGTGCAATATTCATTTTTTTAGGATTCATAGTACTCAGTGCGATCCAGATGCATAACATGTTGATACAATGGATACATTTGCAATTAGAAAACGCTCAGCTAGGAATGTACCTGGGTTTGGAAAAGGTTCGTATTGAAAAAACAAATGAAGAGCTCGAAGAGCGCATCAAATAACGAGCTACTGAGATATTGAACATTAATAAGAAGCCCGAACAAGAGATTGTTGAGCACAAAAACATAGAGGAGAAACTATCCAGTGCAGTAACTCTCCTTCAAAACGTTATCAATACATCTCAAGATCACATTTTTATCCAAGGCATCCAACCTCGGACTATCTTGTGCAACATTGCTTTTGCACAAGCAACAGGCAAAAAGCCTGAAGAATTGTACGGACGAACGGACATCGAAAATGGCTGGCCTATTAAACTTATCCATGACAACCTCTAAAAAGGTATTCGTGGATATGAAGTCGATGACCGAGACACCCCCCTTGAGGGAAAAAACTATTCATATTGATTCCGAGCCCGTGAGCGCAAAAGGTTAATTCGATATTTCAATACAATTAAAACCCCGTTGACCGATGAGACAGACAATATTATCGGTGTTTTGGCCATTGCTCGCGATATAACCGATAAAAAACTTGCGGACGAGGAGCTATGAAAGAATCACTCTCTCTATAGTCAGACGGAGCAAATGGGTAAGCTGGGTTACTGGGGGTATGACGAAATAAATGATCGGTTAATCATCTACTCGGATCAATACGCCAACATCTTTGAAATAACCAAAGAGCAGTTGCTCGAGACTATAACATCCTATGAAAAAGAGCTTGAATTTATCCACGAGGATGATGTAGAGCAATATAAATAGACTATACATGAAGCATATGAGAATAAGGAAGGATTTGATCGTGAATATCGCTCATCACTCGAACAGGTAAGGAAATTTATGTACACGAGATAGGTGAGCTTGCGCTGGATGAGCATGGCACGCTTATTCGTACTTTCGGAGCACTTCAGGATATCACCTTGCGCAAGCAAGCAGAAGAAGAACTACGGAATAGCCACGTCCAGTTTAAGCAAGCGGAAAAGCTGGGTAAACTAGGACACTGACGATGGGATGTTAATGAATCCCGTATGATTTTCTACTCTGAAGAATATGCGCACTTTTTTGATATGTCCGTTGAGGAAATATTCAATACATCCAATAGCGTTGAATCTGACATTCAGGATATTCATCCTGACAACAGGGAACGTTATCAACAAGAAACTTGCAATAGCAGAGAAACAGAACAAGATTCTGGATATAGAATATAGACTCATTACAAAAAATGACAAGATACGTCACTTTAAAAAACTAAGCAAAGAAGAATGGGATGAACACGGCAAACTTATTCGTAATGACACTTTACAAGACATAACCGAGCGCAAGCAGGCGGAGGAAAATTTACGCACTTCAGAGGAAAAATTCTCCAAGGCCTTCCATTCTTGTCCCGATCCAATTTCAATCTCTTCTATCGAGGATAGGACTTTCATCGAAATCAATGATAGCTTTGAAAAAGTCAGTGATTATAGTCGAAAAGAAGTTATCAGGCACGCCGTGTTTGAGCTTGGTTTTTGGACCAAGTTAGAACAGCGTGAACAGCTCATTAGAGAATTGAAAGAAAAGGGAAGTGTCCGTGAAATGAATGTTGATTATTGTATTGCTTCTGGAGATATTCGAAATTGTCAGTTATCGGTGGAAATCATCCAGATTTATAACAAACAGCAGATGCTTATTGTGACATATGACGTCACAGAGCAAAAATAGAAGGAAGATGAGATACATCAAACACATGAACTCTTACTCAATCTCACCGGCCAACTGCAGATGACAAGGAAAAAGGAGCGTATTTGGATTGCCCGGTATTTACACGATGAACTGGGTCAGCACTTAACTGCAGTAAAGATAGGCCTGACCTTACTGTTAGAGCAGTTACCAAAGAACTGAAAAAGACTGCCGACAGCGGGGTAATCGATGGTTTCACTAATCGATGATATGCAGACTTTCGTGCGTAAGCTGTCAACGGAACTTGGATCACCCGCTTTGGATGATCTGGGATTGGCCGTGGCGCTGGAGTAGCAACTGCGAACATCTGCCGAACGGGAAAACTACAAGTACAATTTTGAAACGCCCGAGAATATACTGGTTACCAAACCTGAATACGCTAACGCTGTGTTTTGTATCTTCCAGAAGACATTGACCAATGTGATACATCATGCGGAGGCAACGATTGTTGATGTGTCCTTGCACACGTCTGACTCACAATTGGTATTAACAGTGAGGGACAACGGGGTGGTATTAAAAAAACAAGACGCAGAGAGTATCAGCTCTCTCGGGCTGATTGGAATACATGAACACGCTATAGTGCTCGAGGGAAATGTTCAGATTGAAGCAGTTAAGGAAGGAGGCACCCAAGTAACGCTAAGCCTACCATATTCAGAGGTGGTGACATGATACTCTTGATTGTAAGTAATCAAATGAGTTAACGGAGCACACTACCATGGACATCTATAGTTGATGATTTTCATCAAAAAATTCTTAACAATATTGAGGTGCAATTTCATCTGACATTATTTCAGTGGCAAAACAATCTTTAATGCGTGCCGACCTTTTTTGCTAAGGCTTTTCACAATTAATCCAATGATTCATGTACTCATTTGTCAGCATGTCCTCAAGGTTACCAGGTTCTTCACAAATATTCATTATTTGTTCAATTCGATCTTGGGAAAACTGCGTTGCCAGATTATTTTTAAATTTATCTATCAATAAGGATATTCCTTCTTCCCTACGACGTCGATGCCCAAGTGGGTAATTAATCTCGATCCTATCCGTACTTGTTCCGCCCTTAAAATTTATTTGAATTGCATTGGCAATACTGCGCTTATTCGGATCGAGATAATCAATGCTGAATTGTTTATTCTCCGTCACGGTCATTTTGCTTCGCAATTGGTCGATGCGCGGATCCCTGGCAACACTGTCTTCGTAGTCATCCGCGGTCAAGCGACCAAATAGCAATGGGACAGCTATCATATATTGAATGCAGTGGTCTCGATCAGCAGGGTTGTTAAGTGGGCCGGTTTTATCAATGATACGAATACCTGCTTCTTGCGTTTCAATATTGATATTTTCAATTTCATCCAACCTTTCTTTAGTTTCTTCATGAAGTTTCATTGCGGCCTCAACAGCTGTCTGTGCATGAAATTCAGCTGGAAAGGAAATCTTGAATAAGATGTTCTCCATGACATAGGAATCAAACTCCTGTTTGATGACAAGTGCTTTGTTTCCAAACAAGACGTCCTGGAATCCCCAGTGTTTAGCACTGAGGGCAGATGGATAGCCCATTTCGTCAGTTAATGAAATAAATGCTAGTTGTACCGCACGACTAGTTGCATCACCAGCCGCCCAACTCTTTCTTGAGCCGGTATTTGGTGCGTGTCGGTAAGTTCGTAAGGCTCCGCCATCTATCCAGGCGTTGGATAATGCATTGATGATCTGTTCACGTGTACCTCCAAGCATTCGAGTTACAACTGCCGTGCTAGCGATCCGTACTAAAAGCACATGATCAAAACCTATCTGGTTAAAACTATTTTCAAGAGCAAGAATACCCTGGATCTCATGGGCTTGTATCATTGCTGTGATTACGTCCGTAATACGCAGGGGCGCTTCATTGTTTGTAAGTCGTTGCCTGCTTAGATAGTCGGCAACAGCAAGAATACTACCGAGATTATCGGACGGATGACCCCACTCTGCTGCAAGCCAGGTATCATTAAAGTCAAGCCAACGGATCATGGTGCCAATGTTGAATGCAGCGGTGACCGGATCCAATTCATAGTCAGTACCAGGAACACGAGCCCCTCCTGATACTTCAGCGCCAGGCACCACAGGCCCCAGTAATTTTGTGCAGGCAGGATAGTTTAATGCAAGAATACCACAACCAAGTGTATCCATGAGACAATAGCGTGCTGTTTTTCTTGCTTCCTTACTTTCTGCTTTGAAGTCCAGAACGTAGTCGGCAATATTTTGAAGTAATAGATCTGCTTCAGGATGACTTGCGTTTCGGTTTCCCATGTTAACCGTTGGGTAATTTTCAATTAATGATGGTTAATTAATAATAAACTAGCGTTTTTCGATGGGGACAAATTGAAGATCGTTTGGACCAGTATAGTTTGCACTTGGTCGAATTATCTTGCCATCTACTCGTTGTTCCATGATATGTGCACACCAGCCGGCGACACGGGACATGACAAATATGGAAGTGAACATGGCGGTTGGTATTCCCATCATGTGATAAGCAACTGCTGAGAACCAATCCAGGTTGGGAAACATTTTCTTTTCATCCCGCATAACTTTTTCTAGTCGTTCAGCAATATCATATAACATCATATTGTTCCTTTCTTCAGATAGTTGTTTGGTAACTTTCTTAATAATTTCATTGCGCGGATCTGCTATGGTATAAACTGGATGACCGAACCCAATGACAATTTCTTTTCGTGCAATTCTTTCCTTAATGTCGATTTCCGCTTTGTCCGCATTATCGTAACGTTGTTGTATTTCCAAAGCCACTTCATTCGCACCGCCGTGTTTTGGTCCTCGCAAGGCACCTATTGCACCAGAGACAGCGGAGTAGATATCTGAGCCGGTGCTTGCAATCACCCGGCCTGTAAATGTTGATGCATTGAACTCATGTTCTGCATAAAGGATCAAGGAGATATGCATAGCTCTGATCCACAGCTCACTTGCTTCTTTATTATGAAGAAGATGTAGAAAATGGGCGCCTATAGAATCATCATCTGTTTTGACCTCAATACGTTTGTTGTTATGAGTGAAGTGATACCAGTAAGTCAGCATTGAAACAAAGCTAGCCAGTAATCGATCCGCAATATCTTTCGCCTGTTCTTCTGTTTGTTCCTGACTTTCCGGAATGAGCGTACCTAGCATCGAACATCCACTACGTAATACATCCATTGGATGAGCCACGGCAGGGATCAATTCAAGAGTTTGTTTTAACTGTTTCGGTATGTCCCGCAGGTTTTTTAGTTTGTTTTTGTGATTTTCGAGTTCTGCTTTATCAGGTAACTTTCCATGTATTAGCAGATAGGCAATTTCTTCAAATTCACTGGATTCTGCCAGGTCATTAATATCGTAACCGCGATAAGCCAAATCATTACCACTCCTACCAACGGTACAAAGTGCGGTATTGCCTGCTGCAACACCAGATAAGGCAACTGATTTTTTGGGTTTGAATGATGTTGTTGATTTAGTCATTATGGTTCCTCCTTAGAGAATAAGGCATCCAACTTTCTTTCATATACATCATAGTCAAGTACTTCATACAGCTCTTCTCTGGTCTGCATATTATCGATAATATTTCTTTGATGGCCTTCATTAATCAGTGCCTGATAAAATGTTTCTGCTACTTTATTCATTGCCCGGTAAGCGCCACAACAATACAGAACGATATCGATGCCTACTTGTCCCAGTTCCTGTGTGCTAAACAAAGGGGTTGTTCCAAATTCAGTAATATTGGCCAGAATAGGCGCATTGACTGCCGCCCTAAAATCCTGGTATTGATCTAATGAGTTTATAGCCTCTGGAAAGACCATATCGGCTCCGGCTTCAACATAGCTATTGACCCGGTCTATCACCGATTGCATTCCTTCCACTACCAGGGCGTCTGTTCTAGCCATTATGACAAAACTTTCGTCGTTCCGTGCGTCTACTGCAGCCTTGATCCGATCAAGCATTTCATTCTGTGTGACGATTGCTTTATTTGGCCTATGACCACAACGTTTTGCAGTGACCTGATCTTCTATGTGTAAAGCTGCTGCCCCGGCCTTTATCAAATTACGTGTACATCTGGCTATATTAAAGGCGCCACCAAAGCCAGTATCCACATCTACTAAAAGGGGCAAGTCACAAGCGTCGCTTATGCGACGAACATCAGTGAGTACGTCATCCAGGGTGCTGATCCCAAGATCTGGGATCCCCAGAGAATTTGTAGCAAGACCGCCACCGGATAGATAAATCGCCTTGTGACCAACTTTCTCAGCGAGTCGTGCACTCATAGCATTAATGGTACCAACCACTTGTAAGGGTTTATTATTAGTAACCGCATTACGAAACAGTTCGCCTGCACTTGTAGTCATAATATTTTCCTCTTACTAATAAACTTTAAATCACTCAAAACTTATTTTTTTTGAGCGTTTTATTTGTAACTTGCCATGTCTGATGAATGTTTATAACCACTGAGGGCACAAAGAACACTGAGAAAAAATGATTAAATAGGTTTATAAAGTATAGTCTTAGTGTCCTCCGTGGTTAATACTCGACAATAAAGCATGGGCTGATAGCTAAATTATTGTGTAAGAACTCATCTAAAATAGATCACTCAGCTACTGCCTTGCTTTGTTTTTGTAAGGGATTTCCTGTGGCGGAGGCTACAGCAGACCTAGGTTCCCGATTTAGTCTGTTGGAGATGTACCAGGCTGATGCGATTAAGGCATCCTGATCTACGCCGGAACTAATACTCAATCTATTCAGCATATAATTAAGATCTTCAGTCGCTACGTTTCCACTTATACCTAAAGCAAAGTGGCGTCCGCCCAAACCAGCTATTGAACAACCACGCTAACACCTTTTTGCAGACAGGCGCAAACACTGGCCAGGGCTTGGCCATAGCCATTATGGAAATACACTGTCAGTTTTTTTATCGAGACTCTAATTCAGCTACTGCGTCCACCATCCCGCCGATGGTATCACCTAAAGAGATTTCATAGCAACCTAACTTCTGTAATCTTTCCGCTATCTTTAACTACCATGTTTGGTACTAATACCTGATAGGCAACACCTGGATGCTGTCGAATTTCAGCAAGTACCTTGTCAGTATTCGCCATTTGTGGAGCCCACTTTGGTGAAACAAAACTACCTACTTCGATAACGGACAGTCCACTATCAGACAGTCTATTGATGAGTTCTATTCTGACGTCCAGGGGAAGTTTAGCTTCCTCATTTTGCAAGCCATCTCTTGGGCCAACTTCTACAATTTTAATTTTCTTAAGGGGCATAGCAGCTTATCTTTTTCTCCATCCATCCTGGTTTTGTTTTTGCAGAAATGCAGAAAGGACCTCTCTGACTTCGTCTGATGCGCGTATCTCGGCAATACGTTCGCTGCATATCTGAATCAGGCCTTCGGCGATTGCCTTTCCTTCGATATCAAAGATAAATTGCTTGGCGACACGGATGGCTTTAGGGCTATTTTGAAGGATCGTATCGACAAGTTCATCTATTCTATTATCAAGTTATTCTTCTTCAAGCACTTCAGCAACCATGCCCATTCTAAAGGCTTGAATTCTCTGCTGTAAGAAAGTATCGTCGTGCAGCATGACTGCCAATAGCCGCAAGTACATAGGTAGCTATGGTGGAGAGAATAATGCCAAGTTTAACTTCGCTAAAAGAAAATTTTGCATGCTTTGCTACAATGGCTATATCACAGCAACATACGGGTCCTACGCCGCCCCCAGAGCTGCACCTTGAACGCGGACAATTGTAGGCACTGGCATTGTATTAAGCTTGTGTAACATATTTGCCAGGCGCCTGGCATCATCGAGATTTTCTTCATAGTCGAATGATGCCTTTGTTTCGTCCATTTCAAATCAGCCCAAGCAGAGAAGTTAGGGCCATTGGCTCGCAAGATCATAAGGCGTACATCTTCGTTGGCTTTGATTTGATCAGATGCGGAGCTAATTCAGCAATGATTTACTCATTGAAGACATTGTGCTTTTCAGCTCGGTTAATGGTAATGTTGGTGACACCATGGTTATCAATATCAAGAATTACAAATTCATTATTCATTGCGGAATTTCACTGGTTTAGCAGGCATTAATATGTAATAAAAGTGATCCACCGACATCCTTGAAGGTACTGAAGCGTACTTCTTCAATCGGTGCATTTGCTGAGGCGAACAGTGCTACACCCAGTATGTCTCTTGTATAGGCCGGATCAATAATACCATCGCCTCATAATCGTGCGCTGGCATAATAAGGGTGCCTCTGTGTTTCATGCTGTTCCCGAATAGAATTCTTAAATTCATTTTCTTCATCTTCCGACCAGTCCCCACTGTCGGCTTCAATATTAACCCTTCTTACCCTTGCCAATACACTTGCTGCTTGTTCTTCACCCATAACTGAGACACGGGCATTGGGTGGGCCACGCCCATAAAAACCGTGAGCTATAAAGCACGGCCGCACATACTGTAATTGTCAGCATCAAAACTGCCATCAATTATAACTGTGAATTTTGGTACTTGTGACGTTGCTACAGCCATGATCATTTTTGCACCGTCTTTGACAATACCCCCGGATTCATATTTTTTCTCCTACCATGAAACCGGTAATATTTTGTAGGAACAATAGTGGAATCCGTCGTTGGCTGCATAGCTCAACAAAGTGCGCGCCTTTTAAAGCAGACTCAGAAAACAGGATCACATTATTGGCAACAATGCCAATTGGATAACCAAATATATAAGCGAAGCCACAAACCAGTGTGGGGCCATAGCGTTGTTTGAATTCATCAAACTCACTACCATCCACGATACGGGCAATGATCTCCTTAACATTAAAGGGAATACGTAGATCTTCCGGGATAATGCCGTAAATATTTTTTACTGGATGTAGCGGTTCCTTTACGTTCTTCCTTGGAACAAGATATTTTCTGTGTTGTCCCAGGTTAGCGATGATGCGACGAGCTAAACCAATGGCATGTATGTCATTCTTAGCCAGGTGGTCTACAGCACCTGATACCCGGGTGCGTACGTCTGCCCCACCTAACTTCTCTGTACTGATTATTTCACCAGTGGCTGTCTTGACCAGTGGTGGGCCAGCAAGAAATATAATGCCCTGATTTTCAACAGTGATATTTTCATTCGATATAGCTGGAACATAAGCCTCTCCTGCTGTGCACGAGCCCATCACCACAGCGAGTTGTGAAATTCTCTTCGTTGACATATTGGCCTGGTTATAGAAAATTCGACCAAAATGATCACGATCCGGAAAGACTTCATCCTGTTTCGGTAAATAGGCGCCACCGGAGTCAACCAGATAGATGCATGGCAAGTTATTAGTTTCGGCAATCTTCTTTTGGGCACGCAGGTGTTTTTTACAGTCAGTGGTAAGTAGGTCCCTCCCTTGACCGTTGCATCATCGTCATAAACCTAATAAGCGGCAAATTGTGATAGTTCCATAAACGATGAGTCAGGATCGAGTAACATCTTAATACACTCTTTGGACATCATTTTCCCACGTGCGTGGTGTTTTTCTCGTGTGATTTCTCCGTCTTCCTGTGAAATAGTGTTTGCCTTATCACGTAGGTCTTCCACCAAGCGCTACATGGCTGCAGTATTGGCTTTAAACTCATCTGACTCTGAATCTATGGATGTTTTAATCACGCTCATGATGAAAAAAGTTTCTAGCTTATTGAATAGATCTACACGGATTCACTAAACAGCTCTCGTCCGATCAGTATTCTGCGAATTTCATTTGTACCAGCGCCGATTTCACAGAGTTTGGCATCGCGTAACAATCGACCGGTAGGATATTCATTAACGTAGTCGTTTCCTCTCAGGCATTGGATTGCTTCGAGTGCCATCCAGGTTGCTTTTTCAGAAGCATATAAAATTGCTCCTGCAGCATCCTTCCTTGTTGTTTCACCACGGTTGCAATCCTGGGCAACAGCATAAACATAGGTACGACATACATTCATTGTTGTATACATGTCGGCTAGCTTGTCCTTGCATTAATTGAAACTCGCCAATGGCCTGGTTGAATTGCTTGCGTTCGTGTACATATGGGATAACTATATCCACACAGGCCTGCATGATTTCTAAAGGACTACCGGCCAGGGCCAGACGCTCACAATCAAACTCACTCATTAATACTTTTATTCCTTCGTTAAGCTTGCCTAGTATATTTTCTGCGAGGACTTCACAATTATTAAAAACAAGTTCACAGGTATTCGAACCACGCATGCCCAGTTTGCCCAGTTTTTGGGCAGTGGAAAAACCCTTAGTTCTTTGTTCAATAATAAATGCGGTGATCCCATTTGCTCCGACCTTCCGGGTCCGTTTTAGCATATACCAATGAGAACATGTGCATCAGGGCCATTGGTGATCCACATCTTGTTATCGTTCAAGATGTAGCAATCTTTTTTTCCGTTCCGTCCTCAGACGCATACTAACCACATCTGAACCAGCACCGGTTTCACTCATCGCCAGCGCACCGATGTGTTCACCGAATACTAGAGGGGGAGGATAAATCTGTTTTTGATCCTCATTGTCATTTCTCTGGATTTGATTGATACATAGATTTGAATTGGCGCCATAAAAAAGTTTAGCAGATGCACGACTGATTTCTTTCATGGTAATTGCATGTTCCAGATACCCCATAGCAGCACCTCCGTATTTTTCTTCGACGGTAGTCCCTAATAGGCCTAAGGCACCAAAGTTGTTTCCACAGCTGCGCGGTGAAGGTATTGTCCTTATCAATTTTTGTTGCTAACGAAGCTATTTCAGATTGAGCGAATTTACTTACTGATGAGCGCAATCGAAAGCTCACCTATGCTATATGCTTGTGACATGTAATTTGGTCTATACTCAACGTTAACGTAAGTACTAGATAATATTATTGAGATATTGCAAGCTTTCCGTTAAGGCTTGTTTCTGTTGTGTTGGTTGGTGTTGGGGATAAGCAGGGGTTCCCGGCCACAGCACAGAACCATAATCTGGAATAGGAGAGTTTAATGAGCGAGACAATTGTAGTTGTTGGTATGGCCCGTACACCAATTGGTGGGTTACAGGGCGACCTGGCGGCTTGGAGTGCGCCAGAACTTGGGGCCATAACGATTCGAGCAGCACTGCAACAGAGTAAGTTGGATGCTTATGCTGTTGATGAAACTATTATGGGTTGTGTACTGCCTGCCGGCCTTGGTCAGGCACCTGCACGTCAGGCTTCTATTGGTGGAGGAATCCCAACGAGTTGTGCCTGCACAACGGTTAACAAGATGTGTGGTTCGGGTATGAAGGCGGTGATGATGGGCATGGATGCTATCAAAGCTGGAAGTGCCGCAATTGTTGCAGCGGGCGGCATGGAAAGTATGAGCAATTCTCCTTATATAGTACCGAAAGCACGCAGCGGATTACGACTTGGTCATGGAGAATTACTAGATCATATGTTTGTTGATGGTCTGGAAGATGCCTACGATAAAGGCCAACTAATGGGAAGTTTTGCTGAGGCTTGTGTAGACAAATATCAGTTTAGTCGCGAGGCGCTGGATGCGTTTGCGATTGAATCACTGACCAGGGCACGCAGTGCTATCGACAATGGGAGGTTCAAGGACGAGATCGTTGCAGTTTCAATGACTAACCAATCAGGAGAAGTAACTATTACAACGGATGAACAGCCAGGCAAAGCAAATATTGAAAAGATCTCAAAATTGAATCCGGCATTCAAAACGAATGGCAGTATTACTCCGGCAAACTCCAGTTCAATATCAGACGGTGCAGCGGCGCTCATTATTATGTCTGAAAGTGAAGCAGAGCAACGTGGTCTCACGCCCATCGCAAGATTACTTGCACAGAGTGTCCATGCCCAGAAACCAGCATGGTTTACTATTGCTCCGATCGGCGCGGTACAGAAGGTATTGGCAAAAGTTGGATGGGGTAGTAAGCAAGTCGATTTGTATGAGATCAATGAAGCCTTTGCCGTGGTCACGATGACTGCAATGCAGGATTTGGGGCTTCCCCACGATATTGTTAATGTCAATGGCGGTGCCTGTGCCCTGGGTCATCCGGTTGGTGCCTCCGGTGCCAGGATCATGGTTACGCTTATATCTGCGCTAAAGGATCGTGGATTGAAACGAGGTATTGCTAGTTTATGTATTGGTGGTGGGGAAGCTACAGCAGTTGCTTTGGAATTAATGTGAAATTTGTACACTGATGTGTATCCATCGCGTCATGTCGGACCCCGTATTTTGGCGCGGGACAAGTTTAGTCAGGTATTCACAAGAATAACATCAACACAATAAATTACGTGAATTTAAACTTAAATTAAGATTAATAATAAAAAGTTACGAGAAATAAGGATCACAAATAATTTGAATTGTTCAGCTTAAATAAAATGGATAATCCAATACGGCTACGTTTTATTACGGTATCAAGTTTGTTCGATGGTCATGATGCGGCTATTAACGTAATGCGCCAAATTATGCAGAGTTACGGTACGGAAGTTATCCATATGGTGCACGATAGTTCTGTAGCAGAAGTGGTTATTGCGACAATACAGAAAAATGTTCAGAGGATTGTCCTTAGTTCCTATCATGGTGGCCACGTGGAATACTTCAAGTATATGGTTGATATGTTACGTAGTCATGGAGCTGGTCACATAAAAATATTTGGTGGCGGTGAAGGATAATTGTTCCGAACGAGATAAAGTTATTGCATGACTATGGAGTCTGTCGAATTTATTCGCCACAAGACGGATAGGATATGGTCCTGCAAGGGATGATGGACGATATGTTGTCTCACTGCAGCATTGAACCCGGCCAGATTAATCTTTCGAAGCTATGTGAGCGGAAATGCTGATCACAAATTACTTGCAAGGACCATCACAGCAATCGAGTACATGCAACTAGAGCATGATCAACTATCCATACTTCGTCAAGCGAGCGAAACAATCAATACTCCAGTCATGGGTATAACCGGTACCTGAGGTACTGGGAAGTCATCTTTAACTGATGAGATTATTCGTCGTTTTCAGCTTGATAGTAACGATCAAATCAGCATAGCGATTATTGCCGTTGACCCGACTCGGCGTAAGACTAAAGGTGTACTACTGGGTGATCGAATTCCCATGAACGCCGTCTATCGCACGAACATCTGCATGCGTTCCATCACCACCCGTTCTTCCGTTCATGAAGTACCGTAGTGTATCAGAAATATTATTGTTGTTACTAAAGCATGTAGTTTTGATTTGATCATAATCGAAACACCTGGTGTAGGTTAGGGCGATGTCGGAATTATTCCTTATGCTGATCATTCCTTATATGTTATGACGCCTGAATTCGATGCGACCAGTCAACTGGAAAAAATTGATATGCTGGATTTCACTGATCTTGTTGCTATCAATAAATATGATCGCAAAGGTGATGATGCTGCTTTGCATGATGTAAGAAAACAGTTGCAACGAAACAAGCAGGCATTTGCGCTTTCAACTGATGAAATGTCGGTGTACGGGACTATCGCATCAAAGTTTAACGACAATGGTGTCATTACTTTGTACCAGCTGCTGGTACAAAATTTACAGTCAAAGGGATTGGAGAAATTTGATCCTGCTCTGGCAGACGTACCGACTAAGGTATCCACTGAAAAGACCATCATTATTCCTCCGGCAAAACCAAAGATATCTAGCTGAGATCTCCGAGACAGTGCGCGGCTATAGGCAAACAGTGGGTAAACAGGTAATTATTGCACGCGAACGTCAGCAGCTGAGCGAAAGTATGCGAATGCTGCAGGAATCAGGCAAGGACAATAAAGATATTGAAGAACTAATTGTGACCCGTGAGTAACAACTGGATCCAGAGGCAAAAAAGTTGCTTGAAAACTGGCCTGCACTGGTAGCACATTACGGCGCAACTGAATTGGAAGCAATGTCACGGGGCAATGCTGTCAAGACAGAATTATTTTTACAATCCATGTCTGGCACTACAATTTCAAAAGTGGCCATGCCAAAGTATGAGGATCATGGCGAACTACTAAAGTAGTTGTTACTAGAAAATATACCTGGTGAGTTCATCTATACCACTGGTGTATTCCCACTAAAGCGAAAAGAGGAAGAACCAACGCGGATGTTTACTGGGGAAGGTGATGCCTTTCGTACCAACCAACGATTTAAAAAGCCGTCACAACAGTCCGGTTCCAAACGACTCTCCACTGCCTTCGATTCGATAACTTTATATAACTATGATCCTGATGAGCGACCAGACATTTACGGCAAGGTAGGGAATTCCAGGGCCTCTATCGCGACCCTGGATGACATAAAAACACTTTATGATGGCTTTGAACTTTGTAATCAACATACCTCGGTGTCCATGACCATAAACGGACCGGCGCCAACAATCCTCGCCATGTTTTTGAATACAGCTATCGATCAACAGATAGATAAATTTGAAAACGAGACCAAGCGTAGCGCGACAGAAGAAGAACTGTAAAGGATAAAGACATCTGTGCTGGAAAGTGTTCGTGGCACCGTACAAGCGGACACTCTTAAGAAGGATCGAGGACAAAACACTTACATCTTCTCAACGGAGTTTAGTTTGAAGGTGATAGGGGATATTCAGGAATATTTTGTTGAAAATAATATAAAGAATTTTTATTCCGTTTCTATCTCCGGTTATCACATCGCTGAAGCAGGAACGAATCCCATTTCTCAATTAGCCTTTACCCTTGCTAACGGTTTAACCTATGTTGAAGCTTATTTGGCGAGGGGAATGCGAATAGATAAAATCGTAGCAAACCTCTCCTTCTTTTTCTCTAATGGCATGGGCCCCGAAATATACGGTAATAGGACGGGTAGCTAGGCGTATTTGGTCTACCACAATGCGCTTTAAATATGGCACGAATGCTGCCAGTCAAAATCGGTGCGCCGCACACTGGCAATTCAATTGATTATCAACAAGGAATGGGGCTTGGCTAAAAATGAAAATCCCAATCAAGGATCCTTCATTATTGAGGCGCTGACCGACTTGGTTAAGAAAGCGGTACTAGTGGAATTTGATCGCCTATCGGAACGGGGATGGGTCCTAGGAGCTATGGAAAGCGGTTATCAACGGGGAAGGATCCAGGACGAATCACCTTATTATGAAGGCAAAAACACGATGGCAGTCTGTCAATAATTGACGTTAATACTTTTGCCAATCCTGAGTCATTTATTCAAGAAAATATCGCACTTACTCGATCGACTGAAGATGAAAAGAAGCAACAGATAAACAGATTACAACAGTTTCATGAGCGCAACAATGGTAAGTCTGAAGAGGTGCTGTAGAGGTTGCGTGAAACTGTCATTAATAGTGGCAATGTATTTGCCGTCTTATTAGACATTGTTCGTTGTTGTTCGCTTGATCAGATCACCCACGCTTTTTTTGATGTGGGAGGCCAGTACAGAAGAAATATGTAATGACGACCCAGTACTTCAATATTCAACTAATTATTAAGCACTTGTATTGCTGGAACATAATCAATACTATTCGATTTAGCAACCGCCTCATTTGTTAAAAGACCTCTGTAGATATTTAGTCCATTCAATAGATTAGCATCATCAAGCAAGGTCTTTTCAAGTCCTTTTTCAGTCAGGGAAATAACGAAAGGCAAAGTAGCATTATTTAATGCTAATGAAAGTAGCATTAAATAATGCTACTGTTGAAGTTCTTGGTGCAGTACCAGGCATATTGGTGACACAGTAGTGAACTACATTGTCAATGATGTAGGTAGGTTTCTGATGAGTAGTTGGTCTGGATGTTTCAAAACAGCCACCTTGATCTATGGCCATATCAACTACTACCGAGCCATTTTTCATTCGACTGATAGCATCTTTACTAAGTAATTTAGGTGCCTCTGCGTCTGGAATTAATACTGCGCCAATAACCAGATCTGTTTGAAGAGCGTGTGGTTCAATAATATCCGTTGTTGAATAAATGCATTTGACTGTGTTGCCATATTCATCATTTAATCCTCGTAGTCGAGGAAGTGATCTGTCTACTATAGTGACGTCGATACCCATGCCACGGACTATTGTAGCAGTGTTATCTCCGACAACTCCTCTGCCAATCACCAAAACTTTTGCTGGGGTGACGCCGGGAACACCACCAAGTAATACTCCCGCACCCGCCTGGTCTTTTTCCAAACAATGTACTCCAGCTTGAATTGACAAGCGACCGGCAACTTCACTCATGGGGGCTAGTAATGACAGGCTATTGTATGGCCCTGTTACCGTTTCGTAGGCGATCGCCGTTACTCCGGATTCAAGTAATAAGTTGGTTTGCCGGGGCCAGGAGCGAGGTACAAATAGGTAAATAGAACCTGTCTCTCGTAGAGCATCTTGCATTCGTTGGGCTGCGGCTCTTTTACTTTTACAGTCAACTCAGATGTTTCAAAGACAAGTTCAGCTAATTCAACAATTGTCGCCCCCAACTTCTTCATAGTCCTTGTCTTCCATGTCAATACCTAACCTCACATTTGTTTTGATGCTAACCTGATGGCCGTGTCTGCTTAGCTCCCGAATACTTGCAGGTGATAATCCAACCCGATATTCATGGTTTTTTATTTCTTTTGGTACGTCTATTTGCATGGTACTTCTCGCCATAACTTAAGAAGAATGCTAGTAGAAATAGAGCAGAATGTATTTGCAAGTAACTCATTGAGATACTGTATTATTTAGAATAAAACACTAATATATAATAGTTGGTGGAATATTGTCTGTATGAAATTAGATAATACTGATCGTGCAATTATTCATGAGCTTCAGCAGGATGGTCGATTAACTAATGTCAAAATAGCTGAAAAAGTTAACCTCTCAGAATCAGCCTGTCTCAGGAGAATAAAACTACCGGAAGAATCAGGTGTTATTGAACGTTACGTCATGATAGTTAATTAGGCTGTGGTCGGTTTGTCCGGCAATATATTTGTGAAAATATCGCTGTCCAGCCAAAAGCAATTGGATTTGAATACCTTTGAAAAAAGCATCAGTACTGTCCCAGAGGTAATAGAGTGTTATCTAATGTCTGGTGATTTTGACTATCTGTTGCGTGTAGTTGCGGAAAATGTCGCAGATTACGAACGTATACATCATGAATCTCTGACACGATTACCGGGAGTGGCGCGAGCGCGATCCAGCTTTACATTAAGAACAGTGACAGAGAAAACTGAAGTGTCAATAAAATAGTACGGTTGATTTATTCGAAGTTAGCATTTACTAAATGCTTCCAGAGTATTACTCAGTTAGTTGTCTCTCTCGATTACTTCTAGATTTAAAAGTGATCTGCATACCTCAAATAATTCATTGTCACTATACGGTTTCGGTAACACTTCAATATTAGTAATTTCTGATTTTATCGAGGCTAATAATTTATCTTCGAATGATGCTAGCAGAACGATAAGTATATCCTCATATCCGTCAAAGGATTGCATGGTATCTACGACATGAATCACCCCAAGCTCTTTAATTATCGCTTAGACTTTTGTCCTTTACTTCATAATCACACACCAGGAGGTCAGGGCGATAATTTTCTAACCACTCAATCGCCTTGTTTATATTGGTACATGGAAAGGTTACAACATAATTTGTTAAAAACGATGTTATCATCCATGTTGTTCACAATTGCTCCGGTTTCTAATCTACAAGCAATACACAGGACGCATCAGCAAGGGTTTTATTTTGCGGATCACCAAATAATATCCAGTCTTCATTGGTTTCGTATAATTCTTTGTATTTAGTCAGTTCCTTGTTAAATAATTCATTATTATCAAAGTCTTGCCGTTGCTAGTTGTTAAAATCTTCTTGGTAAGCGATTGTGGCTATATCTATCCCAAGCTTTTCTCCCGTCTCTTCTGTCGAAAAACCATTCAATTGCTCACCTCTTCTGGAGACTGTTTGCCTGGAATATTTAAGCCGTTCCGTAATATTTTTGTGATAATTCATATTAGTAAGATTAATTGGGTTCTTCCGCAATTCCAGTCCTGCTGAAGCAAAATTTAAACAGTACAATCAAGGTTACTTAACTAATATTTATTTGCATAAACAGTTGGCAGCTAGAAGGGCTTTTAACCTACAGTATTGCTCACTCACCAGACCATGTTGCAATATTTAACATCGATGAGTGTAAGGAATAAAAGTTATAGATGACTAATTGATAATAATAGCAAACAAGCACGATAGTGTTGTATTAACAAATGATTACGACTAGTGCCATGTTGATAGATTTCAGGAAAAATGCTCAACAGAGAGGCAGTGTCAACCCTGTCGACTGGGTTGATGAGCATAGTGATGCATTTGTATGCGTACGCTATTATACGAGTTCAGGCGCCTGCTCATGCTGAGGACCTGGTTCAGAAAACATTGCTTGCAGCAATCAGCACGGTGGAGGATTTTAGAGCTGAATCGACTGAAAGGACATGGCTAATTGGTATCCTAAAATATAAGGTTCTTGATCACTTCCGCCGCTCAGATCGGGAAAAACCTCTAACTGATGAGAATGAAGCTCTAATGGAAAAACCAGAGCGTTCCATGGAACAGGTACAGTTTTGGAATACTATGAGCAATAGTATGACAAAATTACGAACCTTATATGTACTTAACTAAGAGAATTTGATGGTATCGAGACAGATGTATTGTTGGAATCTTTGAATATATCAAGTAAGAATAGTTTATGGGTAATGATGTCCCGTGCAAAATTACAACTCAGGCATTGCCTGGAAAACTGGTTTATTGATTAATAATATGATGAAGCTTCTTAAATTACTGGGGATGCGTAGTTACAAGAAAGCTTCGCAATTGGCCTCTGATGCACAGGAACACTCTCTATCTGTAGTCGAAAAAATCAGTGTATATACTCACCTATTGACATGTAAGTCTTGTCTTAATTGCAGTAAACATCTTGAATTCTTACGAAAGGCAGCTAAATCGGTTAATGATAAGGTACCTCCAGAGGCTGGTGTAGGCATGAGCGACAGTGCGCATGATCGTATCCGGCAGCAACTCCGTCAAAAATAGGCTTCATCAATCTAATTTTTACAATTTGCTCTATTAGGCTGTAATCATTTCAATACGAGGAAATTTAATCAGAATTAAATTTACTATTTTGTAAGGTTTTCATTTTTCATTCGACTCATCTAAGAATCATTGACTAAATATTGAGTGTGAAAAAAACAAGGTCTCACATTTTGTGGGTTGTTGTTTTTTAAATTAAAAGAATGAGAATATCCTTGTTACTTTAGGCTTTATAATTATTTCCGCAAATACATCAGTTATTGCGACGCCCTTTGGCGAGGCTGAAGATATCAGATATTCTCAAAAGCATTAGTGACTACAGGCTACGCTGGACCAAACAGTGTTATGTCACAGCCTTACGCCGGTACGCCACCGCATGGCGAGATACTGGACACATTTGATAGTACTCTGACAGTAAATGGAACAAGCGGAGAGGTTTTGGCTCGGAAGATAAAGATTGGTTTTTGGTGAAATTTAAACCTGATGGCTCTCTTCATAAGAATGAAAAGGAATGCCCGCAGGTTGTATTGCTTGTTATCTGGCAACGCCTGGAGGAGATTTTGCTTTTAAACACGACAGAATTAAATAGATACCATCTTAATTTATCATTATATACATGAGGAAACGCGACAGAAGGCCGCATTTTTGTTATGTGGTAGAAGTAAAAATATAGCAGTTGTCTAGTAAGGGCGAAGCATGGCTAACAAAATAATCATTTACCTCATTTTTTTATCTTTTCTATTTATTACATCTTGCCATTTTCTAAAGTTGGAAAATAACTCTTTTCCCATTGGGACAGTGGATAATATTAAATATGCAGAGAAATTGTGGTCTGCTATAACGAAAGAAAAGTTAGTCGTGACTAATGCGCTAGCAAATAAACCATTTTTCGGTGGAGTCAAACTTCATGGGATGTTTTTGGAATTGGCATATAAATCTATACAGGTTGATAAGCATATTGGTTTTGTTGTTAAAAAAACTATGATGGCGCTGAAGTATCTGTGAGTAGCATTGGTGCCGATCACGCCAAGTTTCTTGCCTCAATGACTGTAATGTATCAACGAGAAGCCGACTATGACGAGAATAATCAAAATTAGTTTTGAGTTAAATGCAAACCTGATGGGAATATTGAAACACAAATTACTAAAGATGTTGAGATAATTCTGGCAGGAAGAGTTATAAAAGGAAAAATATCTGACAATAACGCGGACTGCATCTATTGTCATAGATCTGTCGGTGGAGGAGATTATATATTTTACCCTGGGATAAAAGTTCCCAATCGATATTCCCATTAGTTATGGCAAGTATTAAAGAGGTTCGAGTAAGGTCTCCTGCAAAGTGACCGTGCTACAGTAGAAGGCTTAAATATATTTCTTAAAAGAATTTAGTATTGAGTCTAATAAATAAACAAAAAGTAGCAAGGCAGAACGTTTCATTTATCATACAGATTTGTATAGAAAGAGAGAAAGGTATGACTATGAGTATAGATTATCTGGCAACGCTGTTATTTCAGAGTATAGACAAACAGGATAAGGATGCTTTTCTTGGCTTTCTGGCAGATGATATTTTATTTCGGTTTGGCAATGCGGAACCAGTAATTGGAAAATCAGCAGTGTGTGACGCTGTTAGTGGCTTCTTTGCTAGCGTCAAAGGAACGCATTATGAACTACTCCGAGCATGGGACAAAGAAGGTGTACTCATCTGTCATGGTTCCGTGACCTACACGCGACATGATTTGACGACACTGACTGTTCCTTATGCAAATATTCTTATTCTCGATAACAGTTTAATCAAAGAATATCTAATTTTTGTCAATATTTCGAAATTGTATGCTTGAACCAAAGGCAAACATATGGAATCTGCTAAGGTGGAAGTATGAAAAGACCTTAAGCCAGTTAAGTAATAAGTATTTACAGGCCTACAGATATTTTTTTCACTTGTACCTTAATTTTTAGCACCAGATTTCCAGAGGATTTAATGCATTCCAGGTCAGAAGAGCAAAATGACACACGAAGGCAGGCCCGACAAAACTAATTTGAAACCAGGTTCAGCAATCCTGCCAGGTAAGTGTACTACTCTCTCAATCTGAACTTCATGATGTAATCATTTTCCGAGAAAGGCACTTATTCTATGAGTTCAAAACCGACATTACTGAATTCATCAGTGAAGGCTCCTTTGTCAGCGCAGACCATGTCCAGAACAAATTGCTCGGTCACACCCTCTATACGCCACAAGTCGACGAGAGCAACCATGCCATCAGGTCTTAGTGCACTACGTATTGACTCCAGCATCCTGAATGGATATTCGAAGTGGTGGTAAGTATCAGTCATAAAAACTACGTTGACACTATTTTCCTTCAGGTTGGTTGAATAATCTGTATTAACTATACCTTTTACATTATCCAAACCCAGTTCCCGAGCGGTTTTCGTTATATGATTGACGAAGTTTTCAACTATATCAACAGTGTATACAATTCCTATAGGTCCCATCTTCTCTGCAAAGAGCATGGTGTAAAAACCAGTGCCTACGCTGATATCAGTCACATCCATGCCGGGCTTCAGATCTAGTACTGCTACAACTTCATCGCGTCGCTTGTAGGGCGGACGATCTTTCTTTTCAAATCTAGCAATCCATTGTGCAACATCGGGATTTTTGAAGCGATCGTTGATACCAGGATGAATACTTTTTTTCCTGAATTTGTGTGTTATTGATGGTGTTTAGGAGTATAAATGTGATCGTAAGTAGTAAAGTTCGACCGAAGAGGGGACAGCAACTTATTGCGCATACTAGTTTCCTTCACCGTTATTTCGTATTGTACGAGTTCTCCACCTTGCTAAGGACACTTTGCAAGCCCTATTACAATTACTGGATGGTTTTCAAAGACTTTTGCTAATTCTTTACTTGCACTTGCAAATCATCATGTTTAACAAGATCAAATATAAAATGAATAGTTGTCAAGAACATGGCGGTGAGCATCTTTCTTATCATTACAGCAATCGCTTATGATTGCTGTTAGAAACCCACGCTGCATTGTGGAGGCCGTAGTTAGTAAGACGCACACTGAGGTTATCAGCCATGCCGTCAAAATAAATTTTATGTTATTCGCTCGTAAAAGAGTTTCCAACTCAGGCTGATAAAATCCGTCAAAAGTTTTTTTCCATATAAGATCTTCTGCAAGAGTTTCTAGAGCACACTTAAGGGGGATCTCTCCTCCGGCACCTTTCACACAGAGGACTGAGCCAGCAAGCTTATATTTTAACATCCAATCAGATTTATCTTTGTTAAATTCAGCACGGAGATGAGTAACATCCAATTTATTCGAACGACACCACTTGAGAAGATTCTTAATGTTTTTCTCAAAATATGGATTTGTTTCTTTAGTTTCATGCGTCCAAAAATCTTTTTGGACATCAATAAGAATGACAGCAAAATGTTCTCAGTCGGCATCCATAGAACTCATCTGCTCTGATTGGAAGCGTGGAAATAAATTATCTTCCAGCCGTCCTCATGAAGATAAAAAACAAGCGTTTGGCAACTGATAATATTCTCTCTAATCAAATGAAAGCTAACTAAATAAGTATTACCCATACAGTGTTGTTCAATGTTTTCAGGATAAATTGATAGGACATGTGGAGCTAGATTTATTTTCCTTTCTTTATTAAAGAATGTTGCAAAGCACTCAACAACTAGCTAATCTTGAAGAATCAAGACAGGATAAAGCATCGACAAATTCGTTTAAATATTCCTCTACTTTTATAAATTTACTCATAGACTCATTGTGCTAACTTAATCTTCAAACAAGATATGCAACTATAGCTTGTACGAATGGAATTGCTAAATACGTAGTATACAGTTATCTGATCTGCTTCCATTTCCAGTCATATTTATCTCCGTTACGAAGTGTAAAGGAGATGATTAAAAGATCGTCTTTTTTCTCAAAGTTTAATCGGGATACTGTCCCAGCTTCTTTTGGGTCTTCAGAAATATCCCGGTACCAAGTCAATATATCTTTATCCACTTCATAGCGGCCACTGTGAGCATTAATATCAAGTCATTCTTTTAAGTAGGAAATTTGTTTTTCTTGCCACATATCATCAAGTTTTTCATCAGCTCCAAGTACCCTTCGATCGACATTCATCGTCATCATTGAATAGTAGTCGTTGGCCATTTGTAATAGTCTCTTACGGTTTCCCCTTCTGATAAAAAACTAGTTTCTACATTGGCGAGAGACACGCATTTATAGATGCCATCTAGCTCATCTGTATGAATACCTAAGCTGAAAAGTAATACCAGTATCGAGGTGTATGTGAATTTCATAGATATCCTTTAAGACTTATTTAGAAAAGGTAGTAGTGCGTTTAGAAAATCGTGTGTTTGTTTCATTTGAGGAAGGTGCCTGGAATTCTCAATGATGTGAAGCTCAGAATCTTTGATATCTTTTTTTCAGGTGATGGACGTTCGCAATAGGAAAGGCTTTATCATCAGCACCTCATATTACTAGTATTGGGATTTCTATTTGCTGTATTTCCCTCTCAGTTAAATCACTGCCTTCACGCAGCATGTCGGCGATTGCCTTTGCTGAATTCAGCCCTAAGTAGTATGCATGTTCAGCACATATGCGGGTAATGATAGAAGGGGCTTTGTCAGGTCGCGATCTGGGTTGTGATAGCCAGCACCGTCCACTAGTACCAAGTGGGCAATATTCTGCGGGTGGTGAAAAGCGGCATAGGTAGCAGTATTGACACCAACTGTATGTCCCATCAAAATTACATCTTTCAATTGCAGGGTATCAATGAAGCCAGCTAGAAATTGAGACAACAGGGCATTATGGTAATCTACATGGGGTTTGTCCGATCTATGAAAACCAATGAAATCTATTACAACAATGTGATTGGATTTTGACAGCGTCTCAGAATGAGCTGCCACTTGTTGATCCCACCCCATAAGTCATGCAGCAGGACTATACTAGGTCCCTCACCTGCTTCAGCATAGTGAATATTAAAACCATATACCTGAACATCCTTTTGCGTGAGTTCAAATCCGCTTGCGATAATCGTAAATAAAACAAACACAAATAGAACTTATATTTTCTTAATCAAGTTACTAACCGTTTGTTGCATAGCCCCTATGGCAGGCACCGGTTTATTTTATTAGCGCAATCTTATCATAAGCGAAGGATACTATAACGACAGCATACCCCGTGGCAGAGCAGACATTACATTCTTAACGAAATTGGGTAAAGTGCGAATACACAGATCTCAAAAGAACTAGAAGAAAGTTTTGAATTGGCATGTGATTACTCAACTTTGTCATACTGATGGTTCGTAAGAATGAGGAAAGACGATGTTGATTACCAATCCGGATCAGTAAATTTGCTAGCTTAAAGGGTCACCATGACACTAATTAAAAATCCAGGAAAAGTGATTTTAGCACTTAGTATATTGATGGCAGTTCTGGCCTTGTCAGTGCATGGACTGAAAGCATTCTTTTATTTGATAATGAGTTGTTTACTACGACCAGGATTCATACGGGACAGACTACCAAATGGGAACGCCTATATTTCCGAGGACAATACGAGAAGACTCTTTCAGGTTAAGCCTGACAAGACTATTGTTTGGGGGTATATGGAACAGGGGTGGCAATAGATAGACCAGAAGAGTTCACCGTAACGCCACCAAATAATCTTGAGTGACATTTAAAGCCGGATATTTATAGGAAGAGTAATTGAGTTTAAAGAGGCCGGGAAATTTTATGCAAGCAGTAGAGAACACTAATGTCAGAACAACAGGGGTGATAACTAGTGAACAGAATTTCCATTGTAAAACCTCTTGTATTTCTTCTAGATGTAGGTATTTCTGGCGAAATACTATTCGCGAATTTATCATTCGGCCAAACAGTTGCGTATGATGTGTTTTTTCTCGTGCTTGGGAAAATGTCCCTCTATGACCAATCGAGCAAAGATGAAATCAGCTTACATAACCATCATTTTGTGACAGAAATTATGTCCAAGGAGGGACATAAAATTGTCGGTGGAATTCTACGCAGCGTAGACAATTCGGATCAGGTTATCAAATTCAAATCTGAAGGTGGTGCTTTTCTGGCCCACGGGCAAAGACTTTTGGATGCAGCGGCTTTGCATAAGACTCATCCTGACGGCACTTATATTTTTGATTTCAAAACCCAAAGTGGTAACAGGGAGGGGCAATCTCTTACCCTTAAAAAAGACCTGCTATAAATGGAATGCCAAAAACGATTGTTGTTACACTGAGTCAAAAAGGGAAAATCGTGTCCCCTGCCACTATCGATCCTGGGCAGAACCTGAAAGTTTCCTGAACCCCCATGGAGGGAAATACACGAATAGATGGTAACGATCTGAATGATCTTATTTTTATATTAGGCTTTGACTGTTTCGGGAATAATATCGCCCATAGTTGCCGACCTTATCAGGGAGATCCTTATCTCACATATAAGGGCACGGAATATATCATTTCAGCAGACAGCCTGGCTCCGGGCCTCAACTATTCCGTGATTGTTGAGCAAACGACTGTAGATACAGAAATTCACGATGGTGTCCCAGGTATTGCTACCTATGCCACCCTGATATTCCTGGCTTATTCAACAGCGGGTAAAACTGAAGAAAAAGTTTGCCCAGAAACAAATTAGAATTAAAGAGGACAATAAATGAAACGTCTTTTGAAATTAGTAGCAATGATACTTGCTGTCACATTTATGATAGCTTCTTCTTCAGCAGAGGAAAACAAAATGGATCTGCCCGCAATTACCGAATCCTTTGTCATACTTTATTACGAAAACCTGGATGGCCCAAAGAAATTTTATGATAAAATTTTAGGACTGAAAGAGACCGTGAGCAGCGATGGGTTTCGACTTTTTCAGCTTACTCCAACTTCCCTGATTGGTGCTATTAAAAGTGGCAGTGCCGCAGCCTATCATGCCGCATAGAAAAAAATGCTGTGATGCTGGACATTGTGACAGACGATGTGGATGGCTGGTATAAAAAACCAAAGGCCAATGAGGAAATCAAGTTTCTGAAAGAGCTTGCTGGTAAATCTAGTGCCCCGATACGTGCTTTTCTAATTGAAGATCCGGGTTGGTATACAGTCAAGCTTTTTGAGTTGGCAACTCAATAGGTCTGAACTTTCTCTTGGAATTTTCTTAGCATCATCAAGATAACCTGGCAATTGACTGGTTTTTTTGTTTGGCGGTAAACAATTTTGTAAGTAGTCTACTAACGTAACTATCAGTCCGTATCTTGGCTAACAAGATATTTAGGCATTGCTAGTTTAGAGACATTCATTTGCTCAGCAGTATTAGTAATTTTTCCATCAGTGACAGTAATCAATGCTTCTATTTGATTGAATTTTATAGTTGGTTTAGCCTAATTAAAGATTAACTATAGATTAAGAATAAATAAAGTGATTGTAAGTATATTGAAATCACTTGGATTGTTAGACCATCATAGTGTCATCCTTTACGAAAGCCTAGCAAATAAATGGATTATAAGGAAGTATACAATCCGGAAAACATTCCAATGATCAAATCAACTTACACTGTTTATATGGCATTAATCCTGTTTTTGTCTGCCATATCGATGAAGATCTTTGTACATCATTCGTATGCAGCCGAATTTGGCAGCAAAAATCCAGTTCATATAGAAGGTGTTGTTAAAGAGGTTTAGTTTAAGAATCCACATATCCGTTATTACCTTGCTGCGATCAACGAAGAAGGGTGGGTACTTTGGGATACCCGTGACTTAAGTCCAGCAAAGTTAATACGCCTGGGGTGAACAAAAAATACTATCAAAGCAGGGGGCAGAGCAAAAATGTATGGTTATGTAGGGAGGACAAACAAATCCTTACTATCCATCATAGAGATCAGCTTGGCAGTGGCCTGTTGTTTGGGCTCATTTGCAGCGGCTGCAGAAAATCAGAACTTTGCCGGGAACTGGATGATTCAGGCTGAAGTGCCAGGCGAGAATCTGATTGGATTATTAGAGTTGCAGCAACAGGGAGAGCAATGGCTTGCTTATATGGAGACCGGGCCGGCCCGGTAGATGTTTCTATCATGGATAATAATATTGAACTCACTGTCGATGCACGCGATCGGCAAAGGTTTGTCTTCGAGCGTATTCTGGCTGGGAAGCTAAAAGGCACAAGATTGATGGGATGCTCTCTCTTAAGGATATTCTGGAATCTGTCGCTGAGAATGGTGAGGATGGACCCAAATGGCATGCCAAACGTGTTGTGAAAAATAAGAACAAGGTTAAGAAAAAACGTAATTTAAAATTTGATCTTCCCAGTGTCTAGGTGCCTTTACGTGATGTCGATTTCCGAAAATACAGCATGAGTCTTACTGAGAAAATAAAGAACTGACTAAAGGGCTATGATGCTCGTATGGACGAACCTCAGAAACGCTGTGTATCCTCGTGGCTGGTTACAGCAGCCACCTGGTTTTCCCATTTGAAGTTGCACACATGTTAATGGAAGTTACGTCATGCTATATAAAATGCACGGCTTATCCCGGAGGATTTATCCCTATGATCAGGAGGCGCCAGAGTATTATCCTCATTCATACATGGGTTACGCCAGAGGGCGTTGGGATGGAAATGATTATGTAATAAAAACAACGCACCTTTCGAGAAATGTGAGAGATTTTAATGGTGGGAACATCTTAGAAAATATTCAAATTGTAGAACGTTTCACCATGAGTGATGGTGGCTCGCGCCTCAATATGGTGTTAACGCTATACGACCCGGAAAATTACCTCAAACCGCCTATCAGACGGCGCGCCTTGGTGCTGAAGAATGACACAATTCTCTATCCTTATGAATGTGATCCGGACTCATTCTTTCGACAACTCTATAACGAGAAGAGGATGGAAGAGTTCATCAAGGAGACAGTAAAAAAATTATATCATGGTACGGATCGAAATTACTCTCTTTGCTCAGCAAGTTGATAAATAACCGCAACCTTTTTGTGCAATGTTGCTAACACCTTATAGGAAAAGAAACAAGGAAAACGGTTGTTGGCTTCCTTATCAGTTAAAGCAAGTTATTTTCGAACAATTTTATGACCGGATGGAGGATTTTTTCCACGAAAGATTTCTTTCTAACATAGTGGATTTTATAGATATTGGCATCTTTTGTTGATTCACTAAGATAATCGTCACTAGTTCGAATTTCATCAATCAGGCCAAGTTCAAGGGCTTTTTTTCCGTACCAGTGTTCACCAGTAGCTATGTTTTCGATATCCACTTGCCCTCTATTATCCTTGATAAATTCCTTTAACAATACGTGAGTCTCTTCCAACTCCTCTTTCATTTTCTCTCGATCACTATCGGTGTTTTCGCCAAACATGGTCAACGTACGTTTGTATTTACCAGCGGTAAGCTGCTCATAATCAATATCATGTTTTTTCAGGAACCGATTAAAATTAGGGATCTGGGCAAGAACACCGATTGAACCAATAATAGCAAAGGGCGCTGCCATGATATGGTCTGCAACACAAACCATCATATAACCACCGCTGGCAGCAACTTTGTCGACCGCTATGGTTAATTTAATTTCTTTGTCCGCTATACGCTTTAATTGAGAAGCGGCGAGGCCATAACTATGAACCATTCCTCCGCCACTTTCAAGCGTCACAAATACTTCATCTTTTTTATCAGCAATGGCTAACAATGCTGTGATCTCTTCACGTAAAGATGTGACTTCTGAGGCACGCATATCACCATCAAAGTCCAGCACAAAAATTCTGCGCTTGTAATCACCTTCTTTGGTCTTTTTCTCCTCTTCCTTATGCTTTGACTTGATATCCTTCATGGACTTTTTAAATTCCTTCTTTGGTAACATGACTGATTTCAGCAATAGCTGCATCTGTTCATATTTTTGATTGATATTTTTTACATCAAAATACTCATTGCCACCGGCTTTGGCGCGCATGACTAGTAGCAGGATAATTCCGACAGTGGCCAGTATCATAATGACCACGGTGCCTAATTTTGCCAAAAACATGGCGTAATTTGTGAAAAAGTCTATTAGCGACATAGGTACCTAAATCTCCTGTTTTATTTTTTAGTTAGTGATAGTCAATTTGTTTGTCATTATACTTGTAATCTGCGCTCGTAATAGTGCCGGAAATAATTTTAAGTTATAATTCTCTTACTCTGGGTTAAATAGATTTATTTGTAGAAACTGCTGGCCACTCCTGCTTATTGCATTTTATGATAGGCTTTCTACCTTTGAACACAGAGTAGCAGTAATTATAATGGCCAAATATAGTAGTCATCGACTCGTAGATCGGCCTAAAGCGAGCAGCTTAAAACCCATTCGTCAGGCATTACCCTTCCTTAAACCTTATTCTGGTAGATTGATTCTGGCATTATGTTGTCTGACCCTGGTGGCTGCTTCTGCACTTGGTATGCCGATTGCGGCACATTACGTTATCGATTTTGGTTTTTCCAACGATCAAGTGCAATCTATTGGCCGCTACTTTTTCACACTAATGGTCTTGTCATTTGTTTATGCTATGTTTTCAGCATTGCGATTCTACTACGTAATGTGGACAGGGGAACTGGCTGTTGCAGATATACGTTCTAAAGTCTATGCGTATATAGTGAAGATGAGCCATACATTTTATGAAGTTGCTCGTACAGACAGGTGAAGTACTTTTACGATTAACTACAGATACAACTCTGGTGCAGGCAGTTGTCGGTGTGGGTATCTCTATTGCCTTACGAAGTTCCTTTATGCTTCTCGGTGGTTTAATCATGCTGTTTATAACCAGCTCAAGACTGACCCTGCTGATCATAATTATCATACCCATGATTGTAATGCCTCTTTCAATTTACAGCAAAAAGATCAGATGTTTATCGATGGCGTCACAAGATCGTATCGCCGATTCAAGCAGTATTGCAGGTGAATCACTGAACGCGATTCATATTGTCCAGGCCTTTACTCTGGGGTCTTTTCAGGCAAAATGATTTGTCGAATCTGTTGAAAATGCTTTTAACACGGCCAAAAGATGTTTAAGCGCCAGCTCGTTACCGTCCGGTATTATTGTATTTGTTTCGTTCGGTGCAGTAATAAGTGTACTTTGGACCGGCGCCGATTCTGTCATTGAAGAGTCGTTAAGCACTGGAACGCTTGGTCAGTTTCTTTTCTATGCCATGATTGTTGCCGGTAGCACAAACTACGCTGGGTACTGTGTGGTGGATGTTCAAAGAGCAGCTGGTGCCATGGAACGTCTTACTGAATTACTAAATGCTGAATCTGGCATCAAACAATCAGAAAATCCACCAGCCTTTTCCCCAACAGGTCAAGGTAAAACAACTCTACAAGATATATCTTTTTATTATCCTTCAAGACCGGAACACCTGGCACTAAATAGCTTCTCACTTGAAATCAATCCCGGTGAAACAGTTACTTTAGTGGGTCCATCAGGCGCAGAAAATAGCACGGTGTTACAGTTAACTTTTTGCGATTTTATGATCCAACTTCTGAAAAGCTACTACTTGATGGAGTTGATATTTCAGTAGCAGATCCATATGAAGTTAGAAAACGGATAGGAATTGTTCCACAACAAACTGTACTGTTTGCTGAAAATGCAATGGAGAATATTCGCTATGGCCTGACGGAAGCCAGTGATGAAGAAATGGTGTCTACTGCCATGGCTGCCATTGCTGATGAGTTTGTCGACAGGTTGCCCGAAGCTTGCAATAGTTTTTTGGGAGAAAAGGGTGTGTGTTTGTCCGGTGGACAGCAGCAGAGAATTGCTATTGCCAGGGCCATCCTTAAAAACCAACCAATACTTTTATTAGATTAAGCACCCAGTGCACTGGGTGCTTAAAGTGAAAAACTGGTGCAGGAAGCACTGGAACATCTTATGCAAGATCGTACAACAATTGTTATTGCTAATCGATTGACAGTTGTTGTTAAGGCTGATCGTATTATTGTTTTAGAGAATGGAGAAATAGTAGATGTTGGCAAACATGAAGAGTTACTTGTAGAAGGAGGTCTTTATACTCGATTGGCTGAGCTGCAATTTGGAGAAGTTACCAGTCCACATTCCGCTGACAGGGTTGTATTACTTTAGAATAAACAACACTGATATGAAATTACCTACCTTGCGGAGTAATTACATTTAGTTATTCATTAACAATTATCGATTGATTATTACGCAGGGATGTGTGTCTATGTGTTAAGGGATATGTTAAAAATTATTAACTGATATTATTGATTGAGCCTGCAGTCAAATCCTTGACGTTACTCATGTTAACTAACTGAAAATCCTATAAATATAAGGCGTGAACCGCAGTGGCGTAGCGCTTGCAGTACTGAAGCGTAATTATTTACGTGAAGAAAGTGAATACCAGAAGATATTGATGAACTCGGAAATTTAGGTGATCTTGGGGATCTCGATCTTGATGAACTTGGTGATGATGTTGCTGCTGCTAATGAAGAATTACCGGAAGCTAAAGGGCTAGATAAGAAAAAAGCTTATTATCATGGTAGTTGCTGCAGTTTTAGCTGTAGGCTGGATCAGATATTACTTTCTTAATTCTGGTGGAATTACGGAGCTTGCAGATGCTGATGCAACAGAGGAAGACGAGGATGAGGACGAAGGCGAACCAAGAACCACTCCGTACTATTTCTCCCTTAACCCGGTCTTTGTAGTCAATTTTGTTGGCAGATGGCAAACCAGGTTTTTGCAGGTCAATGTCGAAGGGCCAACCAGGGACTCAAGTATAAAGAAACATATAACAACACATCTTCTTCAAATTCGGAACAATATAGTCTTGTTAATGAACAGCAAGATTTATGACGATTTGATAACAGCAGAAGGAAAGGAGTTGTTGCGGAAAGAAGTGTTGACTGAACTCAAGAAAATACTCCGGAAAGAGACTGGCAATGATGAAATTGAAGATGTGTATTTTACCAGCTTTGTAATGCAATAGCCTCCATGTCAGATATTCTTTCACAAAATGAAATTAATGCACTGTCAACAGATGTAGATAGCGGTGGTGTTGAAACTGAAGTCGAGGAATCTTTTGATGAAAGTGAAGCACGTGTCTATGATTTTACTAGTCAGGACAGGATTGCTCGCGGACGATTACCTACCCTGGAGATGGTCAACAAGCAATTTGCCAGAAATTTTCGCATAAGTCTTTTTACCTTTTTACGGCGATCACCAACCGTTACTGTTAACGATATCCAGATGATCAAATTTGGTGAGTACACTTACAGTTTGCTCATGCCATCAAATCTTGATATCGTAAAAATAAGACCTCTACGTGGAAATGCCCTGTTTGTAATGAACCCAATCCTAGTCTATTCAATTGTTGAGAATTTTTTTGATGGGAGTGGAAAGTATCATACAAAAATTGAGGGGCGCGATTTTACCAGAGCCGAAATGCAGATTGTGACAAGCATCCTAGAAAGGATCTTTGATAATTTAAAAAAGCTTGGGAACTAATTACGGATCTGTCCTTTGAGTGCCTCAGCTCAGAAATTAACCCATATTTTGCCAACGTAGTTACGTCAAGTGAAGTTGTCGTTGTTTCAACTTTCCATGTTGAACTGGATAATGAAGGAGGTGATATTCATATCACGCTACCTTATTCAATGATTGAGCTGATACGTGAGCAACTGCATGCTGGCATGCAGAGTGATGTTATTGAACATGATGAGCGTTGGGAAAAGATTTTATTTGAAGGGATAAAATAGTCTTCACTGTTAATTAAAAGTACTCTTGCACATGCGGAACTAATTTTGCTGGAGATAAAGGAGATGAGAGCTGGTGACGTTATTCCGATCGAACTGCCGGAAACTGTTCAGGGAATGATCGAAGGGATCCAGATATTTAGAGCAAAGTATAGTGTATTAAGAGGAAATCATTCTCTAAAAGTTACTGAAATAAATCAGCACGAACCAATCGAAAGCAATGAATTATAGTTGGAGTAGATAAATGCCGGATGACTGGGAACAAGTCTTAGCTGAGCAGGCAACCAGCGAAACTAACGATGTGAAAAATGGTAATGATGATTTGCAGCAGGCTCAACTTGAAAATCTGCAAAACGAACAAACAGAAATCGATGGGTCGGGTAACCCGAGTACAATTTTGGATATTCCGGTTTCCTTGTCAGTGGAAACCAGGCGGTCACGGATAAGTATTCGCAATTTATTACAATTAAATCAGGGCTCTGTTGTAGAGCTTGACAGGCTGACAGGTAGCGAACCACTTGGTGTAACGATTAGCAATACGCTTATTGCGCATGGCGAAGTAGTAGTAATTAACTAAAAATATGGTATCCGCCTGACAGATGTTATTAGTGCACATGAACGTGTTAAACAACTCTAGTAGTGTTAGTAGTGGATTTTCTGCACATCGAACCCATTTGCAATTATTGTACATCATGATATTTGTTGTTTGCATTATATTAGTAGTTTCTGCAAATTGTCATACAGCGGAAGCTGCGTCGAATCAGCTTGAAGTAGTATCTTCCACTAGTATCGTTAGCCTAGTCTCAGGCTTGCTAGTAGTCATAGTGATATTTTTGTGCCTCGCTTATTTAATAAGGCGTCTGACAGAAATAAGTTCAATAAGTCATGGTCGCATAAAAAAATAATTGATACCCTGCGTCTGGGTACGCGTGAAAAACTAGTTCTGATAAAAGTTGCAGAAACTTATATGGTTCTTGGAATTTCGCCCGGCAGTATTAATGTCTCGTATGCACTGGATAGGAACTATCAGTAAATGATGAACAAGCCATGTCAAGTTTTAAGTCCAGGATGAATGAATTACTGAATACTCAGGGAATAAAAAGTAGTTGAGCATTATATTAGCCAGATTAATTACCACCCTGCTGATTTTAACGGCTTCACCCGTGTTACTTGCCCAAACAGATTTGGATATTGTTACCGTCACCGATAATAATGATGTTGGTCAGATATATACATTAAGTATTCAAGTACTATTGTTGACGGCTGTTGACGGCAACCTTGGCCTTATTGCCAGCAGGTTTGTTAATAATGGCATCTTTCACCAGGACTATTATTGTCCTGGCAACACTTAGGCAGGACTTGGGTACAGCACAAACCCCAAGTACCCAGGTCCTGATCGGCCTCACTCTTTTTCTATCTTTTTTCGTAATGACACAGGTATTGGATCAAGCAATAAATTCTGCAGTTAAACCCTATGTTGAAGAAGAAATCACTATCATGGAAGCGGCACAACAGGTATCAGTTCCGTTAAGGGGGGGTTCATGCTTCCCCAAACAAGAATTAATGATATCAATTTATTTACTGAACTTTCCGGTAAAGAAAATATTAGTTCCATGAAAGATGTTCCTTTTTCTCTATTAGTTTCATCGTTTGTTACCAACGAATTGAAAACTACTTTTCAAATAGACTTTCTAATTTTTATTCCTTTTTTGATAATAGATCTTGTGGTGGCGAGTGTTGTGATGGCGAGTGTGTTGATATCTATGGGTATGATGATGTTATCACCTCTGATTATATTCTTTCCGTTTAAACTCATGTTGTTTGTCACGATTGATGGCTGGACTCTTATTATTGACACTCTTGCTTCAATTTTTTATATATAAAAAGGAAGACAGATGATACCGAAAGCAATAATCAATATTAGCCAGAATGCTCTGCTAATGTTGTCATACCTGTTACTTATAATCCTGGTTCCTGCGCTTGTTGTTGGTGTATTAGTAAGTGTGTTCCAGGCGGCCACACAAATAAATAAAATGACTTTGAGCTTTATTCCCAAGCTACTTGTTACCTTGCTGGTTCTGGTCATGGTCGGCCCCTGGATGTTAAGGATGGTAACGGAGCACACTATTAAGACTCTTTGATCAGATCTCAGTGTTAATAAGGTAAATATAAATATGTGAATAACTGATTGGTGAAATAGATATGAATAGTATTTTGCTCGATCAGCAACTAATTAACACGATAGAAAGTTGGCTTTGGCCATTTTTCAGGATTGCAGGACTTATCATGGCAGCGCCGATAGTTGGAACACGTTCTGTTCCAACTAAAGTCAGACTAATCATTGTGTTAGTGATAAGCTCCGTCGTTATTCTCATAATTGAGCCAGGGGAAATAATAGAACCTTTATCGTTTGAGGGTCTAGTAACAACAATCCAGCAGGTTCTGATTGGGGTAGCGATGGGTTTTACTGTGCGCGTTGTTTTTATTGTGCTTGAAATGGCTAGTCAACTCATTGGTCAGTTAATGGGTCTGATGATGGCCTCAACGGTCGGCCCAACAAATGGAAACAGGGCGCCTATCATTGGCCAGTTCTACTTGTTACTGATAACACTATTTTTTTTAAGTATTGATGGACATTTGATCATGATTGAAGCAATAGCGCAAAGTTTTGATCAATTGCCAGTTGCCAGTTGCCAGTTGGCACAAGTGGAGTAACAAGAGAGGCATTTTGGAATTTATTGACCTGAACCCAGTACCATCATTTCAACTGCCGTTCTTATCGCTTTACCAGCGGTGGTTTCACTGTTGATCGTTAATATTTCCTTCGACGTTATGACAAAGGCATCACCACAGCTAAATATTTTTGCAGTGGGTTTTCCAATCATAATTATGCTGAGAATGTTTATCATCATGTTTACCTTAAGCGGGCTTGTTCCACAAATGATTTCCCTGCTTCAACAATCATTCACAATGATGAATGAATTAACGGTGAATTAATATGGTCGAAGGACAAGACGATAGCCAGGAGAAAACTGAACAGGTGATGCCAAAAAAACAGGAAGTGGCTCACGAAAAGTGACAGGTATCACGTTCTCGTGAGTTAACGACAATGGCTATATTACTTATTAGCTCATCAAGCTTGTTTATTGTGGAAGATAATATTGCGTACACGATACTAGGGATAATGAATGGTGGATTCATTATAAACCGCACTGATATTTATAGTACTGAATTTATTCCGATAGCACTGATGAAGACCGGCACATCTGCAGTTCAAGGTTTGGCTCCATTATTGCCCACTTTGTTTCTGGTGGCTCTTGTTGCGCCTATGGCAGTTGGCGGTTGGATATTTTCAGTAAAAGCACTTTCTTTTAAACTTGATAAGTTGAATCTCAAAAAAGGGATGGAACGTATATTTAGCGTAAAGGGACTAATGGAACTAGCTAAGGATTTGGCGAAATTCGCAATTATTATTGGCTTATCGATACTTTATCTCTGAGTAAATTTGAATGATCTGCTTCAAATAGAAAAAATGGATTATTGCCTGGGCCCGCAGATGCCAGTACTTCAATTATCTGGGCCTTTGTTCTATTTAGTGCTTCGACAATTTTAATTGCTGCTGTTGATGCTTCGTTTCAATTATGGGAACAGACCAAGCAATTAAAATTGTCAAAACAGGAACTCAAGGACGAAATAAAGGAAACAGAGGGTAAGTCAGAGGTGAAATCCCGTATCCGCAAAATGCAGCAACAATTGGCTAATCGCCGCATGTTTGAAGAAGTTCCAAAAGCAAATGTAGTAATTACCAATCCAACGCACTATTCAGTAGCTCTTAAATATGACAAAAATAAAATGGGCGCGCCCAGAGTAGTTGCCATGGGCGTTAATTATATGGCTCATCGTATTCGACTGATTGCAGATCAACACAAAGTAATATTGTTTTCAGCGTCATTGCTTGCTAGAGCAATTTATTTTAATACTAAACTTGACCAGAAAATACCAGCTGGCCTGTATTTTATCGTTGCACAGGTACTGACTTATGTATTCCAGTTAAAAGCGAACCGCACTGATCGAAATATTCCGACTCCAGAGAAACTGTCTAATATTTCAATTCCGGATGAGTATAGAAAATACTAGACCTGGCGCATTAATCGTTGTTCGTATCTCGGTTATGCAGGATAGCTGCCATGGGCAGCAAAATACGAATAGTCAATAACGAATAACGAAAAGCTATTTAATTAATGATTGCACAAAGTACAATACTGGAAAATATCGGTGGCATAAATCGAATGAGCCTGTGGGCGCCACTGCTTGTCATGATGGCCCTGTCCATGGTGGTGATCCCGCTGTCACCATTTGCTTTGGATATGTTATTTACTTTCATATATTTCATTGTCATTAGTAGTTTTACTTGTCGTTGTTTATAGCATCCGATCACTGGAGTTCGCTGCATTTCCTGCCATACTTTTAATCGCTACTCTGTTAAGGCTAAGTTTAAACGTTGCTTCAACAAGAGTGGTTTTGTTAAATGGTCATAGTGGTCCAGATGCAGCCGGGAAAGTCATTCAGGCCTTTGGTGATTTTGTTGTAGGTGGGAACTATACTGTTAGCTTTGTTGTGTTCCTGATTTTGATAATTATTAATTTTACGATAGTAACGAAAGGTGCAAGGAGAATATCTGAAGTCAGTGCGCATTTTACCCTCGATGCTCTTCCGGGGAAACAAATGGTGATTGATGCCAATCTAAATTCTGACATTATCAATCTAGGAAGAAGCCTTCATTCGTCGTTCAGAGGCCGCATAAGAGGCGGATTTTTATGATTCTATGGATGATGTCAGCAAATTTGTTAGAAGGGATGCAATAGCCGGCGTATTGATCCTGGTGATTAATATAATTAATGGTCTTGCAATTGGGACCCTGCGGCACGAGTTGGCGGTTGCAGATGTAGCTCAGATTTATACATTACTGACAATAGGTGATGGTCTGGTTGCTCAAACCCCGTCTTTGTTGCTTTCTACCGCCGCTACAATCATCATCACATGATATGGGGCAGCAAATTCTGTCTCAGCTATTTCATGATCCTGGAACTCTAGCTGTTACTGCTCTAGTTATTGGTGTTATGGGAATAATCTCGGGTATGTCGAATATTGCCTTTCTATCATTGACATTGGCACTTGGTGGTTTTTCCTATTGGCGCTATCAGGACACTCAGGTAATGGTCGAAGAACCCGCAATAGAAGAACAACAACTGGAATCAGTAAGTGAAGAAAGGGAATCAAGCTGGGAAGATGTCGCCCTGATTGATCAAATAGGCCTTGAAGTGGGATATCGCTTGATCCCCATGGTTGGCAAGAAGCAGGGAGGTCAGCTGTTATCGAAAATCAAAGGAGTAAGGAAAAAGCTGATTCAGGAACTAGGATTTTTTACTGCCGATAATTCATATAATAGACAGTCTTGATATTGAGCCCAATAGCTATCGCATATCAATCAAGGATAGTACTGTTGCTAGAGCAGAAGTTTTTCCCAATAACGAACTAGTTATTAATCCTGGTCAGATATTTGGTGAACTGCCCGGCACTATCCGGTTTTTGGGCTTAATGCGGTATGGATAGATGCCAGTCTCCATGACCAAGCCCGGACCTATGGCTACACCGTTGTAGATGTCAGTACGGTAATCGCTACCTACATGAGTCAGGTTTTGCAGGATCATGCACGTGAACTGCTGGGGCATAGTGAAGTGCAGGAGTTACTGGATAGATTTTCGCAATCAACGCCAAAGGTTATTGAAGACATTATCCCAATAAATTGTTCCTCTCGGTGTCGTTGCAAAGGTCATGTAGAATCTGTCACGGGAAAATATCCCGATACGGGATATCAGGATTATCATTGAAACCGTTGTTGAAAAAGCACCTCGTACTCAGGATCCCGACGTACTTAGTTCTGTTGTACGTATTGCCCTTGGGCGCCTGATAGTAGAGCGTATTACCGGCAGCGAAGAAGAAATTCCAGTTATAACTCTGGATATGTCTCTGGAACGGTTATTGCGGCAAGGTATACAGATCATGTCTGAAGATGTTTGGATTATTGAGCCGGGATTAGCGCAGAAGATGATGCAATCATTGAAGGAATGCGTCGAAACGTGGGAGGTGAGCGGCTAGTTAACAATTTTGTTGGTACCAAACAATTTGAGAAAGATGTTGGTAGGGATGACAAGACAGGTCGTTCCGAGACTGAGCGTACTTGCATTCAGCGAAGTATCTGAAAATAAGCAACTAAAAATAGTTGTCGCTGTGAGTGGTGAGCAATAACACTTCAAGATGTTGTGGGATAGAAGATGAAGATAAAGAAATATTTTGCCGCAGATATGCGGCAGGCATTGAACTTAGCAAGGTTGAAGCAAGGTCCAGATGTCGTGATACTGGGAAACAGAAAGGTTCTTGGTGGGGCCGAACTTCTTGCTGCGGAGGATTACGATGAAACTCTGTTCATTCAAGAAAATACTAATAGTAATATTGAACAAAAAAGTTCCAGCGTAGTACAGAATTCTGTTGACAGTACTGGTAACAAAGAAATAGTTGAAGATTATTTAGCCAGGACTAAACTGGCTGCTGGGAAAGAGAAGATCTGGACCAGAGAACCTTCCCTTGATCTTATTCAACAGGAAATCAACTCCATTCGGAAACTACTGGAGCAGCAAATGTCGAGCCTGACCTGGGGTGATGTTGGAAGAAAACATCCACTGTGGGCAGGACTGCTACGAAAACTTGGTGACTTAGGTATTTGTCCGGTCATTGCCAGGATGATTGTTGAGCAGATACCTGAAAACTATGAACTCGAACAGGCCTGGCGGACAACTCTTGCTTTACTCAGCTATCGTATCTCAATCCTTAGTGACAGTATATTGTCACACAACAATATTATTGCTTTTGTAGGTGCATCGGGGACAGGTAAAACAACAATAATCGTAAAGCTGGCTACGAACTATATTCTGGAAAACGGTACATCAAGTATTATTCTGGCGACCCTGGGCTCATATCGAGTTGGAGGAAGAGAGCAGTTAAGCAGTTATGCCAAGATCATTGGCATAACTCTGCAAATGATACATAACAAAAATGATATAAGTGATCTGCTTGATCAGTTTTATGGGTGCAAACTTATACTGATCGATACTGCCGGTCTCAGTCCATAGGATGTACGAGGTCGGGAGCAAATTAACCTCCTCAAAACAGCTAAAGTCCCGCTTAAACTCTGTCTTGTTCTATCAGTTACTTCTCAGGTAGTGGCACTCAAACAAGTCATTGCTGCACATAAGTGTTTGCAGCCAAATATGTACGTTCTTACTAAGTTGGATGAGGCTAATACCCTAGGTGGAGCACTATCGGTAGCTATAGATGAAGAACTAAAAATTGTTTATCAGTGTGCAAGACAACTGGTGTCTGAAGATCTGAACCAGACAGACGCTACAGATTTAATCGCCCACACTGTTTCAATGAAGAAAAAATATAGCAGTGAAAGTGATAAGGTGCAGATTGAACAGGGCTTTGGTAAACATTCCGTGTACCATTCAATTGGCGAACATTATGAGCATTGAGCAGAATGACGGTAATTTGACTATTAGGGCTATAGCGGTAACTGACGGAAAGGGTGATGTTGATAAGGCCAGCGTTTCGACAAACCTTGCGGTTGCTATGGCAGAACTTGGACATGAAGTAATGCTATTAGACGCAAATTTGAGTTTAGCTAATATCGCAGTATTGCTCAGTTTGCATCCCAAGCGAAATCTTTCTCATGTTATACAGTGAGAATGTGGTTTACAGGATATCCTGTCAAAAGATCCCAAAGATATCAATATCGTTCCTGTCGCATCAGGCATAAAAATGATGAGTCAGCTAACAGTTAGGTAAAACGGTGCATTGGTTCAGGCTTTTGATGAGCTGACTGATATGATTGAAATACTAATTGTAGACACCTCTGCAAGCTTGTCAGACAGCGTATTGATGTTTTGCGCCGCATCTCAGGAAATAAGTTATCATTCTATGTAATGAACCTGCTTTACTTACCAATACCTATGCACTGATAAAACTATTGAACCTGGAACATGGTGTGTACCGCTTCAGGGTATTGGTTAATATGGTTGATTCACCCAGCGAAGGAAGGGAACTTTTTCTCAGGCTAGTTCACGTAACGGAACAGTGCCTGGATGTTGTACTGGATATGATGTGGACAGTACCAAGAGATAAATCCGTTTTGCGGGCTGTACAACAGCAAAAACCACTTTTGCTCACTTATCCTAGTTCACCAACAGCAATTGCTCTCAAGGAATTGGCAAGAGTTATCGATAAATGGCCTAGAAGCAAAGTAGCAAACGGAAAATTAGAGTTTTTTATGAAGCGCATAGTGCATTCCAAGACCGAAAACCAGCTAGGTGTAGCGCTATGAGTAACTTAACGGTTTACAAGACAACAGCTCAGGATGAACTTGTTGCAGAACATGCAGCACTGGTAAAGCGGATTGCATACCACCTGTTGAGTCACTTGCCATCGTGTGTGCAGATGGAGGATTTAATCCAGGTTGGTATGATGGGATTATTGGATGCATCTTGCGATTATGACACATCCCAAGGAGCCAGTTTTAAAACTTACGCTGGAATACGGATTAGGGGTTCCATGCTTGATGGGATACGTAAGGATGATTGAACACCAAGATACTTGCATAGAAAGACGCGGGAAATTTTACAGGTAATCCGTGAAATTGAAGGTGAGAAGAGCAGGGATGCAAAAGATTCGGAGGTTGCTGAAAGACTTGACGTGACACTGGATGAATATCATCAGATATTATGGGATGCAAGAACTCACCAGGTATTAAGTTTTGAGGATTTGCCGTCCAAAGAAGCTCAATCAGCGGATGGCCTGGTGGGTAAAGCACCGGGACCATTGGATGCACTGATGAGCGAGGATGTTAAGCAGGTCTTGACAGACGCAATAGAAAGTCTGCCTGAAAGGGAGAAGTTGGTAATGTCACTCTATTATGATAAAGAGCTAAATTTGAGAGAAACTGGTGAAATACTAGGTGTGAGCGAGTCTCGGGTCTGTCAGATCCATTCTCAGGCACTAATACGTCTGAAAACACGGGTAACGCAAACGCTGGAGGGTAAACCATTGTAACTATAATGCTATCAAATGTTGATTGCTTATTGCTTCGACCCATTTATATTCATCTATATTAACGGAGGCCTTTCGTGAATAAAGACATGAAAATTCGTATAGTAGACGATTTTTCTACTATAAGGAGAATAATTAAAAACTTATTTAGTGATTTAGGTTTTTCTAATACTACAGAAGCTGACGATGGTACAACTGCATTACCAATGCTGGAAAAAGGTGATTTTGATTTCCTTGTGACTGATTGGAATATGTCTGGCATGCAAGGCATTGATTTATTAAAAGCGATTAGGGAGGATCCGGAGCTTTCTGCGCTATCGGTTTTAATGGTTACCGCTGAATCCAGGCATGAACAAATCATAGAAACCGCACAAGCAGCTGTAAATGATTATATTGTTAAACCATTTACAGCTCAAATACTAAAGAAAAAGATTGACAAAGTATTTGAACGACTTGAAGCCGCAGCGTAGATGATGGGTATATAAGATGGAGACAGCAAATAACATTGATTTAGAAGAACAATATAAGGTTGGTCATCTCGAATTAGCGCAAAATTTGGTCACCTCTTTGGAGGGTGGAAAAAAAGTGAGGTGAAACAGATACTAAAAGAATTGACGCATCCTATGAGTCTTGCATGTTTCAGGAAATCGGCAAGCTAACGCGGGAGTTACATGACGCCATGGGTATGCGCAGGGATGAGAATAAATTTGCGAACCTCGCACAACATGATATTCCGAACGCACGAGATCGATTGAATTATGTCATTAATAAGACAGAGGAGTCCACACACACACAAGACTCTTGATCTCATTGAAAATTTGATACCTGTATCGGAGGAACTGACAATAGACTCAGATAAAATACAGAGAGATTGGCAAAGATTTACCCGTCGTGAAATGGGTGTCGAAGAATTCAGGAAACTGAGCGTGTGTCTGGAGGAATTTCTTGGGGCTGCGTGTACTAATGCAAACAAGGTTAAGGATGATATGCACGCGGTAATGTTGTTACAGGATTATCAGGATCTTACCGGGCAAATACTTCGAAAAGTTATTAATACTGTTCAAGATGCCGAGGATAAGCTAGTTGGAGTTATTAGGACAGCATCAGATGACACTGTGAAAACTGAAGAGTCGAGCAATATTGAGGCAGAAGGGCCACAAATTAACTCGGAAGGTAAACCAAACGTGATGACTGATCAGGATGACGTCGATGATTTGCCTTCCAATCTTGGTTTTTGATGCCAACAAATTTTTTTCAGCATTAATCAAATTGAAAGAGAAAAAAATTAATGTCAATTGATACTAATGACAAAATCGTACAGGATTTTCTTGCCGAAGCTGGATAGCTGCTTGGGCAACTCAATGAACAATTAGTGAGCATGGAATTAAAGTCTGATGATATTGAACTACTAAACGCTGTCTTCAGAAATTTTCTACTATCAAGGGTGACGCTGACTTTCTTGTTCTTGAAGCACTGGCGGGCATCTGTCATCAGGCGGAAAATGTTTTCGATATATTACGACGCTGGGAACAAACAGTAACAGCAGAATTAATGAATTGTGTATTACCAGCTTTTGACTCTATTCAAACTATGTTCGAACAGATCAGGGTGGGTACGACGCCAGATACGGCTGATGAAGCGCTGATTGAGGCACTCAAGTGTTTTGCTGATCCCAACCAACAAGCAGCGCCGCCGCAGAGTGTAGCGGTAGAAAAAGTTGTTATTGCTGAGGTCAGTTCAGGAGAAAGCGAATAGGCCAGTGATGAAATAACAGAAGATGAATTCGATGCTTTACTCGATGAATTACATGGTAAAAACAAGCACACAGCAATAGTCTCTGCTAAAGCAAGTGAGGGCATCAAAGAAAATACTGATGCAGGAACCGTTAAGCTAGAAGTCATGCAGGAAACGGTTAACGAAAATCTTGACCAGGAAAAGTTTGAGGAAACTAAAACGACCAGCTATGATGGCTTTACAGAAGATGGATTTGAATCACTTTTGGGTGAACTTCAGGCACAGAAAAAAGGTGCCTTCGTAGCTGAACCAGTAGCAGTAGAAAAAGTGGCTTCGAGCAAAGCCACAAGTACTGCTAACGCGGATGCAACGGTTAGGGTAGAGACAGAAACTCTTGATCGTATTATGAATATGGTTGGCGAACTGGTACTACTGAGAAATCGTTTAGTGAATTTTGATGAGGAAATAGGAAACGAGAAAATGACATCAGCCGTGTCAAACCTGGGCGTTGTTACCACCGATCTGCAAGCTTCAGTAATAAAAATACGTATGTAACTGATCAAAAAAGTGTTTGGATGTTTTCCTCGCGCGGCCAGGGATGTTACCAGGAGTCTGGGGAAGCAGGTCGTTCTCGAGACTTCCGGAGAGGATACTGATCTGGATAAGAATTTAGTTGAAGCACTGACAGATCCGCTTATCCATCTAGTTCGCAACACAGTAGACCATGGGGTGGAGCGCCCGGAGGTAAGAACAGCAGCAGGCAAACCAAAACAGGGTGTTATAAAACTTTCTGCAGAGCAGGAAGGTGATCATATTTTATTGAAGATTGCCGGTGATGATGCAGGTTTAGATGCAAACGTATTGAGACGTAAGATTGTGGAAAATGGATTGATGGATGAGAATACAGCAGCAAGACTGGATGACCGCGAGTGTTATCATTTTATTTTTCTACCAGGTCTTTCGACCAAGAAGCAAATTACAGATATTTCAGGACGCGGAGTTGGCATGGATGTGGTGAAGTCGAAAATTAATCAACCCAACGGAACAATACTTATTGATTCGGACACCGGACAGGGCGCAGTTGTATCAATTTAAGGTGCCATTGACTCTGGCTATAATGCCTACATTGATGGTGGAACTTGGTGAGTTAGAACAGATTTTTGCCTTGCCCTTAGTTAACGTAAATGAAATTCTCGATCTTGATACATACAAGATCAACATGGTCGAAGGATAAAGTGGCATGCTGGTAAGAGGTAAACCATTACCTTTATTTAACTTAAATCAGTGGTTAACAACCGGTGATTTAATGGATGAAACTCAACAGTCCGGGCATGTAGTGGTTGTCACTGTTAGTACCTCACATATTGGTCTATTTGTTGATAAGTTGTCGGGAAAAGAGGAGGTAGTCATTAAGCCTCTATGGGCGTTGTTACATGATACAAAAGGTCTTGTCGGAGAAAACCGTAACTGGTAATGGAAAAATTGCTCTCATCCTTGATTTGCCTTCATTAGTGCAAAACTATTCGCAAGCGAGATAATGATTAAAGTTCTTGTAGTCGATGATTCTCACTTCTTCCATAAACGAATAACCGAGCGTCTAAATTTTGATCCAAAAATTGAAGTTATTGGTGATGCTTCGAATGAAGAAGAAGCCTTAGTTAAAGTACGAAAGCTAAGGCCAGATATCGTTACTATGGGCATTGAAATGCCTAACATGGATGAGATCGAGGCGGTTAAAAAAATTATTACTGATAATTCCCTGCCGATCCTAATGTTTTCATTCTTAACAAATGAAGGGGCGGATGCGACACTTGAGGCATTGAGCAGTGATGCTGCAGATTTTCTGACAAAGTAATTCAAAATGATATTATTTCAACAAGATGTAGCAATCGAACAATTGTGTGAAAAAGTTCGGGCTCTTGGTTTGCCCTGTGCTTCAGCTATCCCGTTTAGAAGAACTTTAAACAACAGAAACAAAGTAGAAAAAGCAAGACAGAATGTAGTTTCCTCAAACAAGTATGGGCTGATTGCAATTAGTGCTTCAACGGGCGGGCCAGTTGCCATTGAAACTGTAATAAAACGTTTGTCCGCTACATTTCCTATCCCCATTGTTTTTAATCCAGCATATGCCTTCAACGTTCACCGGTGCCTTTGCAAAAAGGTTAGATAAAAGTTGTGCGGTAAGTGTTAAAGAAGCTGAACATGGAGATCAACTACAAGCTGGTTCGGTGCACATTACCCCGGGTGGCAAGCTAAACTTACCTAGAAAAAAACGATGGTGCTCCATATTTGGAAATTGATGAAGTCACGGACCATGTTGCTTACAAACCCTGTGTCGATATTACATTCAATTCAATTGCTAATTCCGATAAGAAACCTGTGCTGACAATTGTGCTCACCGGTATGGGAAATGATGGATGTTCTGGTGCGAGCTTGCTTAAACAAAAGGACGCCACAATCTGGGTACAGGGTGAACAGTCTTCTGTCGTGTATGTAATGCTTATGGCTATCGCGAAAGCAAATCTAACCGATAAAATATTACTGCTTGAGTTTAATTGGCCAGAAACTTGCGGGTTTAAATTAAGTTAGCAGAAATACTGATGATTCTGCTACAGAGTCGGCAGTCCTGGCTTTTTATTTAGGCTGAACGGTAGTTTTTAATGTACTTCCAATAGCAAATTACATTGATGAATATCTGGGCAGTAGCAAACCAGAAAGATGGTGCTGACAAAATAACTACGACAGTAATATTGGGCAGTTCACTGGTCTTGCGAGGATATAAAACCTTACTGATAGATCTTGATCCACATGGTTCATTAATCAGTTATTTTGGTTTTAACCAAGATACTATCAAGAAGAGTGTTTACTCGCTGTTTAACCAGGAAGCGATTAAATCACGAATACCATTTGCTTTAATGTTGTGCAGAATTGGAGAGAGGAATCTCGATTTATTACCTGCTTGTACTACACTAATTACACTCGACAAACAAGTCAGTTCCCTAGCGGGTATGAGCCTAGTGATCCAGAATGCCTTGAAGGATTATCAACAATACTATCAGTAAGTCATTATTGATTACCCTCCTGTTTTAGGAATATTAATGATTAACGCTCTGACAGCATGTGAACCATTAATTATACCGGTGCAAACCGAGTTTCTAATAATCAATGACTTAGAGAGAATGTTAAATACACTAACGCTTTCCAGGGAAAATTCTATTGAATACACGATTCTTCTGACGATATTTGATAAGCGTACAAGAGCATCCCGGGGCAGTCTGAAGCATCTTCAGACTAAGTATGCACAACATGTATGGAATGGTTACATCTCAATTGATACGAATTTCAGAGAGGCCAGTCGTTACGGTCGACCTCTCTCAATAGTGGCCCCCAAGGCAAGGAGTGTGAATGCCTAAGAATCTTTCTTATCAAGCAGAATGAATTAGTGGCGAAATGACAAAGTGCTAATGAAAGAGGTTGTATGAGTAAAAGAAACGGTAATTTCACTCCAATACTTAATGAGACCAGGGCAACAGTAATGGAGTATATATCTACTTTGTTCAGTCAGGAGCAAAGTAGATAGTTGACCAGGATGAAGAATCAAACAATCTCGAACATGGTTCTATTATTGACATGGAGCATGCATCTTCAGGAAGTGAAGAGAGTAGTAGCAAAGTTGAATATAACATCAAGGGTTTAATATGAGCGAAAATGCATTACGAGAAACACGAAACAACGTTGATGAAACCATGCAATGGGTGACCTTTCAGGTTGGGGAAGAGTTGTATGGTGTGAATGTGCTGCAGGTTCAGAAAGTGTTTAAGTATACAGAAATTACACCTGTACCCGTGGCGCACCTCACTATGTACTTGGGATCATCAATTTATGTGGCACTGTAGTAACCGTGATTGATACAAGGGCACGTTTTGGGCTTGCCAATAACAATGCCGATGATGCTGCACACATCATCTTTGTTGAGATTAAGGGTCATATAATTGGTATGTTGATGGATAGTGTTGCTGAGATAGTCAGTATGCGGTCCGGTGGTATAGAAACTTCGCCAAATATCAGTAGTGATGATAACGAAAGCTCAAAGCATGTTCAGGGTGTATATAGTACAGAAGACGAAATACTGACCCCCGTTGATGTTGAAAAGTTATTTAGTGATATTGATTTAGCAGAGGTCGTATGGTTTTAGTTTTTTGCCATGAATTGTTATGTCCGAATAAAATGAAATTCGACCAACATACCGTATTAAACCCTCAGCTATCAAAGATAGTAAAAAAAAATAATAAGAGGTCAAAGAAGTAGAAAGAAGAGATAAAGGAAAACTCTTCAGACAGGCGTAAAGGTAAAGTGGGCGAGTATAGATAAGATCTGTCCGGGAGCTGTGGACAGATAGCAGAAAAAGTAGGTTGATTATGTTTGTATTAGATTATCTTCAATTTGGTCATTTCATACTGATTTTATTTATTATGCAGTCAATAGTTCTTGCTAATTGAAAAAAATTTATTAAGCAAATATCTGGGTTGTGTAAAGAAGTTGAGACACTTTTATTATGCGAAAGAGGTCTTGCAAATCGGATAAAGGCTCAGTAACAGCAAGTGCATGGAATTACTGACAGGCAGGGTACGCTGGAAATTACTGATTCATCACAGATTAACTATAAGCATGCTATTGCACTGATGAAAAGATGGACAAGCACAGATGAACTTGTAGAAACCTGTAATATCTCCAGAGGAGAAGTAGAGTTAATCTCTCATTTCGAAAATCTCAAAAGGTCTTGTAACAAGCGAAAACTAGTTTAGTCTTACACTGCAGTACTAATATTACTTCCCATACCAGCTACAGGTGATCTTACATTGCGATTACCTATGAATTTGTATACTCTTGTGTCCTTAAAATATGCCGGATATTCAGCATGGAGAGGTGGCCGACAATTTCTCCGGGAGAGAAATTGAATATTTGAGTGTAGCGAAAATGGCCCGAATGGTGGAGGATAGGAAGTCAGGAATAATAGCTGAAGTTCGTAAATTCAGAAATAGAGTGGTTTAGTGTTAGTCTTACAGGAGAGATGGCTGAGTGGCTGAAGGCGCGCGCCTGGAAAGTGTGTATATGTTAATAGCGTATCGAGGGTTCGAATCCCTTTCTCTCCGCCATTGACTGCGAGCTAACTTTCATATGCCCGAGATGGCATGACCTCAAAAGCCCAGCATTTGCGGGCTTTTTGCTGTTTGTAATTGACTTCCTCTCTATAAAAACACCCCGTTTTTCTCTAATTTTTCTCCTATATATGCCCCTTTCCTGAAAAGCTTCGTACTTGGAAAAGCGAAGTACGGAGCTTTTAGTCATGGGAAATCAATGGTTTGGCAATTGACCAGTTCGCACCAGTCTATGCCTGTCATTGTCAACCAGTGAGCTGGCGAAGCACGTTGTCGGCGGCTTTGATAACGAACTGCGCCTTGTGTGCTTTCTCGCTTTCACTCCAAGGAATCGGATCTTCTGAGAGGCCGAAGGTTTGCTTGAGCTTGTTTGCAAGTTCTTGCTTCTGCTTTTTGACCCGATCAGTGGCGTTCTGGTCTTGCCAAGAAATACTGCCGCCTGTTGTGGCGAGAGATCGTAGCAACGTCCATTGAAGTGTGGGCTTATCAGAATTATGATTTTTCATCTTCAGGTGCTCTGGCTCCAGCCGCTCTTGAGTCTGTCCACATGAGACCAACAGCATCTCTGTTGCAGAGTAAACTCAAATACAAACTGCTCCCGCGTTGCGCCAGCTGGTGTGGGGAATTGATACTCTGATCCCGGCTTTGCCGATTTTGGCAACACTGTTTTCAACCAATTAGAGACGATTGTTTGAGCGCTGACTTTGGCAGTGACCTTGCCTGCAGCATCAACAGCAAGTATATCATCTATCCCAATGAGCTTGGATTTGTGTCTGTTGCTCGCGTCAGAGCTGGCATTGCTGATGAGGCTGCTGGTGGATGCAATCAGGAGGAACTGCTGCTCGGTCATGCAGAGCTGATTGACGATTTTATCGAGCTGCGATGCGTTCTGTTCTAAGAAGCAACAAACAGGAAAGCTATGTTCGGCTTGCGGATTCAACATACCAAACTTCCAAAGGGTCGTCTGATCTTTGATCTGTTCGTGTTGTTCCGTAAAGCCAATCACTTCAGCAATCTTGGTGGCCAGCTTTTTGTGGTCGATGCGATACAACGCCAGCTCTGATTTGTTGAGTTGGCGGCGGTCGCACTGTTTGGTGTCAGATGTGCAGATGCCGACTATATCACCCGGACCATGATGGACGACATTCATATAACAGCCAGTCCTCCCGTTACAGAGAACGGAAGATGCCTGTTCATTGGTGATTGCGAGCAGCTCTTCCGGAAAGCCTTGCCATTCAGCCTTTACACCCTTTCCACCAGATAGTTTGGTGGGTTTACGCCATGGCGACGATTGAAACGGCGTCATGGCTCTCCTGATGCGTTACGGGTTGCGTGCTTTCTTCCTTTTGCTGCTCGTTCACAAAGCCACGCTTCCGTAGCCATGTTTCAATCAGGTGAAAATCTTCCTTGCGGTCAAAATTGGCCACATTGGGTGTCCGCACTTTGACCATACGCGGACGTTTGGCATTTTCAAATTTCATTGAGAAACTGACTGAGACAAACGTACCGAATGTTGGGAATTCACGATCTATCGCTGCCAGTGAGGCAAAAATATCGTTTGAACGCAGTGTCTGCTCGTCATTGTAAGGGCCGTGGAACTGCAACTGAATTTCCACCGGCTTAACGTCCTCAAGCCCATCAATATCGGCACAGGCCAAGGCATCCACGCCATTATCAATAAGTGGCTGCAGCGTGTATTTTTCTGCACCCGGGAAATACTCGGCCTGTTCGAAGAGATGCTGGCTGAATAAATCCAGATACATGGTGTGCTCTTTCTTTGCGCCAGATTTATTAAAGATCGCCAGTTCATTGTTGGCATGGTCATAGACATTCATATCATGAAATTCCGGTCGGTAGAAAATCGTCTTGGATTGACCGGATTCAATTTTTCCTTCGCGTTTAAACGGCATGCCGTGACGGATCAGAAAATAGGTTTTGTCTTCGTCTTCGGCGCCCACAGGCAAAATACGGCAACCTGTCACGCGTTTGTTTTTCAAAAACCATGCATTCATATCCGCTTCAAGCGTTCTGATGGTTTCGGCTTTTGGAAGAGCAAACGTATCCGGCGATTTCTGATCAGATTGGAAATACATGAATGATTTGGGTTTCAGGATCATCACTTCTGTATGCGGGCGCTTCAAAAGCTCAGGATCATGCAGCCAAAGTGCCAAAGCTAAGTCAGTCGATGTTGAATCCTTATGAACATTGAGATTATTCGCCTTTGCCTGTTCGCTGAGTTCTTCAAAGTGTTCATCATCAGATATTTCCCGAATAAAGAACAAGGCTTCAACGAAGTCGACATCCATAGTCTCTGTTGGGTTCATCAAGATTTGACAGAGGATTTCAAAATCCAGTTCATTGTCTTCATTTAGTTCAAAGCTGAAACCGCGTCTGGTCAGGTAATCTTCATACCGTTTTAAAAATGTGATCAAGTTATCTTGTTGGATATTTTTCAAAACATCAGGTTGGGCAAAACGTCGTAAATTATAGGTGCTCATTTGGTTATCCTCCTTGGGGTTCGTCTAGAAGGGCCTCGATATCAGCACACGAACAGACGTGTAAGACCTTCCTAATTATTTTAAGTTCATCATGTTGTCTCATGATGATGGGTTTAAGTTTCTGATTTTCAGGACGCAGTTCAATACACCCCCCTTCAATACTCAGCCGCTTTACAGTGGCTTCTTCGTCGGCCATGGCCACAACAATATCGCTGTTTTCAGCAATCGGTTGCTGGCGCACGACCACATAATTCCCTTCGAAAATATCAGCATCAATCATGCTGTCGCCTTACACTTTGAGCGCGAAGCATTTCCCGCGCAGAACATTATCTGGCACCATGACTTGACCAATGTAGTTTTCATGAGCAAAAATCGGCTGACTGGCTGCTACCATCCCAATGACGGGAACAGCAGTCAGGTTGATTTTATCCGATGTCTGTGCGCGGAGGATTTCGATGGACCGCGCTTTTCGCGCCTGTCTGCGAATATAGCCTTTATCTTTCAGTCGCTTGAGCCCTTCAATCACGCTGGGCGCTTTCACACCCAATTCCACAGCAAGTTCTTGTATCGTGGGCGACATCCCCATGGCACGTTTCAGGCGCTCAATGACCTGTAAAAGCGTATTCTGTGCGTTTGTCAGTTGCTCCATAGCGTCCTTTCAATTTTGGCTAATGGCCTAATATAAATTAGACTTTATAAATTTCACAAGCCTAATTTGATTCAATGCACAGCATTGACTGAACCGACAGTTTTCAAGTCACTTCAGTAAGTAACTCCTTGAACAACGCAATAATCATCAAGGAGGTTCGCCATGTCTTTACTTCCCCTAAACCTTATAAATGAGCGAGACCGTCGCACTGAGGTGGCCCGTTTGCTGGCGCTGAGCATTTTTCGTCGCAAGATGCGCCTGAACAGTCAGAAAGAAGCAACACATCCCTCTAATTCATTGGACTTCAGGATTTTTCCAAGCGTTCATGCCCATGAGGAAAAACCAAGGAGAAACAGATGGATAAAACACTTCTAGCGCGTATTGCTGCACTCCCGAACATGTCTTTGTCAGAACTGAAGGCATTGTGGCGGGATGTGTATGAAGACGAGCCGCCAAGTGGCCATAAGAGCTACATTGTTCGTGGGCTAGCCTATCGAACTTGCTTATGGAGTCGATCCGCAAATCGAAAACCGGATTGAACAGCAAGCCAAGGATTTATTTGGCTCCGGCAAGAGCAGCAAATAAAAGCGCAAACAGCAATATCTGAGGCCCATCCCAGGCACCAAGCTGGTGCTGGAATATAAGGACATTGAGTATCAGGTTATCGTTTTAGAGGAAGGATATGAATATGCAGGCTGTCTGTACAAAAGCCTGTCAAAAGTCGCGCTGGCTATTACCGGAAGCAGTTGGTCCGGCCCGGCCTTCTTCGGATCAAACAACAAAGCACAAGAAGGCAAACATTGAGCAAAACCGTCCCTAAAAAACGCTGCGCGATATACGCGCGCAAATCAACAGAAGAAGGCTTAGACATGGAGTTCAACAGCCTTGATGCACAACGCGAGGCTTGCGAATCCTATATCGCCTCACAAAAGCATGAAGGCTGGTATCAGCTCCCCGATGACTATGACGACGGCGGTTTTACCGGTGACAACATGGATCGCCCGGCCTTAAAGCGCCTGATGGACGATATTAAAAGCAGCCTGATTGGATACGGTCGTCGTGTACAAGGTTGACCGCTTATCACGCTTCTTAGCTGATTTTGCCAAGCTGATCGAACTATTTGATGAGCATAATGTGTCCTTTGTCTCTGTCACCCAGCAATTCAATATCACCACATCCATGGGGCGGTTAACACTCAATATCCTGCTGAGTTTTGCCCAGTTTGAGCGTGAAGTTATTGGCGAACGTATCCGCGATAAATTGGCTGCTTCCAAGCGCAAAGGCATGTGGATGAGCGGTGTTACACTCATGAGCTATGCAGTGAAAAATCATGAGCTTGTGATTGAACCTGAAGAAGCCGATGGCATCCGCAAGATATTTGACCTGTTTTTGATGACCAAATCTCCCACCGAAATGGCCAAGATGCTGCCACGCATGGGTGTTCTCAGCAAGCGGCACGTGACAAAGAATGGCCGCGTTATCGGTGGCAAAGCACTGGACAAAGACGGCCTCTATAAAATCCTGCAAAACCCCATCTATATCGGCAAGATCAAGCGTAAGGATCAGATCTACGAGGGCCGCCACCAAGCCATTATTGATATGAATACGTGGAATAAAGTCCGCGCCATCATGAAAGAGAACGCCATCAACCGAGGTGCAATCACCCGAAAGAAAACCAAGGCCATCTTGATGGGCCTTTTGAAATGCAGTGAATGTAAGTGTTCTTTGGTGCCAAGCCACACCCGCAAAAAAGGCGGCAGGTTATATCGCTATTACACCTGTGAGCATTACCGCAAATGCATTAACCCGAATTGCAAAATCCGCAATGTCAGCGCCAGTGAAATGGAAGCCCTGATCCTTACGCAACTGCAAGCCGTCTTTGCCTCGCCGGAAATGATCGTGGAGACATGGCGCGAGGCATGCAAGGAAGACAACAGCGTAACTGAAACCGAAGTCAGGGACGCACTTGGCAATATCGTCCCAATCTGGAAGGAGCTTTTTCCGGCAGAGCAACAGCGCATCCTTGAGCTGATGATTGAGAAAGTCATCGCCAATTATGAATATGTGGATGCGTGTATCCGCGCTGATGGCATGCTCAGCCTCGCCCGGAAATTAGACGAGCAGGAAAAGCGCTTGCAGGGCATTTCAACCAAACAATTGGAGGAGCAAGCGCGGATACACGCATAAGAATGATGGAAGGAAATGTGATCTCGGTTCTGGTGCCGATCAAGATCAAACACTATGGCGGCAAAAAACTGATCTTACTGCCCAAAGATGCTCAGATGACTGCGCCTCAAGAAGCCCCTAAACCGAATGAGACACTCGTAAAAGCCTTGGCCAAAGCCTATTACTGGCAAAATCTGATTGATACAGGGCGCTACAAGTCGATTGATGACATGTCCCGTCAACGCAAAATCAACTCCTCCTATATGTCGCGGATATTGTGCCTGAACCAACTAGCTCCGCAGATTAAGAAAGCCATTTTTGATGGGACGCAGCCTCGTCAATTGAGTCTGCAGGACATGCAGACCACATTTCCTGATATTTGGGATGAGCAGTTAAAGCATTTCGGATTTGCCTGATCCTGCTCCGGTGAAATTTCACCGAGCACCATGAAATTTTTTTCAAAAAAATTCGCCTCCACCAAAGACCCGCAAGTCGGGGCTTTTTTTCGTTTTTGCACCTGTTTGAACGGCCCGTCCCATCGGGCCTCTAGTGAGTTTTCGCCAGTTCCAGTTGACCCGCATGCATGGCGGCTAACCGCAACTGGAGATGAAAATCATGGGCAAAAACAACTATGAAGGGATCCATCCTTATGTCGTAAACCAAGTCCGTTATCACGCACGCAGCCTGATGCGGCACTCTGCCATTCATGACGTTGAAATCGAGGACCTCGAGCAAGAGCTGATGCTGGATTATCTATCCCGCAAGCAGGCTTATGATCCCGAGAAAGCAAAATGGTCGACCTTTGTTGACCGCATTCTCAACCACAAATGTGCAAGCCTAATTGAAGCGGCCCGTGCACAAAAACGCGGTCAGGCATCAGTGACTTTTCACTCGATGCATGGCTTGAGGATAATGACGACGAGAACAATGCCTTGCATCTGGTGTTGCTGCTGGTCGATCTGCGGACGCTTTCCATCAGTGAAATCTCCCGCAAGACCAAAACTTCACGTTCAACCCTCTACGGAACGCTGCCCGAACTGCGCGGATCGCTAAAGGAGTGTGGCTTTGCGGAATATCTGCATTGAGCCTCCGACAGTTTTTGAGCCATCTCGACAAGTAACTCCTTGAAGACAAGAAAACATGCCGGGTTCTCGCGGAAATACAAGACCACAACAGGAAATATCGCGACCGCTTTGCTCTTTGAGCGGCGTCAGAACCCGGCAGCCGAAACGACATGACCAAAGAGCGTTTTTTAACCCACGAAATCAAGGAGGTTCTATGTATAAACCGACATTACAAAAGCTGATTAAAGACAGCTACTACGCCAAATATGTTCCGGCATTTATTCAAATCCCGGAGCTTGGTGCTATAGAAGAAGATACAAACAAGCCCATCCATGAAGCCACTTTGGATGATCTGGCTTTTGCCGCACAGGCGCTTTGAACAAAGAACAAAGTGCCATTTACAAGCGCCTGTCTGCCATCCGTGAGCTGTATTCTGAAGCGTGTGCCCAAGGGGGCGCATTAGAAGCAGAAAACATTGTGAACGCACTCTCCCGTAAAGGAGGTGCCCAACGACATTTCCCATCATCTCCGCCGATGAACGCTTAAAAGAAACCAAGGGCATCAAGGGATGTATCTTCGGTAAAAGCGGTGTTGGCAAAACCTCACTGCTCTGGACGCTTCCCGTTGAAAAGACGCTGTTCTTTGATCTGGAGGCTGGCGATCTGGCCATTGAAGGCTGGCAAGGCGACACCATCCGTCCACGCATATGGCAGGATTGCCGTGATATTGCTGTCTTTATAGGTGGCCACAATCCCGCCTTGCGTGATGAGCAACCATACAGCCAAGCGCATTATGATGCCGTAATCGCCAAATACGGTGATGCCGAAGCGCTCGATAAATACGACACGATCTTTATCGATAGCATCACGGTTGCCGGGCGCTTGTGTTTCAACTGGTGTAAGGGCCGGCCACAGACATTTTCTGAAAAAACAGGAAAGTCTGATACACGCAGCGCTTATGGCTTGCATGGGCAGGAAATGATCGTGTGGCTGACGCATCTTCAGTACACACGTGGCAAGAATATCTGGTTTGTCGGCATCTTGGACGAAAAGATCGACGACTTTAATCACCGTTTCTTCCAGCCACAGATTGAAGGCAGCAAGACCGCGCTAGAGCTGCTCGGCATTGTCGATCAGGTCATCACCATGACCGAGATCACCAGCCCGGAAGGAAAGCCATTACGCGCCTTTATCTGCCACACCATCAATGATTCCGGATACCCCGCCAAGGATCGTTACGGTCGTCTTGATCTGATGGAAGAACCACATCTTGGTCGCCTCATGCAGAAGATTGCTGGCAAAGTCAACCCCGCTGCCGAACGTTTCACATTCTCGATTGAACAGAACGCGCCTGCCAGCAGCACACTCGATCCCCAACGCAACAACGAAACACAAGGAGGTCAAGAATGAGTTGGAACGATTTTAATAGTGCAGAGGGCCAAAACGGATTTGATGTCATTCCCAAAGGAACGCTGGCAAAGGTACGTATGACCATTAAACCCGGCGGTCATGATGATGCTTCACAAGGCTGGACGAGCGGCTGGGCCACGCGCAGCAATACCACTGGTGCCGTCTATTTGAACTGCGAGTTTGTGGTGCTGGAAGGCAAATATGCTCGCCGCAAAATCTGGAGCCTGATTGGCCTTTACAGCTCGAAAGGACCGGACTGGGCCAATATCGGTTGCGCCTTTATCAAAGGGATTTTGAACTCTTTTCGCGGTGTTTCCAACAAAGACAATTTGCCCGCGGCCAAGAATGCCAGCCGTATCAATGGTCTTGGTGATCTGGATGGTGTCGAATTCACAGCCCGCATCGATATTGAGAAAGACCAGAATGGTGACGACAAGAACGTCATCAAACTGGCCATCACGCCAGATCATAAAGAATACGCCTCTCTTATGGGTGCTGTATCGGGTGTCGCTTCGGTTCCGCATTCCGGTGGTGATCAGTCTGCTTCTGCGAGTTCTGCCAGCAACCTGCCGTCATGGGCGCAATGATAAGGGGGTGGCATGTTACTCAGACCAAGACAAAAGGAGCTCATCTCCAAGACAGTTGATGCGCTTTGTACCCACGGCAATACGCTGGCCGTCGCGCCGACAGGTGCAGGCAAGACGATCATGCTTTCAGCAGTACTGTGGCGTATGTTTGACCGTGATATTGAACGGGCTTACGTGCTTGCTCATCGTGATGAGCTGATCTTTCAGAATGAGGCCAAGTTCAAGCGGGTTAATCCATCGCTTTCAACCAGTATTTTCAATGCTAATGAAAAAAGCTGGGACGGCCAAGTGGCCTTTGCGATGATGCAGACCCTCTCACGAGAAAGTAATCTGCAATCACTGCCGCCATTGGATGCGTTGGTGATTGATGAAGCCCATCACGCCCAGACGGACAGCTACATGCGGGTGATTGAGCACGCACAAAGCATCAATCCCAATATGAAACTGCTCGGCATGACTGCCGCACCAAACCGTGGTGATAAAAAAGGTCTACGCCAGATCTTCTCTAATGTGTCGGATCAGATCACGGTTAAAGAACTGATTGCCTCTGGTCACCTTGTGTCGCCACGCACCTTTGTCATGAATGTCGACGTTCAGGAAGAGCTGAGCAAAGTTCGCAAAATCGCCCTTGATTATGATATGGGCGCGGTTGCTGACATCATGAACACACCAGCCCGATCAATGACGCGGTGGTTCAGCATTGGAAAGAAAAAGCCGGAGACCGTCAAACCGTTGTGCTCTGCTCTACGGTTGAGCATGCGCGGGAATGTAATGGCCAGCTTTATCAGCGCTGACATCGCCACAGGCATGATCTGGGGTGATATGAGCGAAACAGATCGCTCCGACACGTTAGCGGCCTATGGCAAAGACGATCTGCAAGTCATCGTCAATGTTGCGGTACTGACCGAAGGCTGGGACCACCAGCCAACCTCATGCATCGTTTTACTTCGCCCAAGCTCCTATAAATCCACCATGATTCAGATGATCGGACGCGGCTTGCGGGCCGGTCGATCCTGCTGAGTTCTACGGCATCATCAAAAAAGACTGCGTTGTGTTGGATTTTGGCACATCAACCCTGATGCATGGCTCGCTGGAGCAAGAAGTCCAGCTGGATGACCAGTTTATCGAGGGTGACGCCCCTTATAAAGATTGCCCGGAATGCGGTGCAGACGTGCCGCTGGCCAGCAAAGAATGTCCACTATGTGGCTATGTGTAGAAAGGACGGCCGGAGGCTGATACCATGCAGACCGCTGATTTCCACATGACAGAGATCGACATTCTCAAACGCTTCAGCTTCCTTTGGTGCGATCTACGCGGTAATGACCGCTATTTCATTGCAACCGGCTTTGAAGTTTGGGGAGGTGTCTTCTACCGCGATGGTGAATGGTACCGTCGCTGGTAGATGCAAAAACCACCAGGTACAGCTCTTGGCTGCGGGTGAGCGCATTGTTTGTTTTGCCGCTGCCGATGACTGGATCAATCTGTTTGAAACCGAGAACTGGTTGCATCAGCCTGCCACGGAAAAACAGCTACGCCATCTCCCTCCTGAACATCGCAATGATTACAGCCTGACCCGCTACAAGGCATCGGCGCTGATGACCATGCGTTTCAACAACACGACCATCCGTCAGGTCATTGAAAACGGGAGGGTCGCGGCATGATTGATCCAACCGATTTTGAACGTGATTGCATGGCCAAGGCCCTGCGCCCGCTTGGAGAATATGTCGCTGAGATTGGCACTGGACAAAGCCTTCCAAGATTTAACCCGCGAGCAAGTCCTGACGCTGATCGAAGTCGTCGTGACGACCTACATGGACGAGCTTTACAAAGGCTCGTGAGAGATTCCATTTTAGATGCTTGATTTCAACCACAGGCTCAGTTTTGCCGAGCGTGTGTCTGAACTGATTGATCAGGCACTCTGTGAGGAGCACAAAGCCCAGCCAAAACGAGATTATCTGGGGGCTTCCCGCCCCGGGGAAAACTACAGCCGTAAATTACAGTACGAATATACCAACACACCAAAAGACGAAGGCTTTTTCGGGCAGACTTTGCGGATATTTGCCGCTGGCCATGTGTCTGAAGATCTTGCCATTCGATGGCTTCGTCTTGCCGGGTTTGAACTTTTTACCGAAAAACTCAATGGTCACCAGTTCGGATTTTCCGTTGCTGGTGGACGTATCCGTGGCCATGTGGACGGCATTATCAATAGCGCTCCAGAAGCGCTTGGAATGACATTCCCTATGCTTTTGGAGTGCGAGTCGCTCAATGCCAAATCATGGAAAGACACGGTCAAAAAAGGCGTTGCTAAGTCCAAACCCGTCTATGCCGCACAAATGGCGACCTACCAAGCCTATATGGAAGGCAGTGTGCCTGGTATCAGCAAAAATCCGGCGCTTTTCACCGCCATCAATAAAAATACGGCAGAGCTTTATTTTGAGCTTGTACCCTTTAATGCCAGCCTTGCCCAGAAGGTCAGTGATCGCGCCGTCACCATTCTAAAGGCATCCGAGGCAGGTGAATTGCTGCCGCGCATCACCAATGATATTGAACATTTTGAATGTCGCTTTTGCGCCTATCGCAACCGTTGTTGGGAGGTGCCTGCATGACAGCAAGCTGGTCCGACTTCAACAATGCGCCAAGCCAATACCAGGAATTCAAGGAAGCCACTGTTCATACTGACGACATCCGCCAGCAGCTTCTCGGGCGGCTGGATCAGGCCTTGTTCTATCTGCTGCCTGCTGGCCGTATCAAACGCGATGTCTTTGAGGTTGACGATATTCAAGGTAATAAGGACGGCAGCCTCAAAATTGAGCTGAATAGCGACAAAGTCGGTATGTGGCATGACTTTGCCACTGGTGAAGGTGGCGACATCTTTGATCTCTGGGCAGTCTGCCACAATTTGGATACCAGACATCAATTCCCACAAGTGGTCAGTTCAGCCAGTGAATGGCTGGGGCTTTCTGCGCCTGTGCCAACGCCCATTCCGCAAAGCAAACCTGCCAAGCATATCCACGAAGATGACCTTGGGCCGCATACGACCAAATGGGATTATTTGGATAGCGATGGCAAGCTGATCGCCCGTGTCTATCGCTATGACATCGCCGATGACAAGGAATTCAGGACGTGAGATGTGCTGGCGAGAAAGCCGTCGAAGCGCTAATTACCCATGGCATCACAGCCACAACGACCATGAATGGCGCAAAAGTCCCGCCGGAGAAAATCGACCGGTCACCGCTTAAAGGTAAGCATCTCCTGTTCTGGTCCGATCATGATGAGGCAGGTCGCGCTTATGCCGAAGCTGTGAGAACCTGTCTTGCCTCGCAAGGGATTGCGGCATCACTCACCATCTTGGATGTGCCACAGAATAAGCCTGAGAAATGAGATGCGGCAGATGCCGTTGCTGAAGGCTTGGATGTTCGTGCCTTTATTGCCGACTGCACCAAAACAGAACAAGTCACTGTCACCGCTGTGCCAGCTTTCACGATTGGACATTTTTTGGATAACACATCCCCCATGCCGGAGGATTTAATCCTGCCGTGTGTTTTGACACCGGACTGGCTGATGGTCTTTGGGGGTGCGCCCAAAGACGGCAAGAGTGATTTTCTGCTCTCACTGCTCGCTCATATGGCTGCAGGCGTTTCTTTTCTTGGGATGAAGCCTCTGCGCTCGCTCCGAATATTCTATCTGCAGGCAGAGATCGGCTATCACTATTCACGTGAACTGCCTGCAAAACATGGCGTTTGATGCAAATCTGCTGCCGCTGGTTCGAAAGAATCTGGTCATCACACCGCAATTCAAGATGCTGCTCAACGAGCATGGTGTGGCCGTCGCTTGTGAGACTATTCGCAGCCATTTCCCTGATCTTGGTGTCGATATTATCGTCGTTGATCCGCTTCGCAACGTGTTTGATGGCGGCGAAGGTGATGCGGGCGAAAATGACAATGCCGCCATGCTGTTTTTTCTGCAGCAGCGGCTGGATGCTCTGCGCGACGCGGTCAATTCCGGTGCCGGGATCATTCTTGTCCACCACACGCGCAAAATTCAAAAGAAACAACTAGAAGAAGATCCGTTGCAGGCACTCTTCGGTGCAGGCAGTTTGCGGGGCTATTACACCACTGACCTGATCATGTTTCAGTCGGATGAAAACCAGTCCTATCGCCAGTTGATCTTTGGACTGCGGAACGGCCCACGCCTGCGCTCCAAAGTGATCGATAAGATCGATGTGGCTTGGCATGAAATGGAATACAGCTTTGGCCGTCTGGTCAATCGTGACTATGGCCAGAAGTTGGATGCAGAACGTCGTCGCAAGCGCGATGTGATATTGGAAATCATCTATGAGGAAGCCCGCGTTGGTTGTGTCTACACCATGAACCAATTTTGTCAGGCATTTGAGAATCGCGCTGGGCTTGGCGGTAAAGACACCATTCGTGGACGCTTGGATGTGCTCTCCACCAAGGGCTACGCCAAGTTCTTCAGGGGTGCTGACACTTACGGCCTAAACAGTCCCTCCCGCACCAAATACGGTTTTCTGTGTGTCGAAGATATGCATCTAGGCACTGACGAAGAGATGGTCGTCCACATACCGGTGAAGTCTCTGCCAAGCTCCAAGCGGTCTATCCAACCCATTACAAATGTCGCCAAACGGCGACTGTCCTGCCTGTCGAGAACCTTCGTGTGTGGATTTATGACGAGGAGGATCAGGCATGACAAACCACCCCTCCAAGCAGCCCCGAAAAACCATTCATATCAACGATTTCATGTCAGTTTCTGGCAAGATTCCAGTTTTGGTCATCCAGTTTCGTTCCAAACTACCAAAACTGGCGGGAAAGTCTTTTATTTCAAGGCTTAGCCAGTTTGGAAGTGTTTAGGAAAAAGACTCCCTCTCCCTACGGGAGAGAGTGCCTCTATGAGGGCAATTCTACCCGGTCGAGGGTTTTGTGGGTGCTCATTTCATCTTTCCCAACAACCAAACAGAAGGTCTCCATGGAAAAATCCAGTCCCAAGTCAGTCGTTAAGGATTCCTTGACAACCCCAGTTTGTCTGAATTTCCGACAAACTGAAAACAGCCGACCTATTTTGCTCAGTCTTGATCTTGGTACAGCCACCGGATGGGCGCTATCCAACAAACACGGACGCATCATGAGCGGTACGGCGCATTTTCGCCATCGGCGTTTTGAGGGTGGCGGCATGCGTTACTTGCGCTTTGAACGTTGGCTCAATGAGGCACGTGATGTCTCCGGTGGGATTAATACTATCTATTTCGAGGAAAGTCCGCAGATATCTTGGTGTGGGCGCAGCGCATGCCTATGGCGGTTTTTTGGTATCGCTGACTGTATGGTGTGAGGAGCACGCCATTCCCCACGAAGGTGCTCCGGTCGGCACGATCAAGAAATTCATCACAGGCAAAGGCAATGCGGGAAAGGCTGCTGTTATTGCTGCGGTCAAAGCCCTTGGCCGCCAACCCGAAGATGACAACGAAGCGAATACTCTCGCACTCCTGCATTTTGCCCGTGAGCAAATGATCGGAGACCAGTCATGAGATACGCAAATCGACTTCTGGAGCAAGCCACTCGGACATTGACAGAACGTGGTGAAAGCCACGGCTCTGTTCAAGCTTTGTTCGAAAATGTCGCTAAACGCTGGTCACTCACACTCGGTGTCAACGTGAGCGCGGATCAGGTTGTGCTCTGTCTGCTCGATCTCAAATTGGCACGACTTAACAGCAATCCCAGCCATCAAGACAGCATTCTCGATATTGCCTGGTATGCCGTAGTTTTAAACGAAATCATCAATAACAACGGAGGTGCTTATGGAGCATAACTGGACAAAAAAAGACGTAGCTGATCAATTTGAAGAAGCAATCTCAACGCTGAAGAAACTTCCACCTGTGAGGGTGCAAGGCTATTTTAATACATGGCCTGAGATTGTCCGCGCACCCAAAGAGATTGCGACAGGTGAGCCGATGTCATTGTGCTTGCGTGCAACGCCTGATGCCATCTCGCGCATGGAACAAACGCTGTGCTGAATCACATGGGTGGAGGTTGAAGAGCGTCGGTTGATCTGGCACCGGGCCGCTTGCAGACGCTGGAAAACAATTTGCTGGGAGCTGGGCTGTGATCGCAGCACAGCATGGCGTAAATGAAATATTACACTGGCAAAGATTGCTGCTCGCTTGAACGCAGGACAGAAATAAAGTGTTGCAACACTTTAGTATTCGACACTTGCAACATTTTTAGCTATTTTTTGACTATTATTAGAACCATAACCGGCAGCAGTGTAGGTACTGACCGCCGTCAAAAATTCAAACGAGCCGCTGTTCTTTGACTACGCCTTTTTCTTGCCCCACACACCGCTCATTTCTCCATATTCTTCCAAATAATTCTGCCACGGGTCCTTCCTGCGGCTGAAACGTATGCGGACGGGATGGGCGCAGTATTTCGCTAGCGCCAGGGCAGTAAAAAAGGTTTGCAGTTCGCGCCAGGGTTCGCACGTCAACAACATATAAAAGGTTTGAAAATGGATTTGAATGTTCAGCAAACAGAGCTGGAGTAGCTGGGTTCCCTATGTCCGCAATACCCGCGCACATAGCGAGTCACAGGTCGCTCAGATTGCTGGATCGATTGCTGAATTTGGTTTCATAACCCCTGTGCTGGTTGGCGGTGACAATGTCATCATTGCAGGGCATGGGCATGTGATGGCCGCCAAAAAACTCGGCCTCAAAGTCGTTTCCACCATTAAGCTCGATCATTTAACGGAAAACCAGCGCCGCGCCTTGGTAATCGCCGAGAATGCAGGATGGGACGAAGAATTGCTGCGTCTTGAATTACAAAATCTTATAAATGAGGATTTTGATCTTGATCTGCTGGGCTTTGACGATGTGGAGTTGAATGATTTGTTGTCGTCGCTGGATGATGACGAAGCAGCCGCACTTGATGAAAACATTCCAGATGTACAGGAAAACCCTGTCAGCCGAACCGGCGATGTCTGGATTGTTGGTGAGCACCGTTTGCTCTGCGGCGACTCCACAAGCGAAGCCGATATGTAAAAATTGATGGCTGGTGAGCTGGCTGATATGATCTTCACCGATCCGCCATACAATGTAAATTACGGCGATACTGCCAAAGATAAGTTACGCTCAAAAGGCGGAGCCAAAGCTGGTCGCAAGATTATGAACGATAATCTGGGTGATGACTTTGAAGGCTTTTTAACCGCTGCATGTAAGAATATGTTCGATCACACCAAGGGCGCTCTCTATACATCTGCATGAGCTCGAGTGAACTGAACACACTGCAAAGCGCCTTTCGCAAGGCTGGTGGGAAATGGTCGATCTTTATTATCTGGGCCAAAAATACCTTTGCGCTGGGCCGCTCTGATTATCAGCGCCAATATGAACCCTTTCTTTATGGCTGGAAAGAAGGCAATGACCGCTACTGGTGCGGTGCGCGTGATCAGGTGGATGTCTGGTTTTACAACAAACCGCAGAAGAATGACCTGCATCCAACTATGAAGCCGGTTGATCTGGTCGTGCGAGGAATTAAAAACTTCAGCAAGACGCTGGATATCGTGCTTGATCCATTTGGTGGTTCTAGCTCGACGCTGATTGCCGCAGAACATACCGGAAGGCAGACGCGGTTGATTTGACTCGATCCAAAATATGTGAATGTGATTGTGCGGCGTTGGCAGGAAATGACGTGGCCCCAAGCAAAACTGGCTGACACCGATCAGGAATTTAAGGCTGTCGAAAAAGATCGCTTAGCAAAACAGGAGGAAAAAGACGATTAGAAAATTACTCTTCTGAAACTGTGATATCTTTTTGCGGAACTTCCTTTACGGTAATAAAACCTTCTTTGCGCAGCTCTTCAACGGTTGTTTTAGCAACGCTTACTGTAAGATCAGAAAATGAAACATAAGCATTGCCGCCACTAAAACCTTCTGTCATCCAAATGGTTTCTCTATTTTTTGTATTTTTGAGGTGAACGCCAACATTCATGCCGGATTTACTGACACTATAGCCGTCACTTGTATAATCGGGTGTTGTGTATGTGTTGACGGTAGCGTAAGTTACCGTATCCAGAGACATAGCTTGTAGACGTTCTCGGATGATATGTTGAAGGAATGTATGTTTCCGATACATCGCGGCCATCTGCACTGACGATTAAAAGAGTGTCTGCGCCTTTACTTTTTGCAATTTTATGAATGTCTTTGTCTGAGTAATCTCTAGTTGGAGGGAAAATATCTAATCCACGTAAGACTTAAACATCATATTTAACAAGGGATTCTTCCAAGATATTTTCAAGAGCTTTTTGCTCATCAATTGGCGTACTAAAGCCCATAACAACCATCTTTTTGGTTTGGAAATTACCTTTGTAACTTGGATCAACAATTCCGCTCAGCCATGTGATAGCGTTTCAAGTCGTGAGCATTAACAAACAAAGTAAAATAGTAATTTTTTTCATTATAGGCACCTGATTAACGTCAAGAAATTAATAGCATATTTGCAATTTTAAATAAACAAAATAATTCTAAGGCAGTAAGGCCGAAGCCTCATTGCCTGTGGATGGCGAGTGATGCTTCGCGCAGAACTTTGGCATCACCGAGCAGCCGGTCAAGGTCAATAATGGAACCGATGGCCGCGTTGCGATTGCCATCATCCATGTAGCCGCATCCCTCTTTGGCGAGAGTGGCGGCTTTTTCCAGCATGTCGCGCATGGCGTTCATGTTGGCTTGAATGGTGTTATTGATGACAAGGTTTTGAGTGCTCATGATTGGGGCTCCTTCTTTGGTGTTGGTTTAAGGTAATAACGGCGGTCGGCATCCTGTTTTTCTGAGGTCAGCTCAAAGCCTTCCAGCTTTTTGATGACCCGGGACAGGACGCCGCGCACCGTATGTTTTTGCCAGCCGGTCAATTTCATCATCTCATCAATGCTTGCCCCTTCAGCGGCACTCAGCGTTTCGATGATCTGGGCTTGTTTGGTGGTCTTACTCATTATTTACCTCCTTGCGCGGCAGATTTTGTTGGCCTGCCTCATAGGCTGCCTCAAGCGTGGCCTTAATAGCCCACACCGCGCAGTCATGAAAATCGAGACTGTCGCTGTTGCGGGTCTCAATGGTTTCAAGGTGCAGCTCGTCTTTGGCGATCTGCGTGAATAATTGATCTTTTTGGGTTTGTTTTATGTGGTTTGTCATGTTCGCTCCTTTGCTTGTTGACGTGTTCATGAACGCTTGGAAATCAAGGATTATCAAGTCAATTCAAGGGATTATTCAAAGAATATGGGCGTATCGATTCGAGAATATGCAAGGCAGCGCGATGTCAGCGATACCGTCGTTAGAAAGACTCTGAAACAAGGTCGCATCACGGCAGAAGCTGACGTCACCATTGATGTTGAGCGGACCGACCGCGAATGGTCTGCCAATACCGCCAATCCGCAAACCAATCGGGTGCGCCTCAAGCAGTTAAAGGGTGAGCTAATCGACCGAAACGAGGCTATTGCTCATGTCTTTCGGCTGGCACGCCAGAAGCATGATGCGCGGCAAACATGGCCTGCAATGATTTCAGGCCAAATGACAGCAGAACTAGAGACCAATGCCCACCAATTACATGTGACGTTGGAGCGTTATGTTCGTGAACACTTGGAAGAACTTTGATGGATCAAAGCAAACTTCAAACAATAATGAATATGACGGCACTTTGTACGATGGATCGCAAACACTTGAACAGGCTTGGTTTGAAGGATTAAAGCCGGATGCGTTTATGACCATTTCTGAGTGGTCGGATGAGTATCGCTTTCTATCCCCGAAATCGGCGGCAGAATCCTGGTGCTGGCGCACAGAGCGCACGCCTTACTTGCGCCAGAAATCATGGATCAACTCTCGTCTCACAAACGAGCACAGCGGGTTGTGTTTATGAAAGGTGCCCAGATCGGCGGGACAGAGGCTGGTAATAACTGGATTGGTTACGTTGTTCATATGGCTCTCGGCCCGATGATGGCCGTGGCTCCAACTGTGAAAATGGCCAAACGTAACTCCAGGCAATGGATTGATCCGTTTTTGGAAGATTCAAAAGAATTAAAAGCGCGAGTAAAGCCTGCAAGCTCACGAGATTCCGGCAATATGGTTTTGTCAAAAGAGTTTCCGGACGGCGTGCTGGTGATGACGGGTGCTAACTCAGCGGTGGACTTACGCTCCATGCCTGCAAGATATCTGTTTATGGATGAAGTGGATGGCCGCCCCGGCGATGTTGAGGGCGAAGGCGATCCGATTTTGCTAGCAGAACGCCGAAGCACCACATTTTAGTGGCGACATAAGGTTTTTCTTGTGAGTATACCAACACTGAAAGGATTATCGCGCATTGCCCGGGAATTTGACAATTCAGACCAACACTACTTTCACGTTCCATGCCCCCATTGTGTGCATGAGCAACCGTTAAGATTTTCACAACTCCGGTGAGCTGAAGGCAGCCATTCGGATGTCACATATGAATGTGAATCTTGCGAGGAGTTGATCGCAGAGCATCACAAAACAGAGATGCTTGCCAAAGGTCAGTGGATTGCAACGGCCAAAGGGGATGGTCAAACAGTTGGTTATCATTTGTCCTCGCTTTACAGCCCGGTCGGCTGGTTTAGCTGGTCCGATGCAGCTTCCATGTTTGAGCAGGCCAAGAAACATCCGGAATTGATGAAAAGTTTCGTCAACATAGTGCTGGACGAGCCTTTTGAAGAAGAACATAAAGTGCCGGACTGGGAGCGGCTTTATGCGCGGCGGGAAACCTACGCGCAAGGCGTTGTGCCGAAAACAGACTTATTTTTAACCGCTGGCGTGGATGTTCAGAAAAATCGCCCTGAATGTGAAGTGGTTGCATGGGGTCGTGATAAGCAAAGCTGGTCGGTTGATTATGTTGTACTTGATGGCGATACCGCTCACCGTGATGTCTAGCAAAAGCTGGAAGATGTGCTGCGCCGGGACTGACCGCATGAAACCGGCCACACCATGCCTATCCGCGTGATGACTGTGGATTCTGGTTATGCCACGCAAAATGTTTATGCATGGGCCAAAAAGGCCATCCCCAAGCCGTTTGTGGCGCTGGTGGTGCCAGAGCCAGTCGATCACCGCACCGTGGTGGCGATCAAAGGTCAGGATCGGGATACGGCGTTGATTTTGAGTGTTTCAAAAGCCGATCTTGGTGGTCGCAGGCGCGGCCTTCGGATTTGGAATGTATCCGGTCAGGTGGCCAAGGTTGAACTTTATCGCTGGCTGAAACTGAACTGACCTTTGGAAGCTGAATTGAAAGATGGTGTGCCGTATCCGGCAGGAAGTTGTCACTTTCCTCAATATGCGGAAGAATATTTCAAGCAGCTGACGGCTGAGAAGCGGATCATCCTGGTGCATCGCGGCTATCCCCGCGCTGTGTGGGAGAAAGACCCAACCCGAAACAATGAGGCGTTGGATTGTCGAGTCTATGCTCGCGCCGCCGCCAGCATTTATGGGTTGGATCGGTTCTCCGAGCGCCATTGGCTACAGTTGGAAAAAGTCTTGGGCAAACCTGTGCCGATAGCACAGCCCCAAAGCCAACCAATAGGAACGAAAGAGCCAACCGCCTTGAACGAACGCCTGAAACAGCGTCCCGTTCAGATGGCAGATGATCCGTATTTGTAAGGAACCGCAATGACAGACTTTGCCATATTACAAAGCCGTCTTGGTGAAGCCGAGAGCACCTATCATTTACTGATGACAGGTAACAATGAAGTCTCGGTCAATATCGACGGTTATGGCGCGATCACATACCAAAATGCGGATGCACCAAAGCTGGAAATCAGACGCAAACAGGGAGGTTCCGGTCGTAAGGCAATTTATGTGGAGTTTTAAACATGACAAAAGCAATGGTCAGCCAGGTGCGCTGCATCATGGCTACCGCCTGCTGGGTCAGCCGATAGCGATTTAATCCCTGAACTTGATACCCTGGTGTCACGCTCACGCGACTTGGTTCGCAATCACGGTGTTGCTTCCGGCGTATTCCAAACCCTGACAGACAATGTCGTGGAAACCGGGCTGCACTTGGGCCGCTCAGCCTGATTACAAATCGCTGGGCAAAGATAAGGCATAAACGGATGAATGGTCACGCCATGTGGAATTCTTGTGGCGCAGTTGGTCCGAGATCACCGATTGTGATGCGGCTAAATCTTTAATCTTTGCCGGGCTGACATCACAGGTATTCAAATTTTCCATGTTCAATGGTGAAGCCTTGGCTTTGCCACTTTGGCTAAAAGAACGACGCTTTTCGACGGTACTGCAGCTTGTGGAGCCGGATCGCTTAAGCAATTCAGACGGCAAGCACGATTCAAAAACTCTGCGTAGCGGCATTGAGATTGATAGTTATGGCGCACCGAAAGCCTACTGGATCAGGAAAAATCATCTCGGTGGAAAAGCCATTTGGACGTCGCCGTGTGCTGCATATTGCTGATCTTGAGCGCAGCGGACAAAGCCGAGGCAAACCGCTTCTGACCAGCATCATACCATTGCTCAAGATGCTTGATCACTATGAACGCAGTGAGCTGCAGGCAGCTGTGGTCAACGCCATGATCGCAGCTTTCATCGAAACCCAGCTGGATAGTGAGACAATCGGCGAAATGTTTGGTGGCAGTGTGGATGATTACATCGCCGCCCGTAATGAATGGAAAGTGCGGCTGCAAGGCGGTGCCATTATTCCGGTGTTCCCCGGTGACAAGGTCTCACCCTTTACACCAAGCCGTCCCAATAGCGGCTATGGCCAATTCGTGAAAAATGTTCTGCAGCATATCGGAACGGGATTAAACATTCCGTTTGAATTGCTGATGAAGGATTTCTCCAAGACCAACTATTCAAGTGCGCGTGCAGCGCTCATGGAAACATGGCGCTTTTTCATGGGATGCGGGCAATGGCTTGCAACCTACTGGGCGCGCCCTGTTTACGAGCTTTGACTGGAAGAAGCGATTGGCAAAGGTTTGGTGATTGCTCCGAACTTTTACCAGAATCGCGTCTCATGGACGCGCTCCAAATGGATTGACCCCGGTCACGGCTGGATTGATCCAGCCAAGGAAGCCGAAGCCTCGCGCATACGCATGAAGAATGGCCTGTCCACTTTGGATGAAGAATATGCCTCGTAAGGTTTGGATTGGAAGGAAGTGCTGGAACAACGGGCGCGAGAGCAAGCCAAGATGCAAGAGCTCGGCTTAACAACACCGGCGATGGCCGCAACAAAACAACAGGATGATAAAGATGAGAGTATGGAATAAAGCTGCTGATGAACCGTGGGCGATCACATCATCGGCACTGACAACAATTCTGGATATCGCCGCAAGGCAAAATGCCTCGTCTGAAGCGGTGACAGCCAAGCTGTGGTGAGAACTGCATAACAGCCATCGCACAGAAATTCGAGATTCAATAGCGGTCCTGCCAGTGAGTGGTTGGGCCGCTTTTTCGTTATGCCAACCTGTTTACGCAGGTCAGCGGCGCTTCGTCTTACGAATTGCTGACGAAAGACTTCACGCTGGCACTTGAGAACCCGGATGTTAAGGTGATTGTCCTGAATATCGACTCTCCGGGTGGAGAAATGAATGGCTGCACGGAATTTACCGATATGATTTTTGAGACTCGCGGGATAAAACCGATCATTGCGTATGTCTTCGGGGATGCTGCGTCCGACGCGTACTGGGTTGCAGCGGCCACCGATGAAATCGTGGTCTCGAAAACCAGTGCCCTTGGTTTCATCGGTGTGATTGGCGTTTATCGCGGCAGCAAGGGTGAAGACGCGGTTGAAGTCGTTTCTTCACAAAGCCCTTATAAGCGACTTGATCCGGACTCTGATGATGGCCGCGCCCACTTGCAAAAGCGCATTGATGCCATGGCTGACGTATTTGTTGATGCGGTTGCCAAATATCGCGGTGTGGCTTCAAGCTATGTGTAAAACCATTACAGCAGTGGCGACGTGTTCATTGGGGACGCTGCTGTTCGCCAAGGTCTGGCCGACCGTATCGGCTCTTTTGAGAAACTCCTCAGTGAACTTAGCGGCAGTCTCGCTTTAGAACCTTCCCCGCATTCTATCAATCCAAATCAAAAGGAGAAAAGCATGGATGATATCCAAATCCTGCGGGAGGCTTATCCAGATTTGACGGCCAGTCTTGAGCAAGGCGCGGTCAGGCAAAGCGTCACAGCCGAACGCGAACGTGTTCAAGGCACCCTATCTCATGATGAGGCTAATGCCCGAACACTGCTGGCACAGCATCTGTCCTTTGAAACCGATATGGAGGTGGAAGTCGCTGTATCTGTTTTATCCAAAGCGCCGCTTGAAACACCCGCACGCGATGATGTGTCGGGTTTTAGTGAGGCCATGGCAGCGACACCCAACCCTGAAATCACCCCATCACCCGAGACCGATGATGACAGCGAGGAAGCTGTCGCCAAGCGTCTTGCAACTTACTAACGACAAGGAAAAATCGACATGAACGCATATTCTAATCACGCCGGAGGCTTTACCGATCAAGGTGGCTATACCACGGATAATCTGGTCGCTGGTGAGTTTCCTGTCGTCCAGTGGATTGAAACGATCACAGGTGGTGTGGAATACCCACGCGGCGCTGTGCTGGGTCTCATTACAGCATCCGGCCTTTACACCCTTAAGCGATGCCAGTGCGACGGACGGCTCACAAAAGTCTGCCGCCATTCTGGCAGAACCGATTGATACCACTTCCGGCGACGCTGAAACCGTTGTGTATCACTCCGGTAAATTTAACAGCAATGCTCTGACCTACGGGGCTGGACATGACGCGGCGAGCGTCTGGAACAGCCTTCGAAGTGATGGGCCGAACACAATTTTTTTACGCAAAAATCAGGAGGTTTAATCATGGTTGATATTTTTTTTCACATTTGTGCTGAATCGCACCGTTGAGCATCTGGAGCGACCAGCCTCCTTCTTGCTTGATACCTTCTTTGGCTCCATCCAAACGGAAGAGTCCGAAGAAATCCACCTTGACATTGATCAGTCCAAGCCGCGCCTTGCGCCGTTTGTTTCACCTTTAGTGGCTGGTCGTGTTGTGGCCAATGAAGGCTTTACGACCCAAAGCTTTAAGTCTGCCTATGTGAAGGACAAGCGTCGCTTTGATGCCAACAAGCAAAGAAATGCAGCATTGGTGAGAAAATCGATGGGTCACTTCCGGCAAGTCGCCGTCTTGAGACAGCGGTCAGTCGCTCCCTTCGCAATCAACTGAAAAACCTTACGCGCCGTGAGAAAATAATGGCGGCAGAAGCGCCGATCAAAGGAACCGTCACAGTCGCGGATGAGGATTATCTCACCAAGATCGTTGACTTTAAACGCGATCCGGCTTTGACACTGGCGCTAACCGATGCTGTCAAATGAGACAGCGTTGATGCGCCCGCCTTGGATCATTTGGAAGACTGGATCAGCTTGGTGCAGGAAAATCCGGCGCGGTCGCCCGTATCGTGATCATGAACCCAAAAGCATGGCAACATTTTCGCAAGAATAAGCAGGTCATTGGTCAGCTTGAAATTCGTCGCGGTACCAATGTCAGTATTTCCACTGATCCTATCGTGTGCGGTCAGGGCAATGAAAAAGCCCGCTATGTCGGTTCCATCTGGAATTTCGACTTCAATGTCTATAACGATGTGTATGTCGCAGATGATGGCACAACGTAAAACCTGCTGCCAGATTACACGATGCTGCTTGCGAGCCGAGGCCAACTGGAAGGCACACGATGCTACGGCATGATCATGGATGAAAAAGCAGCCTTTAAGGCTCTACGCTATTTCTCCAAATCATGGTTGGAAGAAGACCCTACGGTGCGCTGGCTGTTGATGCAGTTCGCCCCACTCGTGGTGCCATATCGTCTCAACGCATCTTTATGTGCAACCGTGGCTTAAGGGAGGTAAGACCAATGAATATTATTGCAAAATCTCCCTTCAAACACCGGATGGATATGTTCAGCCTGGTGAAATGATCAAGCTGAACGATGCAGAAGCCAAAACCCTGATTGTGCGTGGCTTTGCTGAGCCTGCTGGGAAAGCTGCGGCATCTAAACCATCTGAGATCAAAGCCGATGAACCGGATGCCGATATTTTAGCCATCATTGATGCCATTGCGGTGTTGGATGAAAGCGGCTTTGGTAAGGATGGCAAGCCTTTGGTCAAAGCACTGGAAGATGTGCTGGATCGTGGCATCAGCCAAGAGCAGCGTGATCAGGCTTGGAAACACTATGAACAGGACAATGCCTCATGATCCCAAGTTTCAAACAGGCGGTAGATTGGCTGTTTGAGCGTTTTGGTCTGGATGCTGTCTATCGGGTGAATGGTGAGGACATTTCTGTCAAAGTCATTTTGAAATCACCAGATTAAATCGTTGATTTCAGGGAGGCACAAATTCACACGCCCACCAACATGATGGAGGTACGGGTTAAGGATATCGTCAAGCCCGGCGCAGGAGATGAAATCATCCTAGATGGTACGATCTATCGTGTTCAGGGGAAACCTGTTCAAGACACCCATCATCTGGTCTGGAAATTGGAGGTTCTGACATGAGATTACGAGCAGTCATAAACGGTGACCTTGAGAAATATCTGAAAGCCGAATTGCTGGAAGTGGAACAGACTGTGACCGGAGCGATCCGAACAGCCACAGCCGGTCTTAGGAATAGCATACGCGGTCAGGTTACGACAGCCGATCTGGGGCCTCGTCTGGCCAAATCATGGCGTGGTGATGCTTATCCCAAACAAGGCAAAAGCCTGAAAGCTGCTGGTATGGTTTACACCAAAGCTGCAAAGATCATGGAAGGCTTTGAAGAAGGCCAAGTGATCAAGGGTAAAGATGGCTTTTGGTTGGCCATTCCAACCCCCAACGCGCCGAAGAATGTTTTGGGTAAACGTGTGACCCTCGAGAATCTTGAAAAAGCACGTGGGATCAGGCTGCGCTTTGTTTATCGCAAGAATAACCCATCCCTGCTTGTCGCTAAAAACATGCAGGCATCTTACAACCGTAAAACAGGTGATCTGCGTAGCTTTAGAAAAGCCAGTAAATCGGTGCTGAAATCCGGTCGTGGCCTGACATCAGTTGTGATGTTCTGGATGGTGCCGCAAGTCAAAATGCCAAAGCTCACCCGTTTTGATCCGGAGGCCGAGAAATGACACAGGGGCATTCCTGAGCTGGTTGTTAAATATTGGAAAGATTAAACGATGACGTCGAAACGCGAACAGGCCATACAGGGTCTTTTTTTATGCCTGCAAACAAGTTTGTCTGACATCAATGTGCTGAGAAATGAAGTGCTGACCACGGCCATTCCTGAAACCGGACTGGTGGTCTTGCGCGATGGTGATCCCGGAAAGCCTGATATTTTGCTCTCACCACCGCGCTACATTTACAAGCATTGCGCCGATATTGATGTGTTTGTGCAAAACGCCGATACCGCTCAGCGAGAATGCTGGCACGCTTGATGGTGTCATCGGCATTTTAAACCCCGGAAGCCCTGAATTACTGACGAAACCCATTGAAGGTGTCGTCGCAATCAAGGCCGCCACACTGCCTGTCACGCTGGAATATGTGACAGCAAACCAACTCACTTAACCAAACGAATAGAAGAAAACATATGGCTCGCGCTTATGGTTGGAATGCCCGGCTTTTGCTTGGCTTTGAAACAGCATACGGACAGTCGCCAGTAAGCGGCGATTACAACGTGGTTCCGTTCATCTCAAGCTCATTGGATTCTGAGCAAGGCTTGATTGAATCCAGCGTTCTTGGTCTGGGACGTAATCCCACAGCCCCGTTTCAGAATATGATCAATGTGGACGGCGATATTGTTGTGCCCGTTGATCTCCGTAATATCGGATATTGGCTCAAGGCGCTTTTTGGCGCGCCTGCTACAAGTGGCAGTGGCTCTTATGCCCATGACTTTGTCTCCGATGAAGTGAATTTGCCAAGCCTCAGTTTAGAAGTGGGGTTGCCGGATGTACCCGACTATCCGCTTTTTACCGGTGTTCGTGCCAATAGCTGTGCCTTTAACTTTCAGCGCTCCGGTGAAGCGTAAGTCACCATTGGCTTAATTGGTCAGAGTGAAACTCCCGCCAGCAGCGCACGCGATGCCAGCTCGTTGGAAGCTGCTTATAGCCGCTTTTCACAGTTTCATGGATCGATCAAGCGAGTCGGTTCGGCTCTTGTAGCTGCCGCGGCAGCATCGCTTACCTACAGCAATAATCTGGAGAAGATTGAAACCATCCGTGATGACGGCAAGGTTGATGGCGCTGATCCTGACATGAGTTCATTGACGGGATCAATTTCTGTCCGCTACGGCGATACCACCCTGATGGATTTAGCAAGGTCCGGAACACCGATTGATATTGAGCTGGCCTACACCATTGATGCGGATCGCAAACTGCAGATCACGGCGCATGAGGTCTATTTACCCAAGTCAAAACGCAGCATTAACGGCCCCGGCGAGATTGAAGCCTCCTACGACTTCCAAGACGCAAAAGACGCCAGTCTCGGCAAGATGCTGACCATAACGCTAACCAACGATGTGGAGGATTATCTCTAATGCTTAAATTATCCCTGCCCAAAGAACCATACTGGATTAATGTTGGACTGGATGTTCGTCTGAAAGTCCATCCCTGCACGAGTGCCGTGTTTTATCAGGCGCGTGCCTTCATGAATCAAAAGCTGCAAAAACTGGATGATACTTACCGCGCTGAAAAAGACATTGGCGTTGAACATTTGGAATTGTCCGATCTGGAAGGCAGCAATGTCCGTGAAGCCTTAGCAGAACAATATCTGACCATTGGACTAGCTCGCACCGGGGTTATCGAATGGGAAGGTATTTTGGAAGCGGATGCCGATAGTCCAGTCCCGGTGACCGAACAAAAGATTGAAAAATTATTCGGGACTTATTGGGTCATCGCAGAAACCTTCCGTCAACAATGCACAGGCATGCGGGCTCGTATCCGGTGGCACTCCGGAGACGGGCCAAGATATTGCGGCAACTGTGCCGAACAAGGCCGAGTCTGCGCCCAAGGGCAAAAAGGCGAAACAGGCGAGCGATGCCCATACCGCGAGCACAGCCTAAAAACCTTAGAAGGCTGGCAGGCTTGGGATGTGGCCTGCAAATTGATCACACAAACACACGAACGTTTTTCCCTTGAAACTACCATGCAACTAAGCGCCTCGCTGGACAATGAGCCGCAAGCGATGGCTGAGCTGTTGCCGGAAGTGGCGATGAGAGCGCTTTTGGCAATGAAAGATATGGGCGACAATCATGACAACAACTAAAAAACTATCGATCCGCTTGTCGGCGACCGGTGGGGAGCGGTTGCGCCGTGAGTTTGGCAAGCTGGACAAGGAAGGCCAGCAGGCTTTTCATAAAATCACCCATGTCACCACACCGGCAAGTAGCGGTCTTAAGGCCGTTGATGCCTCTGTCCGAGCATTGAATGTGGTTTTGCGTCAAGCTGCTGGCTTAATTGGTACATACGCAGGTATTCAGGGCATTAGCCGCTCGCTTGGGTGTATCGTCTTGATAAACCGTGAGTTCGAACGCCTGCATGTCAGTTTGAAAACCGTGACAGGCTCGGCGCAAGACACGGATCATGCCTTCAAAATAATTGAGAATTTTACCTCTTCCACGCCGTTTAATGTGGAGCAAATTGCCGAAGCCTTTATCAAGCTGAAAGCCTTGGTGGCTTGATCCGTCTGAAGAAGCGTTGATGTCCTACGGCAATACCGCCTCTGCCATGGGTAAAAACCTGATGCAGTTTGTGGAGACTATTGCCGATGCGACCACGGGTGAATTTGAGCGCCTGAAAGAATTTGGTATCAAGACCAGAACCCAAGGCGAGCAAATCTCTTTTATCTTTCAGAGTGTTACCACCACAGTTGATAAAAACGCAGCAGAAATTGAAAATTATCTGCGCCAGATCGAGAATGTGCAGTTTGCTGGGGCCATGTCCGGGCAAATGAACACACTCGGCGATATTTTCAGCAATATTCAGGACAACTTTTCCAAGCTGGCCCGTGAAGTTGGTGCGGGCGGTCTGAATGATGCCATTCGGAATGTTGCCGCCAGCCTGAAAGAAACCACTGATAGCGGTAAACAGGCAGTGCGTGCCCTTGGCGAGACCTTGGACGGTGTTGTGTGCGTCGCCGTTGACGGGCTTGGTTTTCTGGTTCGCAATGCCAATCTGGCTATCGAAGGTTTAACGGCTCTGCTGATCGCCAGAACGATTGGTGGTGCCATCACAGCCATGAATGTAGCGATGCTTGGCAATGTCGGAGCGATTGTTGGCTTTCGTTTGATGGCCAAAATCTCAGTGGCGGCAGCAGCCAAGATGGTGATTGCCGAAGGTGCTGCCAAATTGGTCACCTTAGCTATGATTGGACTTCGCAACGTCATGTTGTTGCTGGGCGGCCCTACCAGGATTGTCATCATCGCAGGACTGGCGCTCTATAAATTGACGCAAGATCATAATGTAGCCGGAAAAGCCGCCAAAGACCATGTCGCAGAAATGGAGGAGTTGCGCAAGACCGTTCAAAAAACAACGGATGATATTGAAGAGCTAAACACAGCCTCACACAATGAATCCTTGGTGCGGTTGACTGAAAAACTCAACATCGCCCAAGAGAATATCTGCGAGGTCACCAAGCAGCTTAAATATGGCGTGATTGGTGGGTTTTGGGATCAGTTCTCACGCTTTGACAGTGATCTGCAAGCTGAGCTATTTCAGGTGCGAAGAGCTTTCCAGACAGGCAAGATTGCTGTTGAGCAATATCAGAATGCCCTGTGGGCACTGGCCGTTAAATATCCTGACTTCACGGAAAATGCCAAGGAAATCCAAGAACAGGTCTTGGCACTGCAGACAGCAGAACTTGCCGCCAAACGTGCTGGCGAGCAGCTGGATCAGCTGCGCCACGGTGTAACGCAATCGGCAGTGGCGCTAGCCAATCCACAAACATCGGAAGCACCGACACAGTCAACAGTGCCATTCCGATTGAGAGATAAGGAAGAAGAGAAAATCCGCTCCTACATTCAGGAGCTGGAAGCCGAAGAAGCGGCATTGCAACGTGTTATCGTTGCTCGCTCCAGTAAAGGTGCTGCGGTTCAAAACGTCATTGTTTTGAATGAGCAAGAGCAAGCCCTGCGCTGCTTGTGAATTGATTTAACCAATAATCAAAGCGTGGGTGCTTCTGAATATGAGCAGCGCATCCGCAGCCTGATCAGTCGTAAATATGAGCTGGGGAAAGCGGACGCACGTGCGCGAGAAGTAGCAGAGCGCCATGGAGGCACGGTAGAAGAAATCACCCGTATCTTTAATGCCCTGAAATCTGAAACCGAACAGGTCACTCTCAAAGCCATTGAATGGCGAGAGGAAGCCTTGACGGGCTTGAACAAGATTCGCGCTGGTTATGATGAGTTTCAGGCTCAGGTCGAAGATGTCTACCAAAACATGCCGCGCGAAGCACGCGAGAAAGACCTGCAAAGCTCAAAAAATTTGGAAGACGGTCTCAAACGCAGCTTTTGTGATGTTTTAAACTAAGTTGAAGGCATGGCATTGCAAACCGAACGGTTTGTAAAAAATGCCTTCAAAGGCATGGAAGATGCACTGGTTGAGTTTGTGGCCATAGGCAAGCTGGATTTTAAATCCCTTACTGACTCGATCATTGTTGATCTGGTGAGAATACAAATTCGCCAGAGCATCACAACGCCGCTGGCCAATGCCCTTGGGCCGATTGATTTCGGCTCGTTCTTTGGCGCAGCTCACACAGGTGGTGTAATCGACGGCGATGTGCTGGCCAGCAGAAACGTTAATTCAACAGTCTTTGCCGGAGCGCATAAGTTTCATAATGGCGGTGTGATTGGCAATGAAGTACCGATTATTGCCAAGCGCGGTGAAACGGTTTTCACACCGGTTCAGATACGCCTTTTAGGGACTGAGCTTTCTGGGTGTGAGCCGGTCAAGGTTGAGGTGAATGTCCACAATAATGCTGCAGGCGTTCAGGTCAGAACCGAGACCTCGTCGTTACCGGGCGGTGATAGCAGGCTCGATATTATTATCAAACAGATCGAAGGCCAAATGACCAGCAATGTCGCTCGATGGAAAGGATTGACCACAGCCTTGGAGCGGCGTTATGGACTTAATCCTGCAGCGATGAGTTACCGATGATCGCATGGCCAGAAACACTATCATTACCGACTGTTGAGGGATACGACATCCAGCCCGGCGATGCCATCCTTCGTACAGAAATAGAAGCTGGCCCTGCGCGGCAACGCAGGCGCTTTACACAAGTGCCTAGTCGGGTTTCGGTGCGCTGGATTATGCGACGAGATCAGTTTGCGCTATTTGAAGTATGGTATCGCTGGCAAGCCAAGGAAGGCGGTGCGTGGTTCGAAATTGAGCTCTTGAGCGAGCTTGGTCTGTTAACGCAGGAAGCCAGGTTTACACGCCAGTTTCAAACGCAGCTGCTTGACGGCACGCTTTGGGAAATCCGCTCAGAACTGGAAATCCGCGAACGACCTGTTCTGGATGAAGGCTTGTTGAACTTGCTGCTCAGTGAAGATGCTCAAGGGATTATTACGGTCTCTAACAGCCTGTATGTGCTTGTGCATCAGACCCTACCGGCCTCTATTAACCAACAAACAAAAGGAAACTCTTATGACCTTGCAGACCGATCTGCAGGATGCGGTGACGCATGCCCAAACGGACAGCCAGCTCCTGCACAACATTATTCATGGCGATGACCAGACGACCGTTCCGACCGATGGCGGTGATGTCAAAAGCGTTATCAAAGCCATCGGGGATATTGAGGACGGTATTCAGGCCGGGCTGACTGACCTTGGCGTTACAGCTGATCAGCTCAATAACGCTGTCTCGCAGACTGAAACCTATCGTGATGAGGCACAGTCTTCGGCGCAGTCCGCAGTGGATACCGCCAATGCCTTAAATCTGCCGACCAATATCAATGGTCAGGCAGGCAAGCTGCTGGCGATCAAGCAAGCCGAAGATGGCTTTGAGGTCATTGAATCCGTCGGTGTTTTTACGGCCTGCGTGCGGATGGCTCAAAGCTCACCGCCATCACAGGGCAAGTCACCTACAACGTCAATGATTTTGACGCATGGTTCATCACGCTACCGGAGGTGGATTTCAACATTAACGAGAATGGCCACCTCATCATCAATATTTAACGGGGGACAAACGCATGACACAGATTGATTTGGGCAATATCCACATTAATTGGCGCGGAGCCTATAACAGTGCTACAAACTATGTACGTCATGATGCAGTTTCCTATCAGGGCTCAAGCTACATCGCAAAACGTGCTGTTTCTGCCGTCACACCTGTTCAAGGGGATGATTGAGATTTGATGGCAAGCCGTGGCGGATCAGCTGACACAGGAAGGTGATCTGCTCGTTCATAATGGCGCTATTCCGGCGAGATTGGCCCGGGGTGACAATGCCCAAGTATTTCAGATGGTTGGCAATCAGTCAGCTTGGCGAGATCAGTCTCTTGATCCCTCCCGCCAGATTTGGAAATTTGGAAAAGTTAATCGCCATGGAGGCTGGTACACCCGCACCTATGTCATGGTCAATGGCATTATTATTAAAGCCTGCGGCTATGGCGATAATTATTTCAATGGCAATCCAACAGGAAGCCATATTTACATTCCCAACAGTGTTGCCACCGAAAATCCTGACGTTCGTTTCGTCGAGGTGTTCTCTGGGGCTAGCAGCATTACGGCCTGACGGCAAATGGCGAAGTTTGGTAGTGGGGTTATAACAATTACGGTCAGCTGAGCCACGGTGATACAGTCAATCGTGTCATTTCCAAGCGCATTGATTATTTCGTTAATAACAACATTCAAATTGCTCAGATTATTCCGGGACGGCCCAACTACCATGATTATAGTGTAGTTTATTTTCTGACAACAGATGGTTGTCTCTATGCCTGCGGTTATGGCGGAAATGGCAATATTGGAACAGGTACAACCTCGCATCAATATATGCCTGTTCGTTGTGTGGCACTGGAAAATATTGTCGATGTTGGTGTGTCTGGTCTGCCTTACACCATTTATGCCATTGAAAATGATGGCTCTCTTTGGGTCTGGGCTTGGAGATACAGCACAGCGTAGTACGCCAATTTTGAATGCGGCTTTGAATAATGTTGTAAAAGCTGTACCAGCCTGCGGGTATCGTACTGATGTGGCATCACCAACCGGAAGCGGATTTGTTCTGCAGGCTGATGGTTCAATCTGAGCAGCCGAGTATAACGGTCATGGTCAGTTAGGTCAAGGCGATACCACACAGCAAAACACGCCCTTTAAGCCGAGCGGCACATTTCAAGGCAATGTCACCCGTGTGCAGATTGACGGCAGCTCCAGTTATATCGGCTGCATTATCCAAGCAGGAAATGAGCTGTGGGCGGCTGGATATAACGGCAATGACAACCTTGGGCTTGGTCACTCTAATTCGACAAATAACACCTTCAAGCAGATTTTAGGCGTATCCGGCACGATTGCTGGCTGGAATCCGTTTGGCCACGACACCAGCCCGGTTGGGGGCTTGGCATTTTGTACGACGATGGGAGCGTTGATGCCTGCGGGGAGAATAGCTCCTACGGCGAAACTGGCACACGCCACGGTAATTACACGACATTCAAAAACTAACCAACGTGATTTTCTAGGAGGCTTTCATGAATCTTAAATCCTACTTGCATGATCGTGCGCCGAACTTTGCTGAAAGTGAAATAGCGCCAATCCATTTATTTGATGTTAACGGACGCCATTATTATGCCTTTATTATGCCTTTGCAGCGGATATCACTTCGCCATCAGGTGGTAAGGCCGTGAGCGATGAAGAGCTGGACGGTGTATCACCAGCATCGCTCCGGTATGGAAGCAGCAAAATGCGCTGGCTGATCTCTATCTGTTGGGTGGGCGTTCAGAGCTCACCGAAGCAGAGCAGGAAACACTAACAAAAGCGCAAGCGCTGCTGACAGAAATCTCACGATTACGGTCGCGTTCAGATGCTATCGAAGTCTCCTTCTTGGGGGTATTGCGGTGGATTACATCACCGATCAGGCATGGGAGGATGGTGATGCTTGATCCCACGTTAAACGCAGCAATTACCGAAGCCTGTGCCTCTGCGCCCGGTGATATTGTCATTCTTCATACGTTGGAGCTGCGGCATCCGGATTTCAAAGATGACAATGATCAGCCCATTGCTGTGCGTTTGGTGCGGGATCATCAGGACTTAACCGTCAAGCTTGAAGGCACGACGCCACTCAATGCTGATGAATATGTGACCTTTATTGCCATGGGATTTGATCTTGAACTGTCGTCTGTCGACACATCGCCTGTGCCGGAGATTACCGTCACCATTGATAATGTCAGCCGTGAGCTGATCAAACATCTGGATGCTGCGGCTGAAAGCGCAGAAAAGATTGAGATTACATATCGCCCATATTTGAGTAATGACCTGTCCGAACCACAGATGGACCTGCCAATTACGTTGATCTTGAGCGAGGTTGAAGCTGATGTGAGCCATGTTGTCGGACGCACCCGCATGCTGGATATCGGCAATAAAAGCTTCCCGTCAGAAACCTATACTGCCACGCATTTTCCCGGGCTGACGCGTTAACCACCCACAAAAAGGAATACATGATGAATGATACAAGCCAGCAGCCTGATGAGCTGCATTGGGCCTGTCGCCATATCGGTTTGCCATGGCAGGCCGAAGCAAAGGGTCCGGATATTTTTGATTGTTGAAGCCTCGTGGTCTGGGTGCAAAAGCATCACTTTGACCGGGACTTGCCGGATATTCCGGTTGCCGAGAGTGATTTAAAGCGGCTGACTTTGACCTTCCGCGATCACCCGGAGCGCAAACGCTGGCAGCTCACGGACACCCCTGAACAGGATGATGCCATTTTAATACGCCAATCCCGCCATCCTATCCATGTCGGCATCTGGATCACGATCAGCCCAGCTGAACAAGGTGTTTTGCACAGTGTAAAAAGCAATGGCGTGGCGCTTCAGAACATGGCTAGTCTCAAACTCTCAGGCTGGCAAATAGAAGGATTTTATCGGTTTCACGGAGATGCGCCTTAAACCATCTCAATAAATAAGAGGTTCTCATGTTTGCTTGCGTCCACATGCCTCACAATCCATTTATGCCAGCGCGGGGACGCGATATTTTTGCAGTCGATCATCCGCCCACTATTCGCGAATGGCTGGATAAAGTAGGTATTACAGAGTTTGAGCGGTCAACCATTTGTCTGTTCAATGGCGAAGCGGTCCTGCGAGATCAGTGGCGCAAGATCACCATCGGCCTATCTGACATCGTCACCTTTATCACGCCGCCACAAGGTGGCGGCGGTAGGGGTGGCAAGATTTTACGCTCAGTCCTGACCGTCGCGGTGATGGTGGCCGCTCCTTATGCTGGAGCTGCGCTGGCTGGAGCGATTGGTGTTATACTAGCACCGTTGGCGTTGCTTTGGTTACAGCCGGAGTGGCTCTTGCAGAAAGTGCGCTTTTAAATGTGTTGGTGCCGCCGTCAGTGCCATCCACCAGTCTGAATAGCGACTTTAGCAATACGCCTGCGCCAAGCCCGACCTATTCATTGCAAGCCCAAGGCAATCAGGCGCGATTGAGTCAGCCTATTCCAGTCGTCTACGGACGGCATATCGTTTATCCCGATCTGGCCGCAACGCCATATTCGCTTTATCAGAATAACGAACAGTATCTGCATCAGCTGCACTGTGTTTGTCAGGGTGAATATGATCTAGAGCAAATCCGCATTGAAGATACCCCGATCAGCTCATTTGAAGAGATTGACTACGAAATTGTATCACCCGGTGGAACGGTCACACTTTTTGATACGGATGTGGTGACAGCGCCCGAAGTGGCTGGACAGAAGCTGCTGAACACTGGTGATGGCGGGGGCTGGGTTGATCCTTTTGTGGTCAATCCGGCGCAAACCAACTGCCATCAGATCAGTGTTGATATTGTGATGCCACACGGGGTTTATTGCGTCAATGACAGCGGTGTCCTGAATAATCGAACAATCACATGGCAATTCGAAGCTTGCCAGATTGATGATGACGGCACAGCCATTGGATCATGACAAACACTCGGTAGTGAGACGTTTACCGCTGCGACCAACACACCGCAACGCATGACCTTTGATTTATGCTGTGGCTGTTGGGCGTTATGAAGCTCGGGCTCTGAGAGCCGATGCTAAGGATACATCCGCACGCGTCGGGCATGAATTGCGCTGGAGCGGCCTGAAAGCCGTCTTGGATCAAACTCCTGATTCTGGGGATGCGACACTCATCGCCATGAAAATGAGGGCAACGGATAACTTGTCCTAGCGTTCATCACGCATGATGAATTGTCTTGTCACACGCAAGCTGCCTATATGGGGTGCGAACACGGGCTGGTCAGTTCCACAGGCCACACGCTTCATTGCATGGGCTCTACCTGACATCGCCAGCAGCCAATATGGTGGCAAGCTGAACGATAGCCGGATTGATCTGACACAGCCTCAGACGCTGGATGCCAATTGGCAGTCACGCGGTGATTATTTTGATGCGATGTTCGATCAAACCGTCACTGTCTGGGAGGCACTGAGTCGAACGGCGCGTTGTGGTCGAGCGGTCAGTTTCATGCAAAGCGGCACTGTACGTTTTGCCCGGGATGAACAACACTCAGTTCCGGTAACCTTGTTCAGCCCCCGCAATATCGTGAAGAACAACCTCAAAATCCAGTGTCTACTTGCCAGCGACGATACGGCTGACAGCGTGACGGTGGAGTATTTCTCGAAAGAGACATTGCAAACGGCAGAAGAAACCTTAAGCCTGCTCGATAGCAGCAGCGAGCAACCCGCTCGTGTGCGTTTATTTGATTGCACCGAAAAAGCCCAAGCCATTCGCGAGAGCAAATATATGACTGCCGCCAATCGCTATCGCAGACGCTTGGTGACCTTTCAAACCGAGCTGGAAGGCTTGATCCCCACCTATGACGATCTGATTGCGATTGCCCATGATATGCCAAATTGGGGACAAGGTGCAGAGATGATCGCGGCTGATGGCAACATGCTGACTTTATCGAAGCCATTGGAGTGGTCAGAAGAATTAGGTGGTCACTTCATCAGCCTGAGAAAGGCCGATGGCAGTGTTTCCTGGCCTTGGCTAGTGCAGCCGGGTGGAAACGGTCAATCAGATTCTTTTACATGATGATCTGGATTTTACGCTCTATATCGATGAGTTGCAGGAACGCACCCATATCGCCTTCGGTGCGGGTGAGAAATGGAGCACGCTGGCCCGCGTAACGGCTGTTCGACCACACGGTGAACTGGTCGAAATCAGCGTCGTTACTGAAAACCCGATCGTGCATACCGCCGACCAATAGCCCTTAGAAATACAGGAAGAGTAATCATGACCGCTGATAACCATCAGTGGCAGGACGATATGGTGTGCCTGCCACGAACAGAATTTGAATCCCTGCTGGAGCAAGCTGTCTGCCGAGGGGCCAAAAAAGCCCTGAAAGAAGTGGGCTTGGCTGATGAGGAAGCCGCCAACGACATCCGCACGTTGCGCGATCTGGCAGGCTCAATCAAAATCATGCAACGCACCTTTCTGCAAACCGTTGTGCGCTGGTTCACCATCGGTTTGCTTGCGCTGCTGGTGGCAGGCGTTGCCGCCAAACTCGGACCCTTTACCCCCAAATAAACAGGAAAAAAACTATGCTGACGTTACTTGGAAGCCTATTGGGCTTTTTATCATCTGTGTTTTCGGACTTTCTGAAACTCTGACGTGACCATGCCGACCGCAAACATGAGTTGACCATTCTGGATCGTCAGATGGAAGCGCAGCGTCAAGGCCACATCCAGCATCTGGAAGAAATATAGGTACAGGCTGATGTGGCTGAAAGCAAGGCGCTTTATGCCCATGCCAGCCAGTCCAGTGGTGTGAAATGGATGGAGGCTTTGCGGGCATCGGTGCGCTCGGTAATCACCTATGCGTTTTTCATCCTGTTTGCCACTGTTAAGACTGCAGCTTTGTTCAAATTGCTGGATCATGGTGTCGGCATTACCGACTGACTGATTGCCGTATGGAATGCTGAAATACAGGCATTATTTGCAGCTGTAATGTCGTTTTGGTTTGGTCAGCGTGCCTTGGTCGAGTTCCGCTAAAATCCTTAAAAAACATCATCTTATTAACTTGATAGGTGCTCGGAATGAAGCGTTACTGTAGATGTAAAAAGCAATTGAAAACAAGAAGATAGCGCAATGAGCAAACTATTTTACAAGGCCATGATTGAAGGCATCCAAAATGAAAAATGTACCGACGCAGAGCTGGAAGCGCTGCTGGATGCCTTTGAATACACGGTCAAGAAAATGGTGACCACACTGGTCCGCAAGGCTTGATATGAGCTGAAAGACTACGCCACATCCAGGCACCGCCTTACCCTGATGATCGAGCGCAAAGAGATGCTGGGACAAGAACAATGGCATGGCGTTTTTAAATACGACAGCAAAAATCTGAAAGTTATAAGAACACCGGAAAAATGAGATATGTCACACAAAATGGACTGGACCTAATCAAACGGTTCGAGGGCTTCTCTCGGACCGTTTATTTTTGTCCGGCAGGGGCTAACCCAACCATCGGCTACTGGCACGTCGTGAAAGACGATGAGGACTTTTCAGCAGGTATTGACGAAGCGCAAACAGAAGAGCTGTTACGGCAGGATGCCGTCATCGCTGAACGGGCCGTTCTTCGCCTGATCAATGTGCCCCTGACCGATGGGCAGTTCGATGCGCTAGTATCCTTCACCTACAATCTTGGCGACGGAGCGTTTCAGCGCTCAATCATTCGCCGTAAAATCAATCGTGAGAAGCATGGCGAAGTGCCGAAGCAATTCATGCGCTGAGTCTGGGCCGGTGATAGGAAGCTCAAGGGCCTTATTCGCCGTAGAGAAGCCGAAAAATTCTTATATCAATCTTAAATCTTTGTATTTATCTTATAGTAGTGCGTAATGCATAATTATGATGTATTTTGATGCATTAAAGCTAATAATATTGGAACATACGTATGCCTGATGAATCTCAGGAAAAGATGGTGAGAACTTCGATTATTTTGCCACAGGAAAAGAGAGATTTATTGGGCCGGATTACTGATGCAAACGGTGCGTCTGTTGCTTGGGTTATTCGTCATGCGATTGAAGAGTTTCTAGAAAACAATCGAAACAACAAAAAGCTTAAGCTGAAAACGATTAAGGAGTAAACGATAACATCTGCAGTTAAAAACAAAACAAAACAAAACAAAACAAAACAAAACAAATAGTGCCACTATCGGCTTTGAACAGCAGTTACGGGCAGCCGCTGATAAAATGCGCGGTCATATGGACCCTTCAGAATATAAGCACATTACGCTTGGTCTGATTTTTCTGAAATATATCTCCAATACCTTTGAGGAGAAGTTTCAGAAATTAAGCGCTGAAGGTGGAGCTGACCACGAAGATCGTGATGAATATCTTGCAGAGAATGTCTTCTGGGTTCCCAAAAATGCCCGCTGGGATAATGTCAAAGCAAATGCCCGCTCAGCAAATATCGGAAAAATTGTCGATGAAGCAACGGCTTCTATCGAAAAGGAAAACATCTCATTGAAAGGTATTTTGCCAAAAGATTACTCTCGCTCTGCGCTTGATAAGCAGCGCTTGGGCGATTTGGTTGACCTTATCAGCACAATTAGCATGAAGATCCAAGGGCAAAAAGATATCCTTGGCCGCATCTATGAATACTTTCTATCACGGCTTGCGAGTGCGGAAGACAAAGGCGTGGGGGAGTTCTACACACCACAGTCGGTAGTCCAGTTGCTTGTTGAAATGTTAGAGCCATACAAAGACTGCATCTATGACCCTTGCTGTGGTTCAGACGGTATGTTTGTGCAGTCTGAAAAATTCGTTGAACAGCATGGTGGCCGTATCGGCGATATATCTGTGTATGGGTAAGAGTCAAACTTTACGACTTGGCGCTTGTGTAAGATGAACTTTGCTATTCACGGGATTGAAGGAAATATCGGCCCCAAAAATGCCAACACCTTCCATGGTGATCTGTACAAAGATTTGAAGGCTGATTATATTATTGCCAACCCGCCATTTAATATTTCTGATTGTGGTGGCGGGCGTTTGCGTGATGGTATGCGCTGGAAATACGGCACACCTCCTGCTGGAAACGCTAACTTTACATGGGTACAGCAATATCGTACATCATCTTGCGTCCCGTGGCTTGGCGTGGTTTGTGTTGGCGAATGGGTCTATGAGCTCAACAGCTGGCGGCGAAGGTGAGATTCGTCAGCGCCTCGCCTTATCGAAGAAGATTTAGTTGATTGTATGGCAGCTTTACCCGGTCAGCTTTTCTACTCTACCCAAATACCTGTGTGCTTATGGTTCCTTGCCAAAGACCGCAGCAATGGTTTGGTGAAACACAGCAAATTGCGTGACCGCCGAGAGGAAATTCTATTCATTGATGCACGCAAGCTCGGATTCATAGCTGACCGTACGCCCCGTGACCTCGATCCAGTAAAAGACATTCGCTACATCGTAGATACCTATCATTCATGGCGCGGAAGAAGTTGAGGATGACGTGGCTCTGTTCGAAGAAAAAATGCAAGTGCTGACCGATCAGTTGGCTGAGCAGATAGCAAAATCTATCGATATGGATGCGGAAATTCGCAAACAGTTAGCGAGGGTTGGCTATGAGTTCTGATTGGCAGGAAATAAGCGCCTTGTTAAGGCTTTTGATGTAAATCCTGCTGTAAAGATGCAGAAGGGAGATATCTATCCTTGTGTCGATATGCAATCGATTGAAGCGAGAAACAAGTATGTAGTCGCATCTCAAGAAAGAGAGTCTAAAAGCAGTAGTTCTCGTTTTATCGATGGCGATACATTAATGGCTCGGATTACGCCATGCCTTGAAAATGGGAAAATTGGTCGTTATCGATCTATTGATGGGATCCCAGCTCATGGATCAACCGAATTTATTGTGCTGCACCACAGAAAAAGCATAACACATCCAGAGTTTGTTTATTATCTGACAATTTCTGATCAAGTTAAGCCCTATGCTATTGCTCAAATGACTGGCAGTTCCGGAAGACAAAGAGTGCCGGTAAACTCATTCAAGCACTTAACAATTAACTTACCGGCACTACCTGAGCAGCAAGCAATATCGGAGATTCTAAAAACTCTAGACGATAAAATCGAGTTAAACCGGCAGATGTGTGAAACATTGGAGAAAACGGCGATCACATTATTCAAAAGCTGGTTTGTGGATTTTGATTCCGTTAAAGCCAAAATGGAAGGCCGTGTTTCCGATGGCATGGAGCCCGAGCTTTTAGACCTATTTCCCGATAGCTTTGAAGATTCCGACCTTGGCCTTATACCTACGGGGTGGAAAATTGATGAAATAGGAAATTTACTGGAATCTGTTGGTGGCGGCACGCCTAGCACAAAGAATGCTTCCTTTTGGGATGGATGACATTATTAGACAATCCCAAAAGACTTATCCTCACCCTCTCATCATGTGCTGTTGAAGACTGAGCGGCAAATAACCGAACAAGGCTTAAATAAAATCAGCTCTGGTTTGCTGCCTGAAGGCACTGTTTTAATATCCTCTCGCGCACCGATTGGCTATATTGCTGTTGCTGAAGTGCCTCTGGCGATAAATCAGGGTTTCATTGCCATGAAATGTAATGGTTTGCTTGACACACAGTTCGTTCTGCAGTGGACTTTGGCAAATGGATCAACTTTCCAAGAGATAAGCAAAAAGGCTTTCCGTCCTATCAAGGTTGTTTATCCAGACAATGGCTTGCTTGATGAATTTGAAAAGATTGTAGGCACTCTACATAAGAGATGTGTCGATCTAGTTAAACAGAACAATCGGCTTACAGAAATGCGTGACAATCTATCGCCTAAGCTCATTTCTGGTGAGTTGCGTGTTGAGGATGTGAATGGTGTCTGATTGGTTTGGAATTCCCTGCGTTGCATTTGATGATTGGCAAAGAAAGTCCTTCCGCTGAAGGGCTGAAATCCGCAGTTATCGAGGCAGAAAACAAATACTCCAGCAACGATACCCACTACCTGATTTCAAAAGAAAATCTGAATGATGAATATTTCTGACTTTACGCCCGTTACGGCAAGTCTCTGCCGTATAGTGTCACCGTTTACAACACCAAAGACCAGGCAGAAGAAAACAATCCCAGAAGCACAGATCAGATAGAGCCTGACAAGCAACTGTTCGCTCTCTATTGCATCCATTCCCACACCTTTTATCTATTCCGGCACTAAAAAGAAATCATGGGTCGAAGAGTATTTGAAAGCAAAGCTGGAACAGGATGTTGTGATCAAAGCCTTTTCCAAGAATGTTGAGGAATTTATTCAACATCTGAGGTTTCCTTTGTTTTGAGGTTTGGTTTGTGCCGTTATCAAAACCGGTAACCATCGACTATGCAATAGTCGATCCGCCTACCTCACAGCTAGCTGTGAGGTAGGCGGTGTCAGATCAAGTCGGAACTAATACATATGAAAATTTTTTCCAGCCTGAATGATCTTTATGGCCTTGATATGCCAGAAGATTTCACGCTTGAGGCCAATTTTGCCAATGCAAGCTTAACAGATGCCTTCAAGGAGCATTTAAAGAAAATGGTTGGCTGGAAAAACAGCTGCGAAGCCGATTCATTGTTTTGCATCGGGTGTGACGACAAGAACTTTGAAACGGTGTTTAACGTTGACAGCTTTATTCAGAAAGTCAGTGTCGAAGCCGCTAAAGATGACCAATGGCTTTATGATCCAATCATTGTCAAACAAGCACTGATCAGAAAGATAGAAGGTTCTGATGAAGAAAATTCATAAGATTGCCTCCGGTTTCATCTTGCTGGCATTTACTTTCATAGCCTTTTTCTTTGAGGCGCAAATGACCGACGCAACAACGCAAAATCTTGTGACGTTTTTTTCTGTCGTGTTTGGCTTCTACATGACCTCTATCACCATTTTATATAACGCCTATTGCACTAAAAGTCTGCACAAACAAATTGACGAAAAGGTACAGAAACGTGGTACCCATATTCTGAAATCCTATCTGCTTATCAGTGGTTATTGGTCTATTTTTTCAATTACATCGATTATTCTTTTCACAACACTTGCGACGAAAAATAGTGTCGGCATCTTAAGCACCAAAATCACCCCTTTAGCGCTACCTTTGACAGATAAGACAATTGATCTGAACCTGTTGTTAAGCTCTGATTTGTTCGGTATCGCTGTGCTCAACGTTTTTTACATGCTTCTTCTGATGCATACCATTATTGACGGCATGATTGAGAAGGCTAAGAAATGAGCCAGTCCGTTCTTCAAGCCTCACGACAAGTTTTAGATATGGCGGCTGGTGCGATACATATTCGCGCTCAAATTCAGGCCATTGAAACAGCCATTGAGCAATCACCTACTTTTGTCTTTGATCTTTCTAAATCCTTAATTGATATCGTCTGCAAAACAATTCTTGAGGATCGAGGCGTTAAGTTTCCCGACAAGCCTGAAAGCCCTCAGTTGCTCAAGGAAACTCTTAAAGCCTTGAAGCTGCATCATGAAGACATCGACCAGAATGAGAAAACAGCAAACGGGCTTCAAACCGCTTTGACCGGCATTTGTGAGTTGAGAAACAGTCACGGTCTAATCAGGCATGGCCAAGATGGTTATGCCCCAGCTTTAGAAAACATTCAGGCACAATTTGTGGCAAGTGCTGCTGATGCGATTGTTCACATTCTTTATCGCTCACATAAAGGATATGGCGGTAATGGAGCTAACTTGCGGATATTTTATGAAGATTATGATAATGAAAACACACGCATTGATGAGCCGCACGATGATGACTCAATGACGGAATTTGTAAAACAATTTCGACCTGACGAAATATTGTTCAAGATGGATAAGAGTGTATACCGGGCGGCAGTCGATGATATAAGAAATGAGGAGACGGTATGAGCCAAGATATTTTTACAGAGAATATTGTAGAACAAGCTGCCCTAGCTTGGTTTGAAAGCTTGAAATATGAATTGATTCATGGTCCGGACATTGCGCCAGGCGGTGATAACCAGCTTCGAGCCAGCTATTCAGACATTATCCTTGATGAAAAGCTGCGCTCATCATTGGCAGCAATAAACCCTCATATCCCATCAGATGTTATTGACGAGGTTTGCCGCAAAGTTAGTACCTCTGCTTCGCCTGACATTTATGAAGATAATCGTATTTTTCATCGTATGCTAGTTAATGGTGTCGACGTTGAATACACAAAACCAGACGGCAGTATTACTGGAGATAAAGTCTGACTCATTGACTTTGAAAATCCTTCTAAAAATAGTTTTAGCGTCATCAATCAATTTACGGTCATCGAAAACCGTCAAAATCGCCGTCCCGATATTGTGGTGTGCGTGAATGTGATTTCGTTGGCCATTGTGGAGTTAAAAAATGCCGTTAATGAGAATACAACCAATCACCATGCATATAACCAGCTTCAAACTTATAAAAAGGAAATACTATTCTTATTCAGAACGAATACTGTTCTTGTAATTTCAGATGGTATTAAGGATCTGGTTGGTTCTTTGACTGCAAACAAAGAGCGGTTTATGCTATGGCGTACAATTGATGACGTCAATGTAGCACCAAAAGGTTCAGCAGAACTTGAAACTCTCTTGAAAGGCTTGTTCGAAAAATCTGTTTTACTTGGTCCCATCCAAAACTTTACAGTGTTTGAAGTTAACGGTGCAAAAATCATCAAAAAGATTGCGGCATATCACCAATATCATGCTGTAAACAAAGCCGTAGAATGTACCATTTCTGTCTCCTCTGAAGAGAGAGACAAGCGAGCTGGCATGAACTGGCATATACAGGGCCCAGGTAAGACCCAACATTAGTCGTGCTCACAGACAGAAACGATCTGGATGATCAATTGTTTGATACATTCTGTCTTTGTGAGGAGCTTTTGCATCAAACGCCTGTACAGGCTAAAGATCGCAAGCATCTGACTGAACTGTTATCGGTGGCATCTGGCGGTGTTGTCTTTACTACAATACAGAAATTTGCTTCGGAAAAAGGCGAAGCCTATCCGCTTTTGTCTGATCGCAGAAACATTGTGGTGATTGCGAATGAAGTCCGCCGCAGCCAATACGATTTTATTGATGAGTTTGCACGTCACATGCGCGACGGCCTTCCAAATGCTTCATTTATTGGGTTTACAGGGGCGCCGATTGAGCTTTCAGATAAGGACACATACACTGTTTTTGGTGAAAATATTCACACCTACGATATCCAGCAAGCTGTCGAATACGGAGCCACAGTCAGAATTTACTATGAGAGCAGGCTTGCCAAAATCGAACTGGATGAAAGCGCGAGATCTCACCTAGAAGAAAACTTCCAAGAGGTTACAGATGGAGAGGAAATCGAGCGTAAAGAAAAATTAAAAAGCAAGTGGGCTCGCTTGGAAGCCCTTTAAAGAGAGTGTAAGGGCAAAAATCAGAGTTATGGTGAAACGCATTCTCCGTAAATACGGCTACCCGTCAGATTTACAAGAAAAGCTACACAAACTGTTCTAGAGCAAGCGGAGCTTCTGTCAGCCGAATGATCTCAATAATTAAGAAGTGCTATGCAGCAATACGGTAACGATCAGATTCTCTACTCGCCATCGGGCTTGGTCACCTTTTTTTGGGGTGGTGCCACCATGCGAGCTTTCTTGATGTGAAGGCACTGAACGAGGATATGGACAAGGCCGAGGCCAGTACGGCCAGTCAGCTGCTACAGAAGAAAGGCTTGGAACACGAAGCAGCCTACCTCCAGCAGCTCAAGGATGAAGACAAAACCGTCGTCGAAATCCCAAAAGACCGCAATCTGCAAGATCGGGCCAAGCTAACACTGGAAGCTATGCAATCCGATACGGATGTAATCTATCAGGCGGTGTTCTTTACCCCACCTTGGCGGGGGTGATGCGGATTTCCTGATCAAGTGCGATACGCCCTTCAGCTTGGGTGATTTTAGCTATGAAGTGCTGGACACCAAACTGGCGCGGACGGCTGAACCAAAGCACATCATGCAGCTGTGTGTGTATTCCGAGCTGCTGACTGACTTACAAGGCCTGCGCCCAATCTGTTTCTGGGTGACAATGAGAAGCACAGCTTCCGGATGGCTGACTTTTTCTATTACTACACCCACGCTAAAGGCCGCTTTGAAAGCTATCTAAAAAGCCTGCCTGCTAACTCGAGCCTTGCAGCCATTGTAATTTCTGCCAGTAGCGTGAAGGCTGTAAAGCACAGTGGGAACAGGACGATCATTTAAGCCTTGTGGCTAATATCCAACGCTCACAGATGGACAAACTGCAAAAGACTGGCATCCGCACTGTGGCCGATCTGACAGCAACGACACCCGATATCAAAATTCCTGATCTCAGCCGCGATGTGTTCCTGCGTTTGCGCTCTCAATTCGCCTTACAGCATCACAAAGCCACTACTGGCGAGGATAAATGCGAGATCATCCCATTCCCGCGGGCAAGGGTTTTACTCGTATGCCTGTGTCGGATGATGGCGATCTTTTCTTTGATATGGAGGGCGATTCGCTCTATTCGAATGGCTTGGAATATTTGTTCGGGGTGTATTATTTCAATGACGGTGAAAAGCTGTTCAAACCCTTCTGGGCGCATGATCACGAAGAAGAAAAAGAAACCTTTAAATGCTTCATGGGCTTTTTAGCCGATCATCCGGCGGAACGCCACCATGCCAACATCTATCACTACAACCACTATGAAATCACAGTCCTGAAACGCTTGGCTTACCGTTATGCAGTGTGTGAAAAACAGCTGAATAATCTGCTCCGCAATCAGAAGTTCATTGACCTGTATTTAGTAGTACGCGAGAACATCCGCACCTCTGAATCCGGCTATTCCATCAATAACTTGGAAATCTTCTACATGAATAAACGGGCCAATACGGTGGCTACGGCAGCTGATAGCATCATCGTTTACAACGAATGACGCGAAACCGATATCGATGAATTACTGCAAGAGATTGCTGACTATAATGAGATGGACTGCGTTTCCACCCACTTGCTGCGTGACTGGCTGCTGATCCTCAAACCAGAGGACGCCACGTGGTTTAAAGGCTTGCCCGAATATGTCGAAGATGAAGAACTGCAGCGCAAAGACTGGGAAATCGAATATGAGGATCACCAAACCCGTCTTGGCGTAACAGATGACAACCCGCCACCCATTAATGAGTGACTCTCGTATCTGTTGTGGTTTCATAACCGGGAGGCCAAGCCGCAATGGTGGAGCAGCTTTGAGCGCCAGAACAAATTTGAAGATGAGCTGATCGACGACACCGAATGTTTTGGTGGCTTGCAGCAGATCGGTGCCCCAAGCCAGAAAAGCGCTCCCTGATTTACAGCTACCGTTTCCCTTCACAGGAATACAAGCTGAAGGTCGGCGCTCAGGCCGTTGATATTACTGTCATGGAAAATGCAGGCACAATCGTCGAGATTGATGAGGGTGCCTGTATCGTCAAGATCAAACGAGGGGCCAGTAAAGACCCGCTGCCAGAAAGCCTGTCCATTGGCCCGCCGAGACCGATTGACAGCAAAATTATCCGTTCAGCCATTTACCGCTATGCCGATCATGTACTGGAAGCTCCGGACACCACACATGCGGCCACAGAATTGCTGGCGCGAAACGTATCGCGTATTCAGGGCAAGCAGCCCGGAGAAAAAGGTCATCACATCTGATGATCTGCAAGGTGATGCGTTGGAAGCCATTGCTGGGCTAGAAAACAGCTATCTCTTTATCCAGGGCCCTCCGGGTGCGGGTAAGACCTATGCCAGCAGCCACATCATTGTGGATTTGATCAAGCGCGGTAAGAAGATCGGCATTACCTCCAATTCGCACAAAACTATTCATAACTTGCTGGAAAAAGTGGAAAGCGTCGCCACTGAAAAAGGTGTGCAGTTTCATGGCATAAAGAAAGCCAGCAGCGGTAATGATAAAACCATCTTTGATGGCCAGTTTATCCGTTTCGAAACCAAGGTGGACAATATGAGCCTTGGCGCTGATCTATTTGCAGGAACGACGTGGACGTTTGCCAGCTCGCATTTTGATGGGCAGTCAGACTATCTGTTTATTGATGAGGCCGGGCAGGTCGCAACCGCCAATGTGGTGGCGATGGCCACCGCGACTAAGAACATCATTTCGGTGGGTGATCAAATGCAGCTCGGCCAGCCCATCCAAAGCACGCATCCGGGTGAAGCTAGCCTGTCAGTACTGGAATTCTTGCTGGGGGATCATTCCACCATTCCGACAGAGCGCGGCATCTTCCTTAGCCAGACACGCCGCATGCGCCCAAGCATCTGCCAATTTATTTCGGGTGCCTTTTATGATAGCCATTTAACTGCTCACGAAAGCACTGCCGAACGCAGTTTGAACCTGCAAGGCGTTGATCTGCCCAATGAGGGTATTGTGATGATCCCGGCAGAGCATGAAGGCTGCTCCCAAAAGAGCGTAGAAGAAGGCGAAATCATCAAAGCCAAATACCAAGCCTTGCTTGGGCAAGACTTCACTGATCGTGACGGTAGCACACGCCCGATCACCGAGGATGATATTCTGGTGATCACCCCATATAATGTGCAGGTCAACTACCTGCGTTCCATCCTGCCGGATAATGCCAAAGTCGACACAGTTGATAAATTCCAAGGACAGGAAGCTCCGATTGTGCTAATTTACATGATGACATCCAACGCCGAAAGATTTGCCGCGCAACATCGAGTTTCTCTACAGCAAAAACTGCCTGAATGTTGCAGTCTCCTGCGCACAATGTCTGACCGTTGTGGTCGCGCCAATCCCAAGTTATTGGAAATCCCATGCGGCACTGTGGAGTAGATGAAGCCGGTCAATACATTCTGTTGGCTGGATGCGTATGCTCAAACATCCGCCTGACCATATTGCTGGCGTCGGCAAAAAGGCTGTCACTCGATGTTGATTGGCTTTCCTTCCGGGTCAAAATTATCCCCACATTCATATTGAAAACCGTGATGCTGATAGCCTCTTTGGTTTGAGATTATTCTTGTCTTTTCTCTGAAATGATCATCGCATTCATGGGTGTGGCCATAAATCCATAACTCTGGTTAGTATTCGTCAATGATTTTTATCATATCGGTAGAGTTAAATGCAGGCACGAGCAGGCTGTCTGTGTGTTTCGTCACCGGGTTAATCACTGGCGCATGATGCGTTACAATAATGCGTTTTCCTGAAAGCGGTTACTGAAACCATGCCAAAAGTTTTTCAACAAATTGCTCATGAAGTTTTGTTGTGTAATGCTGGGTCAGCGAAATCCAGCTACCCATTTTAATGAACCTGAAATCATTCATTTGAGTCATCGCTTCGAATATTGCCTTTTCTGATCCACCAAGAAAATCAGTCCACATAGTGTCATCAAAAAAGTGAATCACGTCAACGATAACAGAATCATCTCGCAAGAAGTGTACATTCGGATGGGTATTGGAAACTCACTCCTGAAATTTTGCAGCTTCTTCATGCATGTCAGTATTGGTATAGAATTCGTGATTGCCAGCTACAAAAATAACTGGTTTCCGCCATCCTTCAAGAAATCGGCCAAGCGGTTCATAATCTCGGAAGGTTATAATGTTTCCAGCTAAAATCATGACATCAGCATTACCGTTTTTGGACGGCTTAAAATCAGTCCCAAATTCCAAATGTAAATCGCTGAAAGTGACAATTTTCATGGGCAATGCAGACTGAGTTATCCAACTCGCTTTATTAATTCTTCAATGAAATACGACAGCAACAGGATAGTTGTATCGTTGTTGGTAGGGAATTTATCTTCACCGGTATAAACAACAAATTTCTTTTTCACCTTCAAATCCTCGCACGCCATGTGAAAACCTTTTTTAAAGCTTGGCGTGCAGCTGGCTTTGATTTCAATGACTCAATAATCATTCAGCCAAAATTCAATGACCAAATCAATTTCGGCCCCTGCAGACGTCAGGTAAAAAAGGGATGAGCGCCCGATGACAAGGCGTTAATGATTGTTTCAATCACAAACCCTTCCCAACTTTTACCCAATATAGGGTGCCCCAGCAACACTTCATAATTAGGTATTTGCAGCAACGCATGCGCAATTCCGCTATCTCTAACATAAGTGCGTGGTGACTTAACCAGTCGCTTTTTGACATTTCCATGTCAAGACTCCAGCCTACGCACTAATAATAAATCAGCCATCAAATCTAAATATCGGCTGACAGTTACGCTTTCTACACCCAATGAACTTGCCAACTTTGAGGCATTCAGCAGCTCGCCTTGTGTATTGGCAAGCATGGTCCAAAAGCGCATAAGCGTAGTCGCTGGAATACGTGACCCTAGCTGCGGAATATCTCGCTCCAGATATGTTCGGATAAAATTCTGTTTCCAATTATAGCTGGCCTGATCATCAGAAGCAGCATAGCTGTCTGGAAATCCGCCGCGCATCCATAATTGTTGCAGCGCTTCCCCATCAGGTTTTTCAATTTCAAAGGGATTAAGCCCTGTCAGCTCAGAATAGTGAATGCGGCCTGCAAGGCTTTCAGAGCTCTGTTTAAGCAATTCATCGGAGGCGGGGCGCAGCGCCAAGCATCAAAAAGCGGCCATTGCCACGTCTCTCACGCCATCTGGCATCAATGACATAAACAGGTCCGGATAGTGTTATACTTTATCAAGTATCACCAATTTATCGGCATGAAGCCATAAATAGTGAGTGGGGTCTTTCAGCTTTTGAAAATCCTCTGGATTTTCCAGATCTAGATAAATTGATGGCTGATCATTGGCAATCTCATGAGCAAGGGTTGTCTCACTAACCTGATGCGAACCAAGGATAGCAACTGCCGGATTTTGGTCCAGACTACGGATGATTTTTTGTGTAAGCTCTCGTTTACACATTCTGACAGTACTAACATGAAATGTTGAAATTGCAAGGTAAACATCATGTGTGTTGCAGTTTCCAATGAAGGCAAAGCGTGGTTCGAACTCGCAGTATGTACGGTATCAACTCCTGATGATGATTTGATGCAACCCACTGTAGAAGTTCAGAATTGGCAATACCGTTGCAACATAAATTCTGCTTTCCCTTGTTTTTAGGGGGTATCTGTGAAAATTCAATGATAGGTGTAGAGAATTCGAACTCAAAGGGGTTCAATACACCGCCAAACAGTCTGGCCTCTGACAGCAGCCTCTCTGACGGATCCACAATGACACAAGAACTCAGGGGCATAGCTCCTCTGTTGGGGTGAATTGCTGCTAATAATGGTAACTGAAGCGTCGAAGATAGTGAAAAAAACTAATATTCTCTTTTGCTGAATTCCCTAGTTACGTTCTCGAGTTTCAAAGGTTACAGGTTCAATATTAGATTAAGCTCAATCTGTAAAAACTGTCTCACTATCGTATAAGTCAACATCGGCAATAGACATACTCAGGCTAATATCAATATCTGCTTCTTTAAACCAAGGTCAAGGTATTAAAGAGACGCAAAGTACTGCGTTAAAGCGAGCATGAGCAGTCACAAATTAGTGGCTATTCCACGCATTTGTCTTTACGCCAGATAGCATCGTATTTTGTGAGATATTTTCTACATTGAGTTTTGGTCATAAAATAGACGCTGCCGATACTACCTGTAGATTTTGACTTAACGATTATTGCCTGATCTGCTACTACCGTTTCAAACGTATAAAGTTTAGATGCGGGACCTGCAGTTGGATCCACCGCTTCACCACAACCAGGCTTTTATCAATGACGTCATATCCTAGTGGTACTTACAGCCCATCCATATCCCTTTTTGTTTGGAGGCGGCGATCTTATCTCGGATCTGCTCACTAGTGACCTCCCGTTCAAATTGGGCAAAGGAGAGCAGGGCATTTAGAGTTAGTCGGCCCATAGAGCTTAGCGTATTGAATTGCTGTGTGACCGAGACGAAGGAGACCTGATACTAATCAAACAAGTCAACTAGGCGGACAAAGTCCGCTAGTGAGCGGAAGAGACGATCAACTTTGTAGACGACAATCACACCTACCTTACCGTCCTTTATGTCATCCAGGAGTTGGGTTAGGGTAGGTCGTTCTGTATTTTCCCCAGAAAAGCCACCATCGTCATAGTGCTTAGATAGGGCCATCCAACCTTCATGTTGTTGGCTTTTTATATAGGATCCGCAGGCCTCTATTTGCGCATCCAGAGAGTTGAATATCTGGTCTAATCCTTCCTCAGAGGATTTGCGCGTATAGATAGTACAGCGTGTTTTATTGAGGGATTTAGTGGTTATGCTGATGGTGCCTGTTTATTTAGGCTAAAGAAGTGAGGTCTGGACCAGTGTGCCCCGGTAATATCACTGGCGATGCCACTTAGACTGCGGTAATGCTGCCCATGATAACGGGTAGCCAGATTCCAGGATGGTCACTTCGTTGGTTTCTCCTTGCCACTCACGAACGAGGCGTGTACCGGGCGAGTGGGTCAGGGAAGTGGAGTTTCGAGAACCTTGAACTTGTTTCAGTAACTTTTGTCGCAGGTTGACTGGCTTTTTCTTGTATTGCAGTGCCTGTATAGTCCAGCCTAGATGAGACCGCAATAAGTCACTTTTGAACGTTTCGGTGGTGGCGTTCCTTTCAATTGCGTATACCAAGCCCTCAGGGTCGATAGATCAGTTGACAGTTTGCTATCCATGGACACAATTCATCCATACTGTGCCAGGCAAAGCCAGTCATTTCGAGCAGGTTTCACGCACTATTGGACAAAAAAGAGGCAACACTGGATTACTTTACCATTCATTAAAATTTAGATCTGGTGGCTCAGAATAACAAGGCGTTACGATACAAGTTAGTTGCTGCATGGCAGGTTGACGATGATGTGCCCACTTCAGAAATTGTGACATACTGTCAATCTGATCGTCGTGTTTGTCTTTAGGAAACAGGACGGCTTCTCGTTGAAACGTTGCAAGCCAGTCTGCTTCTTTAGGCATATACACTTTACCCGCTGCAATCGCAAGACTTTCTACTGTCACGCGCATGACTTTATCATCTTTATGGATTACAGTATAAATATCTAAATTGGTGGATGTTTTCAATTCCTGAATGAGTGCTATCCTTGCGTTCACTCCCTCTATTAGAACCAGATTAGTTGACCAGCGATCGGTGTTGCTAATCACAGCATTTTTCAATGCTGGATGTTCTAGCCGTTCTCTCAATATATTAAGAAGGTAATACTTGTTGTTGGTAAATAGCCAGGCGGTACAGACAGACCAATCGTTCATTTCACCAACCTTACTGGCCGTGTCCCAGCTTTACACAATCAGATCACCAGGTTTCTTGTAAAGATCGTCACTGCCATATTCTTTAAATCACTCCCGCTTGAACATACCCCCTCCCAGTGGTGCGGGACGTTGCTGGTATTGTGCAGCAAAGATATAAAACCCATATCAATTTTCAATTGCTCCAGCGATTCGATAGACTCTTTGTCACGGTGTAAGACTTTACCTGTTGTACGATGATGATACTTATCGTGGTCTATCAGTATGGATTCATCTTCCTCTGCAATCACGGACAGATTCAGATGTGTCCATCTGTCAGCTTCCAGCAGGCGTCATGCCAGATCTTCTTCATGTAGTCGTTGTTGGATCACGATGATCACATCTTTTTGTTTGTCATTGAGGCACAATATTAGAGTATTCCGAAACCAGTTAATCACATTCTCTCGTTTGACATCAGACTCAACTTCCTCAGACTTATGTGGATCATCAACAATGATAAAATTGCCACCAAGACCGGTTAAACTGCTGCCGACTGAAGTGGCTAAACGATAGCCCAGTTTTGTAGTCATAAACTCGTTTTGAGTTTTTTTTTGCTTGGGCTAAACCGAGCATTCGGAAAGCAACGTTGATACCATTCCGGCTCCATTACGATGCGTGTATCAATCGAGTGCTTAACAGTAAGGTCATGGGTGTAGCTTGCGCAAATAATTTTGCGAGTTGGATCATGGCCTAGCAGCCAAGTGGGAAGGGCGACAGAGGCAGAAATTGATTTTAAGGAGTGTGGCGGCAGCGTAATGATCAGTCGTCGAATTTTGCCCTGTGTGCATAACATTAAGTGATGAGCAATGGCCTGCAAATGCCAATTGCCACTGTAGGTATCACCCGCCGTACGGTATCGAATGTCTTACGAATGAAGACATTCAAATTTTTACGCAGCAGGGTATTCAGTATTGCTTGATCATTCATTTTGTTTTTCCCTGCTTGCTGGGCCTCCCTATCACCCAGCAGTTGTTTTGTGTAGGCCTCTAAGATGGCCTGATCTTCCTCGGTGAGCGCTGCTCCATCCGGCTTATTTTGATTAGCCTGCTTCCAATGCCCAGTATCAGACCAATCAACACGTTGAATACCCATGCGTCACCTTTTAAAGCCTTGGCAATCAGGCTCTTGACATGGCCCGTTGTTTAGTAACTTTCTGAGATTTGTTGGCTTCTGTGATCAGAATTTTCTGTTCCAGTTCTTCCTGTAAATCCGTCGATAAGTTCTTCAGACCTTTCAGGCGCCCCTTGGGGTTACCCGATTTGACCTGGTTTGAACTGACCTTGCTTAGGTGGCTTCTTATAGCCGATTGGGCAATCGTTTGATGCCATGATTCACACCTCGCATCGATCAGGATGGGAATGTAGCTCAGCCAGCTCGTCAAATGAGAGGCCTGATTGCTCATGCACGAGCTTACCATCGGTCACCTCCATCCAACGGTGTAGCGCGATATCCATGTAACGCGGATCAACCTCAACGCCGTAACAAACATGTTCCGTTTGTTCTGCCGCCAATAAGGTCGTGCCAGAGCCCAGGAAGCCGTCTAGAATAATGTCCCCGCACGATGGGCCACATCCAGAACGTCGTCTGCAATCATAGTGACGGATTTAACGGTAGGGTGGGAGACCAGTGCTTCATCTCGACCCTCGCGAAGGTGTTGACACCAGAATATGTCCAGACATTGACACGGTAACAACCATGTTTACCTAATTCCACATTATTAATATGTGTGGCAGATCCCTTCTTAAAGATATAGATCAGCTCATGTTGTGAGCGATATAAGCTGCCCATACTGCCATTGGTCTTGACCCACACACAGAGATTCATCAATGGGGTTTGGAGTTGTTGACGTGCAATGAGTAGCTCTAACTGGTGACGTCAGTCCATAAAAACGTATTGCAGTGATCCGTCTACACTTACGCGAGCCATTTGCAGTAATGTGTCTAACAAAAGCTCTGTGAATTCGTCAGCGGTCATTTCACCGTTGGCCATTGCAAATTCGTCATGCTTGTTTTTCCCTAAACCGCTGACATGTCCGTTAATAGGTACATTGTAAGGTAGGTCTGTGATCATCATTTGTGCGAGTCTACAATCCATTAATATGTCCATAACAACTCTATCGCGACAATCACCACGCATGATACGATGGGGGCCAAGTTGCCAGATATCACCAAATTGTGTCACCGTGTTTTCAGGAGCGGGAGATGAAGGCGGTAGATCTTCTCCATTGAGTTGTTCTGCTGTTCCCAACAGCACATCTATTTCATCCATGGAGAAGCCAGTCAAATCGACATCTACGTCGATATCGAGCTGCGCCAAGTAATTTACTTCGATTTGCAGCAAATCTTCATCTCAAGATGTATTCGCTGCAATCTTATTATCAGCAATCATATAGACTCTTTTTTGTACCTCAGTCAGATGATCAATGCGGATGAAATGAAATTGTGTATGGTCTAGCCGTTTCAAGATTTCGAACCTAACATGACCACATAAGATCATATGGTTTTCATCGATTACGATCGGCGTGCTGTTCCCGAAGGCGACGATGCTTTTCTCAAGCTGTTTCAATTGCTGCACCGAATGCTTTCGCACATTAGATGGATTCGGAGTAATGTCTTCTATGGGCATTGGTGCTATTTTCTAAACTATAACTTTCAAACTCTGTTGGCAAATAATTTATTAAATAATTTTCAAATTAAATATTAATAACTAATAAACTATTGATCTTTATAAACTTATGAGATCATTTGATATATAAGATTCATTAATTTATGAAGTGGAAAAATTCCTAGAGTTGGATTATTTTCTTCCTTTAAGAAAGTTATGAAATAAATAATACGGCAAATAGTCGTATGTATTTTATCTACCTATTTTTTTACAGCTGATGTGAATATAATTTCTTAACTTAACTGCTGCAAATGATATCAAGATCTACATTATCTGATATGTTAATTATTTTAAATATGATTTCATTAGAGGCTTGTTTGATATTAATAATGCTAACGTCAAATATACATAAAGGGTCTATCATTTTCTGAATGCTGTATTATTAATTTTTCTTCAGAGTAACGAAATAGATCAATTGACCAATCGATACTTGGCATATCACCAATCGGCAAGTTTTCTATTTCATCAGGGAAAAGTACATTATCAATTATTTTTTTAGCATTGATTGTTTCATCTATAATTATCCCTTCTTGCAGCTCTGTCCATTTTATAAAAAGCGGTATACTTCCAATCTTTCTCAACCATACGCGCCCTTATATATGAGCGACCGATTGTCATTTATTCACCAGGTTCCCAACCATTAACACTTAAATTCGATTTTCTTGAACTTGTTTTTTCCTAGAAGTTTAATGCTTGTCTTACATTCGAACCCGTATGAATTTTGTAACTAAGATTACGGTGATTATGTTTTGTTACTCCATAAGTTTAAAAGACAAGTCTTTCTATATACTCTAAATATCGAAATATTTTTTTTCGCGATATCTGCTCCGTGGCACCCACAGATTAGGCCATTCGTTCAAAATTAACCTATTTTTCAGATTAATTTAAATAGAAATGCTTTTTTCTCAAATATTCTTGACTTTTATTTATCACAACACAACAACTATTGTTGTGTTGTGATTCCTGTATTTGAGAATAATGGAGAGCTTCCTTCAGGTGTATATATTTCTTCATGGGAATAATTTGAAACCAAATATGGAGCTACTGAACACCGTAAGAAATTACTTATAGGGCTTAAAGCTGCATTGAGTAATCTAAAAAATATAGGATGTAGAAAAGTGTTTATTGGTGGTAGCCGGGATACAGTGGGTGCTAATTTGAATCTACTGGATCTTATCCTTCTTGCTTTTGAACATGGTAGAGCTGCACAAAAGATAAAATACTTTGATGAGCTTTTCCCTTCTCATATTGCCGTTAACTCAAGAAAAACAGTTTTCGCAAGTGCCTGAACATACAGATAGCCAGCTTAAAACTGATGCCGAATCAGATCCCAGACTCCTTAAGACGCAACACGACGCGCTTCAAGGCCAGCTAGACGATCTTCTCGATGAACTTAGTGAATACGATGCATAAAGGATAGGAATAGACAAATTATTGAGATAGATTCATTTGATGAACCATCTAAAGTCCTAATCTAGGCACGCATAGCTTCCGGTCTAAGACAAAAAGAACTAGCAAATCCAACGTTACGAAGCAAATGATTATTCTGGGGCAAATTTAGCACGTATACCTAGCGTAACAATTGAACTCGGCATCAACATTAAAAATGAAGTATTTATGTCGGCAAAGAAAGATTTAATAAATCATTTATTTAAACGACTAAAAGGTTTGGGTTTAGAGAAAGATTTTGTTATGAAACGTCTAAGTTTAGATATTTTCGCCAAAGCAGACTCAAAGATACTCCGCCCCCGTCTAATTCAGTTCTCTACGATGTATCTAGAGCCGCAAGTCGAGTATTTAAATGGACTCCTGTCTCTCTATTTAGGGATGAATTATTGTCATTTGATATTCCGATAGCTGCAAATACCCAGTATAAGTTACCGCAAGATCAAAATGCTAGAAAACTAGCAGCGTATACATCGTATGCTTTTTGTATTAGTTCACTTCTTCTAAAGTGTGCTAATAAACAACTTCAGTCAGCATTGTCTAGTGATGCAGAAATATTTTATACAAATATTTGCCTCAAATATGATTCGCTAACATTTCAAAATACACTTTCTTATATATGGGATTTAGGTATTCCTGTCATGTCGCTAAAAGATCCTGGTACATTCCATGGAGCATGCTGGCGCATAGAAAGACATAGTGTTATTGCAATAAAACGAACGATCTTGTCACAATCACGATGGCTATTTGATTTATTACATGAATACAAACACGCCGTTCAAAATCAAGGGCAACAAAATGTATCAATAGCAGAACAAGGAGACATGTCCAGTGATCGTCGTACTAACCCTGAAGAAATCGATGCTAGTCAATTTTCCGGTGATGTCATTCTTGCGGGTAATACTGAGGAAATAGTTAATGATTGTGAAATAGCGACTAATGGTAAACTGCAATTGTTAAAATCAGTTGTCTCAAAAGTAGCAAAAAGATATGGTGCTCCTGTAGGTGCTGTTGCTAATTACATGGCTTACCGATTGTCACTCCAGGATGAAAATTGGTGGGGTACTGTAACAAAGCTGCAAACTAAAGATGAACGCCCCTGGGAAATTGCAATGAAAGAATCAACTCTACCGGATAAAATCGAAATATTATGTTCTACTACTGATTGCGAAACAGAGCTTCATTGTTATAAACCTAAAAGATGGAAATGGATTGAATCTGGAAAAGAGTGTAAAGCATGTGGTGACAAATCTGTTGATTGGGACAGAGTGAGAAGAAGAAACTTAAGTGATATAGACAGTCTTGTAAATGAACTCAAAAGAGAATGGGTACGGAACTATTTCTGGGCAAAATCTCTTGATAATAAATCTATAGAGCTTCTTGACGAATATAACGAAAACGATTTGCGAGAGTCAATTGGACGCAAGCTTAGTAAAAAAATTGGAATTGCGGAATCATGACACGACGAAACTCAAACACCAGCCTACGATGATGAACTTGAAGGTCATCCAGAATACTACGTACAACATGCTACCGCGAGCTGTTGTAGAAAATGTGCTTGGTACTGGTGGGGAATCGAACGACATAGAGAACTAACAAAAAGTGAATTGGATTTCCTTACTGATATGTGTGTTCAGTACTTAAATCGACGATTCAAAGAAACATCTTCTTAGTGTAATGCTTCGATACACTTCATGATTGGACGAACTGAAACTTCAAGAAAAAATCAAAAATTTCTAAATACTTCGGCAATGTCAGAATGCCTTCGTATGAAATGTATCGGCCAAATAAACAAACGCATATTTATTTCAAAATATGATGACTCCAAACAGTGTCAAGATTTAACGGTACCTGCGAATTGTCAGAATCTATGCAGAATACACTATTTTAAAAAAGCACTAGTCATAGATGGCCAGACAACCCGCTTCCCATTGAACCTGCATGTAAAGCACTTGGTGTAGAAAGTAGGGAAGAAATGACCAGTCAAATCTTCCAACTAGTGACTTGCAACTGGAGGTACTGGTATTGCTATGTTGATTATAACCTTTTAGCGGCCAAGAAAAACTGCTCTACATGGGTAACTACTGATGACCTTTTGGATTTATATCTTCAAGAGAACAATTGTCCAATGATAATAGATTTGATGGGTGGGCAACCGGATCTTACCCCAGAATGGATCGTTTGGATGATGAAGACAGTTGAAAAGTGCAATTTTGAAGACAATGCGTATCTTTGGTCAGATAATAATTTAAATAATAATTATTTCTGGAAATTTTTGTCTAAAAATGAACAGAAATGCATCGCTGAATATAAGAATTATGAAAAGGTTGGCTGTTTTAAAGGATTCAGCCTTGCATCGTTTTCATTCAATACTGGCGCAGAACCTGAAGCATATTTCTTGCAATTCGAATTATTTGAAAAGCAAATAAATAGCGGACTGAATATGTATGTCTACACAACATTTACAGGACCAGTTGGAGATAATATTGAAAGAGAGATGAATAACTTTGTTAATAAACTACAATCTATTCATGAATATTTACTACTTCAAACAATTCCTTTGCAAATTAAAGATGTTCACTCCTACTGAGCAACGGAATCCAGTAGATTTCCAATCGTCTCTTGATACACAGAAATTAGCAATCTTATTCTGAAACAAAGAACTACATAGTCGATTTTCAAGTACTAAACGAAATATTTTCATGAATACTAATGTAATGGAAAATTTGGTATAGACAAAGAAGATGAATTTAATGTCCTTGCAGAATCATGGATCCGTAATACCATCGAAGATTATGTAAGGGATTTCGATAGCTTATTGACAAAACTACCAGTGTTTATCCGGGGCTCGTGCTAGATCTCTTGCATACCTTATCTGAGGGTGATACAGATAATAGATTCTGCAAAAAGTAAAAGAAGGAAATTAAATCAATGCACTGATGAATCTTTGTTAGTTGCCCCACACCCATTGAATTTTGATTGGCGTTTTTCACAACAGGCGATTTCCTCACTTCTCGCAACTAAAGATAGGGTTTCCTCACATGAGATAATGCATACTATCTGTTTAGGTACACCTAGTTTAGCTGAATTCATGATGAAAAATAGGGGCAATGAAAAAGTAACATTAATTGATACAACTATTTGTAATATAAAGCTACTTCATATCTTATATCCTGAGAATCTTGTATTGAATAGAGATATCCTTGCAGACACATTACCAGATATTGCAAAAGCAGATATCATGTTCATAGACCACCATTGGCGCCCCAATCACTTTAATGGTTTTTTTATGAGGTACATTAAATTTACTAAAAGTCGATGGATATATCGTTGCCATTATGCCACCAATAGGTACACGGCCAGATATTTGCGAAGATAGAGATAATTTTTTAGCTCTCGCTGAATCTAAAGAGCGCTCTATAATTGAAATTCAAATTGGGGCATTACCATATATAGTTTCACCATTCGAGCGTAATGCCACGCCCTTCAAGCAGCGGGTATTGAAACAATACTCAACACTTGGTGTCATGCGGATATGGTCATCTTGTAGTATCGTAACCACGTCAAATGGCAGCGCCCAACAGCTAGTTTGGTAACATACCAATGGCTGGATAGTGTTGTAGATGACACTCGAATTAAAGTAAAGGTGAGCAACAATAAGAGTTTCAGCGGCCAAAGCTTAACCTCTCTCATGCCCTGAGATACTCTTCCTCAGTGAGTTTAAAAGATCCCATAATGAAACAAGCTAATGCGTGGACTGCAGGTAATCGTATTTTTTTTTCAGATAGCCTATTCCTTGCACATGGTATGCTGCAGAGCATAAAAAAACCAGCAGTCGTCAAACTACATTATCGAAAATTTTATGAAACGGAAATTGACATTTGAAGAGAAGTCGGCGATTCATACTACAAAAAAACAGTTAAACAAGTTAATTTCTATTGAACGGGAAGAATATGCTAGGCGACAAGCAAAGCAAACAATATCAGTCACAATTCAAGGAGCTTAAACGAAAACTAAAAAAAACAACTTTTTTTTGGAGTAAGAAGTTATGGTATCTGGGGATTAGCGGCCCGTGTTGCTTTTCAATTCATCTAACTATTTTTATTCCGCCTTGCCTAGAAAAAATTCTAGCGGGGGATAAAGTATATGAATCTCGGTTTTCTATCACTAGACAAATGCTGTGTAAAAGAATTGTTTCAAAAGATATTATTCTTTTAAAGAAAACAGGAGGCCCAATAGAAGGTGTTTGCCAGGCAAAAAAAATATAGTTTTTTGATTTATCAAATACATCACTTTCAGATATCAGAAAACAGTTTAGTGGCGGCCTATCGATATCACATTCTGATTTTTGGAAATCAAAAAACACTGTTCCTATACAACAATTATTGAGGCTGAAAAAGTAATGCTGATAGAGCCATTTGTTTGACCAAAACGATCTAGGGTTGGATGGGTAATTATTAATTAGCGTGTTAAATATAAATTATTAAAACTGATATGGAACCACTTGTTATTGCAATCAGTGGAGGGATCTGTGTAGGGAAGATAATCGTCAGTAAGTTGCTTTCTTGTGAATTGAAGTACTCTCACGTTGGTTTTGGTGATTATATTCGTGCTATAGCTAAATCAAAATACATAGAACAGACAGGGGGATAATCTGCAATCACTGGGTAAACGCCTGGTGAATGATAACGTGCATGATTTTTGTTGGCAATTTATTCATCAAACAAATTGGAAGCCTGGCATCTTACTAATAATAGATGGAATTCGGCATAAATGAAGTCTTTAGAATTTTAAAAGATACTGTTAAACCAAACTTATTTAAACTCATACTCCTTGACGCAGACTATCCTGCGAGAGAAAAATACGAATACACAATCACTGCATCAGTTTGAAAGGCATTCAACTGAAATTCAAGCATTAAATATCCTACCAAAAACTTCTGATTTAATTGTCAATGCCAATGGAACGTTTGATGGTTGTTTGCAAAATACTCCATTCTGGCATTTCTGGAATGCCATAAGATTAATCTTTTGTAAGGCGTTTATAAGTTAACCTTCAAATCCGCAAGAATCCTTTTTGACATCGGCAGTACCGGCAATATCTTTAAAGTTTATCTGACAGGTTATCAATGGTTCAATAAAGTTAATTTAGTGACACCTTTAAATAGAATATATGATCACTACATTATATATGTAAGATTCTTAACCTCATAAATTGAGTATTTTTTATTTGAAGCAATATCTTGTCGATCTGTGTTAACTCGCTGACATAAATAATATCAAAAATGAAGATATACAGATCGATAAAGACTACTTTATTAAAAATAAAATATATTTGAAGAATGAAGTAAATACAATAAAGCATTTTGATAAAGAGAGCATTTATGCACAATGTCTAAAATCATTTTTTGTATCTAGAGCATTAGCTTTATCATTATTTGGTAACAATTTTTACATAAATAACAATACACTTCAATGGGTTATACAAGCGATGGAGTTGTCTGCAAAAAAAGTATTATGAATACGGGAAAAACCGATTCATTGTCATGTAAGATAAACTTCAGAATATTTCATCAGAACTTTCAACATGTGGATACAGTGAAATTACAATTGTTTAACTTTCATTAGATCATATTATACCGACAACAATATTGAAAAATGAATTAGATAACCTATTGATTGATAACTCTATAGTTAATTTAAATGTGTCAAGAAATGAAAAGAAATCTAAAGGAATTACTTATCAGGACATCATATCAAATATTATCTCCACATTAAATCATAGAGTTGAAGTAGTAGTTTATGTTGACAGAGTAATTATGGGATCAAGATTTAAAAAAACTACACAATATTTTTGATTAAAAATTACACTAGTCAACCAAAAACTGTATCTCAATAGCATTTACAGCACCAGTTCAATCATTGACAAATTGGAAATATTTAGTGACGCGGGAAGGATTAAATAAAAAACTTAGGAGACCTGTAGTATATGAATCATCAATAATTTGGAGTGGAGATGATTTTGTAAACGGTGTTAGGAAAATTAATTTACTATTTAATCTTATAGAACAAGCACAATATATATTTATATAATATATAAAATAATAGTCAATTAACAAAGACTTTAAAAAAATAATATGGGAAAGAGATGCAAATGAGTGGAATATATTTTTTCAGAAAATATATTCCAGAAACGTTCAAGAAAGTTAATAGCACAATAAATTTGGATGCTATTAGCGCGGACGCTAAAATTGAATTTTAGAAAGATTATTTTGGAAGTTTTAAAACACTTAAGTAACGAGGAAATAAATAATAGATTAAATTGGATTAATAAAAAAATTTTACTCAAAGTGATTCTGCCAATATAGGAGATTTAGCTGTTAATGCACTACCAGCTATGCTAGGAGGTATATTTCAAAATACATTTTTTCAAGCTGACAGAGATTATGATTACTGTAAGTACACTTTAAAATATAATAAATCTATATCTACCTTCCATAATGCATTCATAAACAATATATTAATTCATGGTACTGACAAGCTAACTTTGACTAGGCGATAATTTCTGGATGAATATCTACAAACGCCACTGATTTACTGTTGAAATTATTTAGTACGCCGTTTGGCTATATTACCGACTTAATAGAGTCTGGGGAGTATCATGAAGCAGATGAGGTAAAAGCACAAATATTAAATTAAAAAAATCGAAGATGTCAGAAACTCATTTCTCCAGAAATTATGACAAATGTAATTAATTTATTCTACTAGAATCTAATTAAGTGGTTACTTGTGTAAAGATGGATTTTAAAAAGTGGACAAACTGTCTAATTGAGTTATTGAATCAAAATAACTCTTAGTCCGATGTTTTAGTTATAGTGAGCTATGGGGTTTGAGAGGAGCCTCCTAGTGACAAGCTATCAAGTTGACAATCGCAGGTAAATTTGGACAACCGAGCCCAGCATTATGAATGCTCTAGTCGCTCTATAACTAGTAGTTTTTATTAACTTTAATTAGGGCGCTCGTTGCTTCATTTGCAGGACAATGCATAACAGACTCACGCAAAAGTCCCAAAAAGAATTTAATTACTTGATTGAAATTTTATCAATTTTCCTTAACAGATAGGTTCGTTCAAATGGTAGTTCAAGCATATTAGTATGTTCGCTTTTATTAGTACGAGCTACTGCTTAGAGCCAGAAATTGTCGCTAGGTGGTAGTTAACTTGTCAGCACCAGAGCGGGTGTTAATATCGCATATTTAATATGCTTCCGATTTTCAATTTTTGGTAAATCCAGAACAACTCCCTCAACCACCTCACGTAGCGTATCGGTAAGCATCTGTGCCCCAGGTGACGACATCGCGTTGGTACGCTTGGTTATATCTATGCTAAACGAAGTGCTTGCCAGTTTCACCGACAACTCTACTAGCGTACCATGGTGCGATTCATGATGGAACTGGTGACGGAACAGCAAGCCGACATAGTCGGTTTCCATCAATATGTTGTGCAGTACCGTGAAGTACATGATCCGCAATCTACAGCTTATCTCTGTTATACCGTTCGCCTGAAGTACAGCGTCGTAATCCCTACGTGATCCAAGGTTGGATGGAGGCAAAATCCAGGATAGATTGTTGAGTTCCTCAAGAATAATTGTTTTCTTGTTTGCCAAGGGGCGGTCTTTGCATCCAACGATACACAGGCTGATATCAAATAATTTCTCGTTTTCCAGTTCCGGATGGACATTCCGGTGAATCACATGGGCTAATAAGTCAGCATCAGCGCATCTCAAGAATAACTCGATGTCGTAATATGAACCGTTTCTTGTTCTAATATCGATATTTGGATACTACCTATGGACCCGCTCCATCGTCCTCGGAATGATATAGATCTGTGCGAACGGGGACGTTCTGGTCACAATCTCCCCCGACAAGCCATTGCCAAGACTATCAAGCTCGTCGATTGCATGACGGATCTTTGAGAAGGCCAACTTGATATGCTGAGCCAGCACAATTGCAAACTCCGATGCCAGCACACCGTCAGGGTTGCGCTTAAACAACTCAACGTTCAACAGTCGTTCGATCTCTCTGGCCATGCTGTAAACAGCCACAGCTGAAATTCCTGTCCTGGCAGCTGCAGATTTAGCATCCTTGAGATCGTGCAATGCCAGAAAGGTATTCAGGCGTTTGCGGCTGATATCCATGTTAAATACCGATATGTTGTCAATACTGAGACAATTTTTATTCATGTGCAGATAGGCACGACCAGGTATTGACATGAAACATGGGGACAATTGGTAATATCACTTCTCGTATGGAAAAGTTGAAGACATCAGGCAATATAATAATTAAGGAATGCAATACAGTTGAGCGATGACTATACAGCACTCCTTTAGGATTGCCCATTGTACCCGATGTATAATACAAACTGCTGGCTGTCTGTTCATCAAGTAATGACCAATCAAATTCATCTTTTTCATTAGTAATGAAAGATTCATAACACTGCACGTTTACCAGTGTTGTCTTTGGCATATGCGCTTCATCTGTCAGGACGACAAATAATTCAACCTTTTGCAGATCATCTTTTATTTTTTCCAACATAGATACATTTAACAGATCCACAAATATCAACCTGTCTGCAGAATGATTGATGATGTAAGTGATCTGCTCATAGGATAGTCTTGGATTGATGGTATGCATGATTGAACCAATTCCTGATACGGCATAATAGAGTTCAAAGTGACGATAATCGTTCCATGCCATGAAACCAACACGATCTCCAAGCTTGATACCATACGCTGTCAATGCATTTGCCAGTTTTCTTATCTGTTTAAATGCATCCGCATAATTGTAGGAATGACGGGGACTGTCTACGGTAATGGAAACTATTTCTGAATACGGATAATTTCGATCCGCATGCTGCATAATCGAAGTAATGGTAAGCGGTTTATCCATCATCAAGCCGTACATTTTATTTTCCTGCTAATTATCTTTATTTACCCGTTACCCAATTAACTTGGAGTCGGTATCTTTAGTAAATGTTTGAATTAATCGTTCGTGAATTATCACTGAATGAGCGTTAATTTGTCAGTACTCTGAAAAAGCTATTAATCAATTTTTCAAAATTTTTGAGTCTAATCGAACACTTCCTGTTGGACTATTGTTTGGCACGATATTCATTACTGTTTCATTTTTCATTACAGGGATGACCTAAGAAACATGAGTGTTTATTCAAGTAAATCTATCAAAAGTTATGAGGTGAGATTATGAACTTTGAAAATTTAGGTTATATAGGATTTGAAGTAAGCGACGTTCCAGCATGGGAGCAATTTACTGTTGATGTGTTGGGGTTGGAAGTAGCAAATCGAGGAGACGATGCTTCAGTTGGATGACTGGAGTCAGCGGATTACAGTTCACTCCGGGAATGCAGATGATTTCCTATATATGGGTTTTGAAGTAGAAGATAAGCCGACACTTGAAGCTTTAGCTGATCACCTGCGTGCGAATGGTCATGAAGTTACAGCGGGAAGTGAGGATACCTGCAAGGCCAGAAAAGTAAAAAGGTTGGTTCACTTGAGGGATCCTGATGGCATTAATCTGGAACTATTTATAGGGCCAAGTCTGGAAAGCAGCCCATTTATTTCACCGTTAGTGAAAGGTGGCTTTTATACCGGAGATGCCAGGGTGTGGTGTTTCGCACTTGGCAGTGCTGATCGCCAGAAAAAAATCCAGTTCTATCAGAGTGTGTTAAAGATGAAACTATCTGACCAGATCATTGAAGGTGATCTTGAGGTGACTTTTTTATGAACGAATGAGCGCCATCACACTCTGGGCATTACGAGTATTTAGTTACCGAAACACATTGAGCATTTCACGTTGCAGATGATGAATTCAGTGGATGTAGGTCGCACTTACCAGCGTTGCCTTGATAAACGGTATAGAATTCCGCCAACTTATGGGGCAGTACCATAATGACATGATGGTCACGTTTTATGCCAAAACTCCATCAGGGTTTGCCGTAGAAATTGGCCAGGGATGGCTTCGTGTCGATGATGATACCTGGGAGGTAAGCAAGTACGACTGCTTGTCATTCTGAGGGCATCACCAACCGGCTGCCTAACAAACTGTTGACGCATTTCAAAAAAATGTACTGCCACATTAACTGGGGTGGCGTGTGAGAGAGTTGGGGCAAAAATAAGGTTGCTACAAATAACGACTACAAACATGATGATGAAATAAATATGGTAAATATATCCAGAAAAAAATTGCTGTTGCAGTGTTTTTGTCTTTAGCTGCAACAACTGAAACTTTAGCGCAGGGCCTTGAAAAGGTAGTTGTTACGACGCAAAAGTGTTCTGAAAGTATGCAAGATGTTGCGGTTGCTGTTTCGGCTATTGGTGGAGAAAATGTTGAAAAGTTCGGCTGGGCAAAACCTGCTGATGTGTCGACACAAGTATCTAACATGCAGATCAGTACTCTATTGGGGGATGCTCAGCCATTGTTCGCAATTCGTGGCGTTTCAATGGTTGACTATCAGCCATCTGCAACTAATCCCATTGGGGTCTACCTTGATGAAAGCTATGTCTCGACCTCTTTTTTACATGGCTTAAGTATGTTTGACCTTGAGCGCCTCGAGGTTCTTCGTGGACCACAGGGAACACTGTACGGAAAAAATACCACTGGCATGACGGCGCCATTAATCTGATTTCCGTGACACCAGAAATCGGTGATGGCCCCGGTGGTTATGTGACTGTGGGAGCCGGCAACTATGGCTTTGTCACTACTAGTGGTGCTGTGGAGTCCACTTTGGTTGATGATATTCTGGCCGCACGCCTAGCGTTTAATTGTAAGGGAAATGATAGAGTTTGAGAAAATAAGACTGACGATAACATGAATCAGGCCAAAAATTATTTTTTACGTTCTACTTTCAATTTTTAAGAAAGCGAAAATTTAAACGCTGTTCTCAAAATAGCTTATAGTGGTAGTGATCCTCGCGCTGAAGGTACCAACCATAGTGACACAAATATTGTGGGTAACTCTATGACACTAAACCCTAAATACCACGATGGCGCCGTTGATTATGTTGGTGATACAAGTACAGAAATGATATATACTACGCTTGAATTGACCTATGAGATAGGTGATTTCTCGCTAATTTCTGTCAGCTCTTGGTACGACGGTGAGTATTTGTCAGAAACGGATACCGATGATACTTCAGATTCATTGCTGGCTTTTGATTGGGGTGCTGAGACAAACGCTATCAGTCAGGACTTGCGCCTGGTATCGAATTTTGACGGTCTATTTAACTTTATTGCGGGTGTTTATTACGGAGATGAAGATCTTGACACTCATGTATTCAACCCTTCATTCTTTGGCACTGCGCTAGGAAATATTGTTCCCCCTGGGCAAATACCACCCCTTTTACTAAGCGGCAATACATTGGGTAATCTTGATCACAGGTTTGATCTAGAAAAAGAATCCAAGGTCGTTTATCTGGATGTAAACTTGGATTTGTCTGATCGATTAAATCTGAATGTCGGTCGGCGTTATACCGATGATGAAATTACCCGTGATTATCAAAATGTATCGAGAATTAACGGTAAGCCTCTGGCTTTACCTCCTTTACTGACTGGCGCCATTGGCCCAATCATTACTGATCCACGTACCGAAGGTACTTTTGTGACCGGTAATGCATCAGGTATTCCCGCTCCAGTTGATTCTGCAACGATGACATGGACCCATGGACCGTTGACCAATGCTTCAGCTCCTGTGTTAACCAAGTCAGAAGGTGAAGTGACAAAAGAAAAAAAGGGAGGGCATCGCGCGCGCTGACTTACCTGCTCAATGATGATGTGATGACTTATATACGCTATTCTCGTGGTTATCGCTCTGGCACAACATTTAATGGTGGATTGATTTATGTCGATGAAGGTGATGACGCCTATGTTGATCCTGAAATCGTTGATGCCTATGAGATCTGTATGAAGGCTGAGTTCTTTGATAGAAGTGTGTGTTTTAACACCGCAGCTTTTTGCTACAATTATACGGATCAGCAATTTGTTAACCAGGCGAGAATCTCCGTAGTCATGGGGAATGCCGGTAGCGCAGACATCTACGGTATGGAAGCTGAGTTGTTATGAGCGGCTTTGGATAACCTGACCTTGACCCGCACAAGATCTTGGTTTGATTGGTGCAGAATACAACGAACTTGTGCTTGCAGATCTTATAAACGGTGGAACGATCGACCTAAAAGATAATGAACCCGTTTCAACACCAGGCATCAATTTAAATATCGCAGCAGACTATGTAGTGAATGTTAGTGCTGAGTGAGAACTTCAACTGCATCTTGATGACGTCTATGTAGGTGATCAATGGTTCAGCGCTTATAACGATAAGTTAAGCTATGGCGAAATAAAGCAAGACGCATACTGATCTACCAATGCCCGTACTTCTTTAGTTGATTCCAGTGAAAAGCATGCTATCTCGGTTTGGGCAGCCAATGCAACTGACGAAGAATATGACTTCTGTAGACCAATTGGTCAAGTAGGCAGAATTGATGGAGCCCTATGGAGCTAATTGCATATATCGTACGGATTTTGCCGGTTATATGTTGTCCGAAGATGCCGTTGAGCGTACTATTCATCTCCGCGAGGCGTTGACTAATCAGACAGAAATAGGATTTTATGGCCATCGCAATTTAGGTATGGGTATTGCCAGCTCTCTGGCGGCGGTTGGTGCGGGTGTCACTCGCATTGATTGTTCAGCTGTTGACCTAGTGGAGACGGGTGCTGGCAATACGCCGTCCGGAGGTGATGGTGCGGAAACGTATAAATCATGGAGTTGATATATTCAAACTGATGGCTGTTGCTGAAGAGCTAGTTATCCCTATGATTAAAACACCTCCCAGGGGGGATAGGGATTCACTGGTTTTTGGGTTACGCAGGTGTTTATTCCTCGTTTTTGTTATTTGTCCAGAGAGCCAGTGAACGCTATGGAATCCCTAGTCATGAAGTACTGCTGGGAACTGCTCGGCGAAAAGCAATTGGTGGCCAGGAAGATTTGGTCGAGCAGATTGCGCTCGAGTTGGCAGAGAGTGATGGCGTGAAGTGAAGAGAGAAACAAATTTCTGGGCTCATTTGGATATGGATGAATTCGTTTTTCATGAAGTCAGAATGAAAGGTGTCACTTATGAGGCAACACTCTTCGACCCACTTTAATGCCGGTAATCGTCCCACTCATTACTCTTATCTTTACTTGGTAGAACAAGGTGCACTTTGCATTGAAATTGAAGCCCCAGAAATTTATACAATTACAGTTTTTAAAGGCGCGCTAATTACCATTAGCGCGCCTAATCCAACATCATTTTAGAAGCATGGGTAGTTGTAATGCACATCCAACATGCCTCGATGACTTGGGCCGGCCACTCGGTGATCCCTCAGCTGGTGAAGTGAAATTTGTTGTTAGTAAAAAGTAAAAATGACATCCTCACCTTATATAAGTGCTTATCTTGGTGTACGAATTATTACTTCTGGCATCTCACCTTAAATTCATCAACAGATATGGGGTGCTTATCGACTTATAGAAGAAGAAATAATTAGCCAGTCGGTATATGCTGACTATGCTGTTCGTTTGCTGTCAGAAAATATATACCTCAACGTAATGTGATTCAATTGGCTCCACAAGGATAAAATGGATTCCTTGTCGGGAGAGAGCTTTGGTCGAAGAATATTACGTGCCTTAATGGCAATTGGAAAAGAACCTTGTCGGGATTGAAGTATCTAGTGGTTGGCCAAGGTAGCAGGGATGTCCAGGACAGCCCTTGCAGTCATGTTTCAAAAACTCACCGGCTCAACGCCTATGGAATCGGTTAGACGGGCAAGAATGGCGATTGCGATACATGTCCTTGATACTAGCTCTAAATTCATCGAAGAGACTGCCGAGATGTGTGCTTATACATCTTCTGCGGCATTTATTAGGACATTTAAAAAAGAATTTCGACTAACCCCGGCTAGATGGCGGCGGCATGTTAATCAGCACTGAATAATGAAACACTTGATTAAGCCAGATTATTGGGGGAGAGCATTCATCTGTTACAATCACCATTTTAGCCTTGCAACAGGGAAAGGGGTGCATGGTTGTTTTTTGGCTAACTGAGACCCACGGAGAAGATGTTAATAAAGTCATCAAAACCATGGGTGATATAGTATTATGGATAGTTAGGATCTAAAAAACTGCTTGTAACATCACTTGATATTTTAAATCTGGAATAAATTATAGCTAATGAAATTAATGAAGTCTTTATTGTCAATGGTGCTCGAACTGCTATTGGCGCTTTTGGTGGCAGCCTAAAAAATATTCCCCTACCATGATGGCCGCACAGATAGTGAAACATGCTATTGATCGTTCTGGACTTGCCGCTCAAGCAATTCAACATTCCATATTTGGCAATGTTGTACATACAGATCCCAGTGACACGCACTTATCGCGAGTCGTTGCTCTCAATGATGGTTTACTCATCGAAACTCCACTACTGACTTTAAATCGATTATGTGGTAGTGGTCTGCAAGCAATTGTGACCACAGCGCAAATAATTATGCTCGGTGATGTAGAGACAGCTGTAGCTGGTGGTGCTGAAAACATGAGTCGGGCACCATACTGGAGTACTCTAACTCGCTGGGATTAACGTATGAGCGGTGGAAAAATGATTGACTTAATGAATGCTGCCTTATGCGATAATTTTCGTGATTATTATATGGGTATCGCTGCAGAAAATCTTGCAACAAAATATAAAATAAGCAAAGAAGAGCAGGATGGGCTTGCCGCAGAAAGTCACAAGCGCACCTCAACTGCCATAGATAATAGTTATTTCAAAGATCGGATCGTCCTTGTCGAGATCAAATCACATGAAAAAACAACATACTTTGATACCGATGAACACGTCCGTCATGATGTCATGCACAGAGGGGATGGGAAAACTTCCAGCGATTTTTGAAAATGACGGCACAGTAACTGCTGGTAATGCTTCCGGAGTTAATGATGGTGTGCGGCGGCCGCAGTTATGCTTTATAATTCTCACTATGCTGAACAGAACAGTCTTGCACCAATGGCAAAATTGCTTACTTATGCTCATGCCGGTGTCGCACCGGAGTACATGGGCATCGGTCCAGTACCAGCCGTACGCAAGCTCATGGATAAAACAGGATTAAATACTGCAGACATGGATGTGATTGAAGCAAATGAGGCCTTCGCGGCACAGACCATTGCCGTCAGTCGTGAGCTAGAACTACCGATGGACAAAGCAAATCCAAACGGCAGTGGTATTTCGCTTGGGCGCCAGGTAGGGGCTACTAGGTGCATTATCACGGTAAAAGCACTATATGAATTGCAGCGTATCAAGGGACGATATGCTCTGGTAACCATGTGCATCGGTGGTGGGCAGGATATTGCAGCGATCTTTGAACGTCTTCAATCATACAAGTGTATAGATAATGAGTAATTATACTGCTCCATCCGAGGATATCCTGTTTACCTTATATGAACTCGCTGGAATGTCTGATATCGCGCATCTCCCAGGTTACAAAGAGACGACTTCAGACATCGTTGAAGCGATCGTGGATCAAATCTCCTCACTTGCAAGTGAAATACTGGCGCCACTAAATCAATCAGGTGACCAAAACGGCTGTTCTATCGTAGAAGGTAAAGTTGTCGCAGCAGAAGGCTTTGTTGATGCTTATCATGCATTTACCGAAGCCGGCTGGCAGAGTTTGTCATTTGATCCAGAACGAGGAGGCCAGGGCTTACCTGAACTCATCGCAATTACTAGCAATGAGATCTGGCAATCAGCCAATATGGCCTTTGCCCTGTGTCCAATGTTAACTGAAGGCTCTATCGTTGCATTAGAAGCTCACGCCATAGATAGCTTGAAGGATTTATGCCTTGAAAAAATGATATCCGGTGAATGGACGGGTACCATGAACCTGACTGAACCCCAGGCAGGCTCTGATCTCACTGCTGTTAAGACTAGGGCTGTCCGCAAGGACGATCATTATTTAATTACTGGCCAGAAGATATTTATCACTTGGGGTGATCACAACCTCAGTGAAAATATTATTCACCTGATTCTAGCGCGTTTGCCCGATGCTCCGCCTGGGATTAAAGGTATTTCTCTTTTTCTGGTACCAAAATATCTTATTAATCCCGATGGCACTCTAGCCGAGCAGAATGATCTGTATCCTGTTTCGATCGAGCATAAACTAGGTATTCACGCCAGCCCAACCTGCGTTATGAGCTACGGCGATCAGGGTGGCGCAGTAGGCTATTTAGTCGGTGAAGAAAATAACGGCATCGCTTGCATGTTCACCATGATGAACCATGCCCGTTTGACTGTTGGCGTACAAGGTTTAAGTATCAGTGAAAGGGCTTACCAACAGGCTTTATCTTATGCAAAGGAACGTGTACAGGGGACAGTTACAGGACAAAAAGACCGGGTGACGATCATTCACCATGCGGATGTCAGGCGTATGCTGATGTTGATGAAGGCAGGTACCGAGGCAATGCGCGCCCTCTGCTATGTGACGGCAGCATCGCTGGACTATATGAAAAAAGAAGCTGATGCCTCTAAGCAAAAATATCATGATCAACGATTTGCCCTGTTAACGCCAGTCGTTAAAGGTTGGTGTACGGAATTGTCACAGGAACTGACCTCACTGGGGTTACAGGTCCACGGCGGCATGGGTTATATAGAAGAGACAGGGGCTGCACAACATTACCGGGATGCACGTATCACGACTATCTATGAAGGCACAACTGGGATACAGGCACTTGATTTAGTGGGACGTAAAATCATTCAAGATAACGGAAGATCGATGAATTCACTCTTTGAAGATATTAAAGAAGTATTACAATTCATAAAAGGTAGTAATGACGAGCAACTTGCGACTATACATAAGCATTTAGAAAATGGGCTCGCTGACTTACAAAGTGCCACAGATTGGTTGCTGGCGAACTATGATAAAGACATTCATATAGCTGGTGCAGTTTCATTTAATTTTATGATGCTCATGGGAACAGTATGCGGTGGTTGGCAGATGGCACGCGCTGCAAAGATAGCAGCAGAAAAACTTGCTACTGAGGTGACTGAAAATGAGTCTTTTTATAAAACAAAAGTAATTACGACCACATTTTATACCGAACATGTTTTAACCAGGTCCAACTCTTACTTGCAGGCAATAAAAACGGGTAGTGATAGCATTATGAATCTTGATATCAATAATTTTTGAATTATCTAGTACGAAAATTAGTACTGCCAAATCAAGTCTGATTCGGTGATATGGTACTAATAAGTTAATTAGCATAACCTGAGAATTTTTCAAAATATTTTATCAGGATGTAAGGGTACGCTGCCTATCATTTCGATAATGAAAGAAAATTATTATTTGATTCTCATAAATTTAGAGTTTGATTCTGGCGCTTTGTCATCTATCAAAGACGAATAAATTGTACAAATTAAATGACAGCAATTAGGTGATTACGGAAATACGTGCCAAGATATCTAGTAGACTGCAGCAACGCACCTTTCTTAATCTATGTGAATTACTCTTGACAATAAATTAGCATCTTCAAATTTTTGAGTTTTCCAACAAAATTGCCTTTAAACGGAAGTTCTCAGCGAAATAAATTGTTGGTTTCGACGGTTTCCTCTTAGGTGATTGCGGAAGTACATGTTGATACTGTAGTATGCGCAAGATGTTTGGTAGATCGTGGCAATAGCAATGCCACACTCTATTTCCTAACTTACTGATTTCCTTTTAACCAATTTTGCATCTATACGAGTATAGTGGTATGGACATCAAATTAAATAAAATAAGTCTCGCACTCGTTGTATTGAGTAGTAATCTTTTTTATTAGTTGTGAAAACATGCATATCCAGAATTAAAATTTAACTTGTGTAAACTTACATTTACGCAACTATTATTTTTAATTCATTGATCCATTTTTAGATTATGTTAATTAACTTGTCAGTATCCGCGCGGGGATTGAGGGAGGCCAGAATTCAGTTTGTTCTGCATGCCAAAAGTGAAATCATCTTGTTAGTTAAAAGCAGATCGAGCTTTTTATTCATCGGTTCAGCAATAAGAGTAGTACATGAAGCATGCTTACACGATTCTTATTGCTTGGGGCTATCAGTAATCTGCTGGTCACCAATGTATCAACCGTCTTTGCCCAATCATCTGCTGATTTGGTTGCTGCAGCGTTAAGTCATAGCGACCGTCCCAACGAGGAGCCCGCCAATGATGGACGTTGTATGCCGTTGGAAGTATTGTCTTTCGCAGAAATAGCGGCAGGCATGAATATTCTTGAACTGGAAGCTGCGGGTGATTGGTACACCGAGATACTAAGTCATACGGTAGGCTCGAGTGGTAATGTCATCATGCAAAATTCTCCTGCCTTCGAAGGCTTTGTTGGTGACAAGGATAATGAAAGGTCTGGGAGACTAGCCAATACACGTTTGAGTACTACCAATTTTGACGAACTTGACGCGGCGGACAATTCCATTGATTTAGTTACCTGGGTATTAGGTCCTCATGAATTATGGTTTTTTTCCTGGGGGAAATTTCTCCTTGGATGATTCGGAAAAATCTTTTCAGGAAATTGCACGGGCGCTGAAACATGGAGGTCGTTTCCTGGTGGTTGATCACAATGCTGCTCCAGACTCTGGGACGGATGCCGGTGGAATCTTGCACCGAATACGAGAAGATATCGTGCGTGAGTATGCAGAAGCAGTCGGACTTCGTGTTATTCGCAGTTCCAATCCCCATGTTAATGAGGATGATCTGTTGACTAAGAGCGTGTTCGATCCTTCTATCAAGGGCAAAACTAACAAATTCATCGTATTGTATAAGAAGTAGCGAAGATTTGCTGAAGAGATTTTTGTGGACCAGGACGGATGAAAGTTTGCTGGTAAGATATAAGAATACGATTTAGGAAGAATGCTGTTCATTGTGTTTAGTTATGGATTGGAATTTTCCTATTTCCTGTCTCTTCGCCAAAAAAACGCTCCCTATTAAGAGGGCTTTTTTGCATTTCTTTGCGTCTTGGAAAAATACAGTAATGTTTTAAGTTGATATCAAGCTGGTTTTAGTAGTTTAAGGAAGTTAACTTGGCAATACTATCAAACCGATTTCCTTATATACGCTACGACGTTTGTCTAGCTTATCTACTTCTAATTATCGATCCCAAATTTCTGGCTAGCCCATAATACAACGGATCCAATAAATATTTTAAATACTGATTATCCTCATTTTACTTAAGAATAAAATCTCTGCTTCTTACTTATCCCTCTCAAAAAGGTAATTATGCCATAAGATTCGTGCTGCAACGGATCGCCACGGCTTCCATTTCCTTGCCATTCTATTTAAACGATCATAATTTTGACGTTCAGCCAATCGTTTAATCTGACGGATCGATTCTGCCAAGGCCAAATCACCATCAGGCCAGATATCCTGGCGCCTGAGTGCCATAAGCAGATAAATATTCGACGTCCATGGAACCCCTCCGCACACCTTTAATTTTTAATAGGGAATTATAGGCTTCTGTATCATCCATGCGGCTAATCCGTTCCAGATTAATAGTTCTTGACAGAATGATTTCGGCAAGTCCATGGCAATAATTTGCTTTTTGGTGTGTAAAGCCTAGTTTTCGTAATCCATTGACAGATAATTTTTCTATGTGAACTGGATTAATTTCTGGAACCTTTGAATCCAGCCTGTTGAAAAGCGATTCTGCCGAGGCCAGCGAAACTTGTTGTTCAAGAATAATTTTGATGAGAGTAGAGAATCCTGGTTTACGCTTCCACATTGGCGGAGGACCAAAGCGGTTAATGACTCTAGCTAGAATCTTGTCACTTGTAGTAAGTTCATTAACACTTGTTAACAAAAAGTTTTTGGTCAGTTTAATTTTCATATTTTTCAGGGTATAGATATAATGAAAATTTCCTGTATTTTCCCTGATACTGTCTAGTAGCAGATTGTAACCACCGCCAAACTATAAAAACCTCCTTAATAGTTTTTTATTATTGGAAATAGCTAGTTCGTACCCTCCCATACATTTAATTTAACAATGAAGCTTACCATTGCTATAAAATTTAATTCAAATTCTTTACCTGTTTAACAACGCAACACATTAAACCACCTAGCCGATAATCGCCTTGCGCAACAATGCGAACAGATACTCACGCTCCTTCCGTGGTAGGTGCTTACCAAATACACGCAACTTGAGTATCACAACGAGCAGTTGCCTGTCGAGGTCAGAACATCCAGAATCTTTACCGTGGTACTGAAGGCATGATCACGTAATAACACTAACTCTCCCAGTTCATCCAGATGGATTTCCACCAATTTGGAAATAAACGGCAACTTGCTTTCTACCCTCAGTGTCTGCAGTGACAGTTTTGCCGTGGACTTGATCTTCAGAACAGTCTGATAAACAAACGACAGTGTCACTACAGTTAAGATAAACGGGATGATGATAAACATAAGTATGATCAGACTGAGGCTATTCTCATTACCGAAGTCTGCCATCAATACTCCTATTAATTCTGGAAGGGCTGAGAATACCCCTAGCAACAGAATCGCAGTGCTTGCTTCTTTCCCCAGTTCGGGCGCGGAGATGTTAATCGACAAAGTGCCGTTATTCCGTATGATCTAAGAATGCATGGTTTCTGGTGCAGTCGGTATGGAAACGGTTTCGCTTGTACGGGCGGCCTGTTCTTTCAAGGACAGTCCCAGGGTCAGGGTACCAGCTTCGCGTACCACGGTTTCATTACCGAAACTGTCTTCAACCACAGTATTTAAGAATGTGGTAATGCTCTCTGCAAGCTGCCATGCCTCCAGATATTTCAGCGGGTCATAAATCTTGATCTCAGTGTTAGTCACGATACGTACCGGATAGGTAGTGCTACCCTTCCCACTGTTGTCCACGTCTAATATCACATGTTTGATCGAATTAATCTGGTATTGTTTGCTGCACCAGGGTGCGATCAGCCCTCACCAGGTTTCCACAGTCATTGTACGGCGATTGACACACCGGCCATTGATGAAGAACGTCATCAATGCACCGATGATAGTAAAGGTTCCGCCCAGTCCCAGTGAAAGCGCATACTACTCTTCCGGACCGTAGTGGCCTTTATCTCACAATGGTGCCGTTGCCAGAAAAAGACCCGGCAACAGGAACAGAAGGCCTGCAAAGATTAGCCCCCAGTGACGATTGCTTCGAAACTCAAGTATATCGGGATCACTTGTCTCTACACGTTTCATCTTACTCGATCTATCCTTCAATTGTTTTCTGTGCCAGCCATAAAAATAACTGGGTAAATCCCATTACCAGGACGCCACAAAAAGTGAATTTATGATAGTAGTAATTCTCTTTCGGGTTATCCCGATTATAGTGAACTGTAATGTTTTCTCCTTCCTGCTTCTTACACCGAAAAAGAGACTTTTCCTTTAATTGTTAATTACTTATCTGCGAATAGTGCATCTCTGTTATGTGACTCCAAATAGTTAATCTTCGGACCTAAGGGTACTCACACTCGACGGATTAATACTTGTATGACTTCCATAATAATGTTGTTTTATGTGATGCATATTAACGGTGTCGGCAATATTTGGCTGTTGATAGAGATCCCGTGTGTATGCCCAGAGATTCGGATAATCAACCAGTCGTTTTAAAATACATTTGAAATGTTCAGCATACGCAGGATCAAAACGGATCAGTGTAGTAAACAAACGTCAGTCTGCTTCTGCAATCTGATCACCAGCTAAAAACCGTTGTGCTTTTAAACGTTTCTCAAGCCAGTCAAGCGTATCAAATAATGGAATAACCGCTTCTTCATAGGCTTCTTGTGTTGTAGTAAATCCGGCTTTATAGATACCGTTGTTTACGGCGTCATAGATACGTGCATTAATCCAATCGATTTCTTCACGCAACTTAATAGGATAATAGTCTTTTTTTTTGCGCCAACTTTATCAAAGGCATTATTAAACGTACGAATAATCTCTGATGACTCATTGGAAACAATCATATTGGTTTTCTTATCTCGTAGTACTGGAACAGTAATGCGGGTTGAATAAATATTATTTGCTTCGAGATAAATATCGCGGAGATATTTTGCATTAAAAAGCGAGCCAGAAATCACATCTTTACTTTCTTCAAAAGTCCAGCCTTCCTCTCCCATATGCCAATGCACTACAGAGAGGGAAATAATTTTTTTCCAGTCTTTAAACTTGCAAGAAATTAATGTTCGACTCACCCAGGAACAGGCGTAAGAAGCATATAAATGATAGCGGTTCGCTTCCGCTTTAAAGTCTACATTTCCAGATGGGCCGGGAGAATCATCTGGGGTGATCCAGTTTCGAAACTGGGAATCTGTACGTACAAAGCGGCTCTTTGTTTCTTCGGTTGGATACCAACGATCCTGCCATTGTCCATTAACCAAGAGTCTCATGGCTGCCTCCTAAAACCGATTATTTTGAAAATCTTTAAATGCCTGCAATACTTCGGCTTTTGTATTCATCACAAATGGACCACCATGTGTAACGGGTTCATTCAACGATCGAGCTGATGCAAATAAAAACTGTGTTTCTCTTTTTGCCGTAACAATAACTTGATCGCCTTCACTGAGGATACCCAAGATACGATGTCCTATATTATTTTGTGAATTACCGACAGATAATTCACCTTCTATGACAAAGATAAAAGCATTGTCTTCGGTATCCACAGTTTGTTCAAACACCTGGCTTTCCGGTAACGCGATATCCATATAAACCGGATCAACGTACTTATTAGCAATCGGGCCGGTTGTACTATAATTAGTTGTGCCTGCAATCACTCGTATCTCAGTACCATTCACTAATTATTCAACCACTAATTATTCAACGGCAATTTTACTTGGCGGAAATTCCTGATATGATGGTGCCTGAAATTTCTTACTGGCTGGTAGATTCACCCATAATTGAAATCCTTGTAATAAACCATTTTTTTGCTCAGGCATTTCCGAATATACGGTACCCTTCTCGACAGTCATTCATTGCACACTGCCGGACTCTAGAACGCTTTCATGACCACACTGTCTTTATGACGCATGCGGTCTGCTAATAAATAGGTGGCAGTTTCAAAACCACAATGAGGATGATCAGGAAATCCGCCAATATATTCATGTGCTTGATCGAACTCAAATGCGTCGAATAATAAAAACGGATCAAGCATATTCAGTTCCGGTGTACCGATAACTTGTGTCATTTTTACTCCGTCACCATCCGTTGTTGGCAGGCCTGCAGTCACTGATCGTAATTCCCGAGTTTGGGTTTTCATAGTGGCACTCTCAAGTTAAGGTAAATTTCAGCCTCATAAAAGCAAAATATGAATACTGTCAAGTTAACTTATCGATGTATACTCGACGAGTATGAATAACCACTGGTAAGCGGAGAAATAACTAATAATTCACTGCATGTTCCCAGCTATCAGGGAAACTTAAGGTGAGACTAGCTAGCTGATTGCTAATCAGTAAACTTATTACCCAATAAAATGCAGTACTTATTTTAAGAGTCAGTCTATCAGTAGCTAGAGAAGAAGAATTAATGCCCCCGATAATAAGCAAAAAAGCCCAATACATCGTTGCCAAAGTTTTACACTGGATAGTTGCTCTCATTGTTTTACAGTTATTGTTGTCCGGATGGCGCATTGGTGACTATCCTTTAGATGAAAAAGAATCGATGATAATGATTCACTCTGGTTTAGGCGCTACAGTGTTCCTCCTGATGTTGTATCGATGGTGGTGGCGCAAATCAAACAAGCTCTATTTACCACCTGGATGGCAGAAAAAGAAATCAATGCTCCTGCAATGGTTTTTTTACCCTTTGCTTGTGTTGCAACCAGTTTTAGGGCTGACGCAAGCTATTTTTATAGACTATAAGGTGCTCGCCTTTGGTTTTATTAACTGTTCAGAGCTTGCAGTGGATAATGAAGGGCTATTTAGCATTTTCCACCTCTTGCATGCAGTGACTGCAGCCTTGCTTATGTTGTTCATTCTTTTCCATGCAATAGAGAGATCGAAAAAATTCTTTAAGAATGATATCAGCTCGATGAAAGAGTAATCATTAATCTGGTGATATAAGCTTAATCGATTGGACCAAAAAATTGGAACATGGAGCCAGTCCTGACGCAAGGATTATTTGTGATGGTAATGACAGTTTAGTTTGTCAGTACTGGAATAATTACTGAAACAGGGGGATCTTAATGAAAAAGTTAGTCTTAAGTGTTTTTTACAATTACAGCAAATTTGGTGATGCTTGTCTGGGTAAGGTCAGCAGCAATTGCGGCAGGAGAAAAAACTCCAGAACAAATACTTGAAGATATTGGTTACGAAGAAATCCATCAGTTACCTTCGCCTCTTCATGGTTCATATTTATATACCAGCAAGGTTGGTAAGATCGTCTATGTGACTTCTGCTGGGCCGGAAGATGTGAATGGTTTATTTGGCGAAGCTGGCAAATTTATACAATGGCGCTTTGGTAAAAATTTCATAGGTGATGCGAGAGGTGCCTTGATAGGGGAGTTAAGTTGTTTAAGAATGTTACGCTTCCTGGAAACGGAAATCGGTGAACTTAATCAAGTAAAGCGTATCGTTAGAATTAATACTAATCTCCTGGTGACGTCGGATTATACGGATATCTCTCTGGCTGTTAATGGTTGTTAATGGTTGTTCGGATTTTAGAGTGAGGACTTCATGCACGTGTTGTTGGCGGTATAGCGGCGCAGTCATTTGAACTTGCCATGGAAGTCAATGCTATTGTTGAGTTGAAATAATAGGTTATCGCATAAGCTTGGTATTAATTTTGTTAATATCTTAGCTTGTTAATATCTTAGCTTGTTAATATCTTAGCGCTTATCGAAACATAGTATCTGAGGCCAATTTCCCATCCGGAAGATGGAATTCCAGTTGTCCCGTCAACTCTTGTGATGTTGTATTAACCAACCTGATTTCCGTTGATACACCACCGCCATTTACCACGTAAGGATTTACACAGTTGCTGTCTCAACTACCGGTAAACCTGACTCAATCGTCTCTCCATTGAGATTTAATGTTCGCTGCTGTGCTGAAACTACTATTGCCTGATCGCTTTTTATACTTGCAATACCTTTCGTCATATCAATTGCCTCTTCCCTTAGATCCATTGCCATCTGTTCTCAGCCTTTAATAAGTTTGGAAATTATTTCCTCAGCCCCGAGCAATACTCTAACATTTACCGTCTCCGTGTTCTGGTTGACCACAACTAGGCGTGCATCAATCTCTCCATGCCGTACCGGATTCAGTCGCTGATCGATTGTGTAGCTCATTTCCTTAGCGTGCAAACCTACTATCAGGCTCTCACTCCCCCAAATATCTCCGTAACTTCGCTTGACCAATGCCACAGCATAGGATGCGCTCTCTTCATCTATGGGTTCAAGCAGTACAAAACCCTGTGTTGAACGAGGGCTTGTTCCATCACTTGAAATAATTTGGCTACTGTAGGGTGGAAGATAATAACTCATATAATCAGAGGCCGTGCCAAAATTATACTTCCTACTCTTGTTATCATAGAAGGTGATGTTGCCACGAAGTGTTTTTTCTGTTGAGTTAATTAATATTAACTCTGACTTTGTCCCGCCCTCGTTAGCAAACAAGGGCACTAGTCGTGTACTATTGAGATCCTCCTGTTTTGCTATTGATACCGGGGAAAGTAAGACCTCCCCTCTACCATTTGTAGTTTGCCTTAACACGGTTATCGTTAATGACCTGCTGGATTCCATCCCCAAGCTGGAAATTTCTTCTACCACCTGTGGCTTTAGTGCTAGTTGCTTCCTCTCTCTTACCTGCTCCCTTCATTCACGCTGCACTTTGCCTGTCTGATCCAACGAGGCTAGTTTCACATTACTGTTTCGTCGTCCGTAATTATAAAGAGAAATCTTATGCTTTATGTTTTCTCCTCCTTGTATAAACAAGGTTGCTTGTTTAGTCGGTACTGCTGCTTCGCTGATCAGCGTCCGGCTATGGCGCTGGCTACGCGGATCAATTGATGGTTTTGTAACGCTGTAATGCACTACACCACATGGTTGTACACGGCCTGATCTGATTGCTGCTGTGCTTACGGTCTCCGTATCGAACTGACTTCCCAGATCAACTGCATCTAATGTGCTGAATGATTGCATAGCCTCTTGCGTCTACAACATATTTCCATGAAGCGCGGGGAAAATAAAAAACGACGACGCGTGATTCAAATGATCCAGTTGTAAATAAGCGACCTTTCTGCGCGCCCAGCACAATACCTCGTGTATCACGAATAGTAAACTGTCCGAAATAACTTTCTGGCCCACCGAAAACATTTGACACCGGCGTTTCCGCACTCTGTGCATCTATCGCAGCAATCGCTTCTCCACCATTTTGTAGTCGCTTTGGATGCACATCGAATACAAGTGCCCGATCCACTCGGTTATTATAAGTTTCGCTGCCGTCTGCGGCATAGAGCAGTTGTTGTCCAGCATCAAAAGCGATGCCGTTAGATGAGTATATGTGCTTACCATCTACCTTGGTATTTCTATCTAACGAAGTTGTATTTGAAGAAAAGTTTGCTTGTCCAATCACATTGATTGCCGTAGCACCGTTGCTAAATCTTTGCCTATCAACATCAAAAACCAAAACACGTTTATGCTGATAGTCAACAACAAACAGTTGCTGATATGCCTGATCAAATATGAAGCGTCCCGGATCAAATAAGTCCATAGCACCATCTTGCGGGGCTGTATTATTAAAATCCTTTTGTCCTAATACTCCTATGGCTTCCGGACCGTTCTTTAATACTTCAGGTCTAATATTGCATATCATCACTCGATTATTTTTTCCATCAGAAACAAACAGATGTTGTCCTTTTTCATCTACTGCTAGTCCCAGAGGCAAAAAAGTGGAAGCGATGCCACGGCCAAACCTGACTTCAAAATTTAAACCGGCTTTGCCTGCAGCTCACTCTGTACTTTGGAAGTCTTTTGCCCAATCACCCAACTTGCTGCCACTCCATTGTGCAACTTGTCCGATGATGCGTCATAAACTAATACACGATTGTGATATCCATCACCGACAAATAAACGCTTACTGACCTTGTCATATACCACCGCTAGTGGCACCGTCATGTTACGTGCGTTCGGAGGTCCTATTAAACTGGTTTCCGGGTCAGGTTGTCCAAGAATCCATCTGGCACTATACTCATCGATACGATTCAGTTCATCCAGTTGATAAACGACAACCCGGTGGTTATATTCATCGCCAATGAATAAGCGATAATCAACAGGATCCAATTCAACGGAACGAGCTGCTGTCAACGACTGTCCATCCAGATGACCTTGAGAGCCATCCAATTATCAAAATCCGGCTCTCCTGTAGAAGTCTCGTGACCCAGTACATCAACAGCTGGCATCTCAGTTTTCAGGTTCTCCGGAGTGATATCAAAAATAGCTACTCGATTACCTTCATGGTGCCCCTCTGATACATAAAACTTTTGATTGTAAGAGTCTATATTCAGGCGCGATATAGTAACTCGGTTTTAAGATACAGCAAGATGAATAGATTCAGTATCTGGCTGACCAATCACTGCGATGGCTGCGGCTGAACCACCAATCATTTTAGGTCTTCCATCGTATACCATTATGCGGTGGTTCAGACTTTCTGTAATAAAGAGACGGTGGTAACGCCAGTCATAATCAAGCGGGCCGGGAGCAAATTGATTCCGCGATCCGCGTGGTGTTTTACTCATGAAATCCTTTTGACCCATGACTGCAATAGCTTACTTCATTCTATTGGGTTGCTTTGGATCAACATCAAACACCAGCACCAGATGATTGTCACGATCTGCAGCAAACAAACGCTTAAGGACAGGATCATAGGCTAGGCACGAGACGCCGGAGAATTTTGCTGGGCCGATTCCCGGAGTTCCACTAGTAAAATCCGGCTGACCAATAACAGCTACAGCCTCCAGATCATTTGTAAGCCCATCTTGATGAATATCAAAGACCAGTATTCGATTATTAGGACTATCTACAACGAACAGACGTTGTCCTTCTTCATCAATAGTACGCGCTCCAATTCTAGCCAAACATTTTGGGCTAAGATCATTTGCAGGGTGGCGACCGGTAGAGGTGAAGTCGGGTTGATCAATGCGACAATTGTTGACTGGGTATCTGTTGGCAAGGCTACAGGCCATTTTACTAACTGTTCTGGACTTGCTGAGAATATCGAGATGCGACTAGTAAATCCATCAAATGCGAATAATCTTTGCGTCGAACTGTCAAATACGTGACTAGCGCCAGGAAACATCATTTCTTTGACGCTGATCGCCGACCTGGATCGTCTGCCATAAATATTATTACGTGAAATTATTGTCTGCGCAGATCTGTTCTAACTCCTACCTTCTTTACTTAACTGAAAAACTCCATTGCTGGATGCAGGAATAAATAATCTCTGGTTGACGCTGTTCAGCATCGTTCCACCGGGTCACCAGGTACTTTGGGAGTCAGGCCTTTTGTTGGTGATCCCGCCAACAAATGTTTGATTTCCCAAAAGATCATGAAAGCCCAATACATCTGCTGCTGGCTGGCCAGTGCTGGGACGAATTGATTCTATGTCGCTGGATTGACCAGTACTGGTTAGTGGGAAACAAAACAGTGGGCGTATGCTAATTGTTTTTAAACAGCGCATATTTTTATCTCCTGTAGTTCATAGATTTCAAGCCAGGGTTTAACTATCTGGAATCAACTATAGCAATTTTGCTGGCAATAGTTAAAATTAAGGCGCTTTATGAAAATAATTTTTATGCCAATCTCACACTTAAGCCATGAAATTTTTACTCTTAATAAAGCTTATTTAATACTTTTACTTTCTTCCCGTAGGATACGAATATTTTGGGAATATATGCAAGTTGGATATTTAAGTATAGTCACTGTGAGAACTTACACACATAACTTGTGTAATATCTAAACTTAAACAACTTATGTTTATACATTTATCGATCAATATTGAATTACTCTGAAGTTCTTGTCATATGATTCCTAAGTTAAAAAGGTGCTTGTAGCAATATGCGAATTAACTTAAAAATACGATTAACATAACTTCTAGTCTAAATTCGAATAATTACCAATATCAAAATTTGGTTTGCTCGCAGGTACTGCATTGAGGTATTTATGGATATACTACTAAGGCTCTATGAACTGCTGCAGGATATGAATATGAATTTACTATGCTACATTCCTGAAGAGACAGAACAGTGACTGATTACAAAAAAACAGCGAAACCCAAGAAAGTATAAATAGATGCGGTTTTCTAAAGGAAATGACTGTTGGCACAGCAACTATGGTGGCCAATCCTCAGGTTAGTAATGCACAGTCTTCCGATATGCGTAAGCCAAGCGTAGTTGTGCCGTCGGAACCACCCACGAGTTACAACTGAAGTCGGACCACCTGTCGTAAGTCATGGTTCAAAATTCATAGAAAATCCTGTCTCTAATTATATAGTGGCTTAGGCATTGTCAAGTTAATTTCCTTGAACTACTAAAACCTGCTTGATATCAACCTAGGTCATTGCTGCATTTTCCCAACAAGCAAAGAAACGCATTCTTAGAAATTGATAAGTCTCGGTACGCACCAGATGACGATCCAGAT
>Ga0056107_100002_pt1 | contig 171573 bp, 236 predicted proteins | sample WorMetcrassitun2_FD_77006 | JGI IMG/M metagenome (GOLD analysis project Ga0056107, IMG submission 77006) | Marine gutless worms symbiont microbial communities from Max Planck institute for Marine Microbiology, Germany - Olavius crassitunicatus.2 ...
ATAAGGTCATAAGGTCATAAGGTCATAAGGTCATAAGGTCATAAGGTCATAAGGTCATAAGGTCATAAGGTCATAAGGTCATAAGGTCATAAGGTCATAAGGTCATAAGGTCATAAGGATATTAGAAGTAACCTCTTTTGATCAGATCTTTTACATAAGCGAAAAATAAATATATTCCGCTGCGTGTGTAACACTATACGCACAGAGTTCTAATACTTGAATACAAACTGGTAGCATTCATTAGGCCAGGTTATCACAGTAGCCTGTATTTCAAATCTATAAGGGATTTCATTCATCCACAGACTAATGGTTTTCACTTTCTATAGCATTTTGATGGCGAGAAAGAAAGTGCCTTTAGACAGTTACATGGCAAGCCAACGCTAAAGTTTAGAGTACCGTAATATCTTCGCATTAGTATTGTTGCAGCGCCCCTAGCTGACAGGGCCATCATACTCCACAAAATTCAACATATCCTCCTTGTTAAGTTCAATTATTTAGTGCATTTTTCCCTATCTCGCTCATTGGATCGCCTATTCATTTGAGCTCAGCTGCTCACATCCACATCACAGATCTATTTGAGGCTTACAGCATATGATATATGCAAGCAATTGAAAGCATAGACATTTTTATCAAAATATTTTAACTGTATTTGATCGATATTCACCTCAATTGTCGATGCCAATTTCTTTAGTCGCCAATATAGTTTGTATTATGTATTATTGCCGGGCAGTTTTTATTAGTTGTTACCTTCAACTCATCCAAGTTCAAAAGATGATATTCTAGGGGAATTGCTTACAGCGCCTACATAGTATCAATGTTTTTCTATTCAGAATTACTGAACTATTTTAAATCTTCCTTTTTTCTGACAGGCCTATATATTACTCTTTTCATATGGTTCCTAGACTCCTTCATTGACGCTGTTTTTTATATTAAGGAAGCATCTACCAAGAATTAACACAACCCACTACTTCAGAAATCTATTACTGTTTATTTGTTTCCGCAATAATCATTATATTTAGCTTCTTTGGCAGTTACCTGTTACACCGCACAAGGCATGCAGAACTATCTGCTCGTAATTTTGAGCATATAGTATCTAGTAACATCGATATGCTGGCTTTCATAGATAAGAATATTATCTGCGTAGTTGCAAACAATGCCTATTTATAGGCATTCGGAAATACACCAAGTAAGCTTGTTGAAGATCCCGCATCTGACTCTTACAACAAAGAGTTTTTAATACCTTCGCTAAAAATAAGGTGGAAAAATGTTTGACAGGTGAGCGGATAAACTATCAAGATTGGTTTAACTTGCCGAAGGGTGGAATGAAGTATATGAATATCAATTTATTTCCACACTTGAACAAAGGCAAGATGGCTACTGGCTTCATAATACATGCAAAGGATATATCCGAACACAAACTGGCGAAGGAAGAGTTACAACAAAAAAGCGAAAAGAGGTATAAAACTCTCCTTCAGACAACAATGGACGGCTTTCTTATATATGATATACAAGGGCAATTGTTGAAAGCCAATGAGGCCTATTGCCTGATGAGCGGCTACAGCAGAGAGGAATTGCTCACTATGTGCGTTTCCGACCTGGAAACCACGGTAACAAGAGATACCGTACACACCCCAATCAATAAGATTATACGGCAGGGACGAGATCGCTTTCATCGTCAGTACCGTCGTAAAGATGGAACAATTTTTGATGTTAAGGTTAGCGTCCAACATCAGGCAGTAGATGACGATCGAATTATTATTTTCATCCGTGATATTACCGAAGGTGAGCAGACGGAAAAGAAATTAAAGGAAAGTGAGAAGAAATGTCGCCTGCTAGCCGATCATGCTGCCGATGTAGTACGGACCAGTGACATGAATATGAATCTAACCTATGTCAGCCCATCTATTGAAAGAGTAAGTGGCTTCAGTGTCAAGAAGAAAATGGGACATACACTTGAACAGAGTATGACTCCATCCAGCGTACAGGCCATCAAACAAAAAGTTCAGGAAGAGTTTGTCAAAGAGTAGTCATGAGCTGAACTACATCCAGACGGGTCGATAACAATCTACCTTGATTTATACCGCAAAGACGGTTCCATATACTCGGCTAAATGCACTGTATCATTTATCCGAAACGATAAGAATGAACAGATTGGAATTATTGGAATCAATCGTGATATTAGCCAGCGCAAGCAGGCAGAAGAAGCGTTAAAAAGGATGAGACTCTACTAAGAGAGTCACAAAAGATTGCTCGTATTGGTAGCTTTGATGGAACTACCTACGAAGAACTGACGAGGTGATCAAATGGGCTCTACGAGTTATTTGGTTTCGATCCATTGAAGTTCAAACTAACTAAAAAAGTCTTTTTTGAATTGTTACACCTCAATGATCGAGAAAAATACGCGGCTAAGTTAAAAAATTCCATGGAATCTGGTCAAAGACTGAAACATGTATTTAGGGCTAAAAACTCAAGCTGTGAATGACGGTATTTTGAGACTATTGTCAGTGTCGTATTTGATAACAGCGGAGAAATAATTAGCTTGTGCGGGATTATTCAGGATATCAATGATTGCAAGCAGGCTGAGGGGGAACTTGCTGAGACGAAAGGAATTTTGGAAATAGCAATAGCTCAATTTACTTTAAGAATTCTCATCGCAGATGTGCCAGACGTATTAATCCATTTAGGTAATGCGGCGGCATTTGGGATCTGAGGAGAAGATCAGAAACTCCTGAAGAGAAGCGATGTTGCGCAACGCGTCAAAAACTGGCAAATATTTCTCCCGAATGGCCCACCCTATCCAGCTGAATAACTGTCACTTTACCGTGCGATATGCCGGGAAGAAGTGACGCATGGAGAGGGAGCCATTACCCGAGATGAGCTGTGAGATGATCACTGGATTAGCATTAACGCAGTCTCGATCCATGATGAGCATGGTAGTACATCGGCGGGTATTGTAGTATTTCGATATCACTGAGCTGAACAAGCTGTGCTGGATAGTGAAGAACGTTTCTGTGAAATTTTTGATCAGTCCATTGTTCCAATGGGACTTATCGGTCTTTCTAGTCAGGTACTCAAGGTAACCCAGGCATGCAGTAATATGCTAGGGTATTCAATTGAAGAAATGGTAGGAAAGGGTTGGGAACTTTTTCTTCACCCTGATGAGTTGAACGATACAAAGGAAAGAATGGTGGCCTTATATACAGGGAAAGTAGATGGCTACTTCGCTGAAACCCGTTATATCAGCAAATCAGGTCGAACTTTGTGGATGGCGGCGACACTCTCGACAATACATGCTGAAGATGGAGTGCCAAAATATTACATTGGTATACTGCGGGATATTACCGAAACACGGAGACTGTCCGATCAACTTAGCTACCAGACCAGCCATGATACTTTAACTGGCCTAATCAACCGTCATGAATTTGAACGTTGTGTCGAACGCTTGCTGGCTACTATCCGCCAGGATTAAGGATGAACATGCTCTGCGTTTTATAGATCTTGATCAGTTCAAGGTTGTAAATAACACCTGCGGGCACACAGCAGGCGATGAACTACTACGCCAACTAAGACGCAACACTACAAAATACAGTAAGACACAACGACACTCTGACCCGATTGTGGAGGTGATGAATTTGAGGTGCTGATGGAACACTGCTCACTAAACCAAGCCAACAGGGTTGCTACCTCGCTACAAACAGCTATCCAGGACTATCAGTTCTCCTGGAAGGGCATACATTCAGAGTAGGAGTAAGTATTGGACTTACTATCATAGAGGCAATTCCCAATCTTACTGAGCTACTTAAGCAGGCTGGTACCGCCTGCTACATAGCTAAAGATTTAGGTCGCAACCGGCTCCATGTCTATCATCCTGAAGACGAAAGTTTGAGCCAACGACACGGTGAGATGCAATTGGTTGCAAGGATTTATCAAACTCTAGAAGAGCAACACTTCTGCCTCTATACGCAAACCATTGTATCGCTTGATAGTCGTCACCATCAGCATTATAAATTATTACTCAGGATAAAAGACGAAAAAGCAATGGCAATTCCGTCGGATGCATTTTTACCAGCAACAGAGCGTTATAATCTGGCTGGAAAATTGGACCGTTGGGTGGTCGAGAATACCTTCAGCTTAATGGCGACACACCCTGTCTTTGTTAGTCAAATTCAGTTTTGACTCTATAAATCTCTCAGGCCAATCTTTGGCTGATGCGCACTTTCTTGATTTCGTAAAAACACAACTACAAGTCGGCAAAATCCATGGCGAGAAGATCTGTTTTGAAATCACTGAGACCGCGACTATTTCGAACTTGAGTCGAGCTATGAAATTTATCGCTTCGCTAAAGAGATTAGGCTGCCAGTTTGTCTTAGACGATTTTGGTAGTGGTCTATCCTCGTTTGACTATTTAAAGAACCTGACTGTTGATTATTTGAAAATCAATGGTATATCTGTGATGGACTTCGTTGAGGATCCGATAGACCACGCCATGGTAAAATCGATTAATGAGATTGGTCAGGTGGTGGGAATAAAGACAATAGCCGAGTTTGTGGAGACCGATGAGATCAAGAGCATGCTAAGAGAGATAGGCGTTAACTATGTACAGGATTATGGCATTGGCAAGCCACTACCTTTTAAAGAACTGCTTTATCAGTCGTTTAATATTACTAAATTAAATTAACTATCTATTTCCACTCCAGATCATTTATCATTGCCCCCTTTTTATTCCTGGAACTTAAAAGCAGTAATTGTTACATGACCCAATATGTCTTACCGTGAGCGATGCAGAGAAAGTAGTCACTAAAAAGCGCAAAATTCTTAAAGATATTTCGTTATCATTCTTCCCCGATGCCAAAATTGGTGTTCTATGGCTTAGCGGATCTGGTAAATCAACCTTGTTGAAGATCATGACTGGGAACGATATTGAAATTATTGGTGAGGCAAGGCCAATGCCTGATATAAAGATTGGTTACCTTGCACAGGAGCCGCTATTGGATCCCGCAAAAAAGATGTGCGAGGAAATGTTGAAGACGATGTCCGCGAAGCCCTGGACGCACTTGCTGGTCTCTGGTCTCGATGCTGTTTATGCAGCCTATGCCGATGAAGATGCGGCTTTTAATAAACTGACCAACAACAGGAAGAGTACGAAGGCATCATACAGTCCTGGGATGCCAATGTAGAGCAACTTTCCGGCGGGGAAAAACGCCGTATTGCGCTGTGTCGCTTGTTGATTTCCAGACCGGACATATTATCGCTGGACGAACCAACGAATCACCTTGATGCAGAATCCGTCTACTGATTAGAACGCTTTCTGGTAGATTTTAGCGACACGATTGTCGCTGTTACACACGATCGCTACCTCCTTGACAATGTGGCTAGCTGGACACTGGAATTAGACAGGGGTTATAGGATCCCCTTTGAAGATAATTATTCTCAGTGACTAGAACAAAAAGAGTAACGTCTCGAGCATGAAGAACGGATAGAAAGTGTCAGACAAAAAGTAAATCACGTCTGTCACGATTCGAAGAGATAAATTCACAGGAGTTTCAAAAATGCAGTGAGACCAATGAAATATATATTCCCCCTGGTCAGCGACTCGGTGACTTAGTAATAGAATTTGACAAGGGATCAAAAAACTTATGCTAATAAAAGTTTATTTGACAACTTAAGTTTCAAAATCCCTAAAAGGGCGACAGTCGGTATCATTGGTGGAAACGGCGCAGGGAAGTCCGCTCTGTTTAAAATGATCGCTGGAGATGAAATGCCTACTAGCAGTGAAATCGAAATCGGTGAGACAGTGAATATTGCCTTTATCAAACAAAGTAGAGAACAACTGCAAGACAGTAAGACTGTCTGGGAAGCAGTATCCGAAGGAATGGATAACCTGGTGATCGGTAACTACGAAGTTAATTCTCGCGCTTATGTCGGTCGCTTCAATTTTAAAGGCACCAATCAGCAAAAACACGTCGGAAATCTGTCCGGAGGTGAACACCTTACTTCTTGATGAGCCATCGAACGACCTTGGATGTAAAGACCTTACGAGCGCTGGAAGAAGCAGTCCTTGACTTCCCAGGTTGTGTATTGGTGATTTTCCACAATCGCTGGTTCCTTGACCGCATCGCTACACATATTCTTGCCTTTGAAGATGATAGTCAAGTTGTATTTTATGATGGTAACTTTTCTGACTATCGCGAGGATCTTGTTCGACGGAAAGGTGAGGATGCGCAACCACACCGCATACGTTACCGACGCCTAAAGACCTAATTCTTAATTTGAACCCTTAGTTCTAATATCCCTTTTCGCTAAGAGGATTGCTTTCTGCACTATGAATCCAATCATTACTTGTAATATTGTACTTCTAGATAAGATTAATTAATATGGGTGAACTATTTAAATTATATCTATCCATACATGTCAATCAAGCACTCACTCAGGCAGTTACAGTGTTTTGTTGCTGCTGGTCAAACATGTAATGTAACTAAAGCAGCTGAGATTCTAAATGTTTCCCAACCATTCATCTCTGCAACCATTGTTCATTTAGAGAAGGTTTTTGGAATACAGTTGTTTATCCGACATCATGCCAAAGACATATTTCTAACAAGAATTGAAAAAAATATTTTTACACAATCGAAGCTGTTACTAAAGCAAGCTGAGGAGCTACAAAATACTGCACAGGAATTTGGAAATTCTATAGATGGAATTCTGAGTATTGGCTGTTATGTTATGCTGACACCAATAACCATCCCCTCACTCATTAAGGAATTTAATTGTATATATATCGGAATGTGCATATCGATTGTCACAAAACGGATCTGGATGAGCTATATATAGGATAGCAATCCGGTAATTTTGACTTTGTCTTTGTATATCAACTTGATATTCCAAATAATATTCACTTTGAGCCACTTGTCATTTATACACCCCTAAAAGAACTTGTTAGTGAATCCATGATATTGCTAGATCTACCATATAGTCATCAATATTTTGAATTCATATTTACACAATTCTCGGCCAGTCCATCTATTGAATATATAACGACATCACCCCAAACAGTCCGCACCATGGTAGTCAATGGATTAAGCTATTCAATCATGAATATACCGACAGGAACAAATATCGCACTTGATGGTAAAAAATATCATTGAAGGAAAATCTGAATCCATTAGTTATGGGAATAATCAGGATGCATGGAGTACGGCTTACAAAAACCATTAATACTTTTTTTGAGCATTATAAAACTCATTTTGATAAAGAAACCAACTAGTTTTCTAACATTACGACTTCCCTACTAGCTCATTAATATTAGTTATTATTTCTTCAATGATACACATTGTTAGTCAAACCAACAGTGTAGGCTCCTGCACCATTATGGGTTGCCTGAATATATTTTAGCTCCTGGCTTTTGAGGTTAAAAATTGTAATTTTAGGAGAATCTCTAAATACAATATAGGCGGTACGTCCATCAACTGATCCTTGCGCGTCAAAGGGCACGCCGATGAACTTACCTTCATTTACTACCTTCTTGAAAGAATTGTCATATAAATAATATTGTTTATTACTTGAACTAAAAAAAAGATTCATACGGTCAAGCCGGCCTACCGTCACAATATTTACACCCTCACCAAGAATAATATCCTCATATTGTTGATACTTAATTTTGCTGATAAGAAATAAACCTTTTGGTATTTTTATTCAAAAAATACCAAAATATCCCTTCAGGAATTGTATAAAATCTTGCAGGTATTCTATCAACTTTAAAAGTTTTATGAATAGTTTTTGAATAAGCATTCAAACTATACACTTCACCGGAGTTATTATTAGAAACATAAATAAAATGTCCATCCATACTGCGGCTTGGAGAAGACAATAATACTCCACGGCCATCCACCAAGGTCATTTCGTATGTCTCTTGAGTATTAATATCGATTAAACCAGCACTGCCATCCTGTCCATTGCTGTAATAGACGTCTACCTCGTTCGGATCAAATAACACATCTGATGTCGACGCAAGTTCATCCAAAGTAAACATGACCCTGTGCACACAGGCAGAGAGCAAAATGAAGCCACCTCCAACACTATCACTAATCCCAACCCTGCTCCCAGTCGTATCTATCACCATGTCTAACGATTCGTTTTTCTTTCAGATCATAGGGCACTATAACTTTACTTTTTATATTCGAGTAAATTAGATAAGGTGCAAAAAAGGTAACAACCAAATTGTCGACAACATATTCTGTAGACATATTCTTGTTCCACCAAATCTATAACGTCTATTAGTTTTTCTTTTTTATCGGCGACAAACAACAAACTGGATGGTCTTGATATATCAACAGCTAGCACTTCTAATGTAGGCAAAAAGAAACAAATTAGAGATAAATAATAAAAAGTAATGTTTCACAAAATTTACCAAATAACAGAGTTCTTAGCTATATTCAGCATTCAATAATTTGAAATCGACATATATGCCATCACTTTGTTATTGTTTTATTGCTTTGAAAATTTTGACAGGCGATGCGTTTATGGTAGATACTTCCCACAGCTTATCATCAGGGCCAATTAAATAGACGTTAGATGTATGCTGTACTGTATAGTTGTTTTGTGTTTTCGTTATTGCAAAACTGACTTTAAAATTGTTAGCTGCATTTGATACTTGTTTATAACTTCCGCTTAATCCAACTATTTTCTTATTGAAACTCTTTGCATAACAGTTTGTTATGGCAGGAGTATCTCGTTCGGCATCGATACTAACAAAAAGACCAACGATATTCTTATCTGTCAGTTCTATTGCCTTTGCCATATTCGAGACCACCATCGGGCAAATATACTCACAATGGGTAACCCCAAAACTGAGCAAAATGTATTTTCCCCTATAATCTTCATCGCTGACTAACTTATCTTCTCGATCAAGTAGTTCAAAATTGATTGAAATATCATCAAGAAAATTGTTGGATTGAACTGCACTCGATAGATAATAGTTTGAATGATCGTAGGCACTCTGAACCAGCGTACCTTCTTCTATTGTGGAAACTTCCGAAAAAAAATACGGTTTCACTCGTTATACAAGCTAACCTACTACGATATTTCAAATCTAGCACCAAATTATAGGCACTGTCAATATTACTTCCAAATATTGATGCTATTTGATTATCGAGCTAGACAACTATTAACTGTATGGATTATTAGATATAAGTCACATGCATCTAAATACTAAATCCCCTAACGCTATTCAAACAATAAGGCTTTGCTCAACACATTTGACAATAGTGATAAAGAAAGCAAGCTACGAATATGCAGAATTAACCTTCGACCTGTTTTTCGAAATGTCTATAAAACAAACTTAACCAAAATGGTGTGAGCAGTGTTGTATAGGCAATCACCATAACGACTATCGCGTAAATTTCATTGTTGAATAGTCCCGATGATCTGCCAAGTTCGGCAAAAATCAAGCCCACTTCACCTCGGGGAGCCATTGCCATGCCGGTAGCAATTCTAAAGGCAAGTTTCTCTTTTAATAATAAGGCACCACCCATTTTAGAAACGATAGCAATTACTGTAAGTGTAATAGAAAATAACCAGAAAAACTGAGATGTCCAATTTATTTCACTTAGGTCTAAAGATAGCCCGACAGTGACAAAAAATATCGGCGTGAATAACTGAATAATTGGTTTCATCTGTTTTTGAATATGTATCGAGAAATTTGCATCCGCCCTTAAAGCAATACCAAAGGGAATAAAAAATTTTCGTGACAAAGCCAATCCAGCTACGAATCCACCAAACAATTCAGGAATACCGATTGATTGAGATACCCACGCTAGAAATAACACAAACGATACTACAGAAGTGGGGATGAGCCCACGACTTCTGCTCACTGATTCAAAGCATCTAATCATATAGCTAAATGCTTTTGCTAAAGCTGGTGCCAGTAGGAAAAAAACAACCATGAATAGAAATATACGCATAGTACCAATTAGATTGATTTCGCCAGAGGAAGTAAAATCGAAAAGAACAGCAAGCAATAATACACCAAGAATGTCATCAATGGCAGCCGCGCCCAAGACTATTTGCCCTTCTCTACTTGCACCTCTTCCAAGATTTAGTCAAAGATCGCATAGTGATCCCGATACTCGTTGCCGTCATAGTTCCTGCAATCATTACTGAGACCAATATTTCCAGTTTGAACCAGAAATAGCTGACGAAATAGCACAGGACAAATGGAAGAATGAACCCGCCAACAGCAACCAGCACAGAATTCTTTCCCGCTTGAACTAAATTATGAATGTTGGTTTCGAGGCCTATCTGGAACAGTAATAAAATAACTCCAACTTCAGCAAGAATATGGATCATTCCATCTGGCTCAATTAAGTCTAAAAGTGTTGGGCCTAAAAGAACCCCGGCAACAAGCTCCCCAATGACAGATGGAGCACTAATATAAGTTGCAAACTCTCCAAAAATTCTAGCAACTATCAGAATTATGGCTATATGAAGTATGACCGCTGAAGTATCCATTAGCCTCGTTTAATAAGCTCTTGATTGTAGAAAGTAAAATAGATTTAATCTCAAAAAATAGGTTATTAGCTTCAATCAAGTATTTGATACCGAACCTAATATTTGGGATTTGCATATAACTTTTTTTCAATACCAGCAAGCTTAGGGCGCCAATTTGATAGTTATCATCAACGTACCTCTCTCTGGCGGCGCACTTGAAAATGTTTAGCTAAATAACTTAATTACAATACCACTGATTCTGACTCTAACGCCAAAAATAATTCATCTATTTTAAATGGTTTTTTTAAACAGATTCCAGCGCCTGCGCTAACAATATACTTAACATTTTCTTTGCCGTAAAATCCAGACATAGCAATAGCCCGAATGTTTTTAGTAACTTCAGTACTTTTTATATCCCGATACACATTAAAACCATCAAGATAGGGCATCCTCAAATCCAATAAAACGACATGAGGTTCAAATGTGTAAATTAAAACCTCTATCTGGAATCCATCATTTGCCACCTTTATTTCAGCTATTTCCGGAGATAACAACATTAATTCTTCTATATAACTTGCGCGCTGAATATCATCATCGACAATAAGCGCTCGTAGTCCGGTATTTTCTTTTGCAGATAACTGAATATTTCTCCCACGAGCGAATTTCTTAATATACTTGTACAAGTATCTTCTGTGACCGCCAGGAGTAAGAATGGAATCCAACTGCCCTTCTCTCGATAACTGCCGTACTGTTACAGGTGAAGTCATCAATAACTCTACAACTTCTTTCGGCGTAAATATTTTTCTTTTCTAATTTTTTGTTCATACTGATTAGCTCGTCTCCTTACTAAAAGTACACTTTGCTAAGTTGGATTTCCCCTCTAAAGAAACTGATACAAAGTCTAAACAAATCATAAATTCCAATTTTGAGTATATTTCTCGTTTTACGCTATTCAAGCCTTTGTATTGTTTTAATCGTATTACTAATCAATGAAGTCATATCTCATTGTTTTCAATAAGGGATATTACTTAATCAAAAATAATTAGTGAATCTTATGAATTTTACACCTTGTTGGGTCTCAATAGAGTCTTTAGAAATAAAAACTCTGAAAAATTCTAACTGGATATTTTATTTCCACTCTTAAACAGAAAAGCCCTTTAACCAGGCTATTTTATAATTGGCGCGAAAGGAGGGATATAAAAACTACATCCTTGTAGATTACCCTAATGGGTTGGCTTACAGCAAAATCAATTCATTCCATTCGAATCACGCAGACTCTCTCCTTGCATTCAAATTTTCTCTATCAAGCCTTTTCTCTATCAAGCCAAAAAACCCTTAATTAAGGGTTTTTTAGTATGGCGGAGAGGGAGGGATTCGAACCCTCGGTGGGCGTGAACCCACGTCGGTTTTCAAGACCGGTACATTCAACCACTCTGTCACCTCTCCGCATATCAGAGGCGCGGGAGCATAACTCATTGCCTTATTTAGATAAAGTGGGAGTCTGCAAATATATTTATTATTAGGTATTAATCATCTAATTTATGAAATGTGACTTGAAATTCTCTGCCTCAAGTATCATTATTATGAATATTAGTTAACCCAGGAGAAATCAATATGAGTCAGAGTCCTTATGCTGTAACCCGATCAGTCGAATCCGCACTGGCTACCAATAAAGTGATCCGAAATACCTATACATTATTGTCCATGACCTTGCTATTTAGTGCCTTAACAGCCGGTCTGTCTATGATGATGAATTTTCCACCGATGGGACCATTTATAACCCTGGGTGGATATTTTGCACTACTATTTGTTACCACCAAGCTTAGAAATAGTGCATGGGGCCTTGTATCCATCTTCGCTCTAACCGGATTTATGGGGCTAACACTTGGCCCACTAATTAGTTTCTATCTGCACGCTTTTTCTAATGGCAGCCAGTTGGTCATGACTGCATTAGGTGGTACGGGAGTCATCTTCCTGGGTCTGTCCGGTTACGCCCTAACAACACGCAAAGATTTTAGTTTCATGGGTGGATTTATCATGGTTGGTGTGCTAGTTGCCTTCCTGGCAGGGATAGGCGCGTTGATATTCAGTATCCCTGCACTATCTCTTGCAGTATCCGCTATGTTTATTCTGCTAATGGCTGGTTTTATTCTTTATCAAACCAGTGAAATGATCCATGGTGGTGAGACCAACTACATCATGACAACAATATCTTTATACATATCTATTTATAACCTTTTTACTAGCCTCTTACACCTGCTTGGAGCATTTGCTGGCGAAGATTAAAATGACAAATATCAAGTAGTTAGATTATATAATTAGATTAAAAAAATAATATTTTAACCTCGGTCTAAGCCGGGGTTTTTCTTTTTCTGGTCAAGCCTTTCACTTGTTTTAAACTTATTAGTATTTCCGTGCTACGATGCGCGCCTCTTTGTGCTCGGCAAGAGCTCTACAACTTATAATCAAATGAATATCTAGGGAGTAAACTGAATGAAAATTGGTATTGCCAAAGAAATATATACCGGAGAAAGTCGAGTGGCAACTACACCCGAAGCAGCAGAAAAACTGATCAAACTGGGGTTTTCTGTAGCAATTGAGGCAGGCGCAGGTGAAAAAGCAAAATTTGCAGATACAGTCTACGCCGAAGCCGGTGCTGAAATTATAGAAGATACAAAAACTCTGTGGGCATCCTCAGACATTATAATGAAGGTCCGCGCCCCCGAAACACATCCAGAGCGATGTATAGATGAAGTCGAATTCCTCAAGGAGGGACAGACCTTAATCAGTTTCGTTTGGCCAGCCCAAAACGAAGATTTGATGAAACGGCTATCTGATAAAAATATCAACGTACTTGCCATGGATAGTGTACCTCGCATATCCCGTGCACAAAAAATGGATGCCATGAGTTCGATGGCCAATATCGCTGGCTATAGGGCAATAATCGAGGCGTCTCAGCAAGTTGGTCGTTTTTTCACGGGACAAATTACCGCTGCGGGAAAAATCCCACCGGCTAAAGTCATGATTATCGGCGCTGGCGTTGCCGGGCTATCTGCAATGGGAACTGCTGCTAGTCTGGGTGCTATCGTTCGAGCCTTCGATACTAGGCTGGAAGTAAAAGAACAAGTAGAAAGTATAGGGGCGGAATTCCTGGAAATGGACTTTGAAGAAGAAGGCTCTGGTGAAGGTGGATATGCCAAAGTCATGAGTCCTGAGTTCATCAAGGCTGAAATGGAATTATTTGCAAGACAGGCAATGGATGTCGATATTATCGTTACCACAGCCCTGATTCCAGGTAAACCTGCGCCAGAACTTATCACTGAAGAAATGGTGAAATCTATGAGAGATGGCAGCGTAATTGTTGACTTGGCTGCAGAACAGGGTGGAAATTGTAAATTAACAGAAAAAGACAAAATCGTCGTTAAACATGGAGTCTCTATAATAGGTTATACCGATCTCCCAAGCCGCCTGGCAACACAATCCAGTCAACTTTATGCCAATAATCTTTGGCATTTGCTATCAGATTTATGCCCTGATAAAGACGGTAATATTAATATCGATATGGAAGATGAAATTATTCGGAGCACAACGGTAATTAAACAAGGTGAAATTACCTGGCCACCTCCTCCACCAAAACTATCAGCGGCACCACCTCAAGCTGCAGCTCCAATTGTTAAAAATGAAGAAGTAAAGCAAAGCATTTTAGGTTTATTACTACCTTTTGTAATTGGAGGTGTATCATTGTTTATGCTTGGCCTGGTAGCACCACCGGAATTTATACAACATTTTACGGTATTTGTTCTTGCCTGTTTCGTGGGTTATATGGTGGTTTGGAATGTAACACCTTCATTGCACGCACCATTAATGAGTGTGACCAATGCAGTAAGTAGCATTATCATCATAGGTGCCTTGATACAAATCTCCTCATCGAGCATTTGGCTGGTTATGTTGGCCGCTTTTGGTGTTCTTATCACCAGTATTAATATCGTTGGTGGTTTCGCTGTCACCCAGCGCATGTTACAGATGTTTAGGAAATAGGGGGCGCATCATGAGCGGAGGTTTAGTATCTGTTTCATATATAGGCGCCACCATCCTGTTCATTCTTACCTTGGGAGGTCTGAGCAACCAGAAAACAGCTCGCAGAGGTAATATCTACGGTATTGTCGGCATGAGTATTGCGATTCTGGCTACCGTACTAGGTCTAGAAGTAAGCTCCAATGTTTGGTTAGTCATCATTACCATGGGATTAGGTGGAGTAGTCGGTCTTACGCTTGCCAAAAAGATCGAGATGACACAAATGCCGGAACTGGTCGCCATACTTCACAGTTTGGTTGGCTTAGCTGCGGTTATTGTGGGTTATGTTAATTTTTTGGGTGATTCCAGTTTGGTTGGTGTTGAAAAAACCATTCATGAAGCGGAAATATATGTAGGTGTACTTATTGGTGCTGTCACTTTTTCCGGATCTATTATCGCCTTCGGAAAGTTAAGCGGTAAAATCAGCGGCAATCCAATGCTGATACCGGGCCACCATTGGTATAATCTGGCTCTATTGTTGGTCACTATCTGGATCGGAACACAATTTATTCATGCGGCCGAAACCGGCGAGGGGGCGTTTGCCTTGTTCGTCATGACCATCTTTGCCATCGCCTTTGGTGTTAACATGGTTATGGCAATCGGCGGCGCAGACATGCCTGTAATTGTATCCATGCTCAACAGCTATTCTGGTTGGGCAGCTTCTGCCACCGGTTTTATGTTGTCCAATGACTTATTAATAGTTGTTGGGGCTTTGGTTGGAAGTAGTGGCGCCATCCTGAGCTACATTATGTGTCGTGCGATGAACCGCAAATTTATTTCGGTCATAGCGGGAGGTTTTGGTACGGAAACAAGCTCTACTTCTTCTGGTGCCGAGGTTGACCGGGGTGATGTTGACCCCATTGAAACGGATGAATTTTCTAATCTCCTACTTAACGCCAAGAAAGTCATGATTATTCCTGGTTATGGTATGGCTGTAGCGCAGGCTCAACATACGATGTTTGAGATTACCAAGGTGTTACGTAAGAAAAAAATTAATGTACGCTTTGGTATACATCCTGTTGCTGGTCGTATGCCAGGCCATATGAATGTCTTGCTTGCTGAAGCAAAAGTTCCTTATGACATTGTATGCGGAATGGACGAAATTAATGATGATTTTTCTGAAATTGATGTATCAGTGATCATCGGAGCAAACGACATTGTCAATCCTTCCGCACTGGACGATCCCAACAGCCCTATTGCTGGCATGCCGGTACTGGAATGCTGGAAAAGTAAAACTTCAGTTGTGCTAAAACGTAGTATGGCAACAGGATACGCTGGTGTTCAAAATCCGCTATTTTTCAAGGACAACACCCGTATGTATTTTGGTGATGCGAAGAAAAGTCTGGATGCTGTCCTACAAGCCATAAGCACATAATCCTGGAAAAAAACTAAAAGCCGGTTATTTTTTTACGATAACCGGCTTTTTATAGTCCTGTTTTATGACGCCATAAAACCTCCCTATCCTGCATGCTCTCTGTGGCTCAGTATCTTGATCAAAAATAAGCAATTCACCAAAATATACTTGAGAGCCAAATTATAAAAGCACATAATTTTTCAGCTATTTGCCAATAACTTCCAAGCCGCCCATGTAATATTTTAAGCCTCCCGGTATACTGATACAACCATTTTTATCCTGATAATTCTCCATCACCGCTATCAAAGTTCGGCCTATTGCTAAACCGGAACCATTTAATGTATACACTAATTCTGGTTTGCCAGTTTTCGGATTTCGCCAACGAGCCTTTAATCGCCGTGCCTGAAAAGCTTCAAAATTACTACAAGAGGAGATCTCACGATATTTACCCTGCCCGGGCATCCATACTTCCAGATCGTAAGTCTTTGCTGCTGAAAAACCCAGATCGCCTCCACACAAAGTTACTACTCGGTATGGTAATTTCAGTTTTTGCAATATTGCTTCTGCATGCCCAGTCAGTTCTTCCAATACCTCATATGACATTTTAGCTTCCACCAGCTGTACTAGTTCAACCTTTTCAAATTGGTGTTGCCTGATTATACCTCGTGTATCTTTACCGTAGGAGCCAGCTTCACTGCGAAAGCAAGGAGTATGGCATACGTACTTAACAGGTAATTCCTCCGCAGAGAGGATCTTGTTGCGAGCGATGTTTGTTACCGGAACTTCTGCCGTAGGAATTAAATATAGGTCCTGCTTTTCCACATGGAATTGTTCATCAGCAAATTTTGGTAATTGTCCTGTGCCATACAAGCTATCAGGATTGACCAGGCAAGGAACATTCACTTCCGTATAACCGTGTTCCTGAGTATGAATATCAAGCATAAACTGAATAAGGGCGCGATGTAGCCTGGCGATGTCTGCCTTCATGATCACGAATCGTGAACTGGCAATCATGGTAGCAGTTTCAAAATCCATCAAGCCTAAATTTTCTCCCAGTTCTACATGGTCCCTTGCATCAAATTCAAATTCCCTTGGCTCTCCCCATCGACGAACTTCTTCATTATCTTCTTCTGTTTGCCCCACTGGTACAGAATCATGTGGCGTGTTGGGTGTACTGCGTAAGATATCATTCAGTTCATTTTGCACTGTCTGCAGTTTTTCTCCAGCAGGCTTAAGCCGGTCACCTAATGATGCGATTTCATTTAGTAAAGGCTGAATATCTTTTCCTGTTGCTTTCAGCTTGCCAATTTCATTTGAACGTCGATTTCGTTCTTCCTGTAATTTCTGAGCTTTTATTTGTAGTGTCTTACGCTTTGCTTCTAACTCATTTAGTTGAGCAATATCTAGTTGCACACCTCTTTTATTCAGTGCCTGATTAATTTTTTCCAGGTTATTCCTAACCAGCTGCGGATCTAACATAGTTCTTTTTATTTCTCAGTTTTCATTGATCTTTGCCGGTCAATACACGATATGGCCTGGCTCAATTTTAGTATTTAGGTATTCGATAATCCTACTTACTTTCTCTTTTGTGTCAAAAAACTCAATCGCCACTGGCAAGTCAAACGACATATCAATTAATTTTGATGAATGACATGTCCCACTATTTACAAACCTGATAATACCTCTAATTACAAACCTGGTAATACCTCTAAATACAGTAACGCCAAAAACCTTGCTTTCATCATGTAAGTATTGAAGCAATTCTTCCATATGCACTTTGACTTCGTGTAAATAAACCCTGACTACCGTTACATCAGATTCACTCATATTTCTCTCCCAATAACCATTCCAAACCAACATTCACATACGCATAAACTCACGCTTAGGATAATATTCATCCCTGCTTTTATCTGCTCACCAGATTCAATTAAATTCAGTGTTTCAATTGAAAAGGTAGAAAACACCAAGTAAACTCATTTAGTGAGCCTGTCCGCCATTTCACATGTACATCAATTCGTTCAAATAACATTACATAAAGCAGTCCCATTAGTATTGAACCACATGCATTCACTGATAGCGCCCCATAAGGAAATGCTCTGTCTAGTAAGGTCATAGGACACCATTAGACATTCAGTAGTAAACGTAGCAAGGCCCCCGCTGCAGCACCTCCAGCAGCGATAAATAATATATTTGTCACTTTCTAATGATATCTAGATTTATGAGGCGTGAAATTTAGCAAAACTTAGCAGTGAACAGCATGTTCACTATTCTGATTTTTCATCAAGCTTTCGTAAGCGTTCAAGTTTTTCAGCTATTTTGATCTCTAAACCCTGGTTAACCGGGTAATAGTACCTGTTCCCCTGTAGTTGTTCTGGAAAGTAGTTTTCACCAGCAGTGTATGCATCGACCTCGTTATGTGCATAGCGGTACCCTTTCCCATAATCCAGTTCCTTCATCAATTTAGTCGGCGCGTTACGTAGATGCAGAGGTACTTCCAGCGAGCCATATTGTTTTACATCGCGCATGGCAGTTTTAAAAGCCGTATATACTGCATTACTTTTTGGTGCACAGGCCAGATATACAATGGCTTGAGCGATTGCCAACTCGCCTTCTGGTGAACCGAGTCTTTCCTGAGTGTCCCAGGCATTTAGCGCAAGTTGGATCCCCTTAGGATCGGCGTTACCAATATCCTCAGACGCCATTCGTACAACCCTTCTCGCAATATACAAGGGATCACATCCTCCATCGAGCATGCGGGCAAACCAATAGAGTGACGCATCTGGCGAAGAACCTCTGACTGATTTGTGTAGGGCTGATATCTGATCGTAGAAGGCTTCGCCACCCTTATCAAAACGTCTTACGCCTTCCCCGCTAATAACTGACTCGATTAGTTCCTCATCGATGATATTACTGTCAAGTAGATCAGTCGCAATTTCCAGAAGATTAAGGGTCCGTCTTGCATCTCCATCTGCAATCTCAACCAGTTGCTTTAAGGCACCATCTTCGATTTCGTATTGACTACTACCAAGGCCACGTCGTGAATCATTTAATGCGCAACTAATAACCTTTTTGATATCCTCCACATTCAGCGATTTAAGTACATACACACGGACACGTGATAAAAGAGCATTATTTAACTCAAAGGATGGGTTTTCTGTTGTTGCTCCGATGAAGGTAATGGTACCGTCTTCTACATGAGGAAGAAAGGCGTCCTGTTGCGCCTTGTTAAAACGATGTGCTTCATCAACAAAAAGTACGGTATCCATGTCGTACACTTCTCGATATTGTTTTGCTTCTTCTATTGCCACGCGTATATCCTTTACCCCCCCCAGAACAGCAGAAATAGAAATAAACTGAGCATTGCAAGATTTGGCGATAATTCGGGCTAATGTGGTTTTACCCGTGCCAGGCGACCCCCAGAATACCATCGAATGCAGTCTACCAGTATCAATAGCTGCCCTTAAGGGTTTACCTACTTCCAGCAGATGTTCCTGACCTATAAAATCGCTCAGATTTAGCGGGCGCATCTTGTCGGCTAGGGGCCTGTATTGCTGATTCTCCGACATGCCTTTATTAGGATGATTGAGTGATGGAATTACCGATTATCAATGATATCGATGCCTTCTGGTGGCGTAAATCCAAATAGCTCAATAGCCAATGTTTTATTACGAATAGTATCGATAAAGGTAATGCTATTTTTCTGGCCCAGACTATCGAACAGAATTAATTTAGTTAACTGATTATCTATAAATCCCAATCGAATGGAATCATATTGTGAACCCGCATCACGAGGAGTTAGCTCCATCCACGATATACCATCACTTGCTTCCAATTCAATCATCAGATAGTGATTATTAATGCGAACTTCGCCTCCCAGAATTGCTGCTGGAGAATCTTCTGTGGCATCACCAATATTTCTGATGATGGTTTGTTCCAAATCTTCGTCATAGATCCATAGAGTATTTCCATCACTGATAATCATTTGCAAGTAAGGTTCACAATAGACCCAGCGAAACATGCCTGGCCGACGCATATAAAACATACCAATGAATTTCTCTATTTCCACGTCGGATTCATCTACCAACTGCTGCTCAAAAGCAGCGCTGTAAGTTTCAAGATCCGTGAAAAAATTATCTAGCAAGGATTCTGATTCTGCAGCCCATACAAAGTATTGTGTATTGATTATAAAATACAAAAAGCAGAATATTTTTATAATTATTTTCAAGATAGTATCTTGCGATTGGTTTTAATCTATTGGTGTGGGTGGTGCGGCGAGAATTTCCCGACTACTATTTGATTCTAATGGGCCAACTAAACCACTTTTTTCCATTTCTTCGACAATGCGTGCGGCTCTATTATAGCCAATTTTTAAACGACGTTGAATATATGAGATAGATGACTTACGTGTCTCTGTAACTATCCTAACAGCTTCATCATAAAGTGGATCCATATCGTCAGTAGGTGCCTCCAATCCGGGAATAGCTTCTGCTCCACCTTCATTAGGTCCTTTAATTATTTCATCCAGATAATCCGGTTCTCCACGTGCCTTTATATTTTTAACAACGTTGTGGACCTCATGATCATCAAGGAAAGCGCCATGGACGCGTTCCGGGAAACCTGTCCCGGGCGGTAGGTAAAGCATGTCTCCATGGCCTAATAGATTTTCCGCTCCCATTTGATCCAGGATTGTTCTGGAATCCACTTTAGAGGAAACCTGAAAAGCAATGCGTGTGGGGATATTGGCTTTAATTAATCCAGTGATTACGTCAACAGATGGTCGTTGCGTCGCTAGAATCAAATGAATACCGGCTGCTCTGGCTTTTTGTGCCAGTCTAGCAATAAGTTCTTCCACTTTCTTACCAACTGTCATCATCATGTCTGCCAATTCGTCCACAACGACAACTATTAAGGGAAATTCTTCTAGCTCCGGAACACTATCCTCTTCACTAATCGGTGTATAAATAGGATCGAGGACAGGTTGTTTTTTGTCCCTGGCCTCTTTTAGTTTGCGATTAAAACCACCAATATTGCGTACCCCCAAAATTGCCATTAGTTTATAACGGCGCTCCATTTCAGTGACACACCAGCGCAGGGCATTGGATGCCTCTTTCATATCGGTAACCACTGGCGCCAATAAATGCGGGATCCCTTCATAAACTGACAACTCCAACATTTTTGGATCAATTAAAATCATCCTGACTTCTCGAGCTGTCGCCTTATATAAGATACTGATGATCATGGCATTTAAAGCGACTGATTTACCAGAACCAGTTGTTCCGGCAACCAGTAAATGTGGCATTTTTGCTAAATCAGCAACAATGGGATTACCGCTAATATCCTTTCCCAAAGCCAACGCCAAACCGGAACTAACGTTGTCATATTCACGGGAATTCAGAATTTCTCCCAAAGTTACTAACTCCCTATTTTCATTAGGAATTTCCAGCCCGACAACAGACTTGCCAGGGATTACATCGACTACTCTAACACTGACGACCGATAATGACCGGGCCAGATCTTTGGCAAGATTGATAATTTGATTTCCCTTTACTCCTGGTGCCGGCTGCATTTCGAAGCGGGTAATGACTGGACCTGGATGTACAGCCACAACCTCCACATCAATCCCAAAATCTTTCAATTTTAGTTCCACTAGCCGAGATATGGCCTCTAGTGATTCTCCGGAATACTGTCCTTTTGGTGGAGGTGGAGGATCCAGTAAATTTAGCTGAGGTAAAAAAGAGTCTGCAGGAGGAATAAACAAATACTCTTGTTTTTCATTTTCGGCGCGGAAACTTGATTCCAGTCCCAAAATAATTGGTTCAATTTTTGGCGATTGTCTCTGCTCAATCTTCTTGATTTTACTTCTAACAGTGATTTCACGTTCACGCCGTACCTTTCTACCCACCGAAGAATCACGCAAGCGGCAAATTAGATCATGAATCTTATTGCTCAACTTCAGAGTCCAATGACCAGTTGTATCCATAAGCCACAGCCAAGATAACTCCGTATAGAGTGTTATTCCGATCAATAGCATAGTCAGCATGATTAAGGTACTGCCTAAATGACCGAAAGTAATACGCAATACGGAACCCGCTGCGTCGCCAAATATCCCGCCTGATCCTTTGATTCCATGTGGTAATTGGGCATTGGCCTCGAAATATAGCCAAGCCAGGGCGCAACTTCCCGACAACGTTAAGAGGAACCCAATGGTACGTAAGCCAAGCCTGAAGTTATCAAGCAGTTGCTGTTTCCTTCTCGATTGAAATATCCTCCAACCGTCAACTACCAGGAGAGCAGGTAATAGATAGCTCAAGTAGCCAAATATATAGAGCAGAACATTTGCCAGCCACGCCCCAACCGGTCCAGCTTTATTTTGCACAAGATCCGAAGAAACTGCCTGCGACCATCCAGGATCTCCAGGGTGATAGCTTAACAGCGCGATAGAAATATAGATGGCAACCATGGCTAGCAGGATAAAGCTGACTTCCTTTATATTTCGAACCACAGAATCAGACAGGGTGGACTCACTTGCCTTTCGTTTTTTTGATGCCTGAGCCATACTTAAACCTTTTTAGATAGAAACACCTATATGACAGTGTTTAATAAGCAATAATTCTATCACCTGATTGTTATTATAACAGACAATTAGGTGCACTATTAAGCTCAAATTGAAGAATAACAGCAGACTAAAACATTTGCTATACTAATCAAAGTACACAACCAATTATGCTCAAATATCACTAAAAATATGAAGTTAAAGTGAATTTACTACGTCGAATGCTATCCTCTCTCATTTTCATTCTAACTACATGCTGGCTGGCACTGGCTGTAATGATTTATATATTTCAACACCGACTTATTTACTATCCTGACAAAGTTATCGCGACAAATCCTGCGGACATAGGGCTAAATTATGAAGATATCTCCCTTCAATCAAGTGATGGGCTTAAATTGCACGGATGGTATATCCACCATAGCGATAGCGATAGCGAAAAAACCCTACTTTTTTTATGGCAACGCAGGGAATATTTCTTATCGGCTTGATTCCTTACAAATTTTCCATGGTATGAGCTTATCTATCCTACTTATTGATTACAGGGGTTATGGGCGAAGCGAAGGGTCCCTTCCCCATCTGAAAATGGCACTTATCGAGATGCGAGAGCAGCTTGGGACTACCTCACCAATGAAAAGGGTCTCAAAGCAGCTGACATTATAGTATTTGACCGCTCATTAGGAATTGATATTGCCACATGGACAGCTGTTGAATACAGCCCTGGAATACTAATTTTGGAATCTGGTTTTACTTCTATCGTCGATATGGGTAAACGCCTCTATTCCTTCCTTCCAGTACGCTGGCTTGCACAGATCAAATATCCAAACATAGACAGAATGCGTAATATTGATTGTTCACTGCTGGTAATACACAGTCCTGAAGACGAACTTATTCCATACGAATTTGGTCAGAAGTTATTCATGTACGGAAACCATCCAAAATCCTTCCTCAAGCTAAGAGGCTGACACAATGACGGTTTTATTGTCACTGGCAGTGCTTATTCAGAAGGTCTGAAAAAGTTTATTGGACTGCACGTTCGATGAGTGATGCATACTTCAACCACTATACGGATCTGACCGTGTGCTTTGGCATTGATCTGACTGTTTATTGCCGATAGATGCGCTAGAACCACGCCTCCGTTTTGAGAGAATATCTAATATCTAAGAAACCTCTACATAAAGTGATTTTCCACAATCAAGGTAAACTCTATGAAGTCTACGCAAGAAGCGTGCATCAGGGTGCAATATTTGGCTTTATTGAAATTGAAAAATTCGTATTTAAAAATAAAGACAACCATTGTCTCGTCGACTCAAACGAAGAGAATCTGAAATCAGAATTTGAAAACGTCACACGTAATTATATACCGATGCACTCTATTGTGCGGATTGACGAAGTCAATAAATAGGATGGTACAAAAATAACTGAAATTCAAGGCGGCGGTGAAAATGTTACACCATTCCCTACTTATACCGGGGAAATGACTCGGGTGAAAATTAGTCAGGTCTGAGTTAACGATTAGTACCTGTTGCCCAAAAAATATTACCAGATCCTTGAACAAATATAGGATTCTGCGGCCCAATTATTGATTTCCAACAATATACCATGACACGTAGCTTTAATAATTATCCATCTTTGTTGGATTTTTGGATCAATAATGGATATCTTGCGTCTATTAAAGTGCCTTTATGTATAGTTAATGAAGCAGAGATTGCATATAAAATAGGTACAATTCGGAGATCTAAGCAGTTGAATAGTAATGTTATTGTGTTAGCCAACACAATAACATTTTGATAAACCAAATCAGACCCTTGGTCAGACGGCTGTGTGCCGCCATGCTTATAATTACTCTACCTCCTCATTCATGTGCTGAATGGAAAGTGATTTCACCTATTGGCGATAATTCGGAAACGAAAACAGATGTTACCTATACTCAGAACGATGCAGGTTACTCTATCAAGTTATGTCGCGACTCTGTCAACGCCATTAGAAGTCGATTTAGTATTACAAATAGTCTACTAAGATTTACCAATAAAAGCTGCCCTACTTATCAAGTTGATAGGGGCATGTCACAGAACCGCTCAACCAATGACGCTCCGTGCATCTCTAGTCCGAGTTGGTCGGAATTTATATTAGGTCAAATAGATGGAAATTCAGTCAAGTCTTCTACTCTGCTGGCATTGATGAATGGAATATCAATTACCTTTTACTTTCGTCTGTCTAATGGAGATTATCGTGAAACAAAATTCTCTTTATATGGCTCAAAACGTGCAATGATTACAATATTTGATGAGGAACTCGCTATCGACGCATCGTAATAATTGCCGTAATGAATTGTTGCATAAAGCTGTGAGTAGTGTTTTTACTTCAACTGCTGATAATTTAAGCGTTATCCAGGTTGGTAATCTACAAGCAGTAAACCCGGTTGATTGAAATAAATTACAAAATAACGACAATCCATTTTTATCTTATGAATATCTTCATGTATTGGAGGAAGAACATAACTGCTTGGTAAATCAAGGATGGCAAGCGTGCCATCTACTAGCCTATTCCAAAGACACTCTCGCCGGTGCAATACCTTTATATTTAAAGAGTAATTCTTATGGTGAGTTTGTTTTTGACTGGTTTTGGGCTGAAGCTTACCAGCAGGCAGGTGGAGAGTATTACCCAAAACTTGTTTCGACTATACCCTTTAGTCCTGTTTGCGGCCCACGTTTTTTAATTAGCGAAAACTATCCAGAGCCGAAGAAAATAAAGAAGATCTTGCTCAAGGCGGTTAAAGAACTGACAAAATCAAAGAGTTATTCTCCCTTTCACTGTTTATTTCCTGAGCAGACGGACAAAGAATTTTTTACTCGTTATGAATTTCTAGTGAGAAAAGGCTTACAGCTCCATTGGCATAATCAGGATTATGCAAACTTCGAGGAATTTCTAAATACGCTGACATCAAAAAAACGTAAGCAAATCAAAAGGGAACGGAAATAAGTACTGACATTAGGCCTGTAAATAGATATCCCGACAAGTGAGAAGGTAAGCAAAGAACAATATCAGGCGTTTTATAGCTTCTACTGCTCTACCTTTCATAGAAGACGGGGAAGTTCCAGGTTAATGTACAATTTTTTCCTCTCCATAAGTGAGAATTTACCCGATCAAACCTTGTTAATTCTTACCAGAAAAGAAAAACGATATATTGCAGGAGCCTTTTCCATGCATGAAAACAGTACTTTATACGGTCGTCATTGTGATTGTAACGGTCTCTACCAAAATCTACATTTGAGCTATGTTATTATCAAACTATTGAGTATTGCATAAGGCACTGGTTAAAAACTCTTGATGCCGGAGTGCAGGGTGAATATAAACTTAGCAGAGGATTTCATCCGGTAGAGATATAACCGAACCACTGGATCACGCATCCCGGCTTTAGAGAGGCAATAGCTGGTTTTTAAACCCGGGAAACAAATGAAATTGATAATTATATCGATATATTGAATACACACTTATCATATAAATGATATGGCTTTTAATAAATGCTAATCACAGTTCTATTTCACTAAAGTGACATCAGTACATAAACAACATTCTGGGTCCAGGAAATTATATTGTGTTGTAGAAAATATAATAACTGATGAATTCCCTTCTGTTTCAAGTGCCCTTAGGTGACCAGACAGCTTACTTGTAATTTGTGGTGATCTCCAACCTGAAGCACTACTCGATGCTTATGAAAATGGAATATTCCCCTGGTACAGTGAGAGACAACCAATACTATGGTGGTTGCCAGATCCTCGATGCGTGCTTGAATTAGATGCATTAAAAATTTCCCGAAGTCTCTGTAAGAAACTGCGAAGTAACATATTCCAAATCATCTTTAATAAAGTCTTTGTTGACGTTATTAGTGCTTACTCTAAGTCAAAAAATAGCCATAATAGTGACACCTGAGATATGCATGAGGCATACATACACTTACACGAACTAAACCATGCTATATCAATTGAAGTATGGAAAGATGAGCTGTTGCTGTGTGGTTTCTACGGTATTGCCATAGGAAAAGTATTTTTTGGTGAGTCTATGTTCAGCAGGTAGAGTGATTACTCAAAGATCAGCCTGACCCATTTAGTAAAGGAGTTAAAGCGAAAACAATTCAGGATAATCGATTGTCGGGTTCGCTCAAAACACCTACAAAGCCTGGGTGCCAAACCGGTTCAGAGAGAGTTATTTTCAAATATTCTCAAGCCTTACTGCAAAGTTAAGTACGAGTACTCCTGGCCAGAGGTATCTAGGCCAATATGATAACTGTTCAAAAATTGGGTTTTTATATGACCCCTGCTCATGATTGCAATTACATAGCGGATCGTGAAGCAATCACTCTTTTTGCTGATTCTCACTTTCCGAAAAGCCCGAAACCATACTCTGCCTTGACAGAGTATGGTTTTCGTCACAGTGATGAACATCTATACATTCCACATTGCTCCGAATGCATATGCTGTGCTCCTGTCATGGTATCAGCAGATAAATTTCTACCAAACCGAAACCAAAAACGTACCTGGAAACACAATCGTTCCCTGACAATTAATCGACTACCTTCAGATTTTAATGAAGAGCACCTCTCGCTATATCAACGTTGTCTTTACTCAAGACACAAGGGGTACAGAATAGATGCTTCAAGTAAAAATAACTATATAGATTTTCTCACTTCATCATGGTCTGATTCTTACTTCTATGAAATGCGAAATAATAGTGTACTAGTTTGTGTCGCTGTTGTGGACCAAATAGATAATGGACTGTCTGCAGTCTATACATTTTTTGATTCTGATTTTGAAAAAAATAGCCTAGGTGAGTTTGCCATCATTTATGAGATTGAAGAAGTAAAGAAGCTTTGGCTGCAGTGGTTATATCTGGGCTACTGGATCATTGGTCAAAAGAAAATGAAATACAAAACAGAATATTTCCCCATAGAGTACTACATTAATAACAAGTGGCAGTATTTTTCTCGAGACTGATATTTTGACGTCAACCGTGCATCATTTCCTCTCAGTTTTTTTTGCTTGTTTACGAAAATTCAGGCAGAATCCGCCTCTTTTAAACGAACTACAAACAAACCAATATTTTTTATGGCGAAAGAAGATCAAATAGAAATGGAGGGAATAGTTGTAGAGACACTTCCAAATACTATGTTTCGAGTCGAACTGAATAACGGTCATATTGTAACTGCCCATATTTCCGGAAAAATGCGCAAACACTATATACGTATCCTGACGGGTGACCACGTAACGATAGAAATGACTCCCTATGATTTAAGTAAAGGTAGGATCACTTATCGAAGCCGATAACTAATTGTTAATATAACTTAATACATAGACACACTTTCCTGTGTAATAATCAATCGATAATTATTAATTATTATTTGCAAGGCTCCTTGCTAAGGCTAGATCTTCTTCCGAATCAACACCCACGCCACAATTCACACAAGCTTCTTCAACGTGGATTTTGTATCCATGGTAAAGAACCCGTAACTGTTCAAGTTTTTCTTCGCGCTCCCAGGAACAATGTGGTAGTGAAGCATATTTTTTAAGAAAACCAGCTCTATACGTGTATAGACCTATGTGCAGGTATGCTTGGAATAACATATCTTTATAAGGTTTGTCACTCCAGGGAATTGGACTGCGACTAAAAGTAACCGCATCCTGATTTTTATCAAAAATAACTTTAACCGCATGCGGATCGCTATATTTTTTCTCTTCCGTAATTTTTTCGCAAAGTGTCGCCATTAGCTTGGCAGGATTATTGATTAGTTCAACAGCTAATTGATCAACTATAGAATGTGACAAGCCAAATTCATCTCCCTGCACATTAACAACGATAGTATCTTCCGACATATCCAATAATTCGACCACCTCTGTAATTCTATCTGTTCCAGATTGATGCTCTGGAGATGTCATTATCACTTCTGCATTAAAGGATTCAACAACTTCACGAATCCGTTCATCATCTGTAGCTATTAGAACTTGCTCAGCTTTACTGACTTTAGCTGATTCATAGGCATGCTGGATCAACGATTTCCCGGCAATCTGTAATAAAGGTTTTCCCGGTAATCTGGTAGAAGCATATCTTGCTGGAATGATTACTTTAAATGGAGAAATCATTTTTTATATTTTTCTACTTCATCAGCAGTAAGGGCGCGGGCCTCTTCTTCAAGCATAACGGGGATATCATCCCTTATTGGATAGGCAAGCCTTGCAGAAGTAGAGATGAGTTCTTTATTTTTTTTATCATAAATCAGTTTTCCCTTAGTTACGGGACAAACCAGAATATTGAGTATTTTTTTATCCATTGTTAATTTCCGCTAGTAATGTAGTCAATCTGTGCTTGAATACACTTGTCATGTTCGCACTTATCGGTAAGTACCAGAAGTTTTCTCTGGCAAACCTTCTGCATTTTACGGCATCTTTTTCGGTCATAATCACAGGTAAATTATCGTCAAACAACACATCGTTTTCTTTATAGGGATAATGATCCGGAAAAATATGTTTAATTATCAGGATATTTTTCTCACACAGTTTGGAAAAAAAATGCTCCGGATTTCCGATGCCGGCAACAGCGTGGACTGCCCGTCCAGAAAAATACTCAAGATCTTGTTGTTCTTTATTATTATTTAAACATACAAGCTTTGAGTAGCTGTATTCCATCTTATACTGGTTCTTATCTTCACGCCCGTTGCAAACCACCATATCAACACTGTCCAGCCTTTTGACCGATTCTCGTAATGGGCCGGCAGGTAAATACCGATTATTACCAAACTGTCTACCGTCGTCGGTAACAACGATCTCAATATCGCAATGTAAGGCATAGTGTTGCAATCCATCATCACAAAGTAAAATATCGCAATCAGTATGTTTAGCAAGCTCCTTTGCAGCTGCATATCTCTTAGTGGAGACAGCAACAGCACAATCCGACCTTTGCGCGATTAATACTGGCTCATCACCTACTATATAGGGACTACTGTCCGCTCGAACTTGTTGCGGCAAGGATCCGGCAGATCCGCCATAACCTCGACTAATCACACCCGGCCGATAACCTTTTTCCTTCAGAAATTCAACTAACCAGATAATTAATGGAGTTTTACCAGTACCACCAACGATAATATTTCCAACCACAATAATCGGTACACCTATCTGTTGCACGGGTAATATCCCGGATACGTATGCCAGCCGGCGCAGCAGCATAAACCCAGCGTACAACCAGCTCACTGGTAACAGCAGTACTGAAAGATAGTGTTTCCCGTACCAAAGATTATTAATAAACTGGGGAGATAACATTAAATTATTTGAGTAATTCTTTCTCGATCTTCTGTGTCGCAAAAATAATCCTTATCAGATTAAGCTGACGAGCAGCATCCATTGCCCTAATTACTAGCTGATGTGTTGCTTGCGCATCTGCGCTAATAATAACAGTGGAATCTTCCGTATCACGGGCAGCATCTCTTAGCGCTTCGCGAATTGTGCTAAGTTGTGTGTTTACCAAGAGATGATTATTGATAAATACCTGCCCCTGTGCATCGATGTCAATATGCAGTACATCCAGGTTCACCTCTGTATATTCTTCACTAGTCTCCGGTAAGGTTATGCTTATTTCAGATTGTCGTTCAAATGATGTCGAAACCATGAAGAAAATTAACAACAAGAATACCACATCAATTAAAGGAGTGATATTGAGTTCTACTTCATCCCGCCGTTGAAGACGAAGATTCATTTAAAGACATCTCCATTATGTTCCTCCCGCTCTCTATGTCCTTGCAATACCTCAACCATTTTCAACGACTCCTGCTCCATCGTAATAACTAGCTCATCCACTTTGCCCCGAAAATATCTGTAGAACATCAATGTTAGAATAGCAACTGTCAGCCCTGCTGCTGTTGTAATTAAAGCTTCTGATATACCTTCCGCCAATACGCTTGGATCACCAACCCCCTGTGACGTAATCACTGCAAAGACCTTAATCATGCCGATAACCGTTCCCAATAAGCCCAGTAGAGGGGCTATGGAAGCAATGGTACCCAGTGTATTAAGGAAACGTTCAAGTTCATGAACAACATGACGGCTAACTTCTTCAATGCTTTCTTTCATGACCTCTCTTGAGTGCTTTTGATTTACTAGCCCTGCTGCCAACAGACGGCCTAATGGGGAGCCCACTTGAAGTTCTTTCAGTTGTTTGACATCAACAGGATCTGCCTTTGCCCATTGCCAGGTCTGCTCAACTAGATTTTTGGGAGTGATCCTTTTGCTTTGCAAAGACCAGAATCTTTCAACAGTTATTGTCAGAGATATGACCGAACACAGCAGAATTGGCCACATCAGTAATCCACCGGCTTTAATTAATTCAAGCACTTTTCATTTCCTCACTCATTAATTCGAATGTTTACGGCACCGCCGGCCTCAAAAGAAAATATACATCAAACTTGAGTTGAACTACTATGCCTCCCTATTTTGACTCATTCTATCAGCTTGCTCTATACAAAACTTTAATTCCAACAGGCAGCTAAAATTCCGTGTACCAGAAACGTCTTCGTCTCTCACGGTAGCTAGCCAGAAAGTTCCATTCCCTTCTTGCTCGTATATACCTCTATGGCCTCAGATCGAGTTGTATCCAGAGTCTTTATCTGTCTTTTGTGATAACGCTCAATTATATCCTCTTTTGGGAAACCAAAGTGATTTCGATAGTCAACTGGAAAAATCATATAATCTGCCTGTACCATACCGATAAACGTCGACAATGACGATGTTCGACTGTCATAATGGGGTGCGACCAATACATTCGACTGTAAACCAGGCCAAAATCCATCCACCAACCTTTGCTCCTTCTGGTATTCAATATCACCAGTAAGTAATACGGGATAGTTAAGTTGACTAACCCTGACGACACAAGAAAGGTTATTACCTTGTAGGTTATCATCCTGTTGCGGATGTAATACTTCGAATCTGACCTCATCCCATAGCCAAGATTGGCCCTTCTTACAGAAAGATGCATTAGGATGATCAATTTTATCGGCCACACTAGATAGAATATTTGCGATCTTTAACATGGCTTAGTAAGCCATTCATTCCGCCTATATGGCCACTATCGCGCCTATATGGTCACTATCGTTGTAACTCTGAACCAGGGTATCAACTGATGTTATGCCGTTTTGCATGAGAAATGGCCTGATAACCCCACTGCCAGAATCAAAACTCCCTTCATAACTTGGTCCATAATTATAGACATAGTATGATTTTTCGTTTGCACAATCGCAGCATGGCCATGCCCCACATCTAACACGCTTAGTTTGAAGTAACCAGTTTCCGGTGCATTGCTTGTGGGGAAAATCAGGGGAAGAAAGCAAAATGCCCCAGTCACCGTCCGGGCAATCCTCGTGGCATAAGTAATAATCCCGCACCAGGCACGGCAGCAATTAGCGCAGCTAAATCTGGAAAAGCAAGCGGTAAGATAGCAAATCAATATTTGAAAGCGCTTTTAGATAACCCCAAAGCAGTTCAATACTTGCTACAGACAGGCCTAATAGAACCTGCCCAAAGGGGCTACAGATAGAAATGTCGTTAGAGTACCGGAAAGAATCAGTGATACAGTTAAAAAGCTAATTCATGGCTATATAGCAATATAATTTGCCAAAACGTTTAACAAGAGTATTTGCTGAAACCAGAGCACTAATAATGGTACCAAGTCCAGGGCTAGCAAACTTTGAATCCTTCCCCACTTCCACCACCAGGTATTGATATTCACCCAATGGGGCATATCGTAGATAATAGTCGAAATAGCAGTAAAAGATAACCAAAAACCCACTGACATAGTAGAACATGGATCGGTCAACAAAACTAAAAATGTCAGAGCAATAATGTTTGTAGCTCTACTGATTCTATTAATACTTAATAGAATCAGTCTAGTACATAGCATTAGCATCGCTCACTGCGTAGGAATTGAAAATCCTGCCAGGACAGCATAAATCAGCGCAGCAAAGGTAGGGTTAAAAACTACTACCAGATTTGACGGGCAGGCACATGGAAAACCTTCCGATTAGTGACCAAAACCAACGCGTGAGTAAATGTATCAGTCCGGCTACTAAACCTATGTGCAATTCGGATATAGCTAGTAAATGACTTGTGTCGGTATTAGTCATCACCAGCCATTGTTCTTCGGTCATTAAACTGCGATCACTACGATAATAAGTGAGCTTACGGCTCGGTTATCCAACAATCTAGTTAGCCTTTCATTGAGTTTGAACCGTAGATAATTGAGAGAAAAAGTATCTAGTTCCTTGATTTGGACAGTTGCAGAATCGTTAATAATATATCCCGTGACGATTATCTTTCTCTGAAAAAGCCAGGGTTCATAGTCAAACAACCAAGAATTCATAAGCCCATAAGGCCTTTTAGGCTTTTAATCTTCAGACGCCGATACTGTCACGGAACAATAACTGGTGGGCTTCTATACCAACTTAACCTTAGTTTTCCAAGGGTATTAAATCGGCCTTTAGCAAGGCCAAAAGAAACCCGCATAATATCCAAGCAGACCAACGGAAGCACTTAATTTTGCTGGCTAAAAATGCTGCTGGAGATAATAACAGACAAAAATAAACAGATACGGAAGCTTTAGAATGCAGAGAAGCAACAATATCCCAATAAGAAATAAGATACTTTCTGTACACGTGTATTAAATTCTTTTTTAACGTATTTGTTTATAATAGCGCGTATTTTTAATAATAACTTAAGAAAACAATATAAAAAATATGGGTTTAAGAAGATTTTTTAAACGCGTGCTTCCGAAGCATCATGAAATTCGAGAGCATAATCAGCTAAAAATCCTGAAGGATATACTCCATGATCCAAATATATTTCATTTAACTCGTCGTTTCACTGTCAGAGATGTCACGACAGGTCTATTTTTTACCTTTCTACCTCTTCCCGGCCAGATATTTTTATCAGCAATTGTGGCCATAATATTTTTGGTCAATCTGCCCCTGACTGCTGTTCTTGTATGGATTACCAACCCTATTACTCTTCCACTTTATCTTTTTATCGCCCATCAGACAGGGGCAGATTTTCTGAATGAGCCTGTAAGACAACTAACATTTAAATGGTCAGTTAAACGGTTTACTTGGCAACTCGTAGGTATCTGGCAGCCCTTATTGCTAGGTTGCCTGACATTCAGCATTATTTCGGCACTGGCTGGATACTTTCTGATTTACCTACTTTAGAGATTAGTCATCATCAGGAAATGGGAACAACACAAGCTTACAAAAACGAAGAACAAATAAAATAACAATTAGTTAAGTGCGTCCTCAAAAATTCCGTTATGTAAAGTCTGCATACGATCAAACCGATGGGCTAATTGTATATTGTGGGTAACCATTACCAAACTAACATTTGAGAAACGGTTGAGGTACAACATCGCATCAAATACCTGTTCTGCTGTGTGCTCATCCAGATTTCCAGTGGGCTCATCTGCAAGAATACACTTTGGCTTTGTTATTAATGCCCGTGCTATTGCAGCACGCTGGCGTTCGCCTCCAGAAAGTTCCCCGGGTTTGTGAAGAATTCGATCAGCCAAACCAACCTGTTTCAAAGCTGCAATGGCAGATTCTTCAACGCTACCAACTTCTTCACCTCGAATAAGTAACGGCATCGCCACATTTTCCAGAGCGCTAAATTCAGATAGTAAATGATGAAATTGATAAACGAAACCAAGATTCTGATTTCTAACATGCCCCCTTTTTTCTTCAGATAGTTTGTGCATCAAATGTCCAACAATAGTTACCTCTCCCGCACACGGCTCTTCCAATCCACCTAACAGATGTAACAGGGTACTTTTCCCCGAACCGGAACTACCAACGATAGCGACACACTCGCCTTGAGTTACGGACAAATTCACTCCCTTCAAGACATCTACCTTTGATTCTCCCTCATTGAAAGACTTCACTAATCCTTCACATGATAAAGCAATAGTATTATTCATAGCGCAAGACCTCCGCAGGATTTGTATTAGCCGCTTTAATTGCAGGATAGATGGTTGCTAACAAACACAGTAGGAAGGCAACAGCACTGATGATGTAAACGTCATTCCAATGCATCTCTGAGGGGAAGTCACATACATAATAAACATCACATGGTAGAACCTCTACTCCACTGAGCCGCTCAAACTTCTTAACAATGGCAGCGATATTATTTGCCAACCATACACCGAGGATATCTCCCAACATCGTACCTAAAATTCCAATAACCGTCCCCTGAATAATAAATATTTTCATGATACTTCCCGGTGAAGCACCGAGAGTTCTTAGTACAGCAATATCAGCTTGTTTATCCACAACTACCATAACAAGGGTAGAAACTATATTAAATGCGGCCACCGCAACGATCAGACTTAATATCACAAACATGACTATCTTTTCTGTTTTTAGTGCACGAAGAAAATTTCTATTACGTTGTGTCCAATCGATAACACTATAACGGCCCGACACCCGGACGACCGCATCACGACTAATATCAGGTGCCCGCATCACGTCGGTTGTTTTAATTCGCAATCCACTTGGTCCAGCAACCCGAAATAATTTTTTTGCATCCTCCAGGTTAATCAAGGCTAATGCACCGTCAAATTCATTCATACCGATTGTAAATATACCTGTCACTGTAAACCGTTTAAAACTTGGTATTATCCCTGCAGGTGTAGTAATTGTGCGCGGTGTATATAGAGTAACTTTATCCCCTGGTATTACTCCAAGCTTACGGTAAAGTTCACTACCAAGAATGATATTAAAACTTTTTTCATGTAGTTGATTAAAATTACCAAGCACCATTTTTCTCGCAATATCGGACACCTTGGTTTCTTCTTCAGGTAAGATCCCCCTGACAATGGTTGGACTAACTCGATTATTAAACTTCAGCATTCCCTCTGCCCGCAAAAAAGGAGCAACACCGCTAATATCAGGATGACTTTCTATCTCTTGTGAAATAAGCCGCCAATCGGATAGCGAACCGCCTTGTTCAACAACGGTAGCATGAGACACCATACCAAGAGTACGTTCAGTCATTTCCTTTTCAAATCCGTTCATCACTGATAGCACTGTAATCACCGCCATTACTCCCAGAGTAATGCCGAATACTGACGACAATGAGGCAAATGAAATAAAATGATTGCGTCGTTTTGCCCGCACATAACGCAGACCAACAAATGCTTCGAATGGTTTAAACATGCGTAGCATTATAAGCGACTAGGTAGCAGGTACAAACGATAAGTATATTACTCATATTTCAAAGCTCCAGCTGGTGCAGTCCTTGCCGCACGCCAAGCCGGATATATTGTTGCTATAAGACATAAAATAAAAGTGATAATACCTATCCGCTGCTAAATCAGTGCTGTGTATCTCTGAAGGAAAATCACAGACAGCGTAAATTTCACATGACATCAAATCAATCAGGAAAAATGCTTCAGCCCAACAAACAATATCAGCTATGGATCTGGATAACCAGACTCCAACAATATTGCCCAGGATGATACCAAGCAGGCCTACTACGGATCCCTGGATCATAAATATAATGCTTTTTGAAGATGCTCCAATTGTGCGCAATACGGCAATATCGGACTGCTTATCAAAAACCACCATAGTTAAGGTGGCAGCAATACTAAACACGGCTACTGCAATAATTAACATTAGTATTACGAACATGACCGCCTTCTGGGTAGATATTGCCTGAAAAATGTTTTTGTTCCGTTTTCAATCACTAATACTGTAAATGATCGGTAATGCTTGTCATTGCCTCACGAGTGATAGAAAGCGCATTGATAACTTTGTTGGTTTTTATTTTTAATCCGCTGGGTCCGTTGCTATTGGCCAAGCGTATTACATCTTTAAAATGAATTATTGCTAATGACTTATCATATTCATATATGCCAGAGGAAAAGATCTCGACAATAATAAAATTCCACATGCTAGGAATAAAACTGGAAATATTGTCGTTTGTCTCAAATGTTATTAACCTACCTTACTACCTATGTTTGCTTTTAATGTCTCTGATACTTTCTTACCAATTACAATCCCAAGTTTCTCTTCCTCCAGTGCTAATAGTTTTCCTTCTATTATGTAGCTATCTAGATTAGAGATCTTCATTTCATCCTTGGGCAAAACACCACGAACAAAAATAGCTATGGTTTCTTTTTTATGAACCATCATGTCATTTATACGAATGTAGGGTGCAGCACCAATGATATCAGGGTGTTTTGTTATGCTTTTCGATTTCAATTCCCAATTAGTTACTATTCCACCTCGCTCGAATACAGTTATATGGGAATCCATTTCAAGAAGCCATTCAAACATCTTTTTTTCATAACCATTAATCGCAGACAAGACTGTAATCGTCACAGCAACACAACTGTTACACCGGCGATGGAGGACAAGGAAATAAAAGAAATAAATTGATTGTGACGCTTGGCACGTACGTAACGTAGACCGACAAACACCTCGAATGGTTTAAACATTCGTATATTATAAGTAACTCACTACAAGCAACAACGCACAACATGATAATTATGTAATAATCCTACTTATTAACTTTTTATTAGTGACTTGTATTGAAACTACTTGCCATAGATACTGCTACAGAAGCATGTAGCGCTGCACTTTATATTGATGGGAACATTAGCGATCGTTACAAAATAGCATCGCGAAAGCATGCTGAGTTAATTTTAACTATGGTAGATCAACTCTTAGCTAAAGCCGAGATCAAACTTCAAGTATTAGATGCGCTTGTCTTTGGTTGTGGTCCAGGCGCGTTTACCGGAGTTCGCATTGCTACTGGCGTGATCCAGGGACTAGCTTTTGCCAGTGACCTGCCGGTTATTCCTGTTTCGACTCTCGCTACACTTGCTCAGGGTGCTGTTGCGGAATCCGATTTTATCATTAGTGCTATTGATGCTCGCATGAGCGAAATCTATTGGGGTCTATTCGAAGTAAATGAAAATAAACTAGTGCAGCATATCAATAAAGAGTCTGTCTCAAAACCCGATCAAATCTCCGTTCCAGTAAGCACTTCCTGGTATGGCGTTGGCAGTGGATGGACTACTTATCAGGAAATATTATGCCGAAAAATTTCCCACAATTTAGAAGGATTTTGTGATGATCGCTACCCTCATGCCAAAGATATGATCCCACTGGCAATTAGGGAATTTGAACTAAATAGAACTGTTTCTGCCGAAAACGCTCTCCCCGTCTATTTACGAAATAATGTAACCCAATAATACTATTAGTATGCACACAGAATCGCGTATTTGGACTATGTTAAAATTTCTGTTTTAATACTATAAACCATTATAAATAAGTGAGTTGAACGCATATCAAGTCTGTAGCCTAACATTGTATTGTTATTCGATTTCTTTTACATCAAAGCAGCAAGTAGATTATAAAAAAGGAATTGCCTACGACTATAGTCACATATGTCGGTTTGCGCGGTATAATATCGCTATTATCCGATATGTTACGGTCTCTAGATTCTTTATGCAGAAATCACATGGCAATGTAATCGTACAATCAATATAACAATTATTTTAAAAGATATTAATACAACAGTTAGTTAGCTTTAAGAGAAAACCATGAGTAAAAATTATACAGTTACATCAGAATCCGTATCTGAAGGTCATCCTGACAAAATAGCAGATCAAATTTCAGATGCTGTGCTGGATACGATGTTACAACAGGATCCGCTAAGCCGTGTCTCATGCGAAACTATGGTTACAACCGGAATGGCGATTATTGCTGGTGAGATCACTACTACAGCAGTGGTCGATTTTCAGGAAATAGTCAGAAACACTATTCGTGAAATTGGCTATACCAGTTCAGACATGGGTTTTGACAGCGATAGTTGTGCAGTGTTAGTTTCCATCGACAAGCAATCACCGGATATCGCCCAGGGGGTCAATGAAGGTGAAGGTGATGATAAGGATCAGGGTGCCGGTGATCAGGGTCTGATGTTTGGTTATGCCTGCACTGAAACTGACACCTTAATGCCAGCTCCAATTGATTACTCCCATCGTTTGGTGAAACGCCAGTCAGAAGTAAGAAAAGACGGAACGCTGCCATGGCTTAGACCAGATGCAAAAAGCCAGGTAACTTTCCGCTATGCAAATGATAAACCGGTCGCCATTGACGCAGTTGTTCTTTCCACTCAACATGCTCCAGATATCGAAAACAAAGAGCTACGTGAAGCTATCATGGAGGAGATTATTAAACCCATGTTGCCAGCAGAATGGCTAAGCGGAAACACCCTTTACCACATCAACCCAACAGGCCGCTTTGTAACAGGTGGTCCGATAGGGGACTGTGGATTAACCGGGCGGAAAATTATAGTCGACACCTATGGAGGTATGGTTCGCCACGGCGGTGGAGCATTTTCCGGCAAAGATCCATCAAAAGTGGATCGGTCGGCAGCATATGCAGGCCGCTATGTTGCTAAAAATATTGTGGCGGCAGAATTGGCGACAAAATGTGAAGTTCAATTATCTTATGCCATTGGCGTAGCTGAACCGACATCTATCAATATTGATACCTTTGGTACAGGAACTGTCGATGAAGAGAAACTCACCTCATCAGTAAGGGAAATATTTGACCTCAGACCAAAAGGTATCGTATCTATGCTGGATCTGTTGCGACCGATATATCGCAGTACGGCCGCTTATGGGCACTTTGGCCGTGACGATATCGATTTACCGTGGGAGCAAACAGATAAATTAGATGCACTTCGCAGTCTGTTAGCAGACTAAACCAGTGCTATATTGATATTATGACTGCATTGATCTGTAGCTCGATCGCCTATGACAATATAATGGTCTTCCATGACAATTTTAAGAATCACATCCTACCAGACAAGATGCCATATCCTTAACGTATCTTTTTTGGTACCGGATATGCGCCGTGAATTTGGTGGCTGTGCTGAAAACATTGCTTATAACATGAAACTCCTTGGTGGAAATAGCATTCCAATATGAACAGTCGGCACTGACTTTGATGCGTATGAGGAATGGATGCAGAAGCGTGAGATATCAACTGACTACATCAAGGTCATCGATGATACCATGGCTGGCCGATGCTATATAATAACAGACCTGGATGGTAATCAGATAACGGCCTTTCACCCGTATGCTATGAACATGTCACAAGAAATTAAAGTGGTTGAAGCAAACGGAGTTAGTCTGGGTATTGTCTCTCCAGATGGCCGAGAAGGCATGACTCAACATGCTGAGCAGTTTGCCGGAGGCAGGTATCCATTTTATTTTTGACCACGGTCATGGTATGCCATTGTTTGATAGCAAGGATCTAAATCGATTTATTGACCTGTCCAGCCATGCCGCTTTCAACGATTACAAATGGTAACTGATGCAGGATCGTACCGATTTATCTGAGAAAGAGTTTGCAGAGAAAGTAAATGCCTTGATCATTACCAAAGATACCGAATACCAGATCTCGGCGGCAACAGTACTGTCGATCGAAGATCCGATAGGTTACGGTGACACATTTCGGACTGGATTATTGTTCGGCCTGATGAATAAGCTGGATTTGGATACCACTGACTGCATCGCCTCATTAATGAGCGCTATTAAAATCGAACACAAAGGTACACAAAATCATCATTTAGCATGAGTAATTTTAAATCACGGTATAAAGAAACGTTTACTAGAGAACTATAGTTAATAGTCGATATATAGCTGGCAAATGTACAAAAATATTTATATGGGAGAGCACAAGAAATGAGCGAAGCTGCTGCTGAATTATCACAAACCAACGACTACATAGTAAAAGATATTGGCCTTGCACCTTTTGGTCGAAAAGAAGTTACACTGGCTGAACATGAAATGCCGGGGCTAATGTCAACGCGCACTGAGTACAGCAAGGATCAACCGTTAAAAGGTGCGCGTATAACAGGTTCCTTGCACATGACTATTCAGACTGCCGTGTTGATAGAGACATTAGTTGAGCTCGGAGCAGAAGTTCGATGGGTCAGTTGCAACATCTTTTCTACTCAGGATCATGCAGCCGCAGCTATTGCCGAGCAAGGAATTTCTGTTTTTGCATATAAGGGAGAATCTCTGAAAGAATACTGGAAATATACCGACCGCTGCCTTGATTGGGGCAATAGCTTAGGTCCTAATATAATTCTTGATGATGGAGGCGATGTGACGATGTTTGTTCACATGGGGTACCAGGCCGAAGATGATCCAACTATTCTTGATAAACAACCGGATAGTGAAGAAGAAGAAATACTGCTAAAACAGCTAAAAAAATCATTGGCGCATGATCCACAACGATTTCACCGAATCATCGGTGAAATCCGTGGTGTAACGGAAGAAACCACCACAGGCGCACATCGTCTCTATCAAATGCATGAAAGAGGCGAACTTTTGTTTCCAGCAATTAACGTCAATAATTCCGTGACCAAGTCCAAATTCGATAATCTATATGGCTGTCGACATTCACTAATGGACGGAATTATGCGGGCAACTGACGTCATGATTTCCGGCAAGATCGCAATTGTAGCAGGCTATGGCGACGTTGGTAAAGGCTCTGCACAATCTCTTCGCAACCAGGCGGCCCGCATCATTATTACGGAAATCGATCCTATTTGCGCGCTGCAGGCAGCAATGGAAGGTTACGAAGTGATGACCATGGATGAAGCCTGTAAGATTGGGGATGTATTTGTAACCACTACTGGTTGTTATAACGTCATTCGTGAAGATCATATGCAGCAAATGAAAGATCTGGCCATTGTTTGCAACATCGGCCACTTTGACAATGAAATTCAGGTAGAGCCGATACGCAAATACGAATGGATGAATATTAAAAATCAGGTCGATCAAGTTACTTTTCCTGATGGCCACAGGATTATTCTGTTAGCTGACGGAAGACTGATAAATCTCGGTTGCGCAACCGGTCATCCCAGCTTTGTTATGTCGAACAGTTTTACTAACCAGACAGAAGCGCAGATTGAGTTATTTAATAATAAAGACAAATATGAAATTGGTGTGTATACCTTACCAAAACTACTCGATGAAAAAGTAGCTCGCCTTCATTTGGAAAAGCTTGGTGTTAAGCTTGATAAGCTATCTAGTGAGCAGGCAGACTATCTTGGTGTCCCCGTAGATGGTCCCTATAAGCCAGAATATTACAGATATTGAGATAAGCAATTACTGAAATAAAGCGGAAGAATGAAACTGATCGTTATTTAGGATAAATATCAGTCTGATTTTTTTCTTAATTCTGATAAGTAGCGAAAAATTGCCTTGCTTGATTTCGATGCCTTATTGAGGTCTTGCTCATTTCGAGCATTTCTGATCAATTGTCTCAAGAATTGTAGCTCAAGTTCAGGATAGTGTTCATACAATTTATCTAGCGTTTTATTGTCACCTGCTATTAAACTGTCCCGCCATTGCTCAATCTCATGAAAGACCATGACGTCTTCTATGCGGGGCTTTTGTAATTCGCTTAGTGCCTGGCGAATGACAAACTCGTCCTCCTTCCGTAATAATGCTGCAATAAATTTCACCTGCCGGGCAAGAGCTCCTCGCTTAAGTTGCTTTGCCTCTAGCGCAGCCTCCCGTAATTCATCCGGCATTGGAATTTTCATCAGGCTTTTTGCAGGGGTATCCGTTAGCTGAATTCCAAGCTTCTTTAGCGCCTGCAGATTTCGTTTAACTTGCGATTTACTTTCTCTCTCCAGTTCTTCTGTGTTAGTCATATGTCATTATCTAAATCTTACTAAGAAGCTATACCTTTTGGTATTACTGCCTGCGTTTGATTAGTTTTTTAAACTACATAGAACACTGAGCGCACGGGTATGCAATACTAAAATCCATTCTATTCTTTGTGTTTTTAATAGTCTTCGCGGTTCATGTGTCATAGCAGGGATAAGGTAAAATTAGTGGCTGATTAAAATCTTGGCCACACACTTTCGTCAGCAAAAAATTGTAGTGAATCTCGAGTTGTCAGAAATTACTCAATTTCAATCTTTGATGAACAGGTAATGCTGTTCTCTGTAGCGAATTAACTTGTATAGCCATCGGTGTTCTTTTCCACCCAACGCTCCCCGTCTTCCAAACGTTCCTTTTTCCAGAAGGTAGCCTTGTATTTTAAATCTTCCATAATAAAACGACAGGCATCAAAGGCATCGTTTCTATGGGCTGACCATACGGCAATCAATACAATCGGTTCGCCAATATTAATTTCACACACACGATGAAGGACAAGAGATTCAAGCAGCGTCCAACGCTGGTGTGCTATGTCACAAATTTTTCCAATTTGCTTCTCAGTCATACCTGGATAATAGTCCAGGGTCATACCAAGGACACTATCGCCTTCATTAAAATCGCGCATAGTACCAACAAAACTAGCTACCGCACCGTATTTACCCTGAAAGTTCAATTCTCGCTGATACTCTTCTAATTCCGCATAAGGGGCAAAGGGATTTTTTCTAAGTTCTATTCGCACAAAATTTCCACGCTTTGCTCAAGCATTTTTTTAACCACCGGAAACTGTAGGGAAAAAAGCCACTTCGTCCCCATCTTTTACTTCAGTATCTTCAGGTGAATACTCCATATTTATTGCAGCTAAAAAAGTAGTAGAATCATCCAGTTCTCCTTTTACCTGTTCCCAAACCCCCTGTACCGTGATTCCACTCCTGTGATCAACTACATCTTCATCCAGACCAACTAAATCCCTAATATTGGCAAAATATTTCACCGTTATAGTCATATTTTTTAACTCTCCAAAATTCGCTTTTCTAGGATAAACACGTATTATATGCCTTATCGTATTAGACACCATAACCCCTTAATAATTATATATAGACAGTAAAAATGAGAAAATTAACACATTTTAATCAGCATGGTGAGGCGTATATGGTCGATGTTGGTACTAAAGATAATACTCATCGTGTTGCAATTGCCGAAGGCTTGATCAAAATGCATGCTGACACTCTGAAATTGATAGTTGAGGTGAGTCATAAAAAAGGGGATGTTCTTGGCATTGCACGTGTGGCCGGGATTATGGCAGCAAAAAAAACCTCTGAACTCATACCCTTATGTCACCCATTGCTCCTGTCGCATATAGACATCCAACTAGATGCAGATACTGAAGATAATTCTGTGCGCTGTCAGGTAAAAGCTGAAACAAACGGACAAACCGGCGTTGAGATGGAGGCGCTAACTGCAGTACAAATCACTTTATTAACTATTTACGATATGTGTAAGGCTGTAGATAAAGGCATGACCATTGAAAAAGTGAGCTTAGTAGAAAAATCTGACAGCAAATCAAACCTGTGAAACGCGACGAGTAAGCAAGGGATTTAAAAACCAAGGTTCAGATAAAATATCTAGCTAAGCTATTTAGTTAACATCGCTTCATCTATCCACTAATCTTAAGAAAAAGAAGCGTTTTTCAGTATAAAAGCCAAATCCGCAGCCTGACGGTTTTCTTTCACATCATGTACACGAAAAATTTTAACACCTGCTTCTACTCCCATTACTGTCGTCGCACACGTTGCACCAAGTAGGTCCTTTCGTATCTCTGTATTGCATAGTTTAGACAAAAATGTTTTACGGCTAGTGCCCAACAATACTTCATAACCTGTTTTAACAAATTTCTCCAGACCCGCCATTAGTTGTAGATTATGTTGCAAAGTCTTGCCAAATCCGAAACCAGGGTCCAGTATAATCTTGTTTTTATCCACACCTTTTGCGATTGCTATTGATACACGTTGCAGAAGGTATTCTTTTACTTCTTCAACCACGTTTACATAGGCAGGATTGGTCTGCATCATTTTTGGCGAACCCTGCTTGTGCATTAATATGAGGGGCGTTTTGTTACTGGCAGCAAGATCAAACATTTCAGGATCATCTTCTCCGGCCGAAATGTCATTGATAATCTCTGCACCGGCTTCCACTGCCGCTTCCGCAACTTCAGAAAGCGTAGTATCAATACTGATCTGAATATGTTGCGGTAGAATTTCCTGCAATCTTTCAAGCGCTGGCAGTACCCGCGCTAATTGTTTTTCTGTCGAAACGCGTTGTGAGCCAGGACTAGTAGACTCACCACCAATATCAAGAATCCGTGCCCCAGCATTAACCATCTCCAACGCATGCTTAATTGCTCTATCCTCGTTAAAATAGTCTCCCCCATCAGAAAAACTATCTGGAGTAATATTGAGTATTCCCATAATAATAGGGCGCTGCTCTTCTACTGCCATTAGCTCAATAGCGATGCCATTGCATCCGTTGCCTTGATAAGTTCATTTGTCATCATCGGTTGACTAGCTAGATGCCCTCCATCTTCTACAATAATAATTTCTGATTTTGGTAAGGACCTGTGTAGCAACCAGGATGCTTCCAGAGTGCAGGTTAAATCCTTGCGACCATGGATTAATTTAATTGGTATATCAGGTATTTTATCTGCATTAACCAATATTTGGTCTTCTTCAATAAAATACTTATGCTTGATATAGTGGGTTTCAATACTGACTTCACTTCGTGCTTGCTCAATATCAACCTGAAAATCCATTTCATCTTGTGCAAACAAGTAAGTCACTACACGTCCGGACCAGCTTGCCCATGCATTGACCGCTTTTGCACTCAGCAGTTCGTCTGCTCCATGCACTATGCTGTGATATGCCTGGATTAAATCACATTGATCATGAGCAGAAACATCATTCACAAATTCCTGCCAGTAATCTGGAAAAATATTACCCACCCCCTATGGTAAACCACATTATATCGCTTTGCCTGGCAAGAAATGTTCCCCTCAGAATCATTGCTTTAACTAGCTCGGGAAAAGTTTCTGCATAAAGCAACCCCAGTGTTGCCCCCCAAGAACCTCCAAATACGACCCACTGTTCTATATCCAGCAATTCCCGAATGGATTCCATATCTGAAAGAAGATCTTGTGTAGTATTGTTTTCTACGCCTCCTATAGGAATTGATCTGCCTGATCCTCGTTGATCGAAAATAATGATCCTATACTTTTCAGGATTAAAATAGCGCCGGTGGTTTTCATTACATCCATCACCTGGGCCACCATGCAGAAATATTACCGGAATACCTAGAGGGTTCCCGCATTCTTCCAGGTAAATTTCATGCCCACCATCTACTTTCATTGTTTGGCTAAGATGCGGGGTAATTTCCGGATAGAGTTCTCTCATAAAAGTAAATATTCACGTGTAAGGGTAGAACAAGACAAAAGCTTTTGGGTAGCATATTCTCTGCTACGGCATGCGTCAGTTCATTCGTTTTATCTATCGAAAAGACTATTATATTTGATAGCAACTTCGGCCAGCGTATCAATAGACTTGACTTTAAATTTGGCTTTAACCTCCTTGCTTATATTTGCCGCCTCTTTATAACTCAATGACAAACGCTTGAAAATCTCACTTGTTGGAAATCTCACTTGTTTTATTTCTCTCTACTAGTAATTGCAATATTCTAATTTCCTTTTCAGTCGGTTTTGGCAAAGGGAATTCGTCATTTTCAGCCATCTTTCATATGCCACTTATTTTTACATAATGAGTATATGTTTTTGTTGTTAATAGAGTCCATATTCGATCAGTTACTGACAATTAATAAACAATAATTGGAGCCTTGTGATTCATTTGTTTTATATTGATTATCAAAAAGACAAGTGAAAAACTGTTAGTCTACGATTATAATTTATTGACATCCATATAATAAAAAGGATCATTGCATGAAACGACCGCGCATAACAATCTCAGCAGTGGTAACGCTGTTTTTAACGATTAATAATCTTGCCCCAGCTCAGGACGTTCTGGAAAAGACCGTAGAATCTAGAATTCAGGCACAGGACGGGGCCCGTTCATCCCAAAATCGTATCAATAACCCTTGTCGAGGAAACCAGGAATCTTCTTGGTAAATACCGCTTTGCAATTAGGCAAACAGATAGTCTTAAGGTATACAATTCACAGATTAGGCGCAATATCGATAATCAAAAGGAATAACTAATATCTATTCAAAGACAGTTGGAAAATATTGATGAAACCAAGCGATCAATTATGCCATTGCTGTCGAGAATAGTGAGTGTTCTTGAGCAAACTGTTGCTGTGAATACCCCATTTTTTAACACAGGAACGTAGAATGTGCGTCGATTTTATTAAGCAAATGATGGAACAACCTAACATCTCTGTTCCGGAAAAATACCGTCGTATTATGAAGGTCTATCAAATAGAAGTTGAATAATATGGCAAGACAATAGAATCATACAACGATGAAATTGAAATAGCAGAAAGTGGATTCTGGGATACTTCAACCAAATCATGGTGACCGTTACCTGGAGAATATAACCTCTCTATCAAGCAAGGGATTCAAGTAACGTGCAAACAGACACCCCAAGATCTATTTAATATACCTGTCAGAACTACGGGAGGTACAAAATGAAATAGTTAAACTTTGTCCTCACGCTTTTCTTGCCGCTGCTTGCTTCTCCGGGCTACACAGCAACACCTCAATCGCTGGAAGAATTATTCTATTAAGTAAAAAAGTAGCGTATTCAAGAGAAGCAAAATTATGATTTACGAGAGAAGCGCTTTGTTAATGAGAAAATAAGCAACAACAATTATTTGATGAAGCTGACAAGACACTCAGACTAAAGCAACAGCACAGTGGTAGATACCAAAAAATTTATAATAAGAAAGAGCGAGCAGGTGATATTGATGAGCTCCAACGGTGTTGCCAGGCAATTTGCCGCTGACCTTGGCGACATTAAGAAAACATCCCTTGTTACAACACAGTTCACGGAGCGAACAAAGTTAACTACGAAACTTTCTGTCAATAAAGAATTATCCTCAATTAAGGAACTGGAAGATCTGTGGTTAATAACTCTGGATGAGATTCTTGAATCTGGAAAAGTAACCAAATTTAATGCGAAAATCATCACACCAGACAGTAACGAAATCGAACGAAAAATTACCCGGTTCGGTATTTTTAATACCATATCCGACGGTAAGTTTTTACGTTATTTACCAGAGAGTAGCAAGCTCATTGAACATGGGCGCCAACCCGCTAGCCGCTATCTTGCCTTGACAAAAAGGACAGAAACTTCTGTCAATGAAATTCTGCCAATGTCAATCGATCCGACCAGAGACTCAATGCTGGCTTTATTAGCACAGGTTCCGGATTTAATGGAACATTATCAGACAAAGGTGGTTACGTTGGTTACATCATAATAGCGCTGGCAGTCATAGGCGTACTCATTGCTATAGAAAGAGCTATTACTCTTTCTATTACCACAAACAAAGTGCAGAAACAGTTGAAGACTAAAAGTCCAGGGAAAAATCCTTTGGATCGTATCATGCAGGTATATGAAGCAAACTAAAACGTTGATACCGAGACACTGGAGCTAAAACTCGATGAAGCAATACTAAAAGAATTATCAGCCCTGCAACGGGGGTTGGGAACCCTTGCCTTGCCAGCCGCTACAGCACTGCTACTTGATTTGCTTGGTGCAGTTACCGATATTATTGGGACATTCCAAGCCATTACCTTGTACGGAACTGCGGATCCAAGAGTGATGCCAAGAGGTATTTCACAAGCCTTGGTAACCACTGTTATGGGATTAGTTGTAGCTATTCACATGCTGTTATTTCACAGTTATCTGGCAGGAAAGAGTGATAATCTTATCAACATACTGGATGAAAAGAGCAAGACTTTTGTCACATTGCTAGCCGAGATCAATCGAATAAGGCCTGGTTTTTAGTGGCGTATAATTTCAGAGTATTTCAATAACTATATGGAGTTCTTCTCAGCTGGAGGGCCGGTTCTTATTATTATATTGCTAGTCTCCAGTCTGCTTATGGATCTTAATCCTGGAAAGATACTGGTTTATTTTTAAATCCTATCCTGAAAAACGCAATCAGATTACGCAGCAGTGACAACGAAGGCAAGATCAGTCATCATGGTTTGCTATGCGGCTGAGAGAAGATCTTCTTTCTGAACTTTCCACGTCACTTACCCATAATCTGCTGATCATTCAGGTCTTGATTGCAGTTCTGCCGCTACTTGGATTGCTCGGCACAGTTAGCGGCATGATTTCAGTATTTGATGTGTTTAATGTCCTTTTGGCACAGGTAACCCAAAGGGGGGTGGCAGCAGGTATTTCACAGACCCTATTGCCAACCACAGTGGGGCTTGTCAGTTCACTGATCGGCTTATTCTTCGGTAGTGATTTAAATCATCGCGCAACCAGTATGGTCGATCAATCTCGTGATCTCTTAACATATAGTTAAACCATGAAAAAGACACATAGATCACAGCAAAATGTAGCAGCTACTATCAATATAGCACCCTTGATTGACATGGTTTTCATTCTACTTATTTTTTCCTGGCAACCTCTTCATTTACCAAAGAAGCTGGTATTGAGATTAACAGGCCGACGGTTGCATCAGATGAAAGTCAGGATACTGTCAGTATAATCATTGCTGTCAGCAAAGAAGGTGATATCTGGTTAGGTAATCAAAAAATTGATATCCGCTCTGTTCACCATCGAATAGAGAGCCTGCACGTACAAAACCCGAAAGGTACCGTCATTATTATGCTGAACAAAGATGCACGTATGGGTAACAGCGGATACAGGTATTGGATCAAGTCAGGCTGGCAGGTGTTAGCAGCGTCGCTATTGCCACATCAGGCGGCTCTTAATTTGAGTTTAACTGCGATGTCACTCATTACAACTATTATTCGCCTTCCTCATATCAGTAAAGAGTTATTTACCAAAGGTATTATTTTGCTCTTTGCAGCCCTACTTCTAAATATTATTATTTTTTTCTTATTCAACTAATGGTGAACAGTGATGCTGGCATTACAGGGGAAAAGAAATTTGAGACAATTGGCAATTTCATAAGGGTTAATAGAGACATAGCTCCGACGGAACCTGAACCCGAACAAGAAGAGTTTAAAGAGATCGAGCCGGAACAAGGCCTTGCTAAACCCGATGTACCAAGTCCAGATATTGCTCCACCTTCACCTGTTGCGAATCTAGCTTTCCTGGTGCCACCACCCGATCTCTCTTTAGCTGCAAATGGAATTTCCTCTTTAGGTAAAATTCCGGGTTCTTCCCGAGGTAGATTACAGACTCCTGCTATTGCCTCTAACCTTGTGCCCACACTGAGAATTCCGCCGATCTATCCGCAACAAGCCCTGAGAGATGGACTGGAAGGTATCGTTACTATTGAATTTACTGTTGTAATTGACGGTTCTATGAAGAATCCAAAAGTAGTAAAAACGCGATCCAATGCAATGAAATTTTCGGTCGAGCAGTACCGCAGGCTATTAGCAAGTGGAAATACCAACCAAAAATTGTCGATATGGTAGCACAGGAATTCAGAGCTCGCCAGGATATAAGTTTTACCCTGGATTAATCATAAGTAAGATGAAACGAAATTTGATGAAAATCCTGGCAGTGCTTTACGTAGCATGAGTAGTGTGCTTCTACACAAACTTCCTGCACACACAAACAGGCAACAGATTTTAATTATCCAGCAACTCACAGGAAAAATTATCATCTGTCCAGCAGCTAATGCAGCAAAACGATTACCAGCAAGCCCTTCAGATCTTAAACAACCTGTCTAAATCGGTTCAGAATAAAAAATACGACCAAGCGGTCGTATATCAGACCTTTAGATATGTTTATTCTGGACTAAGCAAATATAAAGAGGCTGCAGATTCATTTATAAAGGCTGTTAAATTGCGCTCACTACCAAAATCCATCACACACGAGCTAAATTATTCCATTACTCAGTTGCTTATTCATCAGGGATCATACAAAGAAAGACTCAAGTATATTACCGACTGGTTCAGGCATGAGAAAAAGCTATCCGCAGAAGGGCATTATCTGGCTGCGACGGCTTATTATTATGAGAAAAATTATAAACAGCTGATTTTTCAGGCTCGTAACGCTATTGCAAAGCGTGATCCAGCTCCATCGTCATGACACGACCTGTTGCCTGCTGGTTATTACAAAACTAATGGCATGCCAAAGACTGCTGAGCCTATGAAAAAAATGTTAAAACTATTTTTCGATAAGGATGAGTACTGGACGCAATTAACAGGTATCTACCTCAGTATTAAACAGGAAAAGAATGTCTTAACACTCATGGAACTAGCTTATACAAAAGAACTATTAACAAGCCACGATGAGCTATTATCGTTTACCAGAACCTATCTATATCTTGACATGCCATGCATGGCAGCAGATTTGATTGGCGCAGAGTTTAAAAAAACAGCACATAAAAAAAGAACAAGGAAACAATGATATTGCTGGCAGACAGCTGGTTACTGGCACAGGAAAGAAGCAAGGGAATAATTACTTTACTTGTTAGAAGCGGCAAATAGTTTTAATGATATTGAATTGTGCTACCGGCTTGAACAGCTTTATGTTGATGAGGAAGAATGGTCGAAAGCGATCAACAAGCTAAATAAAGTAGTTTTGAACCACAAATTTTCTAATATTGCAGATACCTATTTACTATTGGGAATTGTCGCCTATGAGTATAAAGATAATATTGCATCCTTTAAAGCTTTGAACAAAACTCTAGGCTACGATAAGACTAAGCAACAAGCCAAACAGTGGCTGACACTATTAAAAATATGGTGTTAAATCTATTAATATTTGCTGTTCCTGCAATCTCCCACTGACATTTCTGTTTTATTATTAACCTTATTTCAATCCCGAAACAGCTAGTGAGAATTCAAATCACGACACATCTCGCCCAGCAGATTCAAGGATCTGGATAAACTCTCCAGCCGTCTGAAATCTATCATCGGTCTGAAATCTATCATCGGTCTGAAATCTATCATCGGTCTGAAATCTATCATCAGTCTGAAATCTATCATCAGGGTTTTTTTGCCAACGATCGAGGAATCGTTCCATGGACATGCTGACAAATCAAGGCCGTTGGTGTCTTTGCTTTAAAAGGCTTGTCTTCAGTTAATAACTCATACAATAAGACTTCCGCACTATATAGATCTGAACGAGCATCAACTGACTTTCCTTCACCCTGCTCAGGATTCATATAATGAGGTATCTCCAATACCTGCTTCACCGTTGTTATGCCTATGTCTCCACCTAATTTCTTGGGAATACCAAAATCAACCAAGGTCAGGCTATCATCACCTCTGAACATGATGTTTACGGGCTTTAGGTCCTTGTGTATAACGTCAATACTATGGATTGATGAGTCGTCCCTCCCACAGGTGATATGAGTCATATAGTTAAACGCAATCTCAGGTGTTATTTTAAGTTCCATTCTTTGTTTTAAATCTCCGCGAGAGAAAAACTCCATCACAATAAAACCATAATCTTCGGTAAGCCCATGTTCGTAGATTTTAACTACAAATAGGCTATTAATGCCGAATATAAGCTTGGCTTTCTGAATAAACCGCGCTATCAATATACTCTGTTTGACCTTGGTCAAGTCCAGTACTTTCAAAACTAATGACAGTCTGCCTACTACTCATTCTGACATATACACCTTGGACGTGGTGCCTTCACCAATCATCCGTACAAATTTATAGCCAATATCCAGACTACTATTTTGAATTAACCCATTCTCACTATGGATCCGCTGAATAATCTGAGTAGCATCATTCATAATGGCCTGCTGTTCTGATTCTTTCTGTGGGTTGTAGTCTGCGGCTTCTGTAATAATCTCGGCCAGACGTTTGGGGGAAATGTCCTTTTTATTTATATAGCCAGCTGCCCCGAGCTTCACTGACTTGACAGCGACATATCCATCGTCCCCTGCAGCTAGCACCACTGTAGGTAAAAATCCGAGATTTTTACCATAGGTCTTCAACCGCTCTAGCCAACCTTCTGTTACACCGAGTTTATAATCGAGCAGTAGCACATCATAAGCAGATCAATCAAAATTATCTGATGACCGTCACAGTTTCTCTACTTCATACTCAGTAATCTCAGGCTCATCCAACTCCTTGTTAAGATACAAACGGATCAGTACCCCGAAATCTAGTGAGTCGTCAATAATTAGTATTTTCATGGGCGGGATTTAAATTAGCTTTTTTAGTCTACTTGCCCAGCAATGATACACTATATTTATTAATTAATAATTCAATTAGTTATATGTTTTTAATATGAAAATACATTAAATTAAAGAAATCCAACATATATATGCTTTCCTACTGAGAGGATAGTTATTTAATAGTATGCGATCTTTATTTTTAACTGCTTTTCCTTTAGAAAATACTCCAACAAATACATGTATAGGAAATTTATATATAGAGATCACTGAAATATAAATCTTATTTTAAGATTGAAATAAACGGAGCGATCTTGTATTTTGTGCCGCCCTCAAGTGCTGAATAAAAACAGGCCGTTATTGCCGGATTAGCTCAGCTCGGTAGAGCGCCCGCCTTGTAAGCGGATGGTCGGGAGTTCAAATCTCTCATCCGGCACCATTCACTATTCAGGATATGTTTTTAGTCCAAAAATCTAAACATCAGTATCTAAAATTGAGATACCGCTCTTCATAGGCTTTCTGCTGTTCATGAATGGCCTCTTTATGATACTTCTTTTTCCATATTTCATATGGTTCTCCATAAATAATTTCACGAGCCTGTTCATAATCCATTTCAATATCTATCTCTTCGGTTGCTGCTTTATACCATTTGGACAGACAATTTCGGCAAAATCTTGCAAGGATCTCATCAAGTCAATATTCTGGATATCTGGATGCTCTCTTAAATGCTGGACCGGGCGTCTAAACGCAGCTGCTTCGAATTCAGTCTTGATATCTTTACCCACTATCATCTACGATCAAGCAAATTGTTATTTATAATTTTATTTAAGTTTTACTGCTTAATATTTGAAATCATATCGAGTCGCTGTGAGAATAGCGCTCTTAAGATGCATACAATTACTGGATGCAGCAAAATAGGAAGTATAGCTTATATCTAAAATACACATGTTCACTTCCCTCATCAGCAGCGCCAAAATAACACACATCCTTGATGTCAGCGTTCTTCTGTTTTTAAGATCGCTGTGGCATTTACTTTGTTTGCTTCCGATCCTAATTATCCCAAGTACTTCATTTACAGCAAGCAGGGATTACCAGATCGAAATTATCAAATCTCTTCAGGAGTTAGTAATTAAAAAGAAGGATTTTGTAGTAAAAAAATTTAAAGTTTCATACGGTAGAGGTGCGAAAGGGGGAAAGAGGCGATTCGGGGATAATAAAACACCGACAGGTCGCTATAAAATTATGAAGTTTAAGTCTAACAGTAAATTTCATTATTTCATGCTAATCGACTATCCAAACCTGCTGGATGCATGGCACGGATATAGGGAACAACTAATTACATCAGCAGAGTTTAAACAAATAGCTACCGCTTACAAGAACAAACAAATGCCTCCACAAAATACCGCTCTAGGTGGCTATATCGGAATCCACGGGATAGGTAAATTAAACAATAGTAAACTCAATATTCACAGATATTTTAATTGGACTGAGGGCTGTATCGCACTAACAAATAAAGAAATTAATGAACTGCAGAAATACGTCTCAATTGGCACTTCCGTTACTATCAAGGAGTGAAGGAGTGAATAAATTCAAGCCTGGATAAAATCCCAACCAATTTTTCTCGATTTTTTAACAAGTTGGTAAATTTTTCTTAGAAACAGACTTGCTAGAGTCTAAACAGTGCTAACACTTAAATACTAAAGGTAATAATTACAATGCCAAGTTGCTGGAAAATTATCACCATTCTCGACCTTTAGTTTTTCATAGGTTTACCCATCTGACGTGCCTGGAACGCACTAACAGATTCTCTCGACATCCATTGCTCACAACCAAACCAGTCAACCCTGCAATGCAACTATCGACTGCTAGCCAGCAGAGAGATCGCGGAGATTCAGGCAAGTTACAATCAAAATCCACTAAACGTATCTAGCAAGACTTCCCATCTGGAAGGAAATGGACTAACTGCAACATTGCTGCTAATCGATACCAGCGATCCGAAACGTTGACTATCAACGATATCGAACATATAAAGAAATTGCTAGCAAAAATTGAAGCTCATCATATAGTCGGTTTAGCTAGTTTTGATAAAAACCTACAAATTGAAGTACCTATAGAGGCCTCTACAGAACAGTTAATAGCGGAATTGAATAAGCTGCAAGCTGTCGGAAAGACCACTGAGCTGTATCGAAATACCTTGAAATCAATAGCTACAATTACTCGGATAGGAGCTGACAAGAAAGCAATTTACCTATTTTCAGATGGACAGACAGAAGATAAAGCTTATTTTCATCAGGATGTCATCCGGGCTGTCAGAAATTTCTTGGTTATTATCAATAGTATTGACTACTCACAGTCTGTGTCCTTATCTGTGCCTTGCAAACAATACGTAGGCTGAGTGAGGATACTGGCGACAAGTATATTGAATCTGATAACAATTTTGAATTACCCAGCGACTTCCTGGCATCTCCTTTTGAAAATGTTGTTCGAGGCAAACAAATAGAGATCCAGTTACCCTTCGCGGCAGATAAAAACCAAAACAATGCAGAAATTAAACTGACATTAAATACTGCTACTGGAAATATCAGCTCTACTATACCGGTGGTGTTGCCAGTAGATACCAGTATTGAAGTTAATGATGCTGTAACTCCAGTCAGTACTTCAGTTAATTTAAATGCGCAAGCCCCAACAATTCAATTCGTAAGCCCAGATGCTACACCTAGTAGTACTGATGTCTGGTTGTGGTATGACGTTCCGACAATACTGTTTGTTCTGCTCATTCTGATGATAAGCACGTTAATCTATTGTGCCGTCAAAGGGAAAGCCGAGGCTCTGATTCAACGAGCTCAATGCCAGCAAAAGAATATAGACCTTATGACTACCTCGTTGCCCATGACGAAACACAACTTCACTATCCAATCACCAGTACGACATGGCGTATTGGTTGTATCAGCGACAATGAGCTACCACTAAAAGACAACTTTGTATCCAGGAAACATGCAGAAATTCACCGTTACAGCAATGGAAACTTTGTTATTTTCGATGTGGATTCATTGAATGGTGTTTATGTCAATGAAGAAAAGATTAAAAAAGAAAATTGCAGGAAGGTGACGTAATCGAAATTGGTGATATCTTTCTTCGTTTCACTATCTATTCCTCTGACTACCAATTAGATGAAGATACTACGATCCAGAATATCAGAGCTCCACTACCACATTAAGGCGCCATAATTTTTTGGACAGCAGGTTAAGCTACGACGGCATAAGCTCTTCCATCCCGGTCCAAGTAATTTTCCAGCCCTCTTCACAAGCGTTTGAGGTAAACTCTTCATCGATCCACAAGCCTGGTACAATCGCCAGCTTACTATCGATATAGAGCAAGGGAATACGATCGCGACACCAGACGGGGATCCCCTGTTCCTGCATGAGCGTTTTTAAATCGTGCTGATTTTTCCTGCCCCGGGGCCTTATTACTTCTCCACCACGCCGGTATCTTATCATCAGACTTTTACCTGGGCATGCTCCGGGCCGTATTCCTCCTTCTTTTTCCATACTTGCTCGAAGCTCACCATGGGTAACCTGTAATCGTTGTTCTAAACTCCAGATAAACTCCTGCTGCTTATCATGTATCTTAAGCGGGGTAAGCGCATATAGTTCATCCCTGTAGCGCTTTACCTCCGCACCTTTCCATGAGACACAGGGTTGCGCATCTACTTTACTTGATATGACATCTTTTAAAATATGCTTGATGTGCAGCGAGTCAGGTAGTGGTAATTTTAATGATTTAATCCAACGGCGGATAAGATTTTTTTGCCGTGGTATAGATAATTTTATCAACTGACTAATAGCGAGAGTATTTCTTTCAGTATTAAGTACACTGGTAAGATCCATACGAGAAATCTCATCTTCCAGCGCCAAGATCTCTGACTGGTGCTGGGCCACCCTTGAAGTTGTTGCTGCAATTGCAGGCCAACGAGCTCTCAGGATAGGAAGCACCCTATGCCGGAGATAATTTCGGTCATACATTGTATCTTGGTTGGTATTATCTTCAATCCATTTCAGACCTTGAGTCAATGCATAGTTTTCTATCTGCTTTCTGTCATACTGTAAAAACGGACGTACAAGATATCCTTTGCCAAAAGTACGACTCTCCGGCATAGACGCTAATCCTCTCGGCCCTGCTCCTCTCAGCAATTGCAGCAACAGAGTTTCCAGCTGATCATCCTTGTGATGGGCGGTGAATAATACCTTATTGTAGTCGATTTTTTCTACAAGTGCTTTATACCGCAATTGCCTGGCCCAGGCTTCGGGACTCTCTCCTTTTGGGTGGCGGGCATCTATAATGATAATATTGAGTTTAATTTTTAACTGTTTACAGATCTCTTCACAATGGCAAGCCCAATCTGCTGAATGATTGCTTAGCCTATGATTAACATGTACTGCTGAAACTGGGATTGCAATTCTATCCTGCAAATCACATATTGCATGTAGCAATGCATGAGAATCCATTCCTCCACTAAAGGCAATTATAAAACCGGTTGATGCTGGATAGGATTCCAGTAATTTCTGAAGTTTAGACGGTGAGATTATTAAATCAGTCAATGCATTCTGATTAGAATTTAAAAGTAAGGCTCTTCTGGAATATCACGCCTACTGTACAAAACTATGGGAGCGAATTTTAGTTTTTCTTATCTTCAACAATTCGCTAACACTGTACTTTTCTAGTTGTGCCAGCTGACTCACGACAGTGGCTTTTGTAATTCTGGCGATCTCATTATAGTCTCGATGAGCTCCACCTAAAGGTTCTTTTATAACCTCATCCAATAACCCTAACTCATCTAGTCTTTGCGATGTGATCCACATGGCTTCAGCTGCTTCTTCGGCTTTGTCGGCACTTTTCCAAAGGATGGACGCACACCCTTCCGGCGAAATCACCGAGTAAGTGCTGAATTCAAGCATGTTCAATTTATCAGCAACACCAATTGCCAATGCCCCTCCTGAACCACCTTCACCTATAACAGTTGCTATTACTGACACCTTAAGTTCTGACATGACAAGCAAATTCTTTGCAATTGCTTCACTCTGCCCGCGTTCTTCAGCGCCAATCCCGGGATAAGCTCCCGGTGTATCTATAAACGTCAACACTGGTAATTTAAACCTTTCAGCCAATTGCATAATCCTTAAAGCTTTACGATATCCTTCCGGTTTTGGCATACCATAATTCCGATGAATCCTTTCCTTGATATCCCTACCCTTTTGGTGACCTACAAGAGCAACAGATTGTGCGTCCAACCTTGCCAATCCAGAAACAATTGCTGGATCATCTGCAAATGCTCTGTCACCATGCAATTCATTAAAATCTGTGAATATCCTTTCTATATAATCCAGCATATAGGGACGTTGTGGATGCCTTGCTACCTGAGCAATCTGCCAGGGAGTCAAATCGGAAAATATAGACCCGGTTAACTCCTGACTATGCTTTTGCAAGCGTGATATTTCTTTATTAATATCAATTTCAGTATCATTACCGATATAACGAAGTTCTTCAATTTTAGCTTCTAATTCAGCAATCGGTTGTTCAAAGTCAAGAAAATTCATTCCGCCAAAATACTCTTACATATAAATTAATTTTCAAGAGATAAATATTGATTGGCCCCGTAGTAATCAAGCTGCACATTCTTATCGCCTACAATGTTCATCAATTCATCCAATAATTCATCGCTTATATCTATTTTCCAATTATCACCAAGGGTCATTATGCCCTTCGCCTGTCCATTATCGTACTCAATGACTACCGTTCTTGAATTACTACGATATGGTAACAATAATTCCCTGATCTCCTTAATAGCACCATTTCCCATCATACTCTTATCCAGATGCAAGTGTAGTTGAGCGCAGTTATTACGAATAGTCGATAGTTCGTATATGGAATCAACCTTCACATAGCAACCGGTATCATAATAATCATCCTCCAATACTTCACCTGTTACTATTACCAATCGATCATTAATTAGCAAGGTACGATATCTTTGGTAAACTTCTGAATACAAACTCATATGAACACGAGCTGTTCTATCATCTATGTGGATTTCCGCCATTCTTCCTCGGCTACTCAAACGCGTCCTGATACTTTCTATGTATCCGGCAACGATAACTCGACCCAACCTAATCTCTCGCAGCGGGGAAGTAATAATTGAAGCTAATTCATTTTCGTATCTAATAATAGGATGGCCATCTAAATAAAAACCCAATGTTTCCTTCTCTCCTGTCAGTCGCTCGTGATCCCGCCATGGTTCACTAATAATAAACTGGCTTTCAACAGCTTCGGCATCACCTGTGTCAGGCACGGCATAAAGACCAAATAGATCATCTTGTCCTGTATTTCTATTTTTTAAATGTTGCTCTGCCAGTTGAGTTGCCTTGGCTAAACTCGCCATAAGCGTGCTGCGACCTGGCCCGAATTCATCGATCGCACCAGCTCGAATTAAAGCTTCAAAGACTCTCTTATTTACCTTTCGTCCATCAACACGTCTACACAGATCAAATAAATTTTTGTAATCATTATTTTCTTCTCTCTCTACAATTATGTTTTCTATTGCAGCCGATCCAACCCCCTTTATTGCACCCAGTCCAAACAATATGGTTTTTTCATCGATAACTTTGAATTTATACTCACTTTTGTTGATCGAAGGAGGAAGTAAATTCACATTCATACGCCGTAACTCTTCTCGTAGCACTACTATTTTATCTGTGTTATCCATGTCAGAGGAAAATACCGCGGCCATAAATGCGGACGGATAACGTGCCTTTAGCCAGGCAGTTTGATAGGCCAACAAAGCATAAGCTGCAGAGTGTGATTTATTGAATCCATAGCCAGCAAACTTTTCCATTAAATCAAAGATCCGGCTACCGACTTTTTCTGTCAATCCGTTTTCTCTTGCGCCGTTAAGAAAAATATCGCGTTGTTTTACCATCTCCTCAGGTTTTTTTTTACCCATGGCGCGACGCAAAATATCAGCCGCCCCTAAAGAATACCCGCCCACAACCTGTGCAATCTGCATTACCTGCTCCTGATAAACCATTACTCCATAGGTAGGACCAAGAATTGGTGCAAGGCTTCGATCATCATATTTCACCTGACTTCTACCGTGTTTGCGCTCAATAAAATCCGGAATTAAATCCATGGGGCCAGGTCGAAACAATGCTATCAAAGCAATCAAATCATCAAATCTATCAGGTATCAATTTTTTTATTAGTTTTTTCATACCATCAGACTCAAGCTGAAAAACCGCAGTTGTATCCATGGCCTGAATTAATTTGAATGTAGCCATGTCTTCGAGTGATATCTTGTTTATGTCAATTTCATCGTCCTTTGATTTTATTAGTACCTGGTTAGCATCTTTTACTGCATTATCAATAATGGTGAGCGTCCGCAGACCTAAAAAATCAAACTTTACCAATCCGATGGCCTCTGAATCACCCATATCAAATTGTGAGGAAGTAACTGTAGACCCCTGTTCACAGTAGAGCGGCATATAGCTTGTCAATGCCTTGGGAGCTATGATAACTCCTCCCGCATGCTTTCCCGCGTTGCGTGCCAGTCCTTCAAGTCTTTTAGCAAGATCAATAAGTACTGCAACCTCTTCGTCTTCCTTATATCTTTGCCTCAGGCTATCTTCTTCCTCGAGAGCCAGATCTAGGGTCATATTCAAATCAAAAGGAATAAGCTTGGCGATTTGATCCACAAAGCCATAAGAATGTCCCAATACACGTCCCACATCTCGGACTACAGCTTTCGCTGCCATAGTACCAAAAGTAATAATTTGCGAAACATGATCGCGCCCATAACGCTCGGCAACATAGCCAATCACTTCATCCCTACGATCCATACAGAAGTCTATATCAAAATCCGGCATCGATACTCGCTTGAGATTGAGAAAACGTTCAAATAACAGCTCATATTTAAGAGGATCCAGCTCTGTAATATCCAAGACATAGGCAACTAATGAACCTGCGCCGGAACCACGTCCAGGTCCTACGGGGATCCCTTGCTGTTTTGCCCAACGTACAAAATCAGCAACAATCAGGAAATAACCGGAAAAGCCCACATTAACAATGACCTCCAGCTCAGTATTCAAACGCTTCTGATAGACTTTCTTTATTGACTGTTCTGAACTATCAGGATCAACATGCACCCTCTTTAAAACATTTTCCAATCCTTCATTAGCTTCCTGACGTAACCATGAATTCTGATCATGTCCCTCCGAAACCGGAAATTTTGGCAAGAAATACTCACCAAAGGATATTTCCAGATTACAACGCTTTGCGATCTCCCAGGTATTCTCGATAGCTTCCGGGATATCTTTGAACACGCCATACATTTCTTCAGCAGATCTTAAATACTGTTGATCACTGTATAGATGAACTCGTCTTTTATCATTGAGTACCCTACCCTGTTGAATACAGACCCTTGCTTCATGCGCTTCAAAGTCAGTTTTCTTCAGAAATCGGATATCATTACTTGCAACTACTGGTACAGAAAACTGATATGCCAGCTCAACTGCGAATTCTATATAAGTATTTTCGTTTTGCCTGTCTGTTCTTTGTAGTTCGATATAGTACCTATCTGGAAACAACTCCAACCAATATTCCAAATTTTCCCTAGCTACATCATGGTTACCGTTAATTATTGCCTTGCCGATATTTCCGTCACGTGCGCAAGATAAGGCAATTAAACCTCTCGATGTATTTTTTAACCATGAAGTTTTGGCGAACGGGATCCCTTTGGACTGCCCTTCAGTGTAACTCCTTGTTATTATTCTGCAGAGATTTTCATAACCTGTTTGATCCTGGCAAAGAAGCAAAATACTACTGTCTGGTTTTCCGTCTTCGTCAACTAATCTGATTTCAGCGCCGGTTATGGGTTTAATCCCATATTTTATGGCCATGCGATAAAATTTAATGAAGGAATAAAGATTGCCTTGCTCAGTAACAGCAATCGCTGGCATTCCCAGCTTTGTTACTTCTTTAATTAAAGCTTTGATTCTGGTTAAACCATCTACAAGAGAATATTCGGTATGTAGATGGAGATGCGCAAAGTTTTCTTGCATCGGCAAATAATCTATTGTTGTTACTCGTTCTGTAAGTGCTGTCTTACTGGTGCGAAGGAACGTCTGTGGATGTTACAAATGCCTAATTCCCTTAGCGCTTCCAGATGTTTCTTTGTTGGGTAGCCTTTATGTATGTCAAATCCATAACCGGGAAACTGATCGTCCAACTCGACCATTTCCTTATCCCGGCTTACTTTCGCCAGAATTGATGCAGCGCTAATTACTGATATTAAGCGATCCCCTTTCACTATTGCCTCTACCGGACAACTTAGTTGAGGACATTTATTGCCATCAACCAAAGCATATTCAGAGACAATTCCAAGGGCGTCGACAGCACGCTGCATTGCTAATAAGCTAGCATTTAGTATATTAATCTCATCAATCTCATTTACTTCTGCCCGACCGATAGCCCATGCTATTGAATTTTCCATAATTTTTATCGATAAAAATTGCCGCTTTTTTTCCGATAGAATTTTTGAATCTCCTAATCCTTCGATACTATTTTTTTTGTCCAGGATAACCGCTGCCGCAACAACTGGTCCTGCCAGTGGACCCCTACCAACTTCATCAATGCCTGCTACCAGATGATACGCCTGCCACCTACCAGCAAATAAATCCATCAGTTAGCTACTAGCTCTAAAATTGCCTTACTGGCAATCTCGCCCGTATTTAGTTTCAACTGCTTATGTAAACCAGTAAATCGTACCTCCAGTTCGGGAAGATCTTCATATTTATCTAGCAACTTCATGATCTCAAGTTCAAGACGTGCTGGATTGCATTCTTGTTGAATACACTCAGGGATCAACCTCATATCAGCAAGTAGATTCGGTAGCGCAATATATTTTACTTTGGACATGGCCTTCATGAGACAATAACTTAGCCAGTGCGCCTTATAAGCAACCACCATGGGCTTTTTTATTAACATAGCTTCTAGCGTTATCGTTCCTGATGCTAATAACACTAGATCTGCTGCTTCCATAATATCGTGAGATACATCTTTATATATCGAAACCGGCAAGTCTTCAAGAGAATATTCAGACATGGAAGACTTGAAAAAAGCTACCGCTTCATCGGTCAATAGACTAGTAGCAAAATGAATATCTTCACGCGCTTTCCTGCAATTATCGGCAGCCAACAAAAATGGTCCGGTTAGATTATTAAACTCCATCTTTCTACTTCCGGGCATTAGAGCAACAATTTTTTTATCCTCTGGAAGACACAGTTTTTTTCGCGCCGCATGTTTATCGGCTTTCATGGGTATTTGTTCGGCCAAGGGATGGCCAACGTAAACAGCAGGTACCTTGTGCATGTCATAGAATTGCTTTTCGAATGGAAATAAAACAAGCATCAAGTCAACCGCTTGTTTGATCTTTTTGATGCGATATTCTCTCCATGCCCATACTTGGGGACTGACGTAATGTGCAGTCTTAATATTATGAGCATGTAAGTTTTTTTCCAGTTTAAGATTAAAATCGGGAGCATCAATACCAATAAAAATATCTGGTGGTTGTTGGATAAAATAATTTTGAAGTTCACTCCTCATCTTGGAGAGCTCCCAGTACTTTCCTAGAACTTCAGCAAAACCCATTACTGAAAGTTTATCCACAGGGTAGATGATGCGGCAGCCCTGCTGTTGCATTTTTGGGCCACCAATGCCCTCAACCACTAGATCCGAATCATATTGCCGAATTGACCGGATCAGTTTAGCAGCAAGATAATCTCCAGAGGCTTCACCAGCTACCATCCCAATGCGCAACATGAACTAATCCACTTATATTAATAAGTTGACGGCAAACTATCTTACGACGAAAACGTAGTTTGGTCTAATTTTTCAGTCAATCTTAGTCTGTATGAACATACTCTGATAATCAACAAGCATATTAGCGTACGATGCCTCTGCTTGAATCTCGAATAAAGCGTACAAAATAGGAAACTTCATCTGATTTTTCAGCTATTGGTGCTAATTTATCCAATGCGTCATTTAAGGTCAGTCCCTGTCTATACACAATCTTGTATGCTTGCCGGATAAGCTCGATAGTTTGCTGCGAAAAGTGATAGCGTTTAAGTCCTTCCCTATTTAAGCCACTGGGTTTTGCAGTATTGCCGGAAACTATAAGATAGGGCGGGACGTCTTTAACTATAATAGAGGATATTGCCGTTAAGCTGTTTTTACCGATTTTGCAGAATTGATGCACTCCGGTAAAACCACCCAAAATAGCGCAATCTTCTACAGCAACATGACCAGCTAAAGTAGTGTTATTTGCAAAAATAGTATTGTTGCCAACAGTACAATCATGGGCAATATGCACGTAGGCCATAATCCAATTATCATTTCCAACTTTTGTTATACCGGCATCCAAGGCAGTTCCTCTACTTATCGAGCAATACTCCCAAATAGTATTACCATCACCTATTTCGAGGACGGATTCTTTTTCGTCTTGAAATTTTTTATCTTGCGGCTCACTACCTATTGAACAAAAAGGATGAATTTTATTGTTCTTACCAATCCTGGTGGATCCGTTTACGATGACGTGGGAGGCTATTTTGCAGCCAACAGACACTTCAACCTCAGCACCAATTATGCAATAAGGTCCTATTTCTATATCTTCGGCTAACCTCGCCTGCGGATGAACGATTGCAGTATTATCTATCAAGATTTTACTTTCACAATGCTAGTCATTAATTTCGCCGATGTAATCAGTATACCGTCAACTGTCACCCTTGCAGAGAATTTCCAGACATTCTTTTTCACTGCTAAAACCTCTGATTCAATTAATAACTGATCCCCCGGTTCTACTGTCTGTCTAAATTTGATCTTATCAGCACCAACTAAATAGTACAGACTTCCTTTGGGAATGCCGTCAAGGGAAATGCTTCCCAGTATACCAGTTGCCTGTGCCATAGCTTCAATTATTAATACACCCGGCATAACTGATTTCTCAGAAAAATGTCCCTGAAAAAACGGTTCGTTATAGCTGACATTTTTAATTGCAATTATTGACCTATTTTCCTGATAGTCGACTACCTTGTCAACTAATAGAAGGGGGTAACGGTGTGGCAATAAAGCCTTTATTTGCTCAATATCTAATGATGGCATGAGGTAATCAATGTAATTCTTAATCAATAAGTTAGAGTTACTCTTTAGGTTATTTTTGATTCAAGCTTAATTAATCTTCTTGCAAATTCATCAAGTCGCTTAAATCTAACATTATTTTTTCTCCATAATTTTACTTCCATTACGGTCATTGCAGATGCATAGTGACCAGCTTGTTTTATTGAGTTTGTTACTCCCGACATCCCATTAACAATAACGTCGTCAGTAATTTCAATGTGTCCTGCTAATGCTGACAAGCCTCCAATCATGCACCTCTTGCCAATGTTTACACTGCCGGCAACTGCAGTACAACCAGCAATGGCAGTATGGGCACCAACCCGAACATTATGACCAATTTGCACCTGATTATCGATCTGCACCCCATCCTCAATTACAGTGTCTTCAATCGCCCCTCTATCGATAGTAGTGTTAGCACCAATTTCAACATCATTTCCAATTCTGACACTACCAAGCTGTGGTATTTTTAGCCATCTACCTTGATCATTTGCGATACCAAACCCATCTGCACCAATGACTACTCCTGGATGTATTCGGGTATGCTTCCCAATATGAACATCATCACACAGGGTAACATTCGAAAAAAGTTTCGTCCCTACTCCGATAACTACACTAGCGCCGACTACACAAGCGGCCCCAATGTAGACATCATCTGATATTATCGAATTATTTCCAATAATGACATTCTGACCAATATAAGACTTTTGGGAAACTGTTACATTTTCACCAAGGCTTGCCGTTTTATGAATGCCAAAGTCGAAAGTCTTTTCTGGGTTAATGTATATGGCTGCTTTAACATAGGCTAAATATGGGTCATCAGCAACCAATATATTGACAGGACACATAGTTATATCAGTACAGGACACAATTACCGCAGATGCTTCAGTTGTTCTTAATTGAGAAAAATAGCGCCTATTCGACAGAAAAGTTAGATCACCAGACCTAGCATTTTTGATTGTTGCAACGCCGACAATATTACAATTTGGATCACCGCGTAATTCTGTATTGATTACTTTTGCGATTTCCCGAAGAGAGTAAGGCATGTACCAAGCTTTGCAATTTATCTTATTGTATTTTAGTAAATCTTATTTGACTCCCATGCTATAGATGTTACTTATAGCAATTATATGTAGTGTATATACGCCACAAACTACAAATCTACTTTTGATAGCATGCGAGACAAATTAGTTAAAATCATTACTTAACTGACTATTGCTCAGCTACTGCATTATCATTATCTTTTAAATAATCGATTACCTGCTCGGTTATATCTATCTTCAGGTCAGCAAATAAAACTCCCTCACCAAATATAATATCGTAATTATTTGCCTTTGCTACAACTTGAATTGCAGCAATAATTTCCTTTTGAATTTTCGAGAGTTCTTCATTCTTTCTGTAGGCAACATCTTCCCTAAGTTCGTCGACACTTCTTTTTACATCGCGGCGTTGATTGATAATATTGTGTTCCAGTTTCTGCTTTTCTGACTCGCTCATAATGGCAGTATCCTTAACTAACCTGTCTTCAAGCTCCTTTAGCTTCCTTTGCGCTGCAATCAGTTCGGTGTCTTCACGTGTAAATTCTTTTTGTAATTGTACAGCCATTTCTGCTGCTTGTGGAGACTTCTTCAATAACTGCAAAGGATTGACTACACCAATTTTATAATCCTCGGCCAGAACCGATACCGATACACAAGCTGCCAAAGTTATCCCGATAAAATAATTACTAATCTTCTTCAATTGTTTACTCCAAAAAAATAATTTATTAAAAACTACCGCCAAAGTTAAACTGAAATCGCTTAATTTCATCTCCGCGAATTATCCTTCCAGAGCTATTCCTAGTAATCGGCTCTATATTGAATGGTTTTGACCAACTCACGCTCACAACTCCAAATGGAGATATCCAAGTACCACCTATTCCAACGGAATAACGCAGAGAACTTAAATCGAAATTCTGACGTTTACGTTGCAGAGTACCATCTGCATTTAGCACTGGTGACCCACTTGCGTCAAAAGCAGTATCGAAACCATATACGTTTCCAGCGTCAAGAAATACGGATAGCCTCGTCGAGTTGGTTGCTTTTTCAGCAAAAGGAATGGGGAATATCAATTCTGCACCACCTACAACCTTCATAAATCCGCCTATTGGGTTGCCACTGGAATCTCTGGGCCCAACAGTATTTTCCTCAAACCCTCTTACCGAACGCGGACCGCCAACATAGTAGTTTTCAAAAAATGGAAGTCTATCCAAATTACCGAAGCCATCACCATACCCCACATCACCTTTTAATGCGAATACTATACTTTCATAAATTGGTAAAAAATACTGTCCTCGATAATTTACTTTATAAAATTCCAGCAAATTCCCCCAGGACGGTACTGATAACTCTGCTGAGACGCTTTGTTTGATTCCACTGTCAGGAAAAATATACTTGTTGAGACTGTCGTAAGTAAATCCCGCGCTCAAGCGCAGTACGTCAAACTTATTACCTTCTTTATCTATAAAATCTCTCACTTCCATGGAAAGCAAGTTATTGGCAGATAACTTAGTATTTTCATAATTTATACCAAACTGTATGTATCTATTTTCAGCAATCGGTACTGCAAAATTAACACCTCCTCCATATGTCCGGCTATCGAAATTAGTAACGTTAAAATCCAGCCCCTGCATCTGCCGGTAATTAAGATTGATACCACGGGCTATTCCATCGATCGTGTGATATGGATTCAAATATCCAAGGTTTAACTGACGACTATAGCTACTATTGTTAAAGGCAAATTGAATACGCTTACCGCTCCCTAAAAAGTTTTCTTGGGTAACGCTTGTTTGAATAATCAAACCGTAAGTTTGCGCATACCCTAGACCAGCATTAAAATTACCAAATGCTTTTTCTTCCACGGAATAATTGACGTCAACCTGATCCGCCGAACCTGCAACGACATGGGTTTCTACACTTACATCCTCAAAATAACCTAAGCGTTGCAACCTAATCTTACCGCGCTCGATACGTGGTGCTGAAGCCCATGCACTCTCCTGCTGACGCATTTCCCGTCGCAAAACTTCATCACGTGTCCGATCATTTCCAATAAAATTGACCCTCCTTACATAGGCACGCTTCCCCGGATCAATAAAAAACGTAATTGATACTGTTTTATCTTCTTGGTTGATTTCTGGAATAGGGTTAACATTAGCAAAAGCATAGCCCTCGTCCCCCAACATATCAGTCAGGGTAGTACTCATGTCTGTAACATCCTTCCTCGAAAACAAGCTATTCTTCCTAATAATAGTTGATACTAACCTAGTCAGGGATTCTTCCGGAATGATCAAGTCACCTGATAGCTTGATACCGGATATAATATATTGTTCACCTTCAGTAAGATTAATAGTAATATATATATCTTTTTTGTCAGGTGTAATAGTGACCAGTGTCGTATCTACGTTGAAATTAATATACCCATTATCCTGATAATGGAATTGCAATGTCTCTAGATCGGCTGACAACTTCTGCCTGGAGTATTGATTGTCTTTAGTAAAATATGAAAGAAGCGTTGGTCCGGATAATTCAAAAAGATCTAACAAGTCGGCTTCTCTAAATACCCGGTTGCCAATAATATTTATTTGTTTAATCCTTGCAGCTTTTCCTTCCGAAACGTCTATTGCTACAGATACCCGATTGTTACCAAGTGATGTCACTGTAGAAATAATGTTAATTCTATATTTCCCTTGAGAAAAATAAACTCGTTGCAGTTCTTTTTCCAAAGAATCCAGTTGTGACTGATCAAATATGCGCCCAACAGCAAATCCTATCTGTTCCAAATTTTCCATAATATCATCTGTCTTAATGTCCTTATTGCCAGTCAACACGATGCTACCAATAGCGGGGCGTTCTTTTACAATTATGATTAGTATATTATCTTCCCTCTCCAGTCTGACATCATTGAAAAAACCAGTACCAAAAAGTGAACGAACAGCTTCCAAAGAAAGTTGATCTGTAAAGATGTCACCCACTTCCAGAGGTAAGTAATTAAAAACAGTGCCATGAGTCAGACGCTGTAATCCCCGAACACGAATATCCTCGAGCACAAAGTCTTCTGCAATAACACTGAAAGACAGAGATAGATAGATAAATTTTACACAAAGTAATTTATGAAAAAAATCTAATATCCTCATGTTATTATTAATTAAAAATGAGTTAACTTATTAGACGTAGTATGTCATTATAGAGCGCTATGCCAGTCAAACAGAGTAACATCGCTAATCCAACTTGTTGCCCAACAATCTGTGCAGCTTCCGATACCTGACTGCCTTTCAGCGTTTCCACAAAATAATACATCAAATGTCCGCCATCCAATAAAGGGATTGGCAATAAATTTAGGACTCCAAGGCTAACGCTAATCATAGCCAAAAAGCTTAGAAAAGTAGTCATTCCCAATCTTGCTGATTGACCAGCATACTTAGCAATGCTGATTGGCCCGGCAAGGTTTTTAACGGAGGCCTTGCCAACAATCATTTTTCCCAAGATCCTTAGTGTCATCACCGACATTTCAGCTGTTTTACCACCCGCCTTATACAATGCAGGTAGAAATGAATATGATTCTATTGTAATTAATGATTTATCTCTTTCAAAATTGTTATCCATAGCCGCTTCAATCCTGCCGACTTGCTTTCCACTTTTATCGAAAATTACATCAGGTATGAGTTCAATAGTAGCTGAACGACCATCTCTCAATATTTCAACACACAACACCTGTCCTGGGTTTTCGCGAACAACATTGACCCATTCAGTCCAGTTTTCGATGGGTGCATTATTCACCGAAATTATTTTATCTCCTGGAACAAGCTTTGCCCTCTCTGCAGCACCACCTGCAATGATTTCGCCAACAACGGCAGGGATAATTTGTCTTTTAGGTTGAATGCCTAATTCCACTAACAAACTACCATTCGCCATATCGTCAACCGATATCTGTGACATATCAATACTGCTTACTTTATCGATTCCATCGAGCCCTCTCAGTACGATTTCTACCGACTGTTCATTAATAACATGTAAAACGAATCCATCAATTACACTGACCCACGTCTTCGTTCTCTTTTCATCTACCTCTATAATTTCATCTCCAACAACTATTCCAGCTTTTTCAGTCAACGAATTTGGCTCTACCTCACCTACTATTGGTCTTAAGCCAGATACCCCTAGCATAAACACCAGCCAATAAGCAAAAGCAGTAAATATAAAATTAAAGACAGGCCCGGCAAGTACAATGGCAACTCTTTGCCTTAGCGGCTGGTTATTAAATGCCCTGTGCAGTTCATCTTCCGGAACCTTATCTTCCCTTTCATCCAACATTTTCACATATCCACCAAGCGGTATGGCTGCAATACAAAATTCACTGTTATCCTCACCAAACTTACGCATCCAGATAGGCTTTCCAAAACCAACAGAAAAACGCAGAATTTTGACATCACACTTTCTGGCAACCAAAAAGTGACCAAACTCATGAAAGGTAATCAGTACACCAAGAGTAATAAGGAAGGATGCTAGCGCCTGTAAGAATTCTATCAAGCTGTCATCTTCTCAATTGCCATAAATGCAAATTCACGCGTATTTTTATCAGCCTCCAGAATATTATTCAGAGAATCTGCCCCTCGTGATTTCACCTTTAATAAGGCTAGTTCAACAATTTTTGAAATATCAGTGAATCTTATCCTGTTCGCCAAAAATTCCTGTACCGCCACTTCATTTGCAGCATTTAATATCGTTGTGGTTGTGCCGCCCGCTGTCATAGCCTCTGAGGCCAAACGCAAACATGGAAATTTCTGCATATCAGGTCTTTGAAAATCGAGTCTCGCTACTTCAAACAAGTCCAGGCGTTCAACACCTGACTCAATTCTTACTGGCCAGGCTAAGGCATGAGCAATTGGTGTACGCATATCCGGATTGCCCAGCTGTGCTAAAACAGAGCCATCGACATACTCAACCAGTGAGTGAATTACACTTTGAGGATGCAAAACGACCTGTACTTTCTCTGGTGTTGTATTAAAGATCCAACACGCTTCTATTACTTCTAACCCTTTATTCATCATAGTGGCTGAATCTACAGAGATTTTCCTCCCCATTACCCAATTTGGGTGGGCACAGGCATCATCTGAAGTCACATCGTCTAATCTGGATAAAGAGGTATTCCAAAACGGGCCACCGGATGCTGTAAGCATTATCTGGGCAACGCCTGTCTCCTTAAGGCCACTGCTAAAGTCTGTAGGCATGCACTGAAATACAGCATTATGTTCACTGTCAATAGGCATCAACTGCGCCTTATTGTCGTAAACTGTATCCATAAATAACTTTCCAGACATAACCAAGGCTTCTTTATTTGCTAATAATATTCGCTTACCTGCACGTGCAGCAGCCAGTGTTGGTAACAGGCCTGCTGCACCAACAATTGCTGCCATGACATAATCGGTTTCAGGCATGCTGGCAACCAATTCCAGGCCATCAATCCCCGCCAATACTTCAATTTCAAAAGCCTCTATTGAAAGTGCTTTTATTAATTGCTCAGCACAATCCGGATCCGCCATGACAGCATATTTTGGCCGCCATTGCAGGCATTGTTCCTGCATTCGCTTAATATCTCTGTTAGCAGTTAAAGCGATAAGTTCATATTTATCTTTATGCCTGGTCATCACATCCAGGGTACTAACACCAATGCTACCGGTCGAACCCAGAATAGTTACGCCTTTAATGTAAAATCCCTGGCCTGGTAAACCAGAGCCCGGCCAAAAAGAACGGTGCAGCTGCCGTCACACTATCAATTCGATCCGACATTCCACCATGACCCGGGAATAATGTTCCACTGTCTTTTATTTTACTTACTCGTTTCATTAAACTTTCCAATAAATCACCTAATATCGAAGCTAAAACCGTAACCAGGCAAACCATTAAAAAATACGCTAATTCAACGCCTTGCATATTGTTAGCCAGTGCATATAAAAATGCAATTGATATTGCGGCAATTACTGCACCGAATACCCCTTCCCAGGTTTTACCGGGACTCACATTACTCGAAAGCTTAGTTTTTCCCCATTGACGACCGGAAAAAAAAGCAGCTATATCAGCAATCCAAATCAGTACTAATAAAAATAAAACCAGCATTTTTCCTTCAAATCCGTTGTCATGTAATATGCTGAGGCTTAACCATGCGGGAACGACAACTATAACACCGATGCTTGCCTTGATAATCCTTGAATTCAGCAATACCAAGACATCCCCTTTTTGATAACTTATCACCAAAAACAAGGCTATCAGCCACCACAAAAGTGATAAATAAATAATGAATGTGGTTAAAAGTGTATTTCTGAATTGATAGGAAATAAATAATAGCAAAACTATTGTAAGCAGATAGGATGCTTTGAGAACAGGCTTGCGGCAAGAACATAAAACCGACCATTCCCATGCAGCGATGCAAATAAAAATTGCAGAAACCAGCGCAAACGTTCCAGTACTGGTGAAATATGTGCTTATAACAACTATTGGGATTAGCACGCCAGCCGTAAGAACACGTTGCCTAAGCATTTAAATTTGTTCTGAAGTTTTGCCGAATCGACGCTGACGAACTGAAAACCAATCAATCGCTTCATTAAGTTTCTCGGGTATAAAATCTGGCCAAAGGATATCAGTAAAATAGAGTTCCGAGTAGGCCAGCTGCCATAAGAGAAAATTGCTTAGTCTCTTTTCCCCACCTGTTCGGATAAACAGGTCTGGTTGAGGGCAATCACCCAGGCTAATTGTTTGATTAATTAAATTCTCGTCTACATCACATGCCTTTAGTTCGCCTTGCTCTATCATTGCAGCAATTTTTCTACATGTGAAAATGATATCCCATCTTCCGCCATAGCTTACAGCCACAACGAGTCTTAAGCCATCATTCTTTGATGTCAATAATTCAGTATTGGAAATTGATCCCTGCAACTTATCGGAAAATGCAGAACGGTCGCCAATAAAACGCACATTAACTTTATTTCTATGTAAATCTTTAACTTGTTCTTTTAGTGCAGTTACAAACAAGTTCATCAAAATGCTGACCTCTTTCTCCGGCCTATGCCAATTATCACTACTAAAGGCATAAACGGTCAGTATCTTTATTTCTAATTTAACCGCATGTTCAACAATCTTTCGCAGGGTCTTGACACCTTTCTTATGTCCCGCTGCCCTGGGTAAGTATCGCTTATTTGCCCACCGTCCGTTGCCATCCATTATTATGGCAATATGCTTTGGGAGGTGAGGCTGTTTTTTTAGAATGGAAACCATATATATGGAGAAAAACTTGGCTATCTACTTCTATTGACAAACTTTACGTAAAGAGCGCACAGTAAAAACATCTAAATAATTTTAAAATCGATATCTTCCCACTTTACACTGTTCTCTTTTAACTGGTACTAAACTTCCATCAACTCCCTTTCCTTTTCAACTAAAATTTTATCTATTGTCTCGACATGCTTGTCGGTAAGCTTCTGGATTTTCTTCTCCTCCCTACGCTCATCATTCTCAGTAATTTCTTTATCTTTAACCAGATTTTTCAATGAATGAACCGCATCTCTACGAATATTTCTCACAGCTACTTTTGTTTTTTCTCCTTCAGAGCGGACAATCTTTGTTAATTCCTTGCGCCGGTCTTCTGTTAATGCCGGTAGTGGGACGCGAATAACTTCACCAGCAATAACTGGATTGAGACCAAGACCTGAACTCAATATCACTTTTTCAATATCGAATATTATCTTTTTATCCCAGGCTGTAATACTCAATGTGTGAGCATCTTGAACAGTAATGTTTGCAGCCTGATTAAGGGGTACTTCAGAGCCGTAATAACTAACAGTTATATGTTCCAACAGACTTGGCTGAGCTCTGCCGGTACGCACTTTGGTCAAGCCGTGCTTAAAAACAGCAAGACTTTTATCCATACGCAAATCAGCATCTTGAGCAATTTCGCCTTCTGTTATCATCATATTCCTTATAATGCCTTAAATATTAATTAGAAAACCCACAAGCAATAATCAGCAATAAAGCGCTTATGTCTTACTATCCTACACTACCCAACAAATTCATCATAGTTGTTGAGCTACAAGTGTTCCTTCATCCTCACCATTGACTACACGTCTCAGTGTTCCCGGCTCCATCATATCTACAACCCTTAACGGCATATTGTTTTCTCGACATAATACAACGGCAGTAGTATCCATTACCTCAAGTTTTTTCGATATAACCTCATCATAACTTAAGGTTTTATAGCGTATAGCTGATTTATCCTGCTTCGGATCATCTGAATATATGCCATCAACATTGGTTGCCTTAATTAATAGATTTGCAGTGATTTCCACCGCCCTTAAACTTGCAGCAGAATCTGTTGTAAAAAAAGGATTTCCTGTTCCAGCGGCAAATATAACTATACGACCTTTTTCCAGATGCCGCACAGCACGGCGACGGATATAATCCTCACAGACTTCCTTAATTTCTATTGCAGACATAACCCGGGCATGCATGCCGAGTTGTTCAAGAGAATCCTGTAAGGCGAGTGCGTTCATAACAGTTGCTAGCATACCCATGTGATCAGCAATCACCCTGTCTATACCAGAAGCTGCCAGGCCTGCACCACGAAATATATTCCCTCCTCCAATAACGATAGCGATCTCAATGTCGGCTTTGCTTAATTTTGATATTTCTTCTGCAATGCGACGAATTGCAGTGGGCTCAATGCCGTAAACAGAATCCCCCATCAAGGCTTCACCGCTAAGCTTTAGTAGTATTCTCTTGTACTTATGTTCCTTAGCTATATTTAACAAAATAATCTCTCTTTAAAGACAATTAATCCCAAATTTTAGCTTGCGCCATTACTTCTTCGACAAAATTATCTTCATTTTTTTCAATACCTTCGCCGACCTCATATCGAACAAAGGCATTAACTGTGGCCCCTTTACTTTTAAGTAAAGTGGCCACCTTTTGATCAGGATCCTTCACGAAGGGTTGCCTAAGCAAGGTGATTTCGTTTAGATATTTTTTAATTCGGCCACTCACCATCTTTTCAACAATATCTTCCGGTTTTCCACTTTCTTTGGCTTGCGCTATAAATATTTCCTTTTCCTTATTTAAGGTTTCTTGCGGTACTTCAGACTCTGTTACACATAAGGGCCGACTGACGGCAATATGCATAGCAATATCCTTCGCCAGCTCATCATCTCCCCCATGCAGATCTACTAATACCCCAATGCGTCCACCGTGAATATAGGATCCAAGACTACCGTCTGATATGTTTACAATCTGAAAACGTCGTATATCAACATTTTCACCTATCTTGACAACCAATTCCAAACGTGCCTGTTCAACTGACTGTCCATCTTTCCCCGCAATAGGGCTCCCCTTCAGGGAGCCTACGCTATTCGAAGCGGTAGTCAAGATAGATTCACCGACTGCCTTTGCAAAGGCTTGAAAATTTTTATCTTTTGCAGCGAAATCTGTTTCACAATTAATTTCCAACAGCACAGCAAGATCTTCCTCAGTGGATTTCTGCAATAGAATTATCCCATCTGCAGTAATTCTGTCAGCTTTTTTCGCTGCCTTGACAACTCCTAATTTTCTCATTGTTTCAATTGCAGATTCGATATCACCATTTGTTTTCTGCAAGGCCTTTTTACAATCCATCATCCCAGCACCGGTGCGCTCTCTAAGTTTTTTAACTATGGAAGCTGTAATTTGCATAACTTATCTACCCTACTAATTTTATTTACTATCAGAATCTTCAACAGCCCTGTCATCAGACTTTAGCTGCTCCTTTCTCCTCATCCTTTTCTACTATGTCCGCTTTTTGCTCTGTCACTTCTGAGGACTGGCTTTTTTCTTTACCAGCAGCTTTTTCAGCAGCTTTTTCAGCAGCTTTTTTAGCTTTACTCTTCTTTTTAACCTTTTCTGGCATAACGGGAGTGCCGGAGTCATCTAGTTCGACAAATTCATCACCTTCACCTTCACCCAGCAAATTGGAAACTGAACCATGTCCATCAATAATTGCATCAGCCATTGCCTTAGCATATAAATGGATGGAGCGAATTGCGTCATCATTCCCTGGTATCACATAACCAACTCCTTTTGGGCTATTATTGCTATCCACAACACCAACCACCGTAATCCCAAGTTTTACTGCTTCACTTACAGCGATATCTTCATATCCCACATCTATTACAATCATGGCATCGGGCATACCTGCCATATCTTTTATGCCTGATAAACTTAGTTGCAACTTCTGTAATTCCCTGGAGTGTTGCAGGGCCTCTTTCTTGCTCATTCTGTTGATACTACCATCCTGCTGCATGCTTTCCAGCATTTTCAGTCGATTAATTGACTGCTTTACCGTCTTGAAATTGGTGAGAAGCCCTCCCAACCAATGTTTGTTCACATAGGGCATACCACAGCGAAGTGCTTCTCTCTGAATAATTTTTTGCGCAGCCCTCTTTGTTCCAACAAACAAAATAGTGCTTTTTTTGGATGCCAGTTTACCGACGAAATTAACCGCTTCGTTAAACATAGGAAGAGTCTTTTCCAGGTTAATAATGTGGATTTTATTGCGCTTACCAAAGAGATATGGCAGCATTTGCGGGTTCCAGTACCTGATCTGGTGACCAAAGTGGACTCCCGCCTCCAGCATTTCACGCATGGTGACGTTTGACATTTGTATACTCCTACAAGCTTAATAAGCCGTACATCTCACATACTGACCTGAATCTTTTGCTAATCAGACGCCCCATATATATGGTTGTAATGTACGTATGATTTGTTTGCGTAATTCGCGAACGCTTTATACCATGTCTAGCTAACGTGTAACAAATTTCCCCCCTAAAAAAAACAGATAGAAACCAAGCTTAGCTATGTCAGTAACAATAAAATCATCCGAAGAAATAGAAAAAATGCGTACAGCTTGTCAGCTAGCTGCCCAGGTTCTGCAAATGATCGGCAAATATGTGCGGGCAGGAACGAGTACCGAAAAACTCGATGAAATTTGCCACAACTATATTGTAGATAGACAAAATGCTATTCCAGCCCCATTAAGCTATCATGGGTTCCCAAAATCTATTTGCACATCAATTAATCATGTTGTATGTCATAGTATTCCGGGAAACAAAAAGCTAAAGAACGGTGATATCATGAATATCGATATTACTATTATCAAAGACGGATACCACGGTGATACAAGCAAGATGTTTTTTATAGGTGAGCCCTCAATACGAGCTCGAAGACTGGTGGAGATTACCTACCAATGTATGGTAGAGGGTATTCGAGAAATTAAACCGGGCGCCAGGTTGGGCAATATAGGGCATGCTGTACAAACCCTTGCAGAATCCTACAACTACTCGGTTGTCAGGGAATATTGTGGTCACGGTATAGGCAAAGAATTTCACGAACAACCGCAGGTTCTCCATTACGGGGAAAAAGATACGGGATTAGTACTTGAACCGGGGATGACTTTTACAGTGGAGCCAATGATAAACGCTGGGAAAAGACACGTAAAACTACTACCAGATAAATGGACAGTTGTGACAAAAGACCGATCTCTATCTGCGCAATGGGAACACACAATATTGGTGACAGAGACTGGTTATGAAACTCTGACACTATGCCCGAAAGAGAATATTTGATAGTGTGGAGCGAAAATATAATTGATGATGCCCTGTTGGATCAGGGCAGTTTTATTTCCGCCTTAAATTCGGAAACCCTCTCAGCAACAATCTATAAAGATCAAATCCAGAATACAAATCAATATTTGATTGAAGGGTTTGATGACAACAAGCCAATTAAAGACCTGCTTTATAAGAGAGCATGGTTTATTGATCAGTTACTTATCCATGCATGGCAGCAACACATAATTTCTAATGATCTTGCCCTCGTTGCAGTAGGTGGTTACGGCAGGCGGGAACTGCACCCGTGTTCTGACATCGATATCCTGGTTCTGACCAAACCCAGGATCAAATCTGAGTTAAAAAAGCAGATTGAATCCTTCCTGGTATTTTTATGGGATATTGGACTGGAAGTCGGGGCAAGTGTAAGAACAGTAAGAGAAAGTCAGCAAGTAGCAAAATCTGACATTACGATTATAACCAATTTGATGGAATCTCGCTGTATAATTGGGGAGTCGCGTCTTTATGAAGAAATGTGTAAATTGACTAGACCAAACAAAATATGGCTCATCGGAAAATTCTTCGAAGTAAAATTAGCAGAACAAATTACCCGACACAAAAAATATGGAGAGACTGAATATAAGCTGGAACCCAATCTCAAAGAAGGCTCAGGTGGTCTGCGGGATATTCAGGTCGTTGACTGGGTAGCTAAAAGGCATTTTGGTGCCAAGCGCCTTAGCGAACTAAAGGACTATGGCTTTCTAACCAAGAACGAATACGATAGTTTGAATGAGGGTAGAGCCTTTCTGTGGCGTGCAAGGTTTGCTTTACATATTTTGACCAGCAGACGTGAAGACAGATTACTATTCGACTATCAACGTAGCGTCGCCAAGACTTTCGGCTACGAGTCAGAAGACAACAGTGCAGTCGAACTGTTTATGAAAAAATATTATAAAACGGTAAGGGAATTAAACCGATTGAATGAAATGCTTCTACAATATTTTCAGGAAGCCATTATTTACGCCAAACGCAAAGAAAAAATTGTCACCCTTAACAAGCGCTTCCAGATCCGTAATAACTTTATCGAGGTCACCAATAAAAATATATTTAAACGTTATCCTATAGCCATGTTGGAGTTATTTCTATTGATCCAGCAGAACCCAAGCATCAATGGGGTAAGGGCTAGTACAATCCGGCTTATGCGTGAGTCAATGCCGTTAATTGACGATAAATACCGTGATGATATCCGTAATAAAAGCCTGTTTCTGGAGATCATTAAACAGCCGCGAATGGTTGGTCATGAACTGAAAAGAATGCATAGGTACGGTATGCTTGCCACATACATGCCTGAATTTGCACGGATAGAGGATCTAATGCAATTTGACCTTTTTCATATCTATACCGTAGATGAACATATCCTGCTTGTAGTGCAGAATTTACGCCACTTTGCGGCACAGGAATATGTTGATAAATTTCCATTATGTCGCGATATCCTGAGCTCTATTCCTAAGCAGGAGTTGCTATATCTTGCAGGGATATTCCACGATATAGCTAAAGGTCGAGGCGGACATCATTCTGAGTTAGGTGCTGAGCTTGCATTGACTTTTTGCCGTCGTCATCAACTATCTGATTTTGATGCGAAACTCGTATCCTGGCTTGTTACAAATCATCTATTTATGTCACGAACAGCACAAAGAAAAGATATTAATGACCCGGAAGTCATTAATCAATTTGCGAAAAGTGTCGGCGATATAATGCATCTTCAATATTTGTACTTGCTTACTGTGGCCGATATCTGTGGTACGAATCCACAAATGTGGAGCAATTGGAAAAGATCACTTATTGCAGAATTGTATAAAAAAACCTTGAGAAATCTACACCGTGGTCTGGAGAACCCTATTGATAAAACAGAGAGAATTGAAGAGGTAAAAAATGTTTCCAGAAATATAATCAGGCGAGAATCAATAGATAGTACTTTAATTGATTCATTCTGGTCGGCTGTGGGGGATGATTATTTCATACGCTACACGCCAGAAGAAATAGCATGGCAAACACAGCTTATTATCAATTCGAAAGAAAGTAAGTCGCCGCTCATAGGAGTTAAACAAAAAATGATGAGCGGTGGAACTGGTATATTTATCTATGTGCAAGACCATGATAGCATATTTTCAAATATCACTATCGCTCTCGACAATCTTGGATTGAATATTGTTGACGCGCGTCTCATTACTTCTAAGGGCAATTACACTCTGGATACTTTTATTGTGATTGAGGAATCTGGAGAAGCTGTGGAAAGCTGCTCTCGGATAAAGGAAGTTAAAGATTTATTAACCAAAGTACTGACATCTTTGGACAAACCAGTAAAAAAAATATCCCGTATAGATCCCAGAAAGTTAAGGAATTTTTCAATACCTACTCAAGTACATTTTAGCCAGGATGAAAATAATTCACGTACCATTATGGAAGTAATAGCAACTGATCGAATTGGCTTCCTGTCCAGAATAGGAAGTGCGATGGAAATATGTGGAGCAAGTCTACAGGGAGCAAAAATCGCAACCTATGGCGAGAAGGTAGAAGATATTTTTTTTATTACTAATCGTGAACAAAATATGATTACCAGTGAAAGTAAACTTGCCAAATTAGAAAACACAATTATCGAGTTACTGGACGATTACTGAACTTTATTGAATACATTCTTGATAATTCACCTGCCGGAATCAGAAATTGAACTACTGACAAATGCTGAGCAGATTACCGGAAAGACTTTAGGTCAATTAGCCGGACGTGTTGGTGTAACTACTCCAGACAATCAAAAACGTGCCCAAGGGTAGAGTGGAGAAATCATTGAAACTTTACTTGATGCAAGTGCTGCATCATTACCTGAGCCTGATTTTCAACTAATCAGAGTCGAACTAAAGACTATTCCTATCAGCCAGAAATGACGACCTAAAGAATCTACCTATGTCAGCACTGTGCCATTGACCAACCTGAATGGACTTTCATGGGAGAATTCCGTTGTAAAGCTAAAACTATCGAGGGTTCTTTTGGTCCGCATAGAATCAGATCCGGGTATCCCGCTAGCACTACGTTGCGTAGGAAATTCAATATTATGGAGCCCAAACACAAAGCAGGAATCCGAACTACGTTACGACTGAAAGGAGCTAATGGATATGATCAAGTTGAGAGATCTAGATAAAATAAACTCTCGATATAGCAAAGTTCTGCAAATCAGACCGAAGGCAGCTAGTGTCAGAGCGCTGGTGCAATCAATAAGCGAAACAGGAGAACCGAACTTTAGCTTGCCCAGATAATTTTATTTAAGAAGCAGTTTTACGCACAGCATACTCACTAAATTTGTAATTAAATGACTGGTCAACCAATACTGCGGTAATTCCAATATATAAAGATGAATGAATAATAATAATTAAAAATCGATTGCTAATTACTAACTGAATACACTGCTAGAAATTAATATTACATTTCAATATGACCAAGCTTGACTACCGATTTTGTGTTGCACCAATGATGACTCATACAGATCGCCATTTTCGGTATTTCTTACGATTGATATCACACAAGGTATTGCTCTATACAGAGATGGTAACTACCGGTACTTTGATCCATGGTGATAAGGAAAAATATCTCAAATATAATAAAGAGGAACATCCTATTGCCATTCAGCTTGGCGGCAGTAAACTAGAAGAACTAGCACTCTGTGCACGAATGGCCGAAGACATTGGCTATGATGAAGTAAATTTAAACGTAGGCTGCCCGAGTGATCGCGTTCAATCAGGAAAGTTCGGGGCTTGTCTTATGGCTGAGCCGCAACTCGTTGCTGACTGTATTGCTGCAATGCAAACACAGGTACAAATCCCTGTTACTGTTAAGAACCGCATTGGAATTGATAACCTGGACAGCTATGATGATCTGAAAAGGTTTATAGAAAATGTAGCACAGGGTGGTTGCAAAACGTTTATTGTCCATGCTAGAAAAGCATGGTTAAAAGGACTTAGCCTCAGACAAAACAGAAGTATCCCGCCATTGGACTACCAAACAGTTCATCAGTTAAAAAAGAGCTTTCCAGCCCTGAACATTATTATTAATGGTGGATTTACCAATATCGATCAAGTTAGGGAGCAACTATGCTTCGTAGATGGTGTAATGATTGGTCGGGCAGTATGTAATAATCCTTATATGCTGGTCGCAGCAGATAAAGAAATATTCAATGCTGCTGCTGTACATCTAAGCCGTACAGAAATCCTTGAAAGATTTATGGATTATATCGAAAAGGAACTAAAAAATGGAACCCCACTCAGCTATATGACAAGAAATATTTTTGGCCTCTATTACGGACAACCAGGTGCCCGCACCTTCCGACGTTATTTAAGCGATAACATCTATAAATCAAATAAAGGGATTGAAATTATAAAACGAGCAATGGAACATGTCCAGGCAACATAAAGAGGAGACTAGTCAAAAAGAGCTACATGTTTCTGACTCGTGCTTAACTAACAGATTGTGCCCAGTCTATTCGGCAGCATCACACTGGGCAAGAATCTGTTAAGCCATAGCCAAAGAACTATGCCCCTGCCTTATTCATTACGTATGATTAATTTAATAAGCCAATCTCTGCCATAATTAATAACAAACTAATTAAGTATAAGTATTTAGCTGACAAACTGTTTAATAATGAAAATTCACCTTGTATCTTTGTTTATTGCATTTACTGTCCTTGCTGGTTGTGGGCCGGAAACACAACTACCATCACTGTCGAACAATGCAGTGATCCTTGCTTTCGGGGATAGCCTTACCCATGAAACAGGGGCAAAAAAACCAGAAAACTATCTGGCTATTTTGGAAAAACTCATTAATCGCAAGGTTGTAAATGCAAGTATTCCAGAAGAAATATCAGAGAGTGGTTTAAAGCGATTACCCAAATAAATTGAGCAGCACAAACCATATTTACTGATCTTTTGCCATGGCGGTAATGATTTCCTGAGAAAACGTGATTTGAAGCAATTAAAAAATAATATACAGGCAATGATTCGGCTTGCTGTTAATCAGAATATCTCCGTTATTCTTCTTGGTGCACCTAGACCAGAAATATTTTTAAGCTCGGCAGACCTATATGAAGAGATTGCAGAAAGTACTGGAGCACTGTTAATTGAAGATTTGATCCCAGATATTTTAGGTAATAATTCACTTCAGTCTGATGCTGCGCATCCCAACAAAGAGGGGTATCGTATGATAGCGGAGCGCATAACAGAAACCTTGGAGTATGCAGGCGCTATTTAGTATTAAAAACGTAGTGTTTGAATATTTACGTTTAATAAGCATCATAGTTACTTGACAAGATATTTTTTGGACAACGTGCAAAAAAAAACAAAAAAAAACTAGAACTATCGCCAGATTCTAAGTTTCTGTTTTTAATACTATTAGTATATACCAAAGAACAATGGCATCAGATACAATTAGATCTTAAACTTACGAAAAAGCTAAAATAGCATTACACACCAGAAAAATAGATTTTCATTGAAATTCAATATGTTGAAATATATTACATAGATAAACAGACAATATGAATTACATTATTAAAGATAAGTAATATTGTATTGTTGCTCATTACCCTTGGGGTCACTCGATCGCCTATGCTATGCCAGAAGTAGATAGCCTGTTTGAAAAGGCTTTAACTAGTTTTAATGCAAAAAACTATGAATTGCCTTGCGGTCGATTCAGCAAACAGTAGAAATCGACCTTGATAAGTCTAGCTACTACCATCTACTGGACAAGTGCTATGGTCGCTTAGCTGAAAGTTCTAACTTCATTAAAGCCATCTCCCTGTCGAAAAAAAATCCTCTTTACGCTGGAAAAGGCTGTGAAATTGGATGATAACAATATTAATGCTTTAAAAGATCTCATGGAGTACTACCGTCGTACGCCTGGATTTCTAGGAGGCAGTGACAAAAAGGTTAATGAAATCGAAAAGAAGCTACAAAGTACCAACGTCACAAACTAGACCTGATTTTTGTTCATTTTTCTATGTTACTGCAAAATATGAGATATATTGCTTATTTATAGGTACTGTCGACTGGATTATGAAGAAGATGATATATAATTTATCCAGAGTGGCTAATTTCTAAAGATGAACGAGTTTTTATACCCCAAGTCCGTATAGAGCGATGATAACTGATTATGAAAAAATCTTTACCGGTACTAGTGATCTTTAATTTTCCTAAGTCTATCAGTTTGAGTAAAGATCCCGACAGTTCCTGAATCGGAACTCATTCCTGAAATAAGATATGAACGGGTAGTAAGTGTCATTCTTCACATTGCCCAGACCTATCACTATAAGAGAAAAAATCTTGATGATGATCTGTCCAGTAAAATTCTGGGCAAATACCTAAATAGCATTGATCCAAACCATAGTTATTTTACCCAGGAAGACATAAATCAGTTTGAACTGTACAGATTTCAACTAGATGATGCCCTGCGCAAAGCCAAGCTTGAACCTGCGTTCAATATATTCAAGCTCTATCGGGTGCGGGTGATTGAGAGATCTAACTTTGCAATTCAGTTAATTGAAAATGGCTTTAACTTTGATATTGACGAACAGTATCAATTTGACCGAAGAGAAGCACCACGGTCTGTATCTACGGTAGATCTAAATGAAGTCTGGCATAAACGTGTAAAAAATGACTATCTGAACTTAAAACTCTCCGAAAAAGAAGCAAAGGAAATTGAAAAAAATTCTGATAAAAAGATATCAAAGGATTAAAGCAAGCGCATCGTAGCTTAACTTAAACGATATTTATCAAATATTTATTAATGCGTACACACAATCCATAGAACCACATACGAGCTATTTTTCACCGCGCACATCGGCGAATTTTGATATTAGTATTAGCTTAAGCCTTGAAGGTATTGGTGCAGTGCTGAGAGGTAATAGCGATTACACAGAAGTTCAAAGCGTAGTGCCTGGCGGTCCTGCAGACCTGAGCAAGCAATTACATGCTAACGACAAAATTACCGGGTGAGACAAGATATAGATGGTGAAATTATTGATATTATAGACTGGCGCCTGGATGACGCTGTTGAATTGATCCGAGGTCGTAAGGGCGCAATTGTTAGATTAGAGATTTTACTGGATGGAACTGGCGCTGAGAGTCCCAGCAAGATTATCTTCATAACAGAGATAAGATAAAACTGGAAGAACAGGCGGCAAAGTCATCAATCTTGGAACTACCCAATTCTGATGCGCGCATTGAAGTTGTTGATACACCAACTTTCTACAGCGATTTCGCCGCACAGACGAGAGGCGAAAAAAAACCACAAAAGTGCTTCTCGTGATGTATGTAAAATATTAAAAGAGCTCAAAGAAGATAATATAAATGGCATTGTTATCGATTTGCACAGAAATGGGGGCGGTCGCTATCTGAGGCACTGGAACTCACTGGTCTTTTTATTGAAACTGGACCAATTGTCCAGACAAAAGATTCTTCTGGAAAAATTGATATCAACAATGATCCGGATCCAAGTGTTAATTATGGCAGACCGTTGGCAATTCTAGTTGATCGAAATAATGCTTCAGCATCAGAGATTTTTGCCGGAGCAGTTCAGGATTATCACTGGGGTATTGTTATTGGCGAACCTACTTTCGATAAAAATACTGTGCAAAATATAGTTGACCTGAATAGTTTTATACGTAGAAGCAATGAAGATCATGGAAAGTTAAAAACAACGATAGTACGGTTTTACCGTATTAGCGGATGAAGTAATCAGCATAAAGGAGTAATACCAGACATTGTTTATCCCACATATATAAACTCGGGCAAACACGGGGAGCGGTCATTGGAGAATGCCATATCTTGAGACAAAGTCGGGCCAGTCAGGTATATCGTTGTCAGCACACCAGTCGAGAGTTTCGCACAAGTGAAGCAACTACATGAAAAAAGAATTAAAACAGATAAACTATTTCAATTATTGGTCAAGCAACAACATCTTGCTCATGAAGCAGGTAACCGCAAATCTGTAACGCTTCTTGCAAGTCAGAGAAAGGAAGAAAGGGACACTCTGAACAAGGAAAGACTGGATATACGTAACCAGATAAGAGTTACCCAAGGACTCCCTCCTATCAATGATGATGATAAGCCAGAGATGATGATAAGCCAGAAGAAATGGCTAATGAACTGGATACTATTAATGGTAACACACGAGAAGTAATAAAAGGTCTAGCTAATGAGTCTAAGGGAGAGGAAGAATCTGAGCCCCTTGATATACTATTGAACGAAACTGTCAATATTCTGATTGACCTTATTTCTCCAGTCAGAAAGACTGCTTTAAATTAAGAACTTAATAGTCATCAATTAATCCATTATTAAAGCTAAAAAAGTACTCACCTAAAGAAATTTTAGATAGGGTACATACCAATTCAATTTTCTTTTTTAGAATTTATTATGAAAAAAATCCTTATTGTTGATAGTGCAGGGTACATAGGCTCGCATGTTAACTTAGAGTTAAATCGCCACGGCTACAAAACTATCGTATATGATAATTTATCCTGTGGATATAGAAATTTTATTCAAAATTTCAAATTTATCGAAGGTGATTTAAATAACGATAATGATCTAAATAAAATTTCCAAAATTATGATATCGTGTCTGTGATGTACTTTGCTGCGTTTGTCTATGCCAGTGAATCAGTTTTGAACTCAGAGAAATATTATTTTAATAATGTATCGAATACATTAAACCTTCTAAAAAAATGAAGAATTTCAAAATCAATAAATTTATTATTTTCATCTACATGCGCTGTCTACGGCTCGCCAGATGCGATTCCGATTACAGCAACCGAATCATTAAAACCAATTAATCCTTATGGGCGTACAAAACTTATGGTGGAGCATATACTACAAGATTTCTCCAGTGCATATAATTTTGATACAGTTTCTCTAAGGTATTTTAACGTAGCGGGAACTGATAAAGAAGGTGAGATCGATGAATGGTATGAACCGGAAACTCATCTGATTCCACTTGTACTTGATGTCGCTCTGGACTCAGACAAAAGTATAAAAATATATGGCACCGATTACGAAACATCTAATGGCGCATATATTCGTGATTACATTCATATTTCTGATTTAGCCGATGTCAATATTCTAGCTTTGGAATATCTACTCGATGTGGAGGAGTCGGAAACATTCAGTCTAGATAATGGCAAAGAATTTTTTGTCAGTGAAGTTATTAATAATGTTGCAAAGATAACTGATCGATGGATTAGTATCGTCGAATCGAAACGCCTCCCAGGTGATCCACCAATATTAGTGGGATGTTCTGAAAAGACTAAGACAACTCTTGGCTGGGAACCTAGCTTTACCAACATTGATGGCATTCAATTTACCGCATGGAAATGACACAAATCTCTGCAACACATGAAGAAAAATTATTTAGAATACTAAAGTAATCAGAGTTAGGGAATTCGTTAAAAAATTCACCCGCAAAAAAACTTGATGAAGGATCAGCGAATCGTAAATAATCATTAAAAATTTTATTGGAAAGTCATTGCTTTACTAAAAAGGCCAAAACACTGAGATTAAAAAAAACTACCCATTAGCCATAAGACCACAGAAAGAGGTACACCGAACTTCAAGTAATCGCTAAAATGATAACCTCCTGCTCCAAACACCATTAAATTTGTTAGATAACCAATTAGGGTAGCTAGGCAGGTTGCCGATCCAAGCATTACAGCTATTATAAATGATAATTCTTACACGCCGATTGAATATGCGATCACCACAATTAATGGGTAACATTAGTACTGCCCCTGCTTTCGCTGTAATCATATTACCAACCAACATCGTTACAACAAATACGCACGGTAGCATAATGTAAGGATTTCCACCCAGGCTAATTAACATGCCATGCCCTAATATTTCAGCCAGACCACTCACCTCCATGGACTTACCTAAAGCAAGTGCGGCCACTATTACCAATAGTGTTTCAAGATCGATTGATCTCCTGGCAGATTCTGCTGAACAACATCCTGTCAGCAGTATTAAAATAGCCACTATAAAAGCCGCCATAAGTATGGAAGTGAAGCCAAAAGTAACAATTAACACCATAAAAGCAAAAATCCCCAAGGAAACTATTGCTCGGTTAGATCTGATATGTTGCATACTATCGACTTTACTAACCAAATAAAAATCTGATCTGTTTCTTTACTGAATCAATAAAGTTGGAACGTGCGTCAAGTAACAAAATATCGTCGGCACTTAATACAATGTAACCGATTTTTTTATTAATACGTTTACCATTTCTGACAACGACAATGATGGCTGCATTATAGTTATTGCGAAACTTTCCTTCTCTTACCGTACTGCCAACCAAGGGACAACTATTACTGACAACGGCCTCAATGAGATGCCCGTTACGTTTTGGCTCGTTGAGTTTAAAAATTTGATCGGTCACTGGAAGTAAGCCTCTCATTTTTTGCAAATCAACAACTGAATCCACGATGCCAGCAAAAATCAACCTATCATTGCCGTGTAACACAATATCAGATGATACTGCTGACAGGATTTCTTCATTTCTTCTAATTTCGATCAAGTACAAGCCCCTAAGCCCTTCCAGGCCCGCATCTCGTATGCTCTTTTCTGCAAGAGGGGCCTCTTCCAGCACCTTCAACGATTATCTCTATGGTATATTGTCTCGCATCATCTTCAGTACTAATAACAGGTGTACGGTCTTGTAATAAATATTTGCTTACCAATCAAAATATAAATCAAGCCTACAACAGCAAATGTGGTGCCTACATTACTTATTTCAAACAATCCAAAACTTGAATATTCAAGTTCATTCACTAACCAACCATTTACAATCAAATTAGAGTTAGTCCCGATTAGCGTACAAGCACCACCAAGTATCGAAGCAAATAATAACGGCATTAATAATTTCGAAATTGAAAGATTGTTTCTCCTTGCCCAATCATCAATGGCTGACATCAGTATGGCGACAACAGAAGTGCTGTTCATGAAGGCATTGGTAATAGCTGTCAGCCATATAATCCTATTTTGCGCAACAGAAATACTATTAATGAAACCCAATAGAGCTTGCGACAACATTTGTAGTAGACCAGTTTCCTTTAACCACGCAGCAACAATAAATAGTGCTGCGATTGTTATTACACCTTAGATTAGCGAAATCTGACAAAGCAATCTTCGAAGAAATAACACCAAATTGCCAGTGACTTTCATGCCAGATTGGCACAATCAGCGGAACCATTACAGCACTAAGCAGTGTCACATCAGGTGATCTTCGTCGGATAGTCAACACCACAATCACAGCAATTAATACAAGCAACGTAGTAATAGCTTGAAAGTTCATTGATACATACCAGCACAAGAAAAGAATATTAATCTAATCCCAATCAGAATATGCAGAATTAGGCTTCTAGGCTCAAGCGCCCGTGACTTTTAAGGTATTCAACTACCTGCACAACACATTCTGCAATCCCCTCTTCTCCACTACGTAAAATGATCTCAGCATTCTCAGGCATCTCATAAGGAGAATTTATCCCGGTGAATTCAGGTATCTCACCATTCCTGGCTTTTTTATATAAACCTTTGAGATCCCTTTCCTCGCAAATATTGATAGGAGTATCGCAATAGACCTCAATGAAGTCACCTTCGCTGACCATATCACATACCAACTTCCGATCCCGCCGGAAGGGGGAAATAAAAGCCGTTAATACAACAATTCCAGCGTTCATCATCAAATTTGCCACTTCACCAATTCGTCTAATGTTTTCAATCCTGTCAATATCAGAAAACCCCAGATCCTTACACAAACCCTGTCGCACATTATCCCCATTCAGTACATAGCTACGAACTCCTTCTTTGTATAGAGCATTCTCCGCAGCATGGGCAAGAGTAGATTTTCCAGATCCAGACAATCCTGTGAACCATAAAATAGAACCTTTATGGCCATTTAGCTTCTCTCTATCCTTTCGAAGGATATCAGGTGCATGCCATACGGTATTTTCATTTGTTATTTTTGTCACTTGCGTTTAAACAACTTCGCGATCAATTATTTATAAAAATAAACATTATTAGTATGATGCTGTCTTTTAAAAAAGAAATTTAAATTGCTAAATTGTTTTGAGACACTCTTTGCGAACATAACAATATCGAGCACCGACTATATCATCAAATTCTAACAACATTTACTGATTAGTAAGCTTTAAAATATAGAACTAAGTTGTTATTTAAACTTGAATTAAAGCTAATTTATCACTAAAGACACATGAAAATTCTAAATTCAATACTGTTATTGACGATAGTTCTTTTAGCTGGCTGCATGGAAATACTTTTTCTTAGAGACATCACTCAGTACTTCAATTCAAATTAAACAAATAGTGACAACTTTTACAAAACCAATGTCGATATCAAATCTTTAAGAATCCCGCAGAAAGGCGAAAAGATTAGTATTTTTGATCTGTTATCCAGAAAGGGAATGGAGGTTATATTTGAAGATGTCTACACAGACGCCAGCGGCAAATTGTGTGCGTTGTTTTCTAATAATGTAGTAAGTGACGGTCGGTCTGCACGTGGACTGACATATATGGAACAAAATGGAGAGTAACTCAACATTCCTTTAAATTTATACTTAAGGTTCAGTAGGATAGTTTGACCAGTACGACATCACTAAGTTACTCGGACGTGACTGTCGCACTCAAAGAAATGAGCAGAGTAGTCTACGCCTTAATCCTTCGAGAGATTAAAACCTGTTTTGGCACACTGAGCTTAGGATATCTTTGGGCATTTATTGAACCAATATTGATGATAGCTGTATTTTACATAATGTTTACATATCGTGATACATTTAAAACACTCGGCATGACTTTGATCTTGTTTCTTGTAACGGGAATGGTTCCATACTTTCTTTTTTGCCACATCATGTCTGTTGGTATATCAGCTTTAAGGCAAAATCGGCAGCTTTTAACCTATCCGCAGGTTCATATTACTGATATTATTTTCCTTGCACGTTATTTTCTTGAAATTGCAACATCAACTGCTGTATTTCTTATTTTTATTGCTGCTATTGTATTATTTTATATTGAACCGGTTGCAATTGATTTTCCTTTTGGCCTGATTTATGGATTTTTTATTGTTTCATTGCTAGGCTTGGGAATGGGAATGATTCTTGGTGCAATATTTCCAATAATACCATCGATAGAACCAATGTCGGAGTCGGTTTTTGGCAGACCGTTATCCTTCTTCTCAGAAACCTTCTTTTCGACAGAAATCAGAGATTACTTATTGTACAATCCATTATTTCATGGTATTGAACTTATACGATCATCATTTTTTATAACATTTGAAAGTAGTTATTTTGATTATAAATATACTTTAGAGCTTACTATTCTCCTCCTTTTTTTGGCCTTGTAATACAGCTCACTTTACATCGCTACACACTTTGAATCAAATATGATTGAGCTACAAAATATATCAAAATCATATAAGACACGCGACGGTTGGAACACAGTACTTGATAATGTATCGATTAGATTTCCAACGGGATGCAACATTGTAGTATTGAGGCTAAATGGTGCCGGTAAATCAGTATTAACTCAACATTATCGCAAGTTTAGAGCAACAAGATGATGGAAAAAAATAATCAAGAACGTCAGAACATCATGACCAATAGGTTTTGATGGTGGGTTCGTGGCAAAAATGACTGGTCGTGAAAACACACATTTTATAGTAAGAATTTGTGACGCAGACCTCACTGATGTTGGAGAATTTGCCAATGATTTTTCTGAGTTATATGTTTACTATGATATGCCAATAAATACAATAAAAAAAACTGGTAAATTGTGTTAAAAGCATTTGTTATTGTCGTCATTATCCCTACTTTTGCAGCATGTATCTGACTTATATGTGACCGAATCGCAGTTTGCTGTTCTATCCGCCGCAGATGGAGGAGAACCATATGATTTAGCGGAATCCATAGTCAGTCCAACTCCAACTCCAACAGCAGCAGGTAACTATGGTACTTCTAATATTGTACTTGAATATTTTATTTCAAATAACATGCTTGAACAACTTGAATCCAGTCTTTCATTAAGAGGGCATTTTAGTTCTAAAGAAATCGACATCTTATCACGCCTAGGACAAGATATCTCTTTTGAAAATTGCCTGAAATATTATCAAGATATGATTAGTATTGTAATTGATCAAACTACTTTTCTCAGCATCTTAACGATAAGAGCATTTAGTGCTGATATGTCACAAAAATTATCAAAAAAATCCTTGAACTTAGTGAAAAACTGGTAAATGATATGAGAGAAAGAATTACAGAAAATACTCTTCACTTTTCTCGAGAAGAGTTTAAATTTGCTGAAAGACGAGCTCATGAAACAAACTTAGAAATAGTAAAGTTTAGAAACACATCAGGATCCATAGGCCATCATCATGAAACAAATAGGATACTGGACATCATAATAAATCTCGAAAATCAACTCACTGGCACTCATACTACATAACTTGAAACAGAAAGTTATATGAAAGCTGATAGCTCACATGAAAGAAACTTAAAAAAACAAAGGTAAATGTCCTGAAAAAATAGATAGAGGAGGAACGTAAAAGACTTGCAGCCAAAAATGAAGATGGCCAAGATTTTATAATACTCTAATCTATCAATACGAGCCTTTGCTAGTAGATAAGAATTTAGCTCGGAGTTTACATGCTTCGACACTGACTTCATTAGAAATAGCACGAACAGGATTACATAAAAAACTACATTACCTAGTAACCTTTGTTGAACCAGTATTACCAGACGAAGCAATTGAACCCGAGGTACTGATAGAAATATTAACAATATTCTTTGCCACATTACTTACTTATGCAATAGATGGCTTAATCTGGGCAGCAATCAAAGATCATATGAGGAAATAATAATAAATACTTGTTTTAAACAAATAGAGTTATTGCTCAATTAGCGTTCTCGGTTTTACTGCTATCTTATAATGCACAAGCTCAGATACCTATCAACTCAGGTGAAGTTGATATATCAGGAGGAAAAGAGGTACAAAAAAAGTATTGGTGCTGAAGTCAAAATTAGCGAAGCTAACACTAGACTACCTCCATTTGACGCAAATATTTTTCAAAAAAATTTACTGCAGAAAAAAAATTAGTTAAACCCTGATTACATCATTCGACAAAGAGATCAAATAAACATTCGTATATGAGGGCAGTAACTATTAATGAGAAAGTCGTTGTCGATGTCAAAGGTAATATTTTTATACCAGTTCCCGGATCATGTAAGAGGTAGTTACATCGATATTAACATTCTCCGAGATAATATAGTAATTAATACTGTTAATTTATACGACTTTCTTATCAATGATTCTATACCAAAGCCACAGTCTATTGATGGTGATACCATAATTGTAAAAAATTGAAGGACCAGGGTGACAGTGGATGGGGCTGTACATAATTCATATAACTTTAAAATTCCTAATACAGGAATATCGAGAAGTGATTTAATTTCGCTAGCACATCCTTTCCCAAATTCTTTTTATGCGACCATAAGTGGAGCAAGAAATGCACTACCATTTACATCGTATATCAAATTATCTGAACTCAAGGAATTTACATTCCTTGATGGCGATCAAATCACTTTTGAAGTAGAACAATTTAACGACAGCATGTCAATTCGTGTTGAGGGCGGTCACATTGGTCAATCACGATTTTCTGTGTATAGGAATGCCAGCCTAAAGGATGTGCTGAATTATATAGAGATCGACCCAAAATTATCTGACATTAGTTCTATCTCTCTGCGAAGAAAAAGTATTCAAAGGAGACAGGTACAGGCCCTTCAAGAAAGTCTGATCCGATTGAAATCTGCAGTTCTAAGCAAGAAACCATTAACAAGCGCTGGAGCGGCATTAGCAGTACAAGAAGCTCAATTAATTGCAAACTTTGTAGAGCGTGCAAAAAAATTCAGCCAGGAAGTATATTAATTGTATCTCATGATGGCGATATATCAGATATTTTACTACAACCTGATGATGTTATTAGCATTCCCAATAATACAAATGTTATTCAAGTTAGTGATGAAGTCTCTGTACCTCAAGCAATGGTGTACAGATCTGGGATTAACCTCAAAGAATACATCAATATGGTAGGAGGTTATACGGAACGTGCAGATGAAGACAAATATCTAATTATCCACCGTACAGGATGAATTATACTTCTGCTTGATGGTTCTATGCAAATTGACTTAAAGCCAGGAGATGAAATTATTGCCACGTCAGAAATTCCAAGTAATACTATTGAGATTGTTAAATTAGTTGTTGAGGCAATGTTTAGAATAGCTTTTTCTGTGGCTATTTTTCTGAATTTCTAGTCTAAAAATTTAGCAAGGATCGTGATACAATTGTCGAAAACGTAAGCTAAGCTTGTAACGACCCTTTATAATTAAGCCTGCAAATATGTGAGAGTTTCTCAACTACATAGGAATCCAAAGAAGAAATGATTCCCTCATTACGCTTATATAGGACGGCGTATGAATGTGGGTAATATTGAATTTCCTTGTTCAAGCAGATCCAAGCATACCCTAGCAGTTCCTAGCGTTCTTGCAATTGTTACATCCATATCAAGATAACAGTAGGTACCTAATCTACCGACAAAAGTTACGCCTGACTCATTTTCAGCTAACTGCACATATTCATTAAGCATTTGTTTTTCATTTACCTATCTAATAGGGTATATCTTTTTCACCAGCCAATGAACTATATTCTTTATAGCAAATGGTTTTACTAAAAGAATCTGGCTCCCAAGGAGTAAAGCGCTTATGCTCAGTAATGTGAGTATATGGAATTTCTTCATTTCCATAATTCATAATAGCAGTTCCCTTATAGTCATTCTCACATACTATTTTCTTAAATTTTAATGTTCTATAACCAAGACGTCCTAGCTTATAATCAAAATATCTATCTATTGGACCGCAGTAGATTGTACGATCGAAAACCTCATTAGAAAGTTTCTCATACTTTGTGTTGAGCCTTACCTCAATGTGATCATGATTAAGAATCTTGATCACATTCTCAGTATAACCATCATGAGGCATTCCTTGATAAGGATGATTAAAATAATTATCGTTATAATTGAACCTCGCTGATAATCTCTTCAGAATTGATGCGAGAAGGTTCTTTGGTTCAACTCCCCATCGCTTCTTTGTATATCCATAAAAAGATGCTTTATAGAGATCTTCGCCAATAAATTTTAGCGCTTGCTTCTCGAAACTTACGGGTTCCACAATATCGGACATAGAAATATTACTAATAAAGTTCTTAGCCTCTGTAGGAGGTAATGCTTTATTAAAAAATAGATCAATAGTGTATAAATTTATCGGAAGAGAATAAACACTACCATTTACAGTAGTTTTGACTCTATTAACATATAGCATCATTTCGGTGAAGTGATTCATGTAATCCCATGCAGTTTCATTATTAGTATGAAAAATATGCGGTCCATACATGTGGACATTTATTTCAACTTCATTATCTCTTTCCGTGCAACAGTTGCCTGCAATATGATCTCGCCCATCAATTATGAGTGAGGAATAACATTTATCTGCAAATTTTCTTGCTATAACTGTTCCACTGAATCATGCTCTCACAATTAATAATTTTTGATCTTCAATTCTCATGACAAATTTTTAAGCTAAAGTAACAAATTGTAAAATGTAATTTCAGGCAGAATATAAATCATATCGTTGATATACAAGAGTTGATATTCGCATCTTCTTTCAAGTGTGAAAATAATCTTGCATAAATTAGACTAAAAGGTTTGTCTGTATCAATATTTTATAAACAATCTTATTTATAAATGAATCTAACATATTGTCTATTTTTGCAGTAAAAATCTTTATTTTGGATTTAAATACTCCTTGTGGCCAAATAATATCTAAATTCATAAGCGCGCATTCCTTACTTTCTTTAGCACCATATTTTAAATAATGTTCAAGCCCAGATGTCACGCTCCATTTTTTTATTGCTTGACTCACATCGGGGTATTTTCTTAAATACAAATATTCTGTTGTATCGCGGGCATAAGCTGAAGCTTCCGCACGTTCTAGAGGTATATTATTCTCTAAAGTCTCAATCAGTAGTTTGATATACCTAGACCAGTCTTTGATTCTATTATTTTTTAACATGCTAGATACACGTTTACTATAATTATTAGTATTAGAACCCTTCTCGTGAATAACGACAATATCCCTTAGTGGTACTTTGTAAGTAAAATGATGATTTTCTTTTTCTCCATAACTAAGATAATGGTGAATACCATTACGTAAACTTCCGCTTCTTATCGCTCTATCTATATCGGAATAACATGTTCTGTAATAAAATTCTAACTCATCAAATACTTTTGAAAACGACAGAATACTTCTAATCAAATCATTTCAATAATCTCTTCAATTGGTTCCGTATTAGATTGAATTATCACCCAATCTAAATATAAAAAAACCTAGTGTCCTCGATACTTCCGTCGTCAATTCCAACATAGTAACTACTTCGTTTTCATCACCTTCTCTAATAAGATATTCTGTACTCTTTCTCGAGGCAACAAGACTAAAATCAGTACACTCTTCTAATGTTAAATCCTTATTATCACTGGCGATACTAGCGCTGCGTGAAAAGTCTGATTTATTTAGTCCTTGTGATAGGCTCAACAAAACTGTATCACCATAAGACCAGAAGGTAACTTCGAAAGTGGAATTCTAATAGCCCGACAGTGATTTGGTGGCATTGAATTTGTTCTTGATACAGAACCATTAGTATGACTAAGATACATCAACAGTTCAGGAATAACTCCAACTTTATATCCACATGCCTCTAGATTATAATATAGCCCGTAATTTTCAGAGACCGCCCCAATTTTACAAGTGTATCACGACGAAATATACCGTTGGCGTCACCATAGGCATTTGCTAATAAATTGACGCTTAAACCACTGCCGAGCGGTATATACTTATGAATGATTTTTTCAAGTCTTGGTAGCCCATCATCCTGATTAAATGCAATACATATACAGCTTAACGCTGCATAATCACTTGATGTAATAGCCTGAGTAAATATTTCAATTTGTCTATGGTGCGTATAATTATCATCGTCCATAAAAACAACATAATCAGTATTCAATACTACCAGCGCATGATTTCTCGCTACACCAACAAATTTATTTTCTTGCCTTATTAGAGTAAGAGGGAAATCGAGATTACATTTCTCTATTTTCTTAAGGTAGAGCAAAGCGTTATCATCAACGAGGACTACCTTAAAATTTCTATAAATTTGGTTTTTTAGACCTTCAAATGTTTTTTTTAAATATTCAGAGCGGTTTTAATGTGTTAAAGCAACCCACAATTTACAGATCATTCTCTATATCAATAGATTTTATTCTATTGTTTCGTGCTTCACTAACAAAATGTAAAACACTCCCTATATAAGCTGGAATATTGATTTTTACTTGATCAATATTATGGCGAGAGGTCTTAATGCCCATTTGGAGCGTACTAAGCATTTTATCCATTATTGCCCTGATATCGAGCTTAACCAGATTGTTTTTATGATCGTTTTCTGGGATTAGCTCTGAAATCCCTCCAACATTCGTAGCCACAAAGGGTATGTTATTATATAGGTATTCAAGCACTGTTAGGGGTGAGTTATCGACTGTAGAGCATATAAATGCAACGGCTTTGCACTTCTTCTGAATCCAAGTTTGATAGAATCATTAATTCAAAATTCATATCATCTAAATTTTCCTTTATATATTCAAGAACACTACCCTCTTCTATATGATACTGTTTCCCGAGAAAACTAAGAGTAATTGGTCTACTAAATATTTTAGGGTACAGACGAGAAAGTCTCTTTGCGGCATTGGCAAAGTAATGCAATCCTTTGCGCTTTTGTAATCTTCCAAAGAAAGCTAGTTCAGAAATATCTTCAACAGAATTCCCTGGTTCAGACTTGCCCTCAAAACTAATAAGATAGGGCCGTTGAAAAGTTACCTTAGGAAAAGTATAACCATGACTACTCATCCAGTTAAGTAAGTACTTCGTTGGACTAAGCACTAGGTCAGCTCTCTCTCTACTGATTTATGTTCCATCTCATATCCAACCAAATCAAATCGATCATAAGAAGGTTTTTGATTATTTAAAGCAGTTCAAAGTGTTGATGAGTGAGCCTGAACCCATAGACACGTATTATGAAATGCAATCCCTTGTTGTTTAGCTAAAACTGAATAATATGGTAAACCACGCCATTCATGAAAGAGAATAAGATCACAACTTATTCTTTTTAATTTTTGATATGCCAGATATGAAGTTATCTGTATATTCATCATTCGGACAAAACATTATCAGAAATGTTTTGATCATCTCCAACATCAATCATAAACTCCACAAAGAATTTATTTACTCGAAGATCTTCGGTGATTCTTTTGATATCTGATAACGTAAAACGGGTATCTCTATTAGCATAGAATATCGTCACTCTAGCGCCAGCATCACGCAAAACACAAGCTGTGTGATAAAAAAATGTTCCTATGCCATCATTTTTCACAAAACCTACAAAATCAAATGTTGCTATACATATGTGTATTTCCTCAAGCGGATTTTTGGTTAAAGATATTTTGTCAATGGAAGATTCAAATGAGCTGTAGTTTTTCAAGTTCATGATAAACTTACCGTGAAGAGGTAATAATACTTACATTAATAAGATTTATAATTGAAGAGATTTAAAATAATCGATTGTTTTCATTAACCCTTCTTCAAGATTAACTTTTGGAGTCCAATTTAAAGCAGTTTTTGCTTTTGTAATGTCAGGCTGTCTTTGTTTAGGATCATCTTCAGGGAGTGGAAGAAATACTAATTTCGATTTTGAGTTAGTCATGCTAATAGTTTTCTCTGCTAACTCCTTAATTGAAAATTCGTCTGGATTACCCAAATTAATTGGGCCTGTTTCATTTTTTGAAGTTTTCATTAGAAAAATAATTCCATCTACCAAGTCATCAACATAACAGAAAGACCTAGTTTGACGCCCATCTCCATAGATAGTAATTGGCTCATTTCTCAATGCTTGAACAATGAAGTTCGATACTACACGTCCATCATTAGGATGCATATTTGGTCCATAAGTGTTAAATATTCTTGCGATTTTGATATCTATATCATGTTGTCTTTTATAGTCAAAATATAATGTTTCAGCACATCGTTTTCCTTCATCGTAGCAAGCACGTGGACCTATTGTATTTACCCAACCTCGATAATCTTCAGTTTGTGGATGAATCTCCGGATCGCCATATACTTCACTTGTCGAAGCAAGAAGAATTTTTGCTCTAAGTCTTTTAGCTAACCCCAGCATATTTAGAGAGCCTAAAACGCTGGTTTTTGTTGTTTGTACCGGATCAAATCGATAATGTATTGGAGAGGCAGGGCATGCCAGGTTATATATTTCATCCACCTTAACATATAGAGAGCGGGTAATATCATGACGCATCACTTTAAAATAAGGGTTATTTAAAAAAGATAAAATATTTTCTTTTGATCCTGTAAAAAAATTATCCACACATAAAACGCAATTATCATATTCAAGCAACCGATTGCACAAATGACTGCCAATAAATCCTGCTCCCCCTGTTACTAAAATCCTATTTCTTTTCATATCTTCCAACTAATTAGATTCTAATCGATTTTTTTTAGGTATTATTGGCTGTCTTCCGATCGATTGATAAGTAAATTCAAGTTTTTCGATGGTAGAAATATCACACATATTTCTACCATCGAATATTAAAGGTAATTTTAGTCGTTTTTTAATATCGTTATAGTCTGGACTTTGAAATACCTTCCATTCCGTTACTATTATTAATGCATCGGCATCATCTAAGGCCTTCTCTGGAGTTTCAGAAAAACCAATTTCACCCTTAGAAAATATTTTCTTTGCTTCAGGCATTGCTTCAGGGTCATATGCTTTTATAGAAGCTCCTTCATCCAAAAATAATTTTATCAATATTCTACTCGGCGCCTCTCGCAAATCATCTGTATTTGGTTTAAAAGATAAGCCCCATATAGCAAAAATCTTCCCTTTCAATTCACCGTTAAAATAATTGAATACTTTTTTAAATAACACCTCTTGTTGTTTCGAATTTCGTTCTACAACAGCATTTAATATTTTTGTATCGAGTCCACAATCCCTGGCCATTTCTATTGTAGCCCTTACATCTTTTGGAAAACATGAACCACCATAACCACACCCTGGGTAAATAAATTGATAACCTATTCGTGGATCAGAGCCAATTCCCAATCTTACATTCTCAATATCCGCCCCTATTTCCTCAGCTAAGGCAGCTATTTCGTTAATAAAGCTAATTTTAGTGGCAAGAAATGCATTAGAAGCATATTTTGTTAATTCAGCAGATTTAATGTCCATCAAAATAATAATATCGTGATTCTTTGAAAAAGGAGCATAAAGCTTCCTCATTAACAGTTCCGCTTTAGAATTATCAGTTCCTATGACTATTCTATCAGGTTTCATAAAATCACTAATAGCGGAGCCTTCTTTCAAAAATTCTGGATTAGATACGACATGAAAAGGTAAATCTAAATCCCGCTTGCTTAATTCCATGTCAATTTTGTTCTTTACAAGATCGGCAGTTCCTACCGGCACTGTAGACTTGTTTACAATGACTTTCTCAGCTTCAATATATTCTCCAATAGTAGCTGCAACTTCAAGTACATATTGTAAATCTGCAGAGCCATCCTCTTTCGGTGGAGTACCAACTGCGATAAAAATAACATCGCCATGCTCTACTCCCCTGTGAACATCAACTGAAAATTCAATTCTTCCAAATTGTCTACATTTTTGAATTAAATTATCAAGTCCCGGTTCGTATGTAGAAACTATATTATTATTTAGCTGATTAATTTTTTTATTGTCTACATCAATACAAATTACATGGTTATCAACGTCAGCAAGGCAAGCGCCTGTAACAAGGCCAACATAACCGGAACCAAAAATTGAGATATTCATTAAAATTGCTCCTTATTTTTATAATAAAAACCACAGTCTATTAACGCTGTAATAGTTTCAATGCTGTGCTTCCGGGATCCTGTTCGCGCATCCTAGCAAATTGTTAACTCTAGAACAAAAGTCAGGGGCAAAACACATGAACAGATTCAGGAAATTACGACGGACGTTATAATATTACAATTAAAGTTTAATGTGGGCATCAAAACACTATTACGTCAATCGGTAGAACAAATAATTCAATTCAAGGATGTTAAAGAATACAGATTACCTTATGCGATAATATCTCTCTTCCTTGGTATTTCAAATAAGGCGGAAATAAGTATTGTTTCAACGGTTCTTCATATAGTTGAGCTTGTCAAAAGATTTAAGATATTATAGTTATAATGCCATCATTTAGGTAGAAACGAATAGGCTAGAAAAAAACTGGCCAAATTCAGCAAATATCGATGTTTGTATTCAAATTCCAACTGGCCAACAGTGTAAGAAATCACTTATTTCCTATCATTTCTAGACTAGCCTTTAGAACGACAGATCCTAAATGGTAACCGTAATAAAAAGTAACAATTGTCACGTTACTCAATATTACTTCAATGAGTAATTGCTTATGAGGACCTATACCGCAAAGCTCGTGATCTTAATTTTGCAATATGCTATCTTTAGTCTCGTCAAGCCCGTCTAAATCAATGACAGTGTGAGTCCAGGGACTATTAGTAATTGTCTTAATAACTTCACTAACCCTGGAATTTCCTTCAATTAAAACAATATCTACCTGATGTAATTCTTCACGTAGGCCTTCAAAATCTGTTAAGTGCAGACAATTAGCTACCTATGTCTTTTCCTTATGTAAGATAAACAGCAAGCTTTTGTGTGAATAAACTATTAATACTCAGGATAAAAATAGTCTGCTAGTTAACTAAGCTATGTAATTGTAATACTTAACACCTTAACTTCTGATAGGATTTTTGGTCTAGTAAGTGTCTATAAGATTGGGGGAAGTCCATTTTATTTAGCCTATGTGTGGGGCTAACTTACATTTGCATTTTTCAGGCTATAAAGTTACTCTCGGGAAAGTAATTGATAAAACAAAATGTTCAGGGGATAAAATTGTGGATACTACTGCCGATTACTCGTCGTCTACAGAAATGAGCACCGGGAATAATATGAATCGCGCATTTTATCAGCTACCTTGACTAAAGGTTAGTCCGTTTGAGAGTAAATTACAGGAAATGGGTTTAAGTGAGGAGATGCAAGGCAATATTCGTCAATTTGTGAAAGATGGTTATATCATTATTGATTCAGGTATTGATCTAAATCTGATTGACGAAACAATTGAACAATTAATACTCCAATTTTAGAAGAATGGAAGGGTCGTAAAAGATAGAATTAAAGATGCATGGAAATTTAACGATAACGTAAGAACCATTGCTACTAATGCTAAAGTGACGAACATTTTACATATTCTATTTCAGAGACACCAAATTCCATTTTAAACGTTAAATTTTCCGGGTTGGCTCGCAATGGAAGATCTCACTGAGAACAACGGATCTCTACACTACTATGCAGGTAGTCATCGATTACCTGCGATATCACCTGTTGACTTAGGTATTAGCGGTGAATACGCTAAAACACATTCAAATGTTTCCCACAGCCCTCAACACTATGGTGCCTATGAGCGTTTTATTCTGGACTATACGAAGGAACTTGGATTAGAAAGAAAAACAGTGTACTTAAAAATGGTCAAATGCTAATTTGGGGTTCAAATTTCTTACATGGAGGTAATGTTATTAAAGATCCATCAAGCACGCGTTACAGTCAAGTCACACATATTTCTTGAAAACTGCGCATATATTACATACCAATGCTTTCCGACCTATCGATAGGTAATGTAGCACTCAAAGAGAGCATGGATATATGTACTGGTGAAAAAGTCCAAAATCAACTCCTCGGTGAACCAGTAGAATCGCGTCCTAAGCTAAACCACACGAGAATCAAACGTACTTATTCCTTTATTAGAAGGAAGCTAGGCTTAATATAAAATATTGACTGATATTACATACTAAACACAAAGTATGTATGCAACATATAAATGTTGAAACGACTCCTAGTTTCCACACGATGATCATTGATATTTATAAAATAGAACATAAATAAATGAATGCTTGTTCCAGCCTATTCCCAACAAACAGGTATTGCCCTAATGAGCGAGCTGCATAAACATGAAACCCTAACATTGAAACTGGTGTAAAGATCTTGGGCTTGTCACGGGTAATGAACTACCACGGGACATCAAAAAAGACCTAAATAACTGAGTTCTTCCTTTGGTTTGCCTTAAGCCTTGACATACTCTTCAACTACCTGCCAATCCCCTTTCTCCCCTACCGTCGCTACATAATATCCATCTGCCCAAAATTCACCTCTCCGCAATTCTTGTTTTATCTTCGACTTTCTCCTAAATATCTCCCTCACCGTAATACTCTTAAACACCCGTACTTACTTGGCCAGGCGATAGCTTAGAATGTGCTGAATATAATAAACGTATATGGTCCTTATCACAGCCTAACCATTCCATTTCAATATCATAACGTTTCCCTATCCCATGTACCGTTTCAATGATCACTATTACTGCTTCACTTAATAACGCTCTTCGAAATTTTACCGAAAATAAAATATGGCAGTGTATTTACCATGTACAATGTCTACCCTTGCGCGCTTCATCTATTGCCATCTCTTCCTATTAATATAATGTATCCTCGCGGCAAGACCACGGGGAATTACAAGTTAAATATACTGGATGAATATATCAGGAAACGCCGGCCATTGGCCAATTGGTAAATCCATCGACCAACGCTGGTTCGACATCACCAAAGGCACACGCGGCCAAGTGAGACGCTTACGCCGTTTTGTCCTCACTTGTAAGCCTTCTTTCCCAGTATAAGCGATAAGTCTTCTTAGAATTCACTACCAGGCCTTCACACTTCAATATTGCATGTAACGTATGGTAACTATAGCGAGGATATTGTTTTGCCAAAGTCAGCAATCGCTCCTTCAATCCACTCTCGTCGCGACGACAGGACTGATAGCGATAAACGGACTGAGATACGTTAATGAGTCGACACGCTCGCACCTTGCTCAGCAAACAATTTAGCAGTAGCCAACCCAATACCTGATGCAGCTCCAGTAATGTAAACCACTTTACCTTGAAGTACAGGTGCTTTGCTTTTACCAAGTTTAGTCTGTTCCAAAGATCAATATTCCATATCAAATAAATCACTTGTACTTACAGTAATATAACTACCAATTGAAAACGACTTATCTATTATCTCTACGGTATGTTGATATATATATCTGCCGAAATTTCTATTTCCCGGACAGTCTGTCCTATAGCAATCAATCCAACTCCAACTCCAACTCCAACTCCAACTCCAACTCCAACTCCAACTCCAACTCCAACTCCAACTCCAACTCCAACAAGTATAATCCTAGAAAGGATGTCTAATTCTTTCTTATCTACACCTTTCACTTCTTTTTGGCTTTGAAAATAATGATCGTAATTTTCACAATACTTACCTAATTCTTGAGAAATTTTCTCGTACAATAACTCTTGGTCATACCACTGTTCTAAATTTAATAGAAGTGGTTTCTGTTTCGTGCAAATCACATGATCAAGTGTAGCCGTACCAATCTGAGACCAATCTGCACATTCTTCACTGGTAGCAAATGCTTTTACTTTTTCGTCTTGCCTGTTACGAACAATCCATAATTTATCCGTTCTTTGTATATATAAAGCTTGTAATACTGGGGTTAATGCACTAAGAATACTATCTTCTTCATTCTTGACTTCTAATCTGGTACGCGGCCGTTAACTTTTTTCTCTCATATTTTTCAACGTAATTCTCTGCACGCGACATCGCATTAATATGGCGATCATAGCTTTCCTTAGCTGTGACTCCAAAAGCAAATAAACCATGATTGATTAGCAATAAGCCTTCAATATTCTGGTTTTTTTCATACACTTCCGATGCAGCTTTGGCCAAGCCAAATCCAAGCATAATGCAAGACACTATGACGATACTACTTCCATATATATTTTCACATATTTACAAAGCATTTGGTTGATTAGCGATAACTAAAATTGAATCAGCGTGGGAGTGGTCAATAAATTTATGTGGTAAAAATGCGTGTAACAATATTTCGACAGAAGGGTTGAGAGAAGATGCATCCAACAAATGCGTTCTTTGCTCATTCTCACCATATCTTCATCGCTCAGAGAATCCAAACTCAGTAATTTAATAAGATATTCAAGGCAAATCATTGGTAGGTCTACTGACTCCAACGCATTTAGATCCCATCCACTACCTTTAACGCATAGGACATCTATCTCTTTATTAACTTTATTAATAGCTCACACTTTTACAGACATATTTCCTTCACTATGTAACACAAGTGATGGATCCGAGCCGATCAGACGCTAAGTATAAACACACGGTGCGATATCTTCATGAAAATTGCTGTATTGCTCGACTACTGTTTTAACCTCATTATCATTTCATTTATTCTGCATAACTTTCCTGATAAAGTTTAGAATTCAGTTTGAAAATCATCACTATTAAATTTCCCCACAATTATTGATAGTTATCAAAGGTTAAAGGTTGCATATTTTACAATAAAACAATCAAAATTAATTTTAAAATTACTCCCCATAAACGCAAAGAAATATGGGCTTCTTTAAATATTCTCAACAGGATATTTACTTTCGCTAAGATAATCTATATACAGAAATTTTGCTATCTTAAGAAATATTAAGCAATCACATATGCAGTCCCTCTTTCATAACCAAAGTTAGAACTAGAGGTTAAGCTACATTCAGGGTGTGAGGAATGCGTATTCCACACAATCCACTGAAAACAAATTCCTATCCTTGTGAAGAAAGTTTTTTTAGACTCTCGCGGTTGGCTAAGCAAATTCCCTTTTCTGTTATAAGCCCTGTTACAAGCCGAACTGGAGTTATATCGAAGGCATAATTTACCGTGGAGCTACCCTTTGGAACCAACTTCACCGTCTCTAATAATCCTTCCTTAGTTAGCCCTGTAATAGTTGATACTTCAGAGGCATCTCTTTGTTCTATAGGGATGTCATTTAACCCATCATGGATAGAAAAATCAATGCTTGAGATCGGCAAAGCGACATAGAAAGGCACATTATTATCAAAAGCCGCAAGGGCCTGAAGATAGGTGCCTATCTTATTACAAACATCACCACTTGCTGTAGTTCTATCGCTACCGACCAAACATAAATCCACTAAACCCTGACTCATTAGATATCCGCCAGTATTATCTGCTATTACAGTGTGAGGAATGTCCTACTGTTACAATTCCCATGCTGAAAGAAAGGCTCCCTGGTTACGCGGTCTGGTCTCACCAACCCACACATAAACTGGAATTCCTTTTTCACAAGCTTTGTAAATTGACGACAAAGCCGTACCCCAATCTACCGTAGCAAGCCACCCTGCGTTACAATGAGTTAAAACATTCAGAGTGTCTTGAGAAGTTGACCGTTTCTGCCAAAGTTCGTTAATCACAGAATGCCCATTGTTACCAATTTTCTCACAAGTGACAATATCTTCTTTAGCAAGTGCATTAGCCAAATTTAAGATCTCGTCAGCTAGCGATTCAGAACTACGGTTATGAATAACAGCATCCACTTGCTGCAATGACCATGCGAGATTTATTGCTGTAGGGCGTGCGGCTAGTAAACGAGCTCTGGCTGTCACCACACTATTGGAGTCATCTTTCGCAGCTAAATACATTCCGTAAGCCGCAGTGATGCCAATTAGAGGAGCTCCCCTCACTTGCATATTGATAATAGCATTACAGACATCATCCAGAGAATGTAGGTCAATGACTTCAAATCGATGCGGCAAAATAGTCTGGTCTATCGCCCGCACAACTTGCTCCTTGGAATCGAACCAAATACTTTGGTAATGTTGACCGTTAACTTTCAATAGTTTTCCTCAAACAATGTTGATATTGGACATTCAATACTACTGTTCATAGCGATTTAAGCCTCAGTAGTTTTGGAGAACCCGTTTCTGGCTATCGGTACTGCCAGCACGACAACATCATTTAATATCATGTCAGGATGTAGCAATTTATTTCTTTTGTCTTCGTCTAAAGTTAAATTGTAGCTACCCGTAGGTTATTTATACTAGAGTCTTTCACATGAGTAACGCTACCTTCGGTTCACGCTAAACCTACATGTCTACACAACAGTTACGAGACAAAGACTCAGCAACTCCCTGTTCATACTAAAAGTTCTTCATGCACCCCATCCATAAAGTAAAAATCCACATTCTAAGAACGTGGATTTGATTTCGTTCTAGAATGGCTTGTGTGGCGATCCATCAAAGAAGGCTCGCCTGCATTATCGCCGTTCAAATTGTTCTACCTCAAGTATCTAACTTAAAATTTCTTTTCAACTTTTCCTGATATCTTATATACTGAAGCATCATCTCTTCATCCACTCCTCCCGTATCGACACGATAACTCTTGACCCAGAGAAATGATTGCACCAGTACGGTTTCTCCGTCAAATACGAGAACTACCTAAATAATTGTAACGCCATCTCCCGTTTTAACATACCCATCAACTTCAGTATCCATATCTTCGGTGGTATCTTTATCAGAAAATAAGTATGATAGTGTTGTACATTCGTCTTCACTAACTCACAACCTAAGCGCTCCGAATAGACGCGAATACTCTTACTTACGTCATACCTTACCTTTCCTTCAAATATGCGATATCGGTATTTTGGTACTCATAGTAAATGATACTGACAATGCCATATCACATACGATAACTTACTAAAACTGCTCATGTTTTACTCCCAACTCTTGTTATGAAGAGAACATCTGCTAGGGATGAGCAGATCCCTAAGGCCATAGCCTCGAATCTTTTATTACGTCCTCAGGATGTGATTTTCAACGGTAATAAATATATACTTAAACTTCAAATGGTAATTTCAATTTTTTAGTCCATTGCATGAAGTACAACTGGAACTTAATCTCCCTCAAACTCAGTCTGAGCATGCACCCTGGTGCCGTGTTCTTGAATTTTCTGACTGTCCCCAATGTCAGGTAAGCTAACTACAACAGCAAACTCTATTACAACACCACCAGGCTTTTGCGCCAATTTTATCGCTGCAACGGCAATACAACCGGTGGCTATCAAATCATCGATAACAATAACGCGCTGACCTTCCTCGATAGCATCCTTGTGAATTTCCAAGGTGTCTGTCCCATATTCCAGTTCATAATCTTCAGAGACTATTTTAGTGGGTAACTTACCTTTTTTCAAATCGGCACAAATCCTTTTTCTAGCTGGCATGCCAACGCTGAACCAAAGATAAATCCACGATAATCAATGCCAACCACAAGGTCAAATTCTAATTTCCCGTAATGCTTTACAAAGTTTTCAAACAGATACGCAGTTCTATTGGATCTGCGATGAGGGAAGTAATCCATAAATATAATGCCTTGTTTCTGAAAGTCAGGTACTATTCTAGGCTTGCTTTTAATCGGACTCATACCTACTCCGTTACTTTTAAATATAGAATGATGCTAACCAATAATTTCGTCACTTTTTCAACATTGGCGCTAAGCACTGCTGGGATATCCTCCCAAGTTACCGGAGCTTCGTCTTCTTTCCAGCAATCGTAATCTGTTGACATAGCCACAGCAGCGCAAGAGGTACCTGCTTCGTTTGCAAGGACACATTCTGACGCAATACTCACGTTGATGACATCGGCGCCGCAGATGCGAAACATATGGGATTCTACTTTTGTGGAAAAGCGATTACCTTCAATGGTGACAACTGTGCCTTTTTCATGGTGACTTATATCCAGATCTCTTGCCGCCGTAATCATGGCCCATCTAATGTCTTCATTAAAAGGATCTGCCATATGTGTGTGCCTACCACCGTCAGGAAATTTATCATCAAAGCTGAGGGTTCTTAAATGAGTGAAATCAATAAACTGATCAAGGATAACAAAATCTCCTCGATCTATTTCCTCACGCAAGCCGTAGTGGCAAGAATATGCGTACACTCTATGTTCTTTAAGAGCAGTTATATTGGCTCGGTTGTTAACGTTGGTAGGTGGTATGGTGCGCGTCCCATCATGACGGCCCAATATTATGACATCGGTGTCTTCAATTTTTCCAGTCTTCAGTGGAGATTACGGCTCACCGTAAAGCGTATCAATATCCACTGCATCTTTCAATATGTCAGGGCCGTCGAGACCACTGCCATCAATAATACCTACTTTTAACATTGTTTTTCCTCTAAGTTATTCTTACAGTTTGCGGATGGTGCTTTACCACAATCGCTGCCAATATTCCCCTGTTTTTTACTTTTAATTTAAGTAAAAAAAGTAGAAAAAAACTCATTTTATCTTTGAACCACATTAAAAAACGTTATTTCGTGAAGCTTATATTTACTTTCACTGGTTAAAACAATTCTATCTCAAATCACTCAAAATTTGATATTTTCTTCTTAAATTATTAATGTTGGAATCGATTTAAAGGGGTCTTTGCTGCTCCAAATATTCCCAATTTTTCCACCGGCTCGAAGTCTTAATTGAATGAAGGTCATGCACTAAATTCTGCGGGATTTTACTATAATCCAATCCTTAAGATTAGTCTGGATATTTCTAGAAACTTTCGATAAATGTAAAAAAGGAATTAGTTTAGTATTGTGGATAATTTTATTAAAAATTGACTGAGTCAGCACTAATAATACAAATATTTATTCACCAGGAGAGCAGCATAGAGTTTATGTTGCGCCAACATTGATAACGCTAAATATATGGCGCTCAGGACACGTACCATGATACTACAGAATTTATTTGAAACGAATTTAATGTTCCAATCCTCCGAGATGAAGCTAATTTACCTCTGGATTCGAAATATCGCCAATAACCGTTAATTAGTTTAATGTATGTTCAAATATGATTCTGCCACGAGCTTCAGTTGAGAGGATTTGGTACTTATGAAGTCACCAAAAGATATAAAGGTTATACAGATTGAAATCACAAATGCCTGTACTCATGTATGTGCTAATTGTATGCATTTTTGCGGTCATCACAAAAAAGCATATTTTATGGACTACGAGTTATTCACGAAAGCTGTCGATTCCATGGAAGGATTTACTGGGATTATTGGAATCATGGGAGAAGAACCTACGCTTCATCCTGAATTTGAAAGGCTGGTGATTTATTATGTAGAACATTTTGTGGTTGATGATAATTCCAAGACTATGAAGCAACCTTTAAAGAATTTTATAGGAGAGATAATCGTCAATCACTTTGATATTAATGAAAATAATCAACGTGGGCTTTGGGCTTCAACGGGTAGGAAATATTATGAAAATTTTGAATTGATATAAGACACTTTTGAATATCAGATAATTAATGACCACATTAATCCAATGTATGCACGAATCACTGATGGGATCACGAAAAGAACTTGGAGTGCCTGATGAAAAGTGGTATCCAATGCATGACAATTGTTAGATTTAAAACATTTGGAGTGCTTCTGTTTACCCACAAAGGAGCATTCTTCTGTGAAATTGCTGCGGCGATGGGTATGCTTATAGACGGATCGGACGGTTGTCCAATCGAACCAGACTGGTGGGAAAGAACACCCGATCAATTTGAAGATCAACTTAATTGGCACGAACTTTGTAGTGCCCCTCTGGCCATGCCTTCACGGGACGCGAGGGAGAAATCCGATGATGTTTCACCAGTTTGGGCTGAAAGACTTAAAGGGATTGGAAGCGAAATTATTGGCTAAGGATTGTGCAGCTAACGAATCAGTCTGGGCAGTCGTATCCTTTGATGTAGAACATCATGAAGTTGCTAAAGTAGTAAATGCGGAGTTTATCCAGGCCAATAAGAATAATGATACATTGGAACAATTACGCTCCAGACTATCCGAGAAGGAGCAAGATTGGTTACTATTACTTAATGGTTATAAGTCATCTGACACGCTACGAGAGCGCCTATGTAATTCTGTTTTTAATCCCTGGTGTCTGTATATTTGTTCTGTTTCAAATACTTCAGAGAAAAGTGAAGATTTTTTTTATATTTTTTAATTTACGTGTAATGTCACTACGGAATGGAGGAGATTTATTTGATCTAAAGTTGGAATACCCTGCTGATAAAGTTGTAGTACTTAATAGAAATTATGACTATAGAGCAAAGATCTGTCTTGCTTATTATAAGGGTACTGTAAAGATATCTAATAAAATCCTAACTCCTATTGAGTTAGGCAAGGTATCTAGTGAGAGAGAATTTGGTAATCTTGGCGATGATACTGGAAACGATATCTCTGACTTAAACTCTTCGTATGCAGAATTAAAAGTTCATTAACTTGGCGTGTGGGCGTGGAAAAATGATAGGGGAAGTGAGTACATTGGTATGATGTATTATCGTCGTGTTTTTCTGTTTCGTGAAGGGTTTGAGAATGATGTGAATTATGAGGTAGATCGGGTCATAGTTCCTTCTATTAATGAAATCAGCTATCAGAAATATGGTTGGCTTGAGCATAATATGGTAAATTATATTTGAATAATATGATCTTGTTTTACCGTTTTTATTCAATACTAAAAGCGACAGAGAGCTACAGAATGTTAGGGAGCGTTACATATTCCATTATAGCCAGAACAAATACAATGATTTTTGTTGATTTATCGATAGACATGCTACTGAGTATAGAGATGAAGCGCTAGAATTTAACAGTATAGACCGGATGTATCTAAATAATATGTTTGTTATGAAGCGTTGGCTTTTCAGTCTTTTAGATAAGTTTTCATGAGAAAGGTTAACGGAGAAAAACAAAGATAACTATCAGTGTAGAATGATGGCATTTATTGCTGAACGTTTATTAAATATATTTGTACGTAAAATACGTAAGGACTATCCAGCTATAAGACTTAAAGAAGTTCTTTATGCTTTTATTGAAGATACAACGTCACTATCTGAATATTTTTGAGCAATTTTTATTAATAAAATAGTTGTTCCTATTATCAGTTCATTTGATGAAAATTACGCACCTTATTTCAGTGTTTTGTTAATATCTATATCGAAGTATTTTTTTGCCAAATTACTACTGTTGATGGAATTCTTAGAATATGATGTGAAGTATCGATTACGTATAATCCTAATTTAGATATTCGCAAACAAAAATAACAAATTATTCTGAAAGAACAGAAAAATAAGTACGTGATTCAATCTCAATTATTGTGCTGGTTTATAACGCCGACCATTACCTTGATGCATTTGTTGATGCTCTTGATCAACAAACTATTGCATATCATGAAATTATATTTGTGAATAATTGCTCTACAGGTAATTCTAAAAATATTCTTACTCATCTGGCGTAGACTAGTGATCGTGTTAAATTAATTAACTATAGTAAAAATATCTATCAGCGGGCAGCACGTAACACTGGACTGAATAACGCTACAGGCAAATATATTATGTTTATAGATGCTGATGGTTCCTTTACAAATAATTATTTGGAAAAATATGTTAGTATCGATAAAAAGAGATAATGCAGATATAGCAATCTGCAACTTCATCTGACAGCTCCCTGATCATGATGACTATCACAACTCCTTTTATTGATAAACAAAATAAAGAAACACTTTATGAAGATATTGTTTTAAATTTCATTGAATTTATTCCTGTAGATAGAGTTACTTTTATCAGTGACTTCTTGTACTTATATAATATATAAAAATATGAAGGCCGTTACAGTAGAACGCCAGACAAAATATATAACTGAGATGTATCGTGTACCTGAAGGTGTTATTGAGACTCTTGAAAAACATCATCTTTTTGGAAAGTATTCAGATCATGCAATCCAATTTTATTTCTGATTTTTTCGTGACACATATAGTTTTTTCTCAAAAAGAGAGCGCTATCCTGATGAATTAACGCTATCCTGATGAATTAACCACAGCTATTAAGTCAGTATCATAAGTATCTTCCAGAGGATGGCTTTACAAATAATGAGGCTTTTATCTTTAAACAGATTCAAGGATCCTTTTATCATATGAAAGAATATGGATTGATGGAGTAATTTTTCCTTTTCATCGAACCTTACAGAAATTTCCTCAATGATTGGATTATTCACAATTTATCAGGGAACAATTCAAAGTATGAGTATAATGTGATTCCATCATTTATCCCGCTGAAACATGAATTTTTAAAAAGATTATTAGAAAGATATTTTCCAAATTATATTATTACGCATACACTTAAATCGCCTCCGCTCAATAATCTTTTTGATCCATTATATTATTATCAAAACAATCTAGATATTTTAGAGGCTAGAATCGATCCTATAACTCACTATGTTAGGTTTTGTGCTTCTGAAGGTAGGGATCCTTCTCCTTGGTTTAATACAGAATATTATTTAAACAACTTATCCTGATGTAAAAGCTGCAGGTATTAATCTGCTTTGGCATTTTATTCGTTATGGATATAAGGGAGAAAGGATAACGCAACCGTGTACGCCAAAAAGTAAATTGACCTAAATTTTAAGAGAAACTTCAAACGTATCCGATATTACTAACGAGGTATTCTGTTGTATGAAGCGCCAACCAAATTCAGGTCAACAAGTTAAGTGAATTTCTGAACAAAATTGTAAATTCTAGAGTAGAGCGTATAAATAATTCTTCTTCCAAGTATTTTTCTGATCAAATCGCAATAAATCCTATCGAATCTATAGTCTGGACTACTTTCAACATCCAGCACGCCTAATCCATTAATAACCTGGTAAGTGATGTATACACAAAAAAACGGTGCAAAAGAAAGTTCCATAAATCCCCGTACGGGATCAAAATAGAGATCAATAACATTGACGTAGTACGCTGATAGGTTGATGTCGCATTCTCTATCGGCTACACGCCCTAGTTGATAGATAGAGACTGTAATTTCTCCTGCGAGCACGATTGACGAGGAGCGACCAGTCCCGACTTCAGGATAAGTACAAACAACCTCCTGCAGTGCTTCCAACCATCCTTACGTCACGACAGCACTATTTTTTAATATGATTATATCATTTTCAATTTTGGCTGATTGAATCCCATTATTAATGGCATGTATGAGTCCCGACACTGCTGTCGACTAATATTGACTTTGTACTGGTCTCTGCGTTCAGTCTATCGAGGCATACTTGGGTCTCTTTACTAGATGGGTCTCTTTACTAGAAGAGTTATTGATCAGTGCTAATTCAAACTCTACACCTTACGTGAACGCAAATATAGAATCTATACAAACATGCAAATATTCAAACACTACCTTACACAGGATAATTATCGAAACTTTTCTTCTTCTAAAAGAAACTTGTCTCTCTGGAAGAGAATACAAAAATTCTAGTTCAAGAATATCTGAATTAACATATTTCGTAATAGGACTCTCACACATAGATAATTATTAATCTCAATCACTCCGTCATCAAACGACTCGGTTTCCGTGATTTAACAAATTGAGTCATTATAAAAATATTTGCTCAACACACATGGTATCGATTTAGCTGATCGATTTTCTGTAAGTCTTAGAATAAACTCCCAGTCTATTAACCTTTTCTGTACCATCGTAAGTAACTTCAAAACTTTTTCTTTACTTTCTATGGCCAAAACGCTACTTAATTTTTTAGCATAAATTTTAGGCGTGAGTACAAGCGCTTCATGAAACATGACATGCAAATGAAATAAACCTTTATTTCTTATCTCTTTACTCAAAGCCGAAAACTTCATTGTCGGTACATATTTTGTTCTTGGCTGAATGGCTTCATCCACAAAACTTTCGTATGATTGGTGTTCAATATTATGCATTGAGCTCAAATATCTAGATTGAATCCAACTGACCTGATTTCTGAATAAAATTAAAATATGAAGCTCTATAGAGTGATGTTCTCTCAAAAGTAGCGATATATTGTTTAATCTGTTTGCAAACATGGAGCTCGCATTGGGGTGAAGATATCGACTAATTCGCTCATCGGAAGCAACAATATTTTTGCCTTCAGAGTCACTGAATGGACAAAGAATGAATTTATTAGTGTCAAATGGTAGCAATGGATTTACGAATTTCAATAACTCTAGCGTAAGAGTATCTTGTACTAGTTTTCCAGCATTTGAAAAATACAATTCATCCAACCCAGGATAAACATTAAGTAGCTGTTTTTGACAGTACAATGTCTAACATTAGTCTTTTCAACAATTCTACAACCTTTTTTTTCTGAGCCGTATTCACAATTAATTTTGGTTTCAAAATAACGTGAACATCAGATTATACTTTAACTTTCGACTATTAATTTTGAACAGGAATTGGACTGGGCTCACTTCAGCCTTATAGAAACTTACCGAAATCATCATAGATTATTCAAAGCTACAACTAGACTATTTATTAAACATAGAAGACGATGCGCTACAAGGACTGACAACATATTAACAAAGTTTACAAAATGGTCACAAACCTCGAATGGGGTGATTTTGAAGTGAGATAAATCACTAGTTTTATGCTCAAAGAAATCGATTGCGTTTGTATTTACTAAAAACTTACTAATTACTCTTCTATCAAATTCTTCAGTTCTACACTATATCGGTACAGGAAATAAACTACGCATTTTCTTAGATAAGTAAAATATTGAAAAGGAATCGGCTAAAATGTGTTCGAATGTTGATGGCGGCTTAATTTCTACAAAATCCATAGAAAATTCCTTTACAAGATTAAAGTATTTGGGAGGAATTGGTAAATTTCTTTTTACTATGTTCTCAATCAACTCCGAATAATTTGAACGGAATCTAAATATCTGTATCCCTGTTAAGGCTACAGAAAAAGTAACAACTAGGATCAGAAATTGTTTTCTATTAATCTTCACTGATACATTATTTCGGCAATCCGTAATGATAGTGCTGTAACGGTGAGACTCAGATTAGCAAGAGCACACTACTTGGGAATACACTACTTCCCACTATCACAAGATTTCTACTTGTGTGATGAATCTGGTTACGATCATAAATGCTAAGACTTGAATCAGTTCTCATCTGAGTAGTTTCAAGAATGTGACTTTCTGATCCGCGAAATCCTAGCTCAGTAATACTCTCAACAGGCAAAGGTGATAGAATTTCAGGAAGTTTCCTAAGGCACCTGGCAATGCCTTTTTTCGCATAATTCGAATGATTGGGGTGATGGACAATAATAGGCTCATACCATGAATCAGGAATTTTCACATGATTTTCAAATTGAGGAAGATCTTCAGCAGTTAGAATTATAGGTAGTAATTGTCTCCACTTCCTAAATTCTCTTCGCATGCCGGACAGATTCCAACGATTTTCGAAAAACGTAAGAACTGCGGCTCCTGTCTTTCTGAACTTCACATTATACTGCAAATAATTGATGCCAGTCGTGATGGTACTTCCATCAAAGTTATTCATACCTTTCAAGAATACTTCTACATCGAAACCAACTTGTTCATTAATGTCTTTACCCAATATCGGATGGTGTGACCCAGAACTGTGAATGATTTCAGCGTTAAATATAGCATTTACCACCAGTACAAATTACTCTCTTTTAACAGACTTGACTTCGTCATTGCGTGAAAGGGAGACAGCACTAGATGTTTTGACCGGCTTTCTGGTTTAAAGCCTTGACTTCTGCGTCTAACAATATGGAAACACGAGGATCATCTAGTACTTTAGCCATACCATTCAATGCTGTGAATTTAGCGTCTACAGGACAAATATTGCATATTGCAGTAGCGCAACATCGGGGCCTTTGTGTAGTTGATTTACTAGCTCTGGCAGTAGGTAAAACTAAGTGTTCATTTGGGTAAACATGCACCATTACCGTATCTGTAGTTGATGGAAGATGAGGCGATAATGGATAAGATTCACTACGGTGAATAACAAAACATTACTAGGGTCAGCAATATTCATTATTCATTCGGCTTCAGAATAATATGACTCAAGATGTGAATAGGCCAACGGCCAATCTACTCCTATATCATAATTGAAATTAGGTGCAAAATCAGAAATCATCATGCGCAGCGTGTGACCATACCAACAATTCATTCCGTCACCAAGGTCAACTGTGCAAATCTATGTTTTGCTTTTTGACGGTATTTTTATGTCATTTCTTTTAGACAGAGGTGAGTTTCTTTGATTTATAAGCTGCCCTTCATGTGAATAGTACTTCCCCCTCTAATATAAGTATCGGAGCGCTGTCGGACTCTAACTCCAAGATCTTACTGAGGAATAAAAGTGAACTAAATCCTGACCCTACCAGGATCATATTTATACTTAGTTTTTAACTGATCAGCACTGACAAAATTCATCATGTCTCCAACAAATTACAATATCCTTTAGATCACATTTAAAATTTTAGCTACTACAGTTTCAATTCAATCCTGACTGAGTAAACTTTTCATAGGCCAGATTTAATATAACTCTGGCCCTTTCTACATAAAATATCCAATCGATACTGACGTTCTCATTATTTCGCATGACTTCTCAGATAGTAATTTCTTTCTTCTAGTGTCTCTCAAGAGGATATTCTCCTATCAATACTTTGTTGGTTCATGTTGCCATTTTTTATTTGACTACATTAAGCCAACTATCGTACTTTGGGGTACAATGAGATTTCGGTTTTTTCTGTATATGAAATACGTGTTGTGTCGAGAAAGCTTCATAAATTGAGCCGGGCCGACGTGTGCAGTAATTATCCATCACTATCTGGATCATGTTTGCATTGGGTTAATGCTCATCTACCAGTTCTTGCATACTTTCAGCAAAATCTGTCGCCCTCTTAGAGAGGGAAGCTTTGGCTTTACACTAACCAGGATGAGGGTCAAAATACAAAAAGATATTGGACACACCAGCGCGCTGAGATGGCAATAGGGAAAGATATTTATTTTCAGAGCTTAGATAAGTGCTATTCGTTATAAGGCTTTAAAATATAACTTGCTTGATAAATATGGAATTTTACATATTCGTTCTCAGGCTCGACAGAATTCTACATACATACTCAGGAACTCTATTTTGTTAATTCAAAAAAGATTCACATCAGCAATTTATAGGCCTGCGTGTGCATAAGGCGTCATCCTTCCGGTTCCGGAATAGGATCACCAGGCTGACTAACATTAACTAGCCATAATTGTATGAAATCTTTGGTATTCCCTAGGGTAAACTCGCATGAATCATCATGTGATATAAAAGCAGGGGAAAGGGATAGATACCGGAAAGCTATTCTCTACTTGAATTAGATGGGATTAACATGATAATAATTTTGTAACTACAAAGCGAAATATTTAACACTTAGAGTGTATGATGGAAAATTCCGGTAGATGCCCGGTAAAAGCAAGGCAATGATGTGACTTGAACTGATTCTCTGTGACAACAAATTGATAAATAGCCACAGTATCGACAGTTATTATTACCTATTCACTGCTACAGAAACAACCTGATAATTTCTTATCTCTACTGGTTATCCTGATATTGTGTCCTGCTTGATTATTGGTAAACAGGATCGCTTAGATCGTGACAGACTGTAAATATAACCGTTTGTTTGTTACAGAAAAAATGAATGGAAATTCAGAAAATTGTATTGAGTTTTTATGTGTATTTTTGCTACATAATTTTAGAGATACTAGGTTAATAAAAATATTTTTTACTTAGCCCTACAAGTTCACATATAACATTTGTTACTCTTTCTATATCGTTAAGTTCAAGGTAGGGGTGAATAGGTAGGCTAAGTATTTGATTAGAGACTGATTCTGATACCTCTAAATCACCCATAGAATAACCAAGGTCTTTATATGCTGTTTGTAAATGCAGTGATTTGCGGTAGTAGATGGCCAATGGGATATCATTTTGTTTAAATGCCTTAACTAAGTCGTCCCTGTTTACAGATAGTATTGAATATTGTGCCCAGGCACTCTCCATTCCTTGCCCTACACGAGGAGTACTAACATAGTCGCTAAGCTTCTCTGTATACAATTTTGCATTCTCTTTCCTCTGTAATATTTCCTGATCCATGATAGTTATCTTTTGTAACAAGATCGCAGCTTGTATTGTATCAAGTCTTGAATTTGTTCCGATACGGACATTGTCATATTTATCCACTCCTTGACCGTGGGAGCTTATTGAACGAATTGTATTGGCCAGATCTGAATCATTCGTAAATATTGCACCGCCATCGCCATAACATCCCAAAGGTTTTGCTGGAAAAAAACTGGTTGTAGCGATTTTACCAAAACTACCGTTTTTTCTGCCCTTATAACTTCCACCTAGTCCTTGTGCCGCATCTTCTATGAGGTATAAGTTATGTTGTAAGGCAAAGGTTTCCAGTGAGTCGTAGTCTGCTGGTAGTCCAAACAGATCCACGGAAATAATTGCCTTGGGCAACAGTTTTCCGTTTTTTGCGAACTTACCATACTGCTCCTCTAGACTATGGATATAAATATTAAAAGAGTCCGCTTCGATATCTACAAAAATGGGGGTAGCACCCGCCAGGCTAACAGCTTCTGCTGTGGCAAAGAATGTAAAGCTGGGGACAAATACGCCATCACCAGGACCTATATCAAGTGAGCGAAGTGCAATCATCAGAGCATCGATGCCACTTGCTACTGCTATGCAATTTTTTGTCCCGGTATATTCTGCAAGTCGCTTTTCCAGCTCTACTACTTCTGGGCCATTTATGAACTGTCCGTGTTCAAACACTTTGTTTATTGCCTTTTGAATATCATCCTTGAGAAATTCGTACTGTGCTTTTAAATCAACAAACTCCATTGCTAACCGTTATTCCCCAAAATACGGCAGATTTTGTTTTCAAGACTATAGTGATCTCCTGTGTGTTGACATTCTGCTTTCCCCTGCCCTTTTAGTGGCATATCCAGTCGTTCCCCATGACGACTCATCCAGCCAATTTGCCTGGCCGGAACACCAACCATCAGAGCAAAATTCGGAACATCCTTAGTGACTACTGCTCCAGCACCAATGAATGCATAACTACCTATCGTTACACCACAAACAACGGTACAGTTTGCGCCAAGTGTGGCGCCTATTTTCACAACCGTATCTTTGAATTCGCTTTTCCTTTTAATATCGGACCTTGGGTTATGTACGTTAGTAAATACCATGCTGGGGCCACAAAATACATCGTCTTCCAGGGTAATCCGCTCGTATACGGATACGTTATTTTGGATCTTCACTTTATTGCCTATGCTTACATTATTACCAATGTAGACGTTTTGACCTAAAGTGCAGTGTGACCCAATTTTGACACCTCCACATATATGCGCCCAATGCCATACCTTTGTATCGTCACCAATAATGACGCCTTCATCGATAATAGCAGTTTCATGCGAGACGTAATTCATGTCTAACTCAGTATCTTTGTAACAAATGGATGTGTGTGTTCATCTTGCTCTGTGATTGAGCTTTCGCGTATATCGTACACCAGTTGGATACTCTTCCTGGCATCTTCCAGGCCAAATCCCTGTCCCTCTAATATATGTTGATAGCTTAAGGTATGTAGATCAGTTAATCCTGCAGAAAATTCTAATTCCTGCCCCTCAACTTCTATTGATCGATAGGTTCTGTCACCTGACTTTTTAATCTCATCGGGAATATACTCATGGTTTATAGATAAAAACCAGCATACTTGAGCATGTTCGAGTTTCAGATATCCCGCTGCAGTATCTCCCTTGTTTACATGTACATAGCTCTCCATTACATTACCAAATATCCAAATTAACATATCATAAAAATGTATACCAATATTGGTCGCTATACCTCCTGATTTACTGATATTACCTTTCCAGGAAGTAAAATACCAATGCCCTCTACTGGTAAGGTAAGTGAGATCAATTTCATATTTTTTTTTCGAGTTTATCAATAATTCATTCTGAATCCGTTCTTTCAAAGTAATGATATCTGGATGCAATCTAAGTTGAAGAATATTATATATTCTGGACTCGGATTCCTTTTCGATTGTTAATAAACCATCTATATTCCAGGGATTTAGTACCAAAGGTTTTTCACAAATTGTATGTGCCCCGCTACGTAAGGCAAAGCGTATATGTGAATCGTGTAGATAATTAGGTGAGGTAATGCTTATGTAATCAACTTTTTTACCCTTTCGCTTAAGTAAATCGATATGACGATCAAATATTTCAAACTCTACAAAAAAATCAGTATCAGGAAAGTATTGATCAACTATTCCAACGGAATCATGTTTATCCAGTGCCGCAACCAGCGTGTTACCTGTTTCTTTGATTGCTTTCATGTGTTGTGGTGCAATGTAGCCAGCAGCCCCGATCAATGCAAAGTCTTTCATAATTTTTATAAAATAGTTATGTCTGCTGATTTTTGTATATATGGGATATATCAGCCTATAAATTTTCTCATGCCGCTATGAATATTAGTTTTATGGCTAAAGCCGATAACATTGTTAATTTTTTCTATATCTGCATAGGTTTCATATACATCCCCTAGTCGCATGAGCTTCATTTCTATTATAGGCTTTCTTTTCCTTTCCTTATCTATAGTTTCTTCTATGCACTTGATGAATTCCATTAGCGTTATTGGAGTATTGTTTCCGATGCTGAATAGCATATATTTTCCAGTCCCGTTCCTAATTTTATTAATATAATCTGCTGAAGTTATCAATCTAAATGTGTCCTCAATTATGTCACTAATATACGTAAAGTCGCACTCTAGTTTACCATTACTGAAAACTTTAATAAGCGTGCCGGCTAATATGGCTTTCGCAAATTTGTAATAGGCCATATTCGGTCGCCACCATGGCTCGTACACAGTAAAAAACGAAGTCCAGTCGTTAGTATATCGTATAGGTGCGCATACGAGCATGTCATTAGCTTCGCAGATTTTTTTGTTGCTACATATAAACTAATTGGTTTGGCAACCAGATCCTTCTCTGAGAACGGTACTTTGCTATTGTTACCGTAGACCGAACTTGATGACGCAAATACGAGATGTGGATAATTTTGTTCCCTACAACCTTCCAGCACGTTAGCGAAACCAACTAAATTTGAATCAATGTATTCTTGGGGGTCGGTTAGCGAATAACGAACTCCTGCTTGGGCAACCAAATGAACAGCACAATCATACTGTTCATAACTAAAACTTTATCCATTGATATTCGATCGGCAATATCTAGCTTCAAAAATTCGAAAATGGAATAGTCATTTAGTAACTTTAACCGAGCTTTTTTTCAAATTAACATCGTAATAACCATTTAAATTGTCAACTCCAAGTACTACGTGGTGTTGTACATTTAGTAATAACGAATATTGTCATTTAATTGGCTCAATAAGTTTCTCATTTATTTGAAGCTTGATATATTTTTCCGCGAAATTTAACAATAGCACGACCCTATCCTGTGATGTACCTGTCTGATAAATCGCTTCATATCCTTCGAATGGGCCTTCAACTATTTGTATAACACCTCCTTCCTTAAGTTCTTTTTTTGGTAAGACTTGAATTCCTTCTTCATCTTCACGCTGCTTTAAAGCCGTTATGAGATTATCCGGAACACGAGCAGATATTTGTACAGATTTTACTAGATTAGCAATACCTATTGTTGAACGAATTGGCCTCAGGTCGTCTGTTTGATCGCTTGAGTTGATAAACAGATACCTCGGAAACATGGGAGCCACTACGGTAATAGTACGCTCCCTTCTTCGTTTTCCTGTTGGGATCAATGGAAAATAGCATTCATATCTCTGGCATTCTAAGTTCTCTTGCGCAACACTTTCTTATTTCTGTTTAGAATACACCAGGCACCAGGCACCAGGCTTTCATAAAAAACTAAACGCTTACTTATTAAAATACTAATACCACTACTCAGTATCATGTCCATCAGGGTTCTGCTGTTGCCAACACTAAACATCATCGCATATTTCCTGGATGTCTTTTCCCGCTACTCAATTCAATTCCTTATTAGCAAGACTGGAATCGGCATAAGTTGCTGTCATATCACCTGCCTGTCTACCTTTATCACACGATAATTAATCTTACGACCACATGAAAGCTCAAAGGCTTCTATCATTTCTATTACCGAATACCCCTGCCCGTTCCAAGGTTATAAGCAACCAGCACAGGGTTTGTTCTTATTTTTTCCAATGCCTTTATAATGGCCGGAAGCAAGGTCCAAAACATGAATGTAATCCTTTACTCCGCTTCCATCTATAGTATCATGGTCGTCTCCATACACACTTAATGTCTTCAGTTTGCCTACAGCCACCTGTGATAAATAGGGAATGAGATTATTGGGAGTGCCGCGCGGATCTTCACCTATCAATCCACTTTTGTGCGTCCCGGCCGGATTGTAATAATGCAAAAGAGCAATATTACATTCGTTATCAGATTTGTACAAATCTCTAAGAATCTCTTCAATGAATAATTTTGTTCTACCGTATGGATTAGTAGCAAATAATGGAAAATCTTCCTTAATTGGTAAACTACCCGGATCGCCATACACAGTTGCCGAAGAACTAAATATCAGGTTTTTGATGCCGTGGCTTTTCATTACCTGCAACAGACTTATAGTCCCGGTAATATTGTTTTGATAGTAATACAGTGGTATCTCACTGGATTCTCCAACGGTCTTTAATCCTGCAAAATGTATGACATTATCAATTTGATAGTCTTTAAATATCCTATCTAGTTTATCGGTACCAAGAATATCGGCTTCTATAAACTCAAGCTCCTTCCCAGTAATTTCAATTATTTTCTCTAATACAACACGTTTGCTGTTACTAAGATTGCCAACAACAACGATATCATCATCTGTATTTAATAACTCAACATATGTGTGACTACCAATATACCCCGTTCCACCGGTAACAAGAACTGTACTCATAAAATCTGCTTACCTGGATAATCTCGTTTAGGATTAATTCTGATGAAGATCACGAAAATAGGTGATGGTTTCTTTCAACCCTTCTGTCAGCTGGATGCTAGGTTTACAGTCCAGTTGTTCTTTTGCCAAAGTAATATCGGATTGTCGCTGTTTAGGATTACCGCTTCGTAGTTCCTGGTAGATCAATTCTGAATCAGCAAGTAGTCTTTTACATAGAGATGAGAACCAAGAAAGCCAGTACCTCCGGTTACCAGTATTCATTTTCTAGTGTGCATTCTACTAATTGTCTCAGTGAAATTGCTTTTGTACAATCACTCATGAAATTATCTATGTGAGGAAGAAATACTTCTTCGAATTAATCCTGAACCAAGCGATTAAACTATTCGATATGGATTTGATTCAACTCTTATACCCTGACCCCAGTATAACAGGCTGATCATGTCATACTAGTCTTAGTCCTAGTCCACTCGGAAGAATGTTGTCAAAATTTATTTATTTTGATGGCAATTGACTGTGAGAAATCACTCAGCTCTTGCGACTTATGTTGGTGGCTTAACTCAACTGATTGACTTTACATCTCTTCAATGTTTTTAAGAAATCCTTCAGACTTAAGTTCCTCAAATGTAGTTTTCACTTTCTTAATCAACTCCTCCGAAGTATGTATACCAAAGGCCATATATATTGACATCTCCATAAGAGTATACGCCCTCTCTAAATCATCAAAGGCCAGATCAAGACCTTTCTGCCGGAGCATAGCAATACCTGCTTCAGATGATGTCGCAACATCAAACCTTCTTTATAAACAGTTTTCAGAAATTCTGCTCGCCAAACTCTGAGGTATCAACCATGGAAAAACCATGCTGTTGCAACGGCATATATGCTGCTAACTCACGGACAACCCCTACATGATACTTCTTAACATCTTCCAGGGAATCAATAATGATTTGTTCCTGCCCCTCCTTCCTTCAGCTCATATAAATTGATTTTTAACGAGAGAGCTATGGAGACCCAGACCCACAGAAACGAATCTTCACGTACTGCTATCCTGGCAAAGGTATAAATCAATACATTTTTTTTCTCAGCAGCCACCCTGAATATTCGTGCCCTAAGATATGCAAGGAATTTAGTCTCAACACCAGCTTTTGCTAATACCACTCGAACAACTTCAGTCGCAATTCCCTTAATGATACCGTTTTCAATATAATTTATAGGGTCTAAAGCTTCTTGATGTTAAAACAGTTAACTGTTCTGTATTCACCGCAGCGCCTAGTAACGCTGTCAAAGCTACGGTAAATATGAAATGCTTCACTATCTTTTTGTTCACCACAACATACATCTTAAGAAGAGATTTCAAAGTAACAAGGCAGTATTTTATTGCAAACTTCATTCCTCATCAGCGAGTAGTTCTTTTTACACCGTATGGCGCCGCTATAATTGTGCCGATCAAGGCTGCTCACTCCGATGATTATAGTTTAAATACTACGTTTAAACTCCTTTGTACTCCTTAATTCGTGAACTGGACTTATAGTTGCGTAGTCTGATGATGGGTAGTACAAACAGTGTCCTTTGTATTATTACAAGCTATTACTCATTCTAGTGTTTTCTGGAAAAATTATTTTATAACTTTTATATCGTTGCCAACATTATTTGATATTAATAGTGGAATAACTTGAGTATTAAAAAAATAGTGAATAATTTAAGCATGAATGAAAATATTACATTTTCTAAACATGATGAGTATTTGCTTACAAGCATCGCAGATACTGTAATTACTGTTGAGCGAGCCAAGGAAATACTGGCCAGAATCGGAACGGAGTGTTTAAACTTAAAGTGTAATAAAGTTCTTCTAGATGAAAGGTCTGTTGAAAAACGTGAAGTACCCCCCCGCATGAAATTAAGTAAAGATATGGAGCGACAAGAGCTTAGCAAAATCTATATGGCTTCCTGGTGTCAGCCTCAACTTATTAATAAAGACTCATGCTTACTAAGCTTATTTACTTATAAAAACAAATATGTAGTTCAGCATTTTTCTGGCATTGAAGAAGCGGTTACCTGGCTACACAATCAATATATAAACTAAAATAAGATAAGCAAACAGTATGCACTACTTCCTGGTAGCGGTATCTACAGATCCAGTCCATCAAACAGGGTTTCGTTAAAATATCTCATTTCGGTGAATGCGTAGATGAAACGAAAGCCTATAACATGATAAAGAATAATATTGGCTGGAGCACTCCAACAAACTTCTGCTGTTAAGGTCAGTTTATTTATTGAATTCTTTACAGGAAGTTCAAACGAGACCTGTAATAAATCTCCTTTCTCAAAAGGTTTTACGCTCATCAATACCATGCCATCGTAATGGAGATTTTCGGTAAATCCTAATAATTCTCCTAATTCTCACTCAAAGATCTTGACGTTCACTTCCAGACGTTCTTGTTGGTGCCTCTCAGCTATATTTGTCAACATTGCGTTCTCCTGTCACGTCTTAACGTTTAGAGAGACAAAAGTAGATATTCTTTATAAATAGGAGTTATTTACTTCATAAATAGGAGTTATTTACTTCATAAATAGGAGTTATTTACTTCTTAAAAACCAGTACTGAGATGATTTAATCCATATATAAGAAATAAACATAATAATAGTTTGGAACAATACACCCTACTCCCATATCTGATAGCTATCTATAAACACCTTGTTCTCAACCAGTGCCTGTTCATCTAGTCTATTGTTTAACACTACACTGTCCTTTAGTGCTACATCACAACCAAACTTAATATCACCTTGCACTTCAAGCCCAGAACAAGACAACAGAGATGGTATTCTGTCAGCAAATCAATTTTCAAAATCTTCGAGTATGCTAAAAAATTTACTATCCAGGCCAAGATTAGGAAGCCACCCACATAATGCAGGATCCTGTCTGATTTGATAATAATCACCTAATTCATAGAGATCAGATTGGATCATCAATAGATCTTTGTCGTCTTTACAGGCGCAAATCGCGATCTTGGCACTCTCACTGCCTGCACATCTTTAAAGACTGATATTACAGAACCCATTACTATTTTTAATTGATAGACGGGGGTAGAAGTCACTTTCCTAGGATCCGCCAACTTCAGGTTTCTGATTAGAGACAATCCAAGAATATTATTTCGCTTTTTCATTACTTCTTTCAGAGTCTCTAAATTGAGCCATATATTATTAGTATTGAAATACTTGTATTTGGAAATGTCCTGAAACATATCAATATGCCCGGATGGACACTGAGCTATTTCTCTTAGTACTGAATGTCCTTCGATTGTCCTCGCGAGATGCCCCCTCTTTTTGTCTACCTCTAAACGATCTGCTACTTCCATCATAAAAGGTAGCTTGTTTTTTGCAAAGTACCCCAACAACGATTTATCCAGAACCGCACCAAGATTATCTGCATTAGAAATAAATGTATATCGATACCCTTCTGTCAATAACTCATCCAGCATGCCGCTCGTCACAAGTGCCATGTAGATATCACCGTGTCCTAGCTCTGGATATCTAGCAAGCTCAGCCAAGGAATCATCTCTGGTAGAAAAACTATTCATTAATACCAGGGGTAATTCGTTTTCAATTGTCTGCCTGGCAATGATATCCAAGAAACTTGAACCATTCTTTGTCTTGATAAATGATTTAGCACGATCTAGTCACATGCTGGTACCCGGCCACCATTCAGTTTTATCATTATCGTTTTTGGAATAACTTTCTGACCAGCTCTGACAAAACCTTCCAGATCAGACAAGGCTATGATAGATTTTATCTCCTCTTCAGATATGTAATCGGTGCCACCATCAATCAGCTGATAGTAGTACCCAAATGTATCGATTACAACATCGAAGACTTCTTCCTGTTTCATTCTCTCAGCAAAAGCTTGAAACCGGTTGTCTATAGATTTATTCATATTGAGTCTTTTTGTCAGCCAGCTTCAAAATAGCTATGCACTAAATTCTTTTAATCTACCTTTTATAATTTAAAAATGGTTGCTATTTACCATACTCCATACTCAATCTCTCACCGTATTGTATTGCTTCGGCAAGCTCCTGTTGATTAAGCTTTTCTTTTAATTCTGCTAATATTTGTTTAGCTTTATAATTTTTAGCAGCGACCGCAGCAAGTAACCGGCTATAACCCTTAACATAATCCTTGGAAACTCCACTTCCTTTTGAATACATAGCTCCCGCATTATATTGTGCAGAAGAATCACCACCTTTCGCTGCTCTTAAAAACCAGTTAAATGCAACATTGTCATCCTGCTCAATACCCTTCCCTTCAGCAAGATGTTTACACAGACGATATTGTGCCTTTACATACCCTTGCTCGGCTGCATTACAAAAATACTCAACAGATTCAATATAATTTTTCCTGTACTAATGCCATTCAAATAAATTAATCCGAGGCGCAAATACACTTTACTATTTCCTTTCTCCGCAGACAGCCGAAACCATTTAAGTGATTCACTAGTATCTTTCTCGGTACCACAGCCATTAGCGTACATATGCCCCAGATTATACATAGAACCAGCGTTTTCAAGCTCGGCAGTGCGTAAAAATGAGAAGAAGGCATATTCATCATCATGCATTCCGCCTAGGCCTCGCTGAAAGCACCATGCAAGGCCTGTCAGCGCATTAGCATTATCTTGCTCAGCCGCTTTTTATAGCCACTTAACCGCTTCCTTGATATTTTATGCTATTCCCGTTCCACTCAGATACATCCCTACTATTCTAGCCTGACCCTCCGCAGAATTATTTTGTGCTGCTTTCAGATATCACATGGCAGCAAGGCCAGTATCCAACATGCCTCACTCACTATCATAAAGGTTAGCAAGAGTCAGCTGTACATTCACCCCTCCGCTTTCGGCCTTGCTGATGAGATTAGAAACCTCCTTCGGAAGCTCTTCTGAAAATATTTTTCCTCAAGTCATAAAATTAGCGCTTTACTTTTCACACATGGGTTTATCGCTAACCGATGTTGCAGTTATCATCCTCTGTCTTTGTTGCTTTACTATATCCAGAGTCTTGTCTGGCAATATTTACCGCATGTTTTTGTTGATACACGTCATACACTTTTTCAGGAGTTAAGCCTGCCGAAATCATGGCAGATACAAGAAAGTGTAAAACATCGATCAGCTCAACATGAATATTCTGGATATCAATTTCATCTTTGCTCCACCACTTCCATAGTAGTTCTTCATTTAACTCCTTAACTTCTTCATCCATCGCCATGATGTAGTTTGTCAGCCATTTATTTGGCAAATTATTCACTTTCAATTCACCTCGATTGATCGCGCTCAAAATGGTATCCATAGTAATGATATTGCCATCGTCATCTTTTAACTTATTTTTTTTAAACACATAATCATTCAATTCTGTCTGCATATTAAAGATGCTGGCTAGCATATCTCTGTTCTCACTGATCATAATAGGACACCAATAGTTAAGGTTAAAATAAACATCAGTATATCTCTTTTCTCTAATATGCCTAACGTCTCTGAATGACTTATACTCTCCGAACCAGGCTCTGCTCAATATCGAGCAACTCTGCAAACTGTTTTTTCACTGAAAAGTATAATTACTCTAAAAATGCAAAAAATGCTTGCATATTGCATTTTCATGACTATAGTTCCGTGCCTGTGCAATTGTGGGCAACTAAAAATTAACAACATGAAATACAAATAGAACATGACAACAGAGCAAATTTCAATGCGCTCACGTGCGTGCGGCCATCCTGTACAGTGTCTATGTCCATAAGAGCAGTAAGAAATTACTTGTTTATAGGTATTAAAACCAGACAGTAAGTCTTCCAAACATTTACCCGGAAGGCTTGTAGTAAACCAGAAGCCATCGAGGGAAGAACCAGAAGCTCGATTAGGCATAGAGTTTAATCGTGGTTTTTTTATTGTTTCGACGCTGACGAACTAATAAAAAAATCCAAATATAGTGACTAAAGTTATAGTTCGATAACCATTTATATTTGAATACAAGCGAATTAAATAGACATAGAAAAAATTAGCGACCGAATATCGTCCTCTCCACCCTAATATGGGAATCTTTGGCGCAAGGCAACCTCTCTTTGTCTGCGCTCTTTTTGCACAAGGATACATTTATGCCTGTGAAGGGACGGGAGTCCGAAACGGCTTGTACAAAAAAATAGAGGAGCTTAATTAGTTTACCTTGAGTGCAGGATGCACAGAAGCGACATGTTTACACAACAGAGGGAACAAACAGATTGAGTCCGATGCGGCTTGCATGGATGTGTTTATGCTGCGAGTGCACAACTGCAGGGATGCAGAACGACTGCATTGACGTAAGGAGGTACGATTACAGGGAATTAATCGGTAGAGTCGAGCCTGGAAGCGAAGACCGAGAGAACGTCTGGAACACATTCTAGAACAAGCAATCTAGCGACGCGCATAAGCAATATATGGATTTAATTGCTAAGCCCAAAGCGACAAATTAATAAGCTGTGTTAATTGGCATCCGATCATACTAACTATATCCGAACACGTAAAAATATCTCTTAAAAAAGAACAGTAATGTCAAATATAAAGAAACGTCCTGATTGAGTTGATAACGTATTCTGACCAAAAAAAAACGGATCACCAGATTGTGCTAGCAAGTAAACGTCTTCGCCCGGTAAGTTATCTATAAAGCACTCAGCTTTATACCATAAAAATTTGGTAGTCTCAGCGAGGCATTAATGGAAAAAATTATGGTATGCCTCAGAGGGTGGGTTAACCTTATTACGTGCCGCATTGAGGATGATATTGTCGTGAAAATGATCAAAGTAAGTATCAAAGATACCAACTGACCAATCTTTTGTTGTATAGCCCAACCCCAGTTTAGTGATTGAATTGGGTTGTAGCGTGAAGTTTTCAGTACCTTGACTATTTTCATTAGTCTGGTAAGTGTACGAGCCCGTAAAATACCAGTTCCCCCGGAAGGTGAACTTTGATTCAAGCTCTATACCTTCAACTTCCAAATCACCTTTATTTTCGAAAAAGATATTGGTTGGACTGATTGTGTTTCGTTTAATCAGATCTTCCTGTTCGTTCCTGAACCAGGCAATGGACGTCTGCAATTGTTCTTTTTCATAAAAGAGTTGTAGGTTATAGGTAGTTATCAATTTTGGCGTCAGGGAAGGAGTATCCAATATTGTAACAGGACCTATTATTGTAATACCTGCTTCTCTTTCTACAATATATGGTGCCCTGAAGGCTTCACCGTATAATGCCTTAAAGCTAAAATGATCGCTAAAATTATGGATAATCCCAAACCGATGGGCAATACTGCCAGAGATATTTTCAAACTTATTATATTGTGCACCGGTAATAAATTTTGTCTTAGGCAGCCTATATTCTACTTAAACAAATACGTCGAGTAGATAATCCTCCCGGTCCGAAGCAAATGATGCAGGCAGCGGTACTTCGCCTGTAAAAAAATCCATGGTGCCACCAACTAATAGTTGAAAGTCATTGAGAATCGGCCCATGTTCCGTTTCATAGTGAATCGTTGTCAATCCCCCTCCTGTGCCAACTACGGCGTGATCTGTCCGACCATTCACATAAGAGACACTTGTTTTAATACATCAGTTATTTTCAAAAGTATGGTCAAAGCCGAGATCGAGAAAGAACTTCTCATTATTAGCTTGACTCACGATAGATGTTGCCTGGTTTCCTCGTATAGTAAATTGTTCTGCCTTACCGTAGGCTGTTGCCGCGTAAAAACCATTGAAGCGAGCGGTTGCTATGAGGCCTGGACTTTGAGAAGCAGCCGAATCTGAAAACACCGTTCCACCCGTTAAAGTTGCGGCAAAGCCACAATCGTTTGTATCAAAATAACGCAGTGCAGAAACAAATTTAAATTCCCCCTTCGTAGCTGCATAGGAAGCATCAACCGCAAAGGTATTATTGCTACCATAGGAAAAAGTAAACTCATTCTCGTGTTCATCTGGTTTCTTAATAATAATATTGACCACACCAGCAAAGGCATTCGTTTCATATAATACCGATCCAGGCTCTCAACTTACTTCAATGCGCTTGATCAGCGATAATGGCACGTTAACAGTGGTGCCTGTATCCAGATCCAATCAGTATAGCTCTCACGATCCAGTGAGGTACCATTTAATAAAAGTAGGACATGATTATTATTGAAAGTGAGCTGATCGCCCCTGACAGTCAAACGATGATGACCCGTATTTAGTAAATCATAGGGTTGTATACCAGTAATTCCTGATAAAACTTCACCTAGATCACGTGCGCCAAACAAGGCAATCTCTTTATCTGTAAAAACAGAAACAATATCAGGTGATTGGGAAAATGTTTCTTGTGTTTTTTAACTACTATTACATTTAGAAAGCTTAGGCGAAATATTAGGGCTAGTGTAATTAATCTACCAGAATAACCATATTGGTCTCGAGCACCAAATCAAGATGAACAACAGCATCCAGTAAGTAATTATTTTTACTCGACTCTATCATTTGTCTTATATTCAACTTTCTTCTCGACAAATTCTTCAAACAACTTTTCATGTGAGCGTAAAGAAAACTTATCCTTTCTTACTGCATATTGTTTAATTCAATCCAACAACATATCCAGGTTCTGTTCCTGCTTTTCTGCTGATTCATATTTATGTGGCTTCCAGGGTCTGTTTCTACAATTATCGATACAGGCATCAAGACCAGGATTTAAAAATATAACTTCATTTGCCTGCTTAATAGCTATAGCCAGTAGGTCAGAGTAACAGCCTTCTATAATCCATTTTTCATTAGTCTCTATAAACAAAGCAATTTGGCCTGCACTATCTTTCAATGGTTTTCTGATGGGTGGGTTAGTATCTTCCCATGCCAGCATATCCAGATCCAAGCGAGCTAATTCATACTCACTTGCATATTGCATAACGAGAGTGGTTTTTCCAGACCCAGAGTTTCCAAATATTACAATTCGTTACATTTCATTTCCTTTGCGGTAAGAGGATTTGGTTGAAGACGATGTTCCTCTTTATAGAGAAATGTCCGGGAGAAGGAATTTACTATGCTTTTGCCCCTAACACAGATCCCGTAACCATCAGCACACTGCTAGCCACACGGTTTAAAGCTTGCTCAGATCTCCAATTTTTCAACAATTGCCTAGATTTAGCAGCAGCATAGACGTAGCTAAGTAGCGCATCACCTAAAACAGTTTTAAATCCAAAAATGTCGGCAGAAAACCCAACATGACTTCAACTATTGCAGACAGTCCAAATATTGCCAATACCAATAGAAGAAAAATAAGATCACCCGCGACAATTCCAAACGCAAGTACGAAAGAGTGTGAAAAACCTGAAGCAAGGCCCCTGGCCACAGTCGCAAATACACCAAGACCAAGTATGACAGCAAGTACAAATATGGCAAAGGCGAAGCCTGACACTAAGGTCATAATTCCAGCTCCATATAGAGACACTTAAGGGATCCTGCTGATAACTACCAAAAACATTTCTTTCACTGAAACCAAATTTTTTATACAAGCTAAGTGCTTCTGACTGCCTGGTGACCATCTCCAGACGGATCACAGAAACTTCATTGCTCTTAGCGTTATCAATAAGAGCCTTTACTATCATCTTGGAAATTCCCAAACCACGAAATTTAGATTTTACATACACTCGCTTCAATTCCCCATAAATGCAATTATCCTCTTTGTATACTATTGCACCACAAGCCATCAGGCTCTGTTCATTCACAACACCGATAAAACAGATATTCTCTCCCACATGTTCTTCAAGAGATATGTGGTGATTGCTTTCAGCTGGATATAAGGAGCCTATCAAATCATCCATTTCCTTAACAGTGGCCTTAACTTGTACAGACTGTAGTTCTAATTATACTATTTCCAAATGTCTAATTCCTCTCTTACTCAATTTACAAGCTTAAACTTATTGCTAGTCATCTTTTGCCGCTGACACACATCGACTAATATAGAAAGCCATCTCTATTGATTGTGAATCCTTGCGCGAAAGTAAAGCTGCAACGACACCTAACTGATCAGATTCCTGTTTATTCTGATTTACTTTCCATTTTCCTTCCAGTTTTTCTATCTGTATTTCAATGTCAACTATACGCTTAAGCATTTGTTCAATGAAATCCTCTGATGCATCTGAAGCTTTCCATGGTAGCGCTTGATTAGACTCATGTTCATCAGTCAGTACATTAATATGCTCGAGTAACCATTTCCTGTCTTCGGCTATGCGAGGCATACCATGGACATGAATGACAGTGCAATCCCATGTTGGTGCAGCTTTACTATGTTCATGTTTGCTTGGATACCAGAATAGAGTGATGTACGTCTCAGCACCATGAAAAATAACTAAAGAATTATCGGCTGAAGAGAGTAACTTCCATGCTGGATTTTCCCTTGTAACATGCTCAACCAGCGTACCTTTCTTACCCAAAGTATTATCCAGAAGGAAGAGGATGTGATTCACAACTAGTTCACCATCTGCATATATTACCCAAGTACCAAGCGAGTGTGATTTAATTAGAGAATGGAGAACGGATACATTCGTTTTCTCGTTAACCTTGGGAATGTACATAATTTCCCCTAATGAGGATAAGAAATTTTCTGCTAACCCATACCTACGTATTTTAGATGTGATGCAACGCGAAATATCCATGCCTGTACCGCTGAATATTTTGACAAATCAAATCCACCATCGTGAGTCACGCGAGCATAGCCATAAGGAGAAATATCTGCAATTGTTAGGTTATGCCCTACTAAATATGGTGTTTTACCTAGTTGGTTTTCCATGACTGACAGGGCCTTATTTTCCCCAAACTGCTTGGATTTAAAGTTAGCCTTACGATCTTCAGGCATACCTAGATACTTGTTTATAAGTCTAGCAACAGCAATATAAGGTTCATGACTGTATTGCTCAAAAAATTGCCACTGTAGAACCTTTGCGTGCAGAAACGGATCTGACGACAACAAAGTACTATTAGATGCCAAGTAATTTAAAATAGCATTTGACTCTGACACAAAACGTCCGTCATTTAGCTCAATCACTGGGATCTTGCCATTAGGGTTTTTAGCTAAAAAATTACTGTCAAATGTTTCGCCAACAAGTATATCTATATGGGTCTACTCATGCTCAATGTCTAGAATTGACGCAAGCAGTTTTATTTTGTAACAATTCCCTGATTGAATATCACCGTATATTTTCATTGGAACTCTTTGATATCTTAGTCTTTGTAGTTTCTCCACGAACGAGGACAGAAACTTTTCCCATCAGAGTAATTAAACAAGTATGAATTTGATATTGGATGCATCGACCACGTCCCATATCCATTCAACAAGTTTTTCTGGCACTGGTATCCCACTACGACAACGTTGCTCATAGGCCTTATGTTTTGGATCGCCTGTGACAAGTACGGATTGTTGTTTATCTACTGGAAGTGTTGCATGTGATGTATCGATGAGAACATCCAGACTTGATTCAAAACTATCGTCTCCCAACACGCTTACCGGATCAATAGCGAGCATAAAGTGTTCTATATTAAATTCCTCTTTGTCCTGCTCGAAGTGGGTCGCTATCGATGCAATCATTGCACCTGACAAAGTACTACTGAGGATATCTACCATGGCAACCAGGCCATATCCCTTATGACCACCATGTTCACGATCTCCACCAAGTGGTGTTAGTAAGCGGGAGATATGTGCTGCTGTTGAATCTGTAGTTGGCTGGCCGTTCTCATCAAGTACCCATCCCTCTGGGATCGCTTTGCCCTCACGTCGGGCAATAGCTAGTTTGCCGATGGCTACCGTAGTAGTTGCCATATTCAGCACAAAGGGCTGATTGTTTTTTTGCAGGCGCCGCAAAGGCAATTGAGCTTGTCCCAAACATGGCTTTTTCCAAATGTCGGTGTCATTGCCGGCCCTGGAGTGCCAGTCACAGAGATACCGATACCACTGTCACGATATTTATCGATTGTTACATCCCATAGCTTTTACAGCAATGGGATGGCCAGGTCCATAATCGCCATCTATTGAGGCTATTGAAAGCGAATTCCGCAGGATCTGTATTGTCGCATCGAGTACAAAATGCTTGTCTTCATGCCACCATTTATGATAGGAATAACAACGTATCAGTATCATGGGATTTAATCCCGCGCAGATCAGTATCCACCATGACATCCGCCGCAGTATTGGCATAGTCTCGGGACGTGCCACAAGTAGTAAAAATATTTACTACTTGTTTGTGTAGTGTTTCGGCACTAACGTTTATTTGATTCTGCATTATGATATTGTTCTGATTCTTATTCTGCCACAGAACATGGGGAACTATTATTAATGATAGGTTTCCTGTAAATAGTAGCAAGTTCAGAAGAGATGATGTCTCATTCTTTCTCCTATTTTGTAATGAGGCCTTTCATTACCAGGCTTTCTTTTTCCTGCTTGCTAAGTTTTTTAATTTCCATTTCTCTTTTTGTTGCCGCTGATCTGGATGCATGAGTTTCCTGATATACCAGCGTCACTAGTTTTCTTGATCTTGTATAAGTAGCTCCCTGAGGACTTTCATTATGTTCTTGAACACGTCGTTCCACATCGATTGTTATGCCTGTATAAAGACTTTGGTCGGAGCATCTTAGCATGTATACAAACCATTCTTTCATTATTCTAATTGTTGATTCTCTTTGTTCTATTCATATTGGTTAACTTTTTGCGAGCACAAGAAACTCGGCCTTGGCATGTCGGTACTAGCAACTGTGAAATGATAATAGCATTTGAATTGGACTACATTATTTGTTTTCATAGCCCGCAGTACTAGCCTCATGCTAATCTATTACTGTAATCTTACAATCTATCATTTTATTAATGGCCAGCAAGCACCAAACCAATGATATCAGCAACCAAGACAACATTACGTTCAAGGACTAAGCCAACGAAACCTGAGGCATCTGAGTGCTGCGGTCGTGATTGTGTTCCTTGTATCTATGGATTGCTATGTCAAAGTCTTGCGGCGCTAAGAAAAGGAAACTGAATAACTTGAATATGTTAAAATTTCTGAGTGGAAATTTTAACTCATCTCAACAAGCTGGATTACACCAAATACGATGTTGGCTGATTTGCACACGCATACCACCGCCTCTGACGGTGGCCTTGACCCGAAAGAGCTGATTAAGCGGGCAAAAAAATATAGCTTAGATATGCTGTCTATTACTGATCACGATACACTCTCGGCTTATGAAAATTTGTCAAATTACAGCTCTGCAAATATAACGCTAGTTCCTGGCATCGAATTTTCTACTCAATGGCGATCACAGGAGATTCATGTGATTGGCTTGAATATTGATTTATTCAGTAGTGTTCTAAAAGAAGGTGTGATCATACAACAGCAATACAGAGTGGAAAGAGCAGAACGCATAGCTGATAAACTTGTTTCACTCGGTATTGATGATCCATTGCCAAGAGTCAGGGAAATTGCCAGTAATAAAAATATTGGTCGACTTCACTTTGCCCAACATCTTATTGAAACAGGCCATGTAAGAGATTTTAATCAAGCCTTTGATAAATATTTACGAAAAGGAAAACCTGCATATTACAAACAATGTTGGTCTGCTCTAGCTGAAATAATCGAATGGATAAAAAGCGCCGGAGGCACTTCAATTCTGACACATCCTGCCAAGTACAAACTGACCCGTACTAAGCTCCTGGAGTTAGTGAGTGATTTTTGTGATGCAGGAGGGCATGGTTTAGAAGTCGTTACTGGGAAACAGACTGCTGAAATTATAGGCAATTTGGCAAGCCTGTGTGAGCAAAGAAATTTACTGGCATCATGTGGTTCCGATTTTCATACGCCCGATCTGTCTTGGTCAGAATTAGGTCAATTTCCAAGATTACCTGAGTTGTGTATTCCTGTTTGGGAAAGTTGGTAAGAAATGGTGCGCTATAATAGACTGCCTCTATAAATAGTTTTCCATCTGGCGAAGAAAAATAAAATAATACAAAATATCGAATTAATTAGTTTTAACCTGTGTTCCTTTGTGCAGCGTTCCATCATTACTCTGTTAGAGAAAAATATTCCCTTTAAGCGAACCAATATTGACTTTTTGGATAAACCACAGTGGTTTATGGAGATTTCATCTCCTGACAAGGTTCCAGTGTTACGTATCAATGGAGCAATCCTTTTTGAGTCGGCTGTGATCAATGAGTATCTAGGTGAAATATCACCACCTTCCATACACTCGGCAGATCCATTGATAAAAGCAAAAAAAAACAAGGCCCAGATTGAGCATGCCTCAGACTTGTTGACGACACCATTTAAAATTCTGACTTCAAACGATGAAGAAAAGATGATTGAAAATCATGACAGACTAGCAATTCGCCTGGAATTTCTGGTAAATAATTTTACTGGTCTTCTCTTCTCTATTTCAATGGCGAAAACTTTTCTCTGATAGACACTGCTTATGCTCCTTTGTTTATTAGACATGGGCATATGTTAAAGGATGCACTACCCTTTGATCCATTGCAAAATTGCTCAAATGTAAAAAAACTGGTGTGAAGCTTTATTAGATCGGGACAGCGTACAGGGCTCTATTATCGATGACTATGTGAATCTTGTCATAGCCAACGCGAAAACGTTTGGAAGTATTTTGTTTGCAGCTTAGGTAGAGCTTAATTGCTACACCGAATCATATTGATCTGCCTAAACTCTCTCACCTTTAAGCTCCGCAGTAGTGAAATCATGGGGTTTTTCTACTTTAAATATCGCATGATCCTCTATTCCGTTATAACATTTTTTTAGAATTTGCCAACCGATCAATGCAGCGACTCCGTTGCCAACTACAGAGCCAATAAAGATCCCTGGTACACCGTATATTAAACCGCCTAGCCATGCCAGTGGGACACAACAGGCAAAGACCCGAATCAAACTCACTACTAATGTTTTGTTGCTCTGATGAGCAGCATTAAAGCCGGTATTAAAAATAATCAGAACACTATAAAAACAGAACCCAAGAGGCATTATACGAAGAAACAAGATCGCTACTTCGAGAACCTCAGCATCACTACTAAAAACCCCGGCAAAGGTTGGTGCCAACACATAAATTAGTGGGTACAGGGCTAACTGAAAGACAAAAACAAAACGAATAGATAATTTGAGCGCCTTCCTTGCCCGGTCAAAATTTCTTGCCCACAGATTTTGCACCATATATGGGGACAGAGAAGCTGTCGAACCATAAGAAACAACCAGAAAAAATGCTTCAATACGACTGCCAGCGCCAAAGCCTGCGACGACATGTTCTCCATAACGCGCTATCAAGGCCGTGAGAATTGCTGCCGAGATCGGTGTGAGCATATTTGCAATTGAAATCGGTATACCCATCTTGAATAAAGTACGTGCATACTTCTGCAATTCATCTAGATCAGGAATATCAAAGGACAATAATTTTTCTCTTACTCGCAGGATCCACAAGGACATACAAAGCCCAAGCATCCATGAAATTACAGTTGCAACAGCCGCACCCTTAACACCCATCGCCGGGATCTGGTCAATACCAAATATCAATACCGGATCAAGTACTGCATTAATAAGCCCGGATATAATCATCACTATGCTAGGCCATTTTGTATCACCTGTCGCCCGAATGGCTGAATTACCAATCATCGGGACGATCATCAGACCAATAAAGAAATACCAAATATCCATGTAATCATGGATAAAACCTAGGGTTTGCTCCGTCGCTCCCAATAGTTTGAACAATGGATCAACTGTTAGTATTCCGCCAATAGAAACGACAATAGCGACAATTACTGTTAGCAATATGCTGTCAGTGGTAATACGCCTGGCGACATCCTGCTTCCCTTGACCAATCGCTTTTGCTAATTGAACAGATGTAGCTATTCCCAGGCCAATAACTAGGCTAACAAGGATAAATGTAACAGGAAAAGTAAAACTGATAGCAGCCAGCTCTACTGTGCCCAGTAGTCCCACAAAGTAGGTGTCGACAACCTGAAACAGGATCATCATCTGTATAGCAATGACCATAGGGATAGTCATTCGTACCAGAACAGAACCAACAGGGCCGTTAAGCATTTCTTCTGAAGTTACTCTCATTTCTATTCCAGCATCACAGGGTCATTATAATATCAGACTTCAAAGCAACTTTTCTGGATTTGCATTCTTGTTATTCGACAAGTGACGTATGTCTGTTAATCTTGCACGACGTTTATCACTGGCCCAATATTTTATTTCCTTGTTATTACCCAGCTGTCATTCTGTATGGAATATCAAAGAGAGGATTTGGTGGGGTCTTGGTGTGTTGGCTGTTCCACTAATATCTCTTGCCATATCACCGGTAAAAGCAGCAGCTATCATGCTACCAGTGCTGTGTTTTATGGATCTATTTGGTCTATGGGTGTACCGGAATCAGCGGGATCCCCCTTAACCTGCGTTTGTTAATACCAGGATGCATTGTAGGGATCATAATTGGGGCAACCTTATTCAAGTACATGGATCCAAATTTTTTTAAATTGCTTCTAGGTGCAATTTCAATTGTTTTCACGCTTGACTATTGGTCGAAACATTGGAGAAAGCGGGAGTGTGAGGCAACTAAACCTAATCTGCTCTGTGCTAGTATTGCCGCTGTCATTGCAGGTTTTACCAGCTTCGTTACCAACTCTGGTGGCCCACCAACAAACATGTACCTGCTGCCACAAAAACTGCAACGCATCTTGTTTGTTGCAACCACTGTATTACTTTTCACGGTAATAAACTATACAAAATTGATCCCATATGCCTGACTTGGCTTACTGCACGCGGACAACCTCGCTACATCATTACTGTTATTGTCCACTGCTGGGCTTGAGTTCGTGCTAGGAGTCTGGTTACACAAGAGAGTATCAGAGGATATCTTTTATAAGATCTGCTACACTTTGCTGTTCGTTGTCGAGATTAGGCTAGTCTGCGATGAGCTCAAGTTAGTGCTAAAAAACTAACAAAAAAACATGACCTGGCATATTTGCATAAAATGCTACCATTAATAATTGATTAAGTTGACGATTATTCCTTACGGACCTTCCTGGTATCAGCGATACACACCAAGTTAACAACATTAGTATAGCCCATATTTGTTAAAGATTGCTTTGCCATCCCGGCACGTCGACCTTCTCGGCAATAAAGATAAATCTTTGTGCTCTTATCTGGAACATAGCTGGCAATGGTTTCAGAAATTGATGCATGCGGTATATTAAGTGTATTTTCAATGTGAGACTCTTCATACTTTTTTACAGTCCTAACATCGATCCATACCCCTACCTGCTGCTGTTTGCTTACGCTACTGCAAGCATAAACATTAATTACTAGAAATATATAAAACAAACGTGTGGTTAATAGATTCACTACAATTCTCCAACGATATTTCTTTTACTTGTGCGTTCTTATATGTCAAATCCATCAGAAATAACAGCCTGGAACCTACGTAAATTGAATAGAAACAAACCGTGATTTTCGCTGTCTGACAAGATAATATTAGTGACCTTTCGGCTTATAGGACCTGCTTATGCAAATTATTTTTACCGCCATGCTAGTTGTTCTGATAGCTTGCGAAAATACTGAAATAGATCCGAATATCAGTTCAGAAAACCAGCGCCGAGCTGATAAAGGATCGGTGGACCCTGTCTGGCTTTCTCAGCACCAAAACGATACTAATATTCGAATTCTTGATCTTGGACAAACACACCAAGGCTATTAAAATCGCCATATTGCAAACACCCATTTCATTGACTGGGCCAGGGACATTATCGATCCCAAACGACCGGAACTGTCCATGATCCCTCCCAAGGAATTACTCGAAGCCCTATTTAGTCGTCTTGGGGTAGAGAAAACTACAACCATTGCCCTATACGACAATATGAATAGTCGGCTTTCAACACAAATGTTCTGGACATTACGCTATTACGGTCATGAGGATATCCGTATCTTCGATGGTGGTTGGGAAGCTTGGGAAAAAGCCGGCAATGGATTTACTTCTGATGTGCTCTCAGTTGAAAGCAGTCAATATATTGTTGACCATATTAATGAGTAACTACCTCACGGATAAAAGTTACATTGAGTCGCGGTTGAGACAGAATAATTTTACCCTGATAGACGGATGGCCATTTGGACAATACACTGGGGAAATCTCTGGAAAGGTTTTTTATACGGGCACCAAGCATCAAAGGCTAGGACATACCTATAGTACTCAAAGCGTGCTCTGGGATCAAAATTTCAAGAAAGATGAGGCTTTTAAATCTGCCGCAAAGCTAATCAAACTATATCAACCCCCATAACATCACTGCAGATAAAACTGTTGTTACTTATTGCAACGAAGGCCTACATGCCGCTCCCCTCTGGTTTGTGATGAAAGAACTATTAGGTTATCTGAATGTACGCTTATATGACGCATCCATGGCTGAATGGGGTAACGATCCCAATACCATTGTTAATTCAAGGAAAACACTGTATGTAGCATTTCTCAGGGATTCATAAGCCCGCACACTCTCACTAGCTGGACCATTATTCAAATGGCGTCTAATTATCATCTGCAGGAAGATTGATAGCAGTAATAGCAGTAATAGCAGTAAACGAATTGTGGTATGTACTGTAACTCACTGCATTTAAATCACTTCCCTAAATAATAAAACATTTTTCGCGGTACATAACTAAAAGTTCAGCATCTAACTGTCAACCAGTTGGAAAGAGCAACGTTAAAACTGTTGGTAGTAACTAAAATTAGGAAAGATCTGATTAATTAGTTTTCTGCTGTGCTGGTGAATACCGGCATGACAACACAGGGTATTTGCTCAATTGATTAGTAATCATGCCATAGAATATACAAACCAGTTAACTGAATATTATGAATACAAAATATAAATTAAAGTATCTGCATGTGGTGACTTTGATAACAGGATTACTAGTTATCTCAGCATGTTCAACGCAACGTCCAGTACTATATCCAAACGGCCATCTAAACAGAGTAGGAAAAATAGCGGCCCAGGAAGATATCAAGTATTGCATGACACTAGCTAAAACAGTGGTGCAATGCCTGATAAATTAACAGAAGTATTGACCCAGACAGTCGAAGGTTCTGTAATTGGTGCCGCAACAGGAGCGTTTATGACCACGCCGCAAAAGGTGCTGCGGGTGATGGTGTAGCTGGAATGTCAAGAGGGCTAATACATTCCGGCAAGCCAAACCAAACCTATAAACGCTTTGTTGATAAATGCCTACGTGATAAAGGTTACGATCCTGTTGGCTGGAGTTAAATAGGTACTGACTGCCAGAAAACTAGTTAGCTCCTCAGGGTTGGATTCCAACAAAATCAAGAATTTCCTTTCTGCAGGAATCATCGGCAGTATTAATATAATAGATACCAGAAATATGATTATGCCCCTGGATATGCACACGACGAGGACACTTATTATCGCGACGACATAGCTTTGACATTAATTCAACGTTAGCTAGCTGCACCGCTATCGGATCATATTCAACATCAATAATAAAAAATTGACACCTGACGGCCTTCTACCATATTTAATACTGCCCGCTCCGACCACTTTGTTTTGCCCTCTCCATAATAGGCTAAATCCTAGGGCATTCCGATAATTGGATAGGCACCTGATACCAGTATTGCGCCCGCAACTCCATCGTTACCATTGTTAACATGAAAATCTTCATTAAAGACATATCCGACAACATGTCATGCTCTGGCTGATTGCCAAATTAGAAAAATCTGCCTGTGATCCACGCCATATTTCTGGATATGTTTGTTTGCCCAGCGAACGATAAATGCCATATCTTCCACACCAGAAGGCCATTTATACTTTGGTGTGAGCCGGTAATCTGCATTTACCATAACAACCCCATGCCTGGCAAAATAATGGCCAATATTGTCAAGCAACTCATCAATAGAATTTTTACTATCTCGGACAAAACCACTCCCATGAATAAAAACAAGTACGAGTTTCAAGCTATCAGATTTCGTTTCGGGTTGATGAAGATCCAACTTGTTTGCTTCATTCTTGCCATAGGCAATATCTCTAATCACACGCACTCTTTCTTTTGGTGAGTTTTTTAGTAGATCTGAATACGCTCTCCTCATTTCCCTAATGATGGGGTTAAAATCGCTCAGATCGGTTTCCCGAACAATTTTTTCAATTTCTTGAGTATTGGCTATTTGTGCAAGAGTAGAATGCGTAAATAGACTGAAGCTAATAGCAAGGTCAGTGAAAATTTTTACTAGGGTATTCATATTCATCCCCAAAGTGCGATTTATTTTTTGCCACTATAATTAAGGCGGTAAATATATTTAAACTGTTTATAATTTAGACATTAGTACTATTGTCAAATTACTTAGGTGGGCCAGAATATGATTCTGCTTATCTATTTCTTATCAGCACTTGCACGCTGGACATTGATAAAGTCTAGCATAGAAACTAGACCAATATGCCAGGGCATGCATAAATACAAAAGTGATTCACTTTAAAAGCAACACCAGTATTCTGACTATCTCAGCAATCATTATGCTTTGCGTTGCTTTGCCTGGCCTTGCTCAGGAAGTTGAGGTATTTGACAAAGCAGCGAATTCATCTGTTGAAAATTGGAGTACCGGACCAAAGACTGGAGAGAGTATTCCGGATTTTCAGACTACGGATCAAAATAGCATGCCGCGTAGCCTCGATGATAGTAAAGGACCTAAGCACCTATATTCTTTTTTTTCGCTCCGCTGATTGGTGACCATACTGTAAAGCCCAACTCGTGGAGTTGGAACAAGCCTACTATCCCATGGTTGCGCAAGACCTGGAAATTGTAGGCTACGATACGATTGAAATCATGAAAAATTTTTCTGAATGTAAAGGATCGTTCAGATTTGCTACACCGGCCGATCTTGAATCAAAAATCATTGAATCCTTCGGTATTCGAAATCCGAATACCGAACCAGGTATCCTGCTTTATAGCATGGCTTTCCCAGGTTCTTACATTGTTGATAAAGACAATATTGTACAGCAGAAATTTTTTGACCAATCGTACCGACAGCGAATAACAGCCAAGAGTGTATTACTAAAAGTTTTTGGTGCTGGAAAAAGTGGCCAACACATAGAAGCCGAAGTCCAACCCCAATTTAATTTGATCGCCTATTCATCACAGGATGAGTAGCCCCTGGGCAGCGTATTATTTTGCAGGCAGAGATTGATCTATTAGAGAAAGTACATTCTATTTGGCTGTTGATCTTAAAATCGATAAAAACTCAGCGTTACAGGCCGGAGAATTAGATCTACCTAAAGCGGAAAATATCTATCTAGATGTTATTGACGAAACTGTTCCAGTGTATTATGGGAAGACAAGAGTAAGCAAGGAAATAATAGCGTCTCCAAACTATAAAGGATCGACAATCGATGTTGGCGCAACGCTCGAATATCAAACCTGCGATGATAAATTGTGCTACCTCCCGGTAAGCTCCCTTTAAATTTTAAAATTAGTTTGTCTAAATACGATAGACAGCGTGCACCAGAGGGCATTAAACACTCTAGTGGCTTTCGTTAATTCCTAAGGATATTCTGATCAATTAGTTTTCCGTAATGCTGGTGAATACGAGCTACAGAATGTAGTAAATGTTGTGAGAGGACAGGGAGTCCGAAACGACCAGCTTCCAGTAAGTAATTATTTTTATTCGGCTTTGACATCTTGCGTTACCATCTAGTATGTGTTCCATACATTCTCTACCTTCTCCATCCATGTAGTCGTAGATTCTGATATGCGCCAAAATGACGACTTAAAGTATTTGTCTAATTAATCAGAGATTCCCTAATCTATTATTATTTTCATCTAGTTAAAGCCGTCATTCCCGCTGAGTTAGATGCTTTTATTCTTATTGTGCTATCTGATTTCCGTCTGTATCCATATAAAAGATTTCACCATAGTTAAGCTCTCTTATCCTATTTTCGATTTTAGCTCGATCACCTACTACAACCCAGACCATTTTGTCTGGTTGCACAACGTCGGTTGCCGCCTGCTCCACCTGATTGTTATTTAGAGCCCTGATGTTATCAGAATATTTTGACCAAAAATTATCTGGATAGCCAAAGCGTACCATCTCCCGAATAGAGCTAGCTACAGCTCTATTTGTCTCCCAGCGTCCAGCCAGCGTGAGGGTTTTCTTGTCTTTTGCACGTGCAACTTCATCTGCTCCAGGAGGACGTGTGGTTCGTATATCCGCCAATTCTTTGTAAATCTCTGCCATGGATTCTTTAGTCTTATCTGTTTGAACAGACGCATACACTAGGAATGGGCGTTGTCCTTGCGCATCTACAAAAATAGAATGTGCACCATAAGACCAATGTTTATCTTCTCGCAGATTCATATTGATTCGCGCGTTGAAGCTACCGCCCAACACTTCATTCATTACTTCAATAGCAATCTCATTATCATTCCTCTTGGGTGGGGCAATATGTCCGGCAAAAATAATCGATTGCTCTGAATCTGGCCGATCAATTAAATAGATACTAGATTTGGATTTGTGCTCCACCATATCAAGCTGTTTTTTCGGTGGACTACCTTGTTGCCAACTCTTAAATAAGAATTTCAGTTTCGGTTTAAGACTTGCCATATCCACGTCACCAACTACTACCAATGTAGCGTTATTAGGCTTAAACCAGGTTGCGTGAAAATCACGTAATTTTTCAGTATTCAATGCTCGCACTGACTCTTCAGTACCGGAACCAGTCATCGGTAGTCCATAAGCATGATTTTTCCCATATAGCATTTTAGGAAAAACACGTAGTGCCATAGAAACCGGCGTGACTTTTTCCTGTTTAATTCTTGCTAACTGTTGTGTTTGCAAGCGAGTAAACTCGTTTTCCGGAAAAGCTGGATTGAGAATAACATCAGCAAAAAGATCTAGAGATGCATCCAGATTATCTCGAAGCGCCGACATGCTAACCAATGATACATCCAGGTCTGAATTTGAACTTAAGGTTGCGCCTAGCCTGGCTAGTTCATCGCTAATTCCCAGAGCATTCCGCTTCCTGGTACCTTCGTCTAGCATGTTCATTGCAAGGTTCGAAGTTCCCGGTAAAGCAAATTGATCTGCTGCATAACCTGCATTAATCATCATACTCAATTCAACCACAGGTATCGCCTTCCTTTCTGCCAATATTATCCGTAAACCATTACTCAAAGTTTCTCGTTGCAGTTCATCAAAGCTAACCTTGGGAAATGCAGTAGATTCCGGTAATTTTTCGCGATTAACTTTGCTCTCTACAGTTGTATACTCATCAAATGGATATACTTCCATGATATACTCACCATCCTGCAACCACTCATAGGCCAGCGCTCTAAGTTTTCGTGGTGTTGCATTGGCCCAGCGTTGCAAAGTTACTTTATAAGCAGATGGGTCACCCAGATAGATTTCGTTTTGTGCCAGTATATCTGACTTACCACCGAAACTACCGACTCTCTCCATGTCACGGATAAAATTTGCATTGCGACGTGTTTGTGCTAGTGCCAGTTCTTTTTTTGTCGGCCCTTTGTCCAGAAATCGAGCGATCTCTTCATCAACAGCTTTCTCAATTTCTGCTAACTCTTTACCCGGGAGAGCCGTGACGATAATGCCAAACAAACCACTGATCTCCAGTGAGAAGCTAACAGCATTTACATCAGAAGCAATCTGATCATCATAAACCAGACGCTTGTACAAGCGGGATGTCTTCCCGCGCGCAAGAACGTCAGCAACAAGAGCCATTTCATCAGCAGCTGCAGTACCAAGTGGAGGCACATTCCAAACCTTGTAAATCCGTGCCTGCGGTACACCACGATCCTGTAATTGTTGCCGATGTTTTCCTGTACGTTTGGCAATCCAGGCTTTCTGTTTAATTAACGGCGGACCTGCCTCAATATGACCAAAGTAGTGCTCTACCTTCTCTTTTACTGCCCCTGCTTCTACATCACCTGCAATAACAATTACAGTGTTCGCTGCCCCATAATATTGCTCGAACCACTGATGCACATCTTTCAGACTGGCGGCATCCAAATCTTTCATATAACCGATTACGGGCCATGAGTATGGATGACCTTTCGGGAAGACATTCCGGAATATCTCATTAAAAACTTTGCCATATGGTTGATTCTCACCCTGGCGTTTTTCGTTTTGTACCACACCCCGCTGTTCGTCTAATTTCGCCTGGTCAATAACACCCAATAAATGGCCCATGCGATCCGATTCCATCCATAAGGCCACATCAAGCGCATTCTTTGGCACTACTTCAAAATAGTTAGTACGATCAAAGTTAGTTGTACCATTCATCCCAGTGGCACCTACACGATCAAAGGGTTTGAAGTAGTCATCATTAAAATTTTCACTACCATTGAACATCAAATGTTCAAATAAATGAGCAAAACCTGTTCTGCCTTCGCGTTCGTTTTTAGAACCTACGTGATACCACACACTAACCGCAACGACTGGCGCCTTGTGATCTTCGTGAACAATTAAGGTAAGACCATTATCTAGTAAATATTTCGAATACGGGATATCAATATTGTCGACAGCAAGAACAACATTGTGTAGCATCATTGCAGCACACATTAGATCTAATTGAATGATATCTTTCATTGACCGATACCTCCTCATCCGATCTATTTAAACAATGGGAAACCAAGTTTACTTATATCAAGTATCAACAAGATGTAACACATTATATAATAAGTGCTAATCGCAAACAGGATGCTGCAAAATGCACTGCCCTGATATTGCTATATTCTTATTTATTGCATTAACCATAATAAATAAGCCTAGCGCCACCAGTGCTCATTGCCTCCCAACCAATTCATCGCCGGCGACAACCTATAGGTGCCGCCGGGAGGTGCTTTAATAGCTTCTGGTTGCTTACCTGATTCACTAGTTCGAATCTTAAAGCGAGTTATGTCATTCGCAAAAAGGCTATAATGTGCAGCATCATCTTTGAGTTGCCCGCCTGGAGCTGCGAATCAAACGCTGGATACTCTCCAGGCTAGCATTAGCTTATATTATAACACGCGCCTGAGACATTGGTGCGGATGCAGCGAGACTCATCAGCTTTTCGATAAAGACGCGTTCAATTGCACGGCTGATTTCAGCTTGGTATTCAGTCTCTGTATCCTTACCAAAAGTTGCTTTATCTATCTCGTCTATTATGTTCTGCAGGTTTGACAAGCTGGTATTTAGAGTATATTGTTGAACGATACGAGCAGTTCGTGAATTTTCCAGGATACTTCCGATAGTATGGCTTGCTGCAACAGTAGCCGGGGTAATGGTATCAAACATCAAACCTGTATAGCGTAGGAATAACTCCCGTGTGCTGCTATATCAGGATAGACGTGGCGGCAAGTTTTTCAGAACCACGGCAGGTATAGTAAGCTCGGCAAGATCCAGTGTTGCTAACAACATATCGAGCGCAGCTTTTTGCTTTTCTGCTGGGGCTGGTATAACCGGGTTGCGCCCGTCTCCTCTCACAGCATAAGTATAGTGCATTCCACCCAGGAGCGGCAGCTGCCGCAGCGACTTGATAGCGGTGACGCATATAAAGCGGCACTAGTACTTCTTCCGTCGTTGCCATTGGCCTGACATGCTTGATAACTCTTTCGTCAAAACGGTCAAGCTCTACCCTACATACTTTCATCATTCTATTCAGCTCAACTGCTGGATCAGTTCCATTCGACCATTGATCAACCTTTGGATTGGCGCTCATATCCTCGTTAGACATGTAAATAACATCACTCTCCCAGGCATTGTTGAGGATCTTTTCTAATATGGCATCTTCATCTGTACCCGGTGCAAACCATCGATAGCCATAGTCAACAGTGACTTTGTCCCACTCATCAATTTTATTATCATGAACTTCTGAAAAATCGAAATTTTCATCATCCTCCGAGGTAATGAGTGAATGGGGATAATTCATTACATATATGCGTCCTAATTTACTATCATAGTAGTTATGTCCTAAGCCAATAGGTATAACCAATTTCATGGGCAGAAAGCTGACGAATCCTAGCCAACGCCCACTTGGCAATGTGTGCAGGCGTCTCATTACCATTCGCGTAAGGGACCAAGTAAGTCAACGGCAATCATATAATCCTGACGTATACGTAATGAGCCCAGCACTACAGTGCTCTTAATAATTTCTCCTGTTCGTGGATCAGTTACCGAACCACCATAACTCCATCCTCGCGTCGAGCGATGGGTCCAGTTAATAGTGTTGCAGCGAATGTCAATACTACTGACGTCTTCTGGTAGTATTTCGACACGAAATGCATCAATAAAACCAGCAGCTTCAAAGACCTTCTTCCACCAATTACCGCCTTCCAACAAGGCAGAACGAATAGGCTCCAGAACACCACTGTCAAGGTAATATACGATTGGCTCAACTGTTTCGCTTACCGCTGCATTTGAGTCTTTCTTCTGTAAGCAATAACGGCGGATGAAACGTTTGATTATCGACTCACCAAGTGGGGCACTGTAGTCTCTATATGATAAAGTGTCATAATCCGAGCGCGGATCAAATTTTCACGGTTTGTAATTATCATCTGGTAATTCAACTAAAGACTGATATACACGAAAAGTAGCCACAGTCGCACTTGCGGCAACATCGCCGACACCTTGAAAACCAGTATCGCCACGACTAAGTCGTCGAGGCGGAAAGCCATTAAGTACAAAGGTTAAAGTTACTTCCATTTCAGTGTTCTTTGGGAAATCATGAGTCATAGGCATATAAACAGCACTACGGCTTTTATCCAGTTTATATTTTTCTGGTTTCAATCGTCCCTGGATCCAGCGGGTGTCACGCATTAAGAAATCAGTAAGATCCGCTAATACACGACCCTCAGTTTCAGCCGCAACCTTAAAGCCCCAAAGAATAGATTTGGCAAAGGCATTCTTTGACGTACGTACTTCGTCAGGATTGACTGTGCTTGCGCAGAAATTATAATTCAGTTGAACCATCATTATCTTTGGGCCGACACGCTGAAATTTTACAATACGACTCTCACCCATCTGCCCACGATCGAGACCAACACCATTGAAACCAAGACCTGTCAAAAGTCCCTCAGAATGCAAGACCTCAGTATCGAAGCGAGAAATCCCCATCCGTAGTGTACCCGTACTTTCATCCCAATACAGTGAAAAAAGCCATCAATTTTTTGCATGTTCTCGGTCTTTATTTCTATAGCTGGCACTTCATTTTTTGCATCGGCTTTATTCTGAGCTGCAACAGTTGCAGGCAACAAAGCAACCATCAATACCAAACTATTCAGCAAAGAAATACAACAATTGAATCGCTTACAGTCGATTTGATTTCTTTTCTGGGCGCAATGAAGTGTGATGTATTGCACAGTATATTTACCCTTATTTAAAGAAAGGGAGAGGAAATTGCTTTCAGCGAGTATTCCAACTAATGTGCTTTTCACATCCTGTGCTTCTCACCTCTCATTTATTTTTGACTATTTTGTTAAGATTAATCCAGCATAGCCGCTAGTTATCAGCACTATAGACGAATGGCTTTATCGCAACAAGCCTAAGTCTTAACGACTTGGCATGAAAGACTGTTAAAATAGTTTAGATCACTACGAAAAGAGCGGCAAACAGTATGAACACTATAAAATTTCTACTCTTCTTTACCCTGTCTATAGCTGCAACTGCTATGACCAGTGCTGATGAAAGAAAGAACCGCCACCGCCATACACATATAGGAGTATCCATTCCACCCTCCGCTCCTTTAAATATGATCTGGTATCAGGATATCGTCTACGATGATTCAAAACCAGATGTCATGCCTACTAGCCTGGATATCTATGTACCATATCCGGTTAAGGCTCAGCATCCTGTTGTTATTTTTGTTCACGGTAGAGGTATGTACTCCGATGACAAGGCATATTACAAAGATCTGGCAGCGAAACCTCTTTGGTTCAATCATGAACTAGGCTTCATCTTTGTCAGCATTAATTATCACCTTCTTCCAGCGTGGCAATATCCGATCAGTTCACAGGATGTCGCAAATGCAATCGCCTGGGTTCACGAGCGCATAGCTGAATTTAGTGGTGATCCGGAACAAATATTTTTATTGTGGCACTCGGCCGGACAAACCCTGATAGCGCATACAGTTACAGATGAGTCCTTCCTTAAAAAAGCGGGAAAGCAAGTAGAAATTATTAAGAAGGAGTATTTTTTGATCTTGAAGCGCGTGCCATAACAGATGCGGGAATCAAGAGGCTGAAGGTGGTCTATGGCCCTGATAAAGATCTTTGGACCAAAGTATCAGTCATTAATCATATTAAAACAAATAAGTATATCCCTCCTTTTCTGTTTCTCCATGCAGGTAAAAATGGTGGACTTGGAGCCAATATAGATTCTGAAAAACTTGCTGCAGCATTGAAAGCGATAAATGTCATGGCAGAGGTAGTATAACTGGAAGGCAGAAACCATTTTGCCAGCAATGAAATAATTGGCATACCAGGGGATCTGGCAACAATTACTATCAAACGTTTTCTGGATTCATTAACAAAGAGCCGCTAACAAGTTGATATTGTTGCTGCACTGCAAAAACGACACTAAGCAAGCGAAACAGAGATTAATATTTAAACGATAGATATCTCTATAGACCTACTGATTCTGCTACTAACTTTACCAACTCGGATCTCAGTTCTATTGCTATTTCCTGGTGATCTGGACCTTTAATAAGATTAGTGAGTTCGTAAGGATCGTGGCTAAGATCGTATAACTCGTCCACATCCTGATGATGGATCCAATGTATGTATTTATATTTTTTAGTACGAATAGCCTTGTATGAAGTATTAACAAGCCATGTCATGGGTTTTTCATAACTGACATATTCAATTAAAAATGAATTTCGCAAGATACCAAACTTACCAGACAGAATGTTCTTCAATGACTTGCTGTATATCAAATTTAATTCTTGCCTTAGCTAAATCAAGTATAGTCGGCGCAATATCAATAGATAACGCTAGTTGATTGGGGCGCGATCTAGCTACAACTACCTTTGGGTAGCGAGCCAATAGTGGCACACGGATTCCTTCTTCGTATGCGAATCTGCGTTCAACTGAAAGTCCATGCTCTTCATAAAAATAACCATTGTCAGAAGTAAATAATATAACTGTGTCATCGAGTATATTATTCTTCTTGAGCTCGTTCATGATAGTTCCAAACCCATCATCTACTGCCGGCAACATCTCTGCTCGATCACGAGTAGTACCTTCAGCTATTCCAGGATCCAGTAAGGCACCAAACTTCTTTTGTAGGTCTTTATCACTTTATTATTGTCAGAAAATTATTTAAGGACAGTTTTGTCTTCATATCCATTGAGGATAGGTCTGCATTTCTGCGACGAGGAAAAATCTTATTTTTATAATGGTCGCAGTGTCTTTCCGCTGGCATAAATTTGGCACCACAGGAAGTATCTACTGACACATCATTGCGCTGTTTTACTTCTGAATGTACTGCCTTGTGGCCAATATAGAGAAAGAATGTTTTACTCCTCTTCTTACGGATAAATTCTACAGCCCTACTTGTTAATATGTCCGTCATATATCCTTCTACATGGTATACTGTTTGCCATCCTCATATAAAACTGGACAATGGAACGATCCTGGCCGGAGAGGCCTATTCAGTGGTCATAGCCTGGCCGAGATGTTGGATCATTGCCCATATACCACTTACCAATGTGTGCAGTTTCATAACCCGCTTTTTGTAACTCGATGGGAAATAGATAAAGCTTATGACCGGTCATGTCCCTGGTGATATTATCAACGATACCATGGTAGGAGATATATTGACCGATAAGAATACTGGCCTGGTTCGGAGAACGCAATGAAGAGGCCGTAAATGCGGAGCTAAACATCACACCCTCTTCTGCCAAGTCTGTCTATGTTTGGAGTATCCAGGGTACGGATACCCAGCCGCTCCAAATTCATCACAACGCTGATCATCCACGACAATAACAATTATATTCGACCGTGAAATTCCGGACTCCTCCGCCTGAGTGAGACTGCTACCAAGTAAGGCAAAACAAATCAATAAGGGCCTAAACAATTTCAATTGTTAGCACCATAAATTACACAATAGTCAGAATATAAAGCAATTAGGTCAATGACAGTAAAATATTGGCCGCGGATATTAAACGTGTACACCTGTGTGTGTAGCTGATGATGGAATACAAAAATCTCATAGTATAAAAATATTTTATACTCCGCACTCCCTTTGACTTATATGGCAATATTTGTATTCTTTCGAAGCATGAACCGTCAGTAAGTGACTGCTCGCTTAATTCGCTTTCTCCAATGTGAGATATTCGATACCAAGCTATTCTAAATAGATACTATACTTGGACGGATCATAATAATATTTCTCCAACTTGGACCTGAATTTAGCCATGGTTTCGGTATTCTTTTCAATAACCGGCTTATCATCGGCAGAAACAAAGGCTTCATACTTGGTATCCTTCAATTGTTCTTCCCGCAAGTATGCCAAAGGCCTCTAAAATAAGTTTTGGTTGCAGGATAAAATCTAATACAGACATTGCCATTACCTTTGCTCCTGCTGTCGCACCTTTATGAGCAATAAGAGTTGCCGTGGCGATTGAGCTTGACCAATGATGAAAGATCGCCACTCCAACATTAGATGGATATCTCAGCGCTACAGTCGGCACATTCCATGACACATCGTCAATATCATCCGAGCCTCCACTTGTTGGTTGGGGTCGAGCAGGCCTTTGTATTCGAACAATTCTGCAGCCAGGCCCTTCTTTTCCGAACCGACCAATTTCTGAATAGCTTTAGCCAATGCCTGATCTTTACTGCCCCACTTAGGCAATCCAACTGTTTTAATATTTTCGTAGACAGTATCTGCAATCACCTTACTGAAATGCCGGTGCCAGGCTGAACCAACAATACGCCACGAAACTGTCGTATCAGCCATCAGGGCTGTCCCATCTGCAGTACGGCTTAGCTTTTCAAAGTTTTCACAGATTTTCTCAACAGTTATTTCACGAATGAAATACCATACGCTGGCTTTTGGAGGTACAACGTTTGGTTGGTCACCACCATCAATAATAACATAATGGGGTCTTTGCAAGGGACGCAGATGTTCACGACGAAAATTCCAGCCAACATTCATTAATTCAACTGCATCCAATGCGCTACAGCCACGTCATGGATTGCCTACTCCGCGGGCAGATGAACCGGTAAAAGTATATTCAACCGAGATAAGACCAGTACCTCTTCCTGACCCCAGTTCACAGAAAAAATTATTAACAACATGACTGAACAATACAAATATCTACTCCCTTAAATAAGCCGTTCCTAGCGTAATGTGCTTTCATCGCCAATAATTCTTTACTATACCTGGCCAAAGTACAATTGTGCCTTTAATATTTTCACGCTCCATGATCGTTTTTATGGTTAGCGCCGCAGTGATATTGACTGCCTGTCCGGAATTATGTCATTCACCATGGCCCGGGGCACCCTCAACCAGTTCATCACGATAGGCAGTCCCCGATTTCTGATTCGTTTTCGGCAAACCATCAACATCTGTGCCCAAAGCAATCACCGGTCTCAAACTTAAATCCATTATCTTGCAGTATCTTTCCAAGATAACGTTGGGGTTCAAATTCCTGAAAACCTAACTTTGAAAAACTAAACAGGCTATCGATGATCTCCTGAGTAAGCTTTTTATTTGTTTCAATCTTTCGTTTTCTACAGTCTGTACCGAAATCAGTTTACAATTTAGTAAGAAACTTAAATAACAAGCGTTATTGACAAAGCTCTCATGAAATCCTCAAAAATGAAGTATTTGGATCGCTAGCTGACAACATAATAATAAACTGGCTTATCATCAGAATTAAAAGTTCCAGTAGAAAAGCTAAGTTTGTTGCACAATCCTTAATGATAGAATACCTAGGCCAATGCTTTGAATAACACTTCTAATAGATATATGAGAGAAAACATGATAGTTAGAACTCGCGTTACCAACAATATTGCAAACCCGAATCAAGGTTGATTACCGTCTGAAGTTATCTTTAAAACTTCTTTGATATCATATATATGATATCTAATAACAATGGCTTACGGTGTCTTTCCTATCATATTTGTCCTGTTCTTGTTTTTTTAATATGCCGTTTCAGCAATCCTGTTTCTAAAATAGATTTTCTCTCGGTTATTCTTGTGCAAATGAGTAATCTCACTGATACAATTTTAAATTCTTTGTTTTCAAAAACCCAGTAGTTTCGAGCTTTTAACTAAAGAATATCCATCTATTTCCTTTTTATACAGTTTACATCAACCTTCTTGATTCATCGCTCAGTTCCAGTTTGGAGAACACTCTCATGGGTAAGATAATGATTGAGTCGTGCCTCCCAATCTCGCATAAATTGCAGGTAGTGCTCTTCAGTGAATGAAGCGACAAAAGTGTCATCTTCTTGGCCCAGGCTCGTATGGGTATAGGAGATTGTCTCCTCTGATCCAGCATCAACCTGAAACAGCTGAATGGTCAACCTGCATGCGGTTACGGTCGGAGTGATTTTAATCATCTCAACGAAACCACTGTCTGGCTCGTGTCTGGTAATGCACCAAATCGTACTGCTTGGATTTGCCTTAGTAAGAAAAATACAATTAACTTCAGCTACTCCAGATTTACTGATAACCAGGGTTGGATCCCAACCTTCTGTCCAATCGGCCTCGCGCACGGGACTAAAGTAAGGGAAATACTTTAGATGGTTCAGCCACAAGCTATTGTGTAAAAGCCCTAGTAACACTGTTAGGCTTGATGATTTTCACTGGTTTTATATCCTCCTAATGATGGTTCAAAAGTATGACCATTAACTTCTATTTAAGCTTTATTATCCGTCATTTTTAATGATGAGCCACGAATGCTACAATAAGACTTGTGCTTCTGTAGTTAGGGACCAGGACACAGCTGACACGGAGAGTTTATTGTTAAGACCGCGTCGAAAACGTACTTTTCTATCTCCCTTATATTCTCTGTACTTCAAATTCTTAATCAAGCACGGATAAATTACTAAAAATGCATACGAACTAGCTAATGAATAATAGCTAACTCATTAGCTACTTAACCTACTGCAAAATGGCAGTAAAAAAATTAGTTCTTATTATGATATTCGAATTCACATTTTAATATTTTTAGTTGATAGTTCAAGCCATGCAAGCCTATCACGGCAAAATAAATTCTTGGTTGGAGGGAAGCGTTCTGGATAATCCAGACTGCCGACAGTAATATCGGTTTCCTGATCGCGCTCCTTGTATTTATATGTAAGCGATGTACCGCATACCACACAAAATGTTCTTACTACATTTACTGATGAATTAAAGGAATAAGGTTCATTTTGAATAAAAACAAAATGCTCAACTGGAACAGTGATCCGTGCTACAGCCTGTGTATCACATGCTCGCCTGCAATCTGAACAATGACGTATAGTAAAATACACCCGGATCACAGCTAAGCACATACCTGACCCTGCCGCACATGCGGCCACCTTCAATTCTAATTTGTGACATGTGATTGTTTATCCTGTATACAGTTGACCATATCAGCCAGAGGCGCAACAAAGTTTATTAATTTCCAAGTTTATGTATGGTTAAACTAGTAATAATTATATTGGCTAGACTGATATTTAAATCATTAACGGCTAGCTTTGCTGTCAAATTTCTCCCACATCTGCGTGCCAAGCTTCTGTGCCTGTTCAATTCGCTCTGATTCTATATCAAACTGAATTTCGCCGAGAATGTTTTGCGTAGATTCAACTCCACCTTCGATAACAACAACAATCTATGCATAACCTTGAGCATAATCCTGAGGAACACCATATCCATCAAGATACATTTCAGCGAGGTTAAATTGTGCATTAGCCTGTCCCTGCTCAGCAGCTCTGCGATACCAGCTAGCTGCCTCGGCATAATCTTGTTCAACACCGAATCCTTTTTCATACATCAGACCAATATTATACTGTGCTGCAGCATCACCTTGGTTTGCAGCCTTACAAAACCAACTAATTGCTTTGTTATAATCCTGGGGCACACCGATCTCACTGCGGTACATCCATCCAAGATTGTCCTGAGCTTCCGCAACACCCGCCTCTGCAAGGGGCACTAACTCTCTTAGCGCAGCGCCATAATCACCCGCTTCAAACATCTTATACACTGCTTCAAGATCTGTCCACAAGCACAGTGATACAGCGCTCAGTAAAAATGCTAGTAACCCGTTACTTAACATTAAAATTTAAAATCGCTTTTTATAAGTACGATCTCAAACTTTTGAAAAATAGAGTTTGGCAAACAACCAATTGGGACATGGTCGACAAAACGGCCTACTGAGGAGAGCAAAGCCTAGAGAAATTTTAGCAGTACGTATGTGTCGTGAGCAGACATATCTACAAGATGAAGTACTTCGTTATTATCATTCTTAATTACCAGGTGCAATCTTGAAATATCACACGTTGAATGATCAATAATAATATTGTTGGAAGAACCACGATCAATCGTGTTTCGCCCATGCACAAGTACGATAAGTTGAAGTTTGTCATCCAGTCTTATATTGCATTTATGCTCGGAAAGCATTACGTCGAATGACATATCTGGATAAATCGTTATTTCGACAGACTCTCCCTTTAATGTCCTCTCCATTTCTTTCTCTTTATTGAGTATAGATATTTGATCAACTATTCTCGCGATGAAAGATATTGTGTGTTGTGTGTATTTAAAAATGGCTAAACGACGTATGCGATCAAACTACTCACAACTTTCGTTTACTGCAGAAATAATTTCCCGCCATCTGTGATCCTGTGAAAAGGTATTGGGTTTGATTTTTCGCATTACCTCAGCAATGCTACTTGTATCTTCAAAGGATTTAGTTAGGATTGCACTGAGTTCATCTTCAACTCATCTGCAAGATGCCCAGGTTCATACTCCATCATCTCTATGATCTTCTCTGTTAGAATGGAAGTCCTTCCTTCCAGAACAAATTCAAATTCGGCAACAGAATTAAATCTCAATTTCTGATCACCAATATTGAATTCCAGCTGTTTCTTACTAAATTTATCGAATATTTCTATATAACTATATGATTTAAAAACTATATCATGATTATTATTTAAAGAGAATTCAAGGAAATTATGTAAAATTATTCCGTTTATTTTGACAAATCTTATGCTGCCGCCCATAAAAAAGGTCTGCGTTTTGCGGACCTTTACTGATATTTCTCTTACCCTCGCATTTTATGGCTGACTACTATTTCTTTTTTTATCTGGCACCTACCTAACAAAATAAGGAATACCTCAGTTTTCTACTAAAAGACCCCGTACTAGCATACTAGTTTATTGTTTCTGCTCAGCCCTACCGTCTTTTGTGCCTCTCTAAATACCTTTCGCTCAGCAGTAGTCTTTACAAGGAATTCACAACCTCCCTCATTTTTTTCAGATGTTCATTGTCTGGCAATCGCCATAATCCAGCCCGCAGATTATCACGTGTATGTTTAGGGTTGCTGCTTGCCGGAATTACACAGGTAATATCTTTTAATATCTTTATTAGCAAGAATATATTTTAAGGAAAACTGGGCAACTTTTATAATCAAACTCTTTACTCCACTCAGGCAATTCCATACTCTGTACCAGACTAAAATATCTGCCATTATCGAACGCACGGTTTACTATAATGGCAACATCTTTGTCTGCGGCTAAGGGTATCAACCGCTCAGCACTGCGTGGCTTCATCAGTGAATAGTTTAACTGGACAAAATCTATGTCAGATTCTCTCTTTAAAAAGTCTTCAAGTTCTGAATACGAATATTCTTGTGACACCGTTACACCAATATATCGTGCCCAGCCTGCCTCCTTCCATTCACGCAGGTTTTCCCATCGCGTTTCCAGATCCTTCAGACTGTACACCTGGATCAAATCGAGCGGACGTTTACCCAACAACTGTTCTGAACGCTGCAATTGTCTAAGCCCGGATATTCTTCCATATACACTTACTTTTTGGTAGCAATGAACAATTTATTCTGTAAGCCTAATGTGGAAAATAACTGACCAAGCGTATTCTCTGCATCTCCATAAATTGATGCTGTATCCACCAATGTCACGCCAAATTCAACCAGGTAGTGCTAAGCACAGCCCTGAGTTCATCACTTCCTTCGCGTGGAATATAATTAAATTCATCGGAAGTTCCTAGTCCTATCATTGGGAGCGCCTGTAAGTGATACCATTTTAAGAAAATCCTGACGGTATATTTTTGCCATTATTTCTTCACCCATTTCAGTTTTATTTTATCATGCTACATCTTACATACAAGAAGCATACGAAATGTCTAATTTGTCGTAAGCTAACAAAAGCTTAGCTAGACTTCTGATGATTTTTATAACTAACTAGTTCAAGATTAAGTACTATTTATGTAACATTTCTAAAAGCAGTGACATTGACTGGAATTAGCAATGGATATTGGAATCAACACTAGCGTTGTTGGCCATATGGGTTCTAATGACCGATTGAACTATACAGTAATTAGTGATGGAGATAATCTAGTTTTACGACTTGAATCTATTAACAAAAACTATGGTGTGCCCATAATAGTCAGTGAAGCCACAAAGTAGCCGAGGAACTCGAATCAGTAAATCGTTTACCTCTCTGGAGACGTATATTCAAGCGGTTTTTGCCTTGGTGTGGTTATCTATTTTTTATTACTTGCATCCGGTTATTGGATGCAAGTAATATCTGAGGTAGTTTTTTCAACCTACCTACATATCTAGACATAATGTATGGAATCGGTTATCTAATGTTCTTGCTCTTCCTGTATATTTGATTTGTACCCTATAAGCGATTCAAAAAAGCTTTGGCGAATGAGGAATTACAGCAAGCCGCTACCAATATGAACAAGATCCACTTGTTCATTACAGTAACTTTAATCTTTGGATTGGTCAACAGCATAATAGGTGCTTCTGGTCGATATTGGTAGTACTCAATAAATATCAATTAACAATCTATTATCGATAATTAGTAGCCCGCTACCTCACCATCCTTACGCATCTCCGCAACACCGTGATATACGTCGTTTACCGGATCTCACATTATCACCTGATAATCACCGTAGTCGCCTGTACTAATCTCCACCTGATGTTCCCGATTTTTGAGTTCAGCGACTGCTTCTGTGGCAATGCCGCTCTCAAGACTTAGTACGTCGAAATCGATCATCATTTTTCCTCTTAGGTCGCCACTACCATCATGTCGATATCGAACAGCGTCTCCCGCTTCCTGGACATTCATACCAAAATCGATCAGATTACAAACGATCTGTACATGCCCCTGAGTCTGCGTATGCACACCCATCAAGTCAAAACTGAGGAATGGTTGACCGTCTTTCATAATGAAGCCGGGAATAATTGTTTGAAACGGTCTCTTGCCGAACGCATAGATATTTGCGTGCCCATCTTCCAGAGTAAACAAGACACTTCTGTTTTGAAACATAAAAACCAAGCCCATCCGCAACAAGTCCACTATCCATCCCATTATAGTTACCCTGAATCAGCGAAACCATCATGCCGTCCTTATCGGCTACAGTCATATAAATAGTATCACCCTTTTCCAACCTTGGATTCCCTGCAGTTACCGCTTCACTGACAGCCCCCATATCTACTAACTCATTTCGTTTCCTTGCATATTCTTTAGATAAAAGGCCCTCCAATGGTATTTTATAAAAATCTGGATCTGCATAGAATTTTGCCCGATCAGCAAAGGCCAATTTCTTTGCTTCAGCATGGACATGAAGGTAATCGGCACTGTTATGCCACATTGAAGGAAGCTGATACAACTCAAGAACGTTCAACATTTGTAAAGCAGCAATACCTTGCCCATTCGGTGGAAGTTCGTAAACATCATAATCACGATAATTTACTGATTGTGGCTTAACCCATTCACTTTTATGTGATTTCAGATCAGACTTACGTAGTGGCACTCCTGTGCGCTGCATATAAGCATCGATTACATCAGCAATTCCTCCCTGATAGTAAGCATCACGCCCCTTTGCTGCAATAATCTCCAAGGTGTTCGCTAGCTCAATATTCTTAAATATCTGTCCATACTGTGGCGCTGTACCATTTACGAGGTAGGCCTTTTTAAAATTATCGAGTTCTTCAATATCATCCTTATTTGCATTGTACTTTTCCATGTTCATTGCCCAATTATGAGCTATCACCTGCGTCATGGGAAAACCTTCACGGGCATACCGGATAGATGGTTGAAATAACTGCTGCCAGGGTAATGTAACTCAGACCAACCATCTACAACACCGTGGACAGAAACGGCCAGAGATCCGAAGGTGGGTAAGTATTGTCTTTCCTTCAGTTTATCCTTAAGGTCATCCAGACTTTATCCACGTGGTGATCGGCCATTACCATGAGGCCAAATAATTGTTTACTGGATGGATCCCAGGTGATGGCAAAAAGATCGCCACCAATACTGTTTCTGTTGGTTCCATCAGACCCATTGTGGCATTTGCGGTGATAGCGGCATCAACTGCGTTACCTCCATTTTTTAAATACATCAATAGCAACTTGGGAAAACGAGTGGATGACTTGTAGCAGCGATTCCATTACGGGCAAGAACCGGGCTACAACTCGTAAATGCCAAGCCAGTTCTTCGATCTCCTCCGTCATGGCCTATTGTATACTTTTTGCTTTCCACTACCATACTTCTCTTATGCTTCCATATATTAATATCATTGCGTCAGATTTAATTTTCGCTACACCAATCAGTATAAAATGCCATAGATCAAGCAATTAATTACCCTGGTCTATAGTCAGAGAAAGATGTCTACCTGAATATCAGCCTTTATCTATTGTGCTGTTTTTCTCTGACAAAGTTTCTTTTACAAATAGCGCAAGAATTAAACTACCAATAAAACCAAATTCCACAATGCTGATAGCTGCAACAGATAAGGGAATGACATCAGTTATGACACCAACTAAAATTGGCGCTATCGCATTACCAGTATCAATTTGCAGGCGCCATACCCCAATAAATTAATTTTACTTCGCTTCAAGCGCCAAATTGGTTCCTATTGTCAATAACGTTCCGGTTGTTATTCCATTACCGAGTCCTGACATTATCGCGAATATCAACATATCTGTGTAGTTTGTACTAATTGACAAAAACAGCAAGGATGTGCAAAACATCAACATGCCAGGTACAGTAGCCCACTTCCTTCGTTTACTATCTATTATTTGTTCTGCTGGATAGAGCATAAGCATATCAGCAGCGGAAGAAATCGAAAAAAATTAAGCCCACCTGAGCAACGTCGAAACCTATACTATATCCGAACAAGGGAAAAAGTAGTTGCCTTGCATAGCGCAGCATCATCAAACATAGGTCAGAGAAACAGGCAGTGAGTATAACTTTTTTATGTTCCACTACTACGCGAAACATACCAGACAATGGCGCCGCCTTCTGATGAACCGCATGAATATTTTTTACAAACAAGGCGACAGATAATAGCCCAAGAAAGATCAACACTACCATTATGGAAAACGAAAACTGATAACCAGCAAATTTTGCAATAAGTGAAAAAACTAGTGGTCCTAATAACGACCCTGTTCGCGCCAGTCCAGCCATCAAAGCAATTACTCTTCCTCGTTCATGACTCTCACAACTATCAGTGATGTAAGATAAACGAGCAGCCAGGCTGAGAGAATTGGATGCGTTCAATAACAGAGAAGCAGAGGCAATAAGACTGAGAGATTCTGAAAGGCTCAATATCAGTACTGTAATAATGAAAAAACCACTGCCAAGAAGCATGCCAGGCTTATCATCATAACGATTGGCAAATAGTCCGGCAGAAATATTTACAACAATACTACCAATGCCTTGTACTGCTACAACAAAGGATGCGATAGTAACGCTATAATCGAGCTCCAGCATGCACAAAGACAACATCGATAATTTATTTTTAATATTAGTAGTATGATTTCACCGACCCAGGGACGATGGAGCTTAACTGGCGGGTAAATATTATAGGTAAACAGGGTCTGTTGCATCCGATATGTAACCAGTACCCAAATATACTCGTACAACTTGCAAATGATAACTACATCACAGTATATAAACCGTCAACAACCTTTTATTATAGTATAAATACTGCTCAATATATTTGTGCTTCATTAGTGCGAATTAGCTGTTATAACTACAATTATGAAAACGAATGATTTAACAATGCAGTTAACAGAGGCAAGAGTAATTGCACAGAAATTAAATGATCTATTGCATGATGACGCTTTACATCGGCTCCGTCTCTACCAGGAATATTCTTATGAAGTCAATCCAAAATGAGATCCAAAGCTATACCAAAGGTACCAACTTGCTGAAGCTCTTTGCAGAAAACTTGATGATTCTGAAAACATGACCCTGTAAACGACAGGTATAGTTCTAAGGGGTAAACTTACATACTGTTGTCGGGTAGCTTTAGTTCTTAGCTAGTCTAAAATATGTCTACTTTCAATTTGTAGTAAAGCTATCATTACATGTATAACCAAAAAAACCATAGAATATCAATTAGTTTAGCTATGCAGCATCCACTTCTAATAACTACTACTAACGTTATAATGCTTGATCTTTTAGCGTGGTAAACAAGATATTTCGCGTAGTTGGAATAAAATAGAAAAGGTAGTCGGCTTCGACGACCATCCATAGCGATAATACCCATGTACTCAAGTGCAGATCCGCTTATTCTCATGGGAATATAATAGAGCAGTTTTTCAAACTAGACTAATAATTAGTAAATTACTGAGGACAAAATAATGGCTTGGTATAAAGTGACTTTGACAACCGAACAGATAGAAGAACAGCGGGCATTAATAGATATAGAACATCAGTTTGAAAAACTATATATTGAAGCAGATAGGCCTTCTGATATGGCATTATTTTTAGATAACCAATACAGTGGTTGGTACTGCATCAATCTATTTCGCTTCTGGCTGTAACCCTTCGTGCGATCACATTATCACCCAATATAATGGAGAAGAATGTGAAGCTCCAGATATCGAAACTATATTTCTGCTTACAGGAAATGATGATGCGAAAAATTTATTGTCATAAATAAGCGGTCTCTGCTAGCTCGATTTGTTCCAGTCTAAATTGTACACAATATTATCAGACACAATTTGGATTACTTGTATAGTAGAAAATTGTTTTCGTACAATCAAAATTACTCTCAGTAGTATTAGATTAGAATAGAACTCGATCAAATATGTTATTGCAAAGTAGTCATTTTGCCAGCTGTCCATATTGTCTGGAACAAATTGAGCTAATTGTAGATCACTCAGCAGGATCACAAGCATATACAGAAGATTGTGAGGTATGCTGCCATCCAATCCTGGTTAAATTCAGGATTGGAGGAAATCAAATATTAAATATCGAATTGCTAAAAGAAAATGAATAAGGTTTCACTATCTGATTAATCGATCTAGTCAACTTTTCACCCAGTCATTAGGGAAAGAAATTGTTTTCCACACACTATAAATTTTACAATTCTTATCTAATATCCACTTCTCTTTTCTACTATTATCAGTAGTAGAAGCATGCTGGTTTGCGTGCAGCCTGCGTCGTTGAAACAGAATATCTCAATCAATCTGTCTAAGTAAGAAGATTGAAAATAACATATTGTGACAAATTCAGGCTCGATTCGGATCGACGCCAGAACTTCTTTTCATTACTTGATCTTTCCAAACACGATCTAAGCTTGGCTAAGCAAATACAAAATTTGATTATTGGGCCAAATGTGGATTTTATTGTTGAAGAGTTTTATTCGTTTATGCAAAAACAACCAGATTTTATCAAGCTCACTAGTGAACGTAAAATCGACCTTGCCAATCTGAAAGCCACTCAAAAAGATTACTTACTGACACTTGCATGTTGATTTTATGTCTGAGGAGCACTTTGAAAAACGTCTGCGTATTGGTATCACGCATGCATGGAATAATGTTCCTCTTTGTCAGTATCTTGGCGCATATTGGCTAATGCTACAACTTCTTGTGAGTGCCATACCTCATAACAGCGATAATCTGAATTGATATGACGAAATACTTTCATTCATCTTCAAAATAGTAAATCTAGGTATACTACTGGCGACAGAAACATATCACGAAGCACAGCTTATTGCGCTTGAAGAGAATTTGACTTCGTTGAGACACGAAGAAAATTGTCTAAAACAGGAAGTTTCAACCGATAGACTGATAAAATTGGCCAGCCGTGCTCATGCTTTGAACATTCTCTCAAGGCAACTGAAAAAGTCGGTAGGTAACAAGAAACCTCTAAGTTTAATAATGGCTGACCTTGGCCATTTTAAAGAAGTTAATGGCACCTACGGTCATCAAGTTGGTGATCAGCTTTTATTGGGAATAGCATCTCGTATGAAATCGAGCGTACGAGATATTGATATAATATGTCGCTATGGGGTGAAGAAATGATTATTGTGCTACCCAATACAGATTCTAATAGGGCACAACATGTTGCTTGGCGGATCCGTAACAAAATAACCTCAAGCCAATTTAGTATCGGTGACAATAAAATAGACATGACTATTAGTGATGAAGTTGCAAGTTTAGATGGTAACGATAGTCAGAAAAACCTGACTAAGCGTGCTGATACAGCCCTCTATACAGTGAAGAGAGCGGGACGGAACTGTGTGATTATTGAACTCTAGGAGGCTCGTCATGCACCGAACAATGTCGGCTAGCTATTTTCCCAAATCTAATTATCTATTGATCCTGTAACTAGTGGTCAAACCATAGCTGACATTCATAGCAAACTAAGGAAACCACTGAAGCCACTAAGAATATAACCCCGATCGACTCCATCTTCTAAGGAAAAATACTTACTTTTAAAAGCTTAGTGTTTACGTTGAGAAGAAGCAATAACATCTGATATTCACACCGTAAAATAATATTTGCAACCTTAATTCTTAGTTGTAATAGCATTATTTTTTACATGTTTAGATTGATATTATTTGTTAGTATCGACTTGTCACCATTACTAAAGTTTAATTATTGTTATTTATCAGGGGAATTACGTGGAAACCACGCATCAAATCTTTGATATTTCAAAATTTAAGATCCATTGCAGCAATTGTAACCTTGCGGAATTATGCTTACCATGGGGGCTGGAGATTAATGAGTTAGAGGAATTTGAAAAAATAATTAAACACCTGAGACCACTGCAGAAGGGAGAATATCTATTCCATGCAGGAGATAAATTCCAACAGCTGCATGCCGTTCGTTCGGGCGCGGGTGCGGTTAAGGCCTACAAAACTACTGAAGATGGAAATGAGCAAATACTAGGATTTTATTTGCCTGGCGAGCTACTTGGCTTAGATGCCATTGATAATATGGAGCATATCTGCACAACAGTGGCCCTGGAGACCAGCAGTTTTTGTGCAATTCCATTTTCCAGATTAGAGGAACTTTGCCACAAAATACCCAACCTACAGCGCCAGATGTACCGATTAATGAGCAGGGAATTGTCCGCAGAAAATGAGTCTCTCCTGCTACTAAGCAAAAAAAGTGCTGAGGGAAAAATGACCACTTTCATTATTAATCTATCAGTACGATTGCATAATCTAGGCTATTCCGCAGTTGAATTCCGACTACCAATGTCACGTCAGGAAATTGGTAACTATTTAGGGCTTACCGTGGAAACGGTTAGTCGAATTTTCAACCGATTGCAACGAGATGAGGTTATCTCCATTGACAGAAAATTGATAAAAATCAATGATCTTGCCGGTCTAAGAAGAATGTGTGCTGGTCGAAAGGACAATGGTGATGATACAACCGCAATTACAGACTAGATCGTCCTTTAAATCCTGATGTCCGTTATTCCTCCATGTCTAATTTTCGCAGATCCAGTCGATCCTTGATATAAATATCCAAACATTGATCTGGATCATCGTGGGCGATACGGATAAAAGCTACAAAGGGAGATGCCAACAAATACCTATATAACATGACTGACAATCTGATTTTTGATAAAGGCCTGATAGCCCGTTATGACAAGTCAGGACCACGTTACACATCCTACCCAACGGCAATTCAGTTTCGGGAAGGATTTAGCAAAGAACAACTGGTTTCAATAATTAACCGCACAAATGAGGATCCGGTACCTCGACCACTGTCATTATATGTCCACCTGCCCTTTTGTAATACAGTTTGCTACTACTGCGCATGTAATACAATAATCACTAATAATCGTGCTCATGCCGCCCCCTACCTGAAAACATTACACAAGGAAATAGCCATACACGGGAAGTTGTATGATAATGATCGATCAGTAGAGCAGTTGCACTGTGGTGGAGGCACACCAACATTTATAGATAACCAGCAAATGCAAAAGCTGATGCAGGTGATTCGTGACAATTTTTCACTTCTGGATAATGACAGAGAGGAATATTCAATTGAAATCGACCCTAGAGAAGCCAGCAAGGAAACCATATCCGTACTCCGTTCAATTGGATTCAATAGAGTAAGCCTGGGAGTACAGGATTTTGATAGTGAGGTACAAAAAGCTATAAACCGCATACAGTCAGAAAAACAAACCTATGATGTTATAAACTCGGTACGGGAAGAAGGTTTTAAATCTGTGAGCATTGATTTGATTTATGGCTTACCTAAACAAAGTGCAGAAAGCTTTAGCACAACTTTGAAGAAAATAATTGCCATGAAGCCGGACAGACTTTCTATTTTCAATTATGCACATATGCCTGATCGCTTCAAAACACAGAGACAAATAGTTGAATCTAACTTACCTGAACCAGCTGAAAAATTAAGAATATTTCGACAAATCATCGACCTTATGATGGAAGCTGACTATACCTATATAGGCATGGATCATTTTGCAAAACCTACAGATGAATTAACGGCTGCACAGCGTGATAAAACCTTAACACGTAATTTTCAGGGATACTCAACACATGCTGAATGTGATGTAGTTGGGATGGGAATTACTGCAATCTCCAAAATCGACGATTGTTATGTTCAAAATGCTTGTACCATAGATGAGTATAAGAAGTTAGTAGATGATGAGCGTATTCCTGTGTATAGAGGGATCAAACTTGATACCGATGATTTGTTGCGTCGGGATGTTATTATCCAACTAATTTGTAATTTCGAACTGGACTTCAATGATATAAGTGAAAAACACCATATAGAATTTAATGAATATTTTTACAATGAACTCCAGATGATGAAGTCAATGGCAAAAGATAATCTATTAGCTGTAGATTTTGAAAGCATTAAAGTATTACCAGCCGGGAAACTTTTTATTCGGAATATTTGTATGATATTTGACAAATACCTGCGCCAAATGCAAACAGACCAAATGTTTTCAAGAGTGATCTAAATATACTTGAACTGTGGTATAAGCAAGACTCACCACTAGCATTTGCGCCTAATATGGCATATCCGCATATCCAATCAATATAAGCTTTGTGTGTATTGAGCTCGCCTAAAGGTGGAAGATTATTCCACGGAGTATAAATGTTATACTTTTCCCAGCTTAAAATTTTTATAATTAATTATCACTATTACGGAGGATAGAGATGAAAAATTTAGTCAGTGTATATACATTGCTCATATTATTCTGTATTCCTGTTTTCGCTAAAGCCGAGCTAGATTCAACAGAGAAAATAATAGCAGCCTATATTGATTCAAATGAAACTAAAGTCCTGCAACTACTAAAACAAGTTGTCGACATTAATAGTGGGACAATGAATTTTCCCGACGCACGAAAAGTATGGCTTATATTTCAGAAAGAACTTTCTCATTTGGGCTTTGACGCAAGGTGGGTTGATGGCACTCAATTTAATCGCGCTGGTCATTTATCAGCAATACGTGATAACGAGGGATTGCATTTATTACTAATCGGTCATCTCGATACAGTATTTGCCAAAGACAGTCATTTTCAAAACTATAAATCCTTGCCAAACAGTAAGGCCTCAGGCCCTGGCATCACGGACATGAAAGGTGGGGACATCATTATTGTTTATGCGATCTCCGCCTTAAAAGAAGTGAGCATATTAGATAACTTGAGCATCCAGGTAGTTATGACTGGTGATGAAGAAAGTCATGGCACCCCACATAACATAGCCAATAACACGCTTATTGAGGCAGCAAAGTTGGCAGATACCGCCATTTGGTTTGAAGACGGTGATGATAATCCGAAAACAGCGGTTATATCTCGACGTGGGGCAAGCGGATGGCAACTGAAAGTAACTGGCAAATCCGCACATTCATCTCAAATATTCCGCACAGATATTGGCTACGGTGCCATTTTCGAGGCCAGTAGAATATTAAACGACTTTCGTGAAGCGCTCTCGGCTGTACCAAACCTGACTTTTAGCCCAGGTGCTATTGTTGGGGGAACGGACATAGAACTAAATAACGAATCATCTCAGAGTACAGCATTTGAAAAAAACAATGTTATCACCAGGTTAGTCTTTGTAAGCGGAGGAATCAGGGCATTGTCGCCGGAGCAGCTGAGCATGGCTCAAATAAAAATGCAAGAAATTGTCGCAAACAACCTTGCCCACACCAGTGCAGAACTACAGTTTAGTAGCGGCTATCCACCTATGGCCTCAACATCAGCCAACAAAAAGTTACTCGCACTTTATACACAGGTCAGCGAAGATCTTAATCTTGGCCCTGTCACAGCCGTTGATCCTCGCCGTGCAGGTGCAGCAGATATTTCATTTGCTGCTAACTATGTCGACATGGCAATCGATGGCCTAGACTTAAAATGGGCACAGATGGTCACACAGATAAAGAGACAGCTGACTTGACAACCCTTACTCAACAAACAAAGTGAGTGGCAATACTGATATATCGTTTATCAAAAAATTATTCCCAATAGCCTAGGAAGAAACAAAAACTCAGCTCAATTTTTTATATCCCTTAAAAAAATTTGCTTAATTTGCTTATACATCATTAATTGCTGCCAAGCAGGTAGAATAGTATCAATCCCCCAAACATTGCGCAAGCCAGAAACAGCGCGATATGTCGCCAAGACTCTAATTTAAAAAGATTAAACTGTTTACCATTTTCAGTTTTAAAGCGTGTATTCCGTTTTTTACTAGCGCCAGAGTACATTACGATTATTGCCAATGTATAAACAAACATAGCAAGCCAAGAAAATGATCCTGCAATGACTAAGAGTCTGGGCGGTTGGCTGATATCGAGTTCTAGTAAAATATTAATACCACACGCTATCATCAACCAGAGCGTATATTGGTAAAACGCACCTTCACACTTCCACAATGAATTCGGATCAGTAAATCCTTTGCGGCGAAATATGTCTGAGGTAAGACTGCAAACATGATCCAGTACGCCTATTTCGGGAGTAAAAAACGCTGATACTACCATCAAAATAAAAACTGTACTCAACATATTTGAAAATGATGTTATCGAATTCTTTTCCTGTAAAAGCAAAGCCATGCCAGATCCCACATCGGAGCCCAACACTAATTTGATGTCCGACAATAACATTAGCATCAAGATGAAACAACCAATTAAAAGGAAGGTGAAAAATTGTTCATTCCTGACTTCTTTCCACCAAGCTTTCCATAGTTCCTGATTTTTTGTAGTTGGTTCAAATAGATAGCCTTCACTTAATAACCGTTCATTTTCAACTGTTTCTTCTACGCAACTGTTGGATAAAGGCATAGTACCTTTAAGCCAGGAAAATAAATCACGCAAAGTAAAAGGGTTGATTAATTCTGAGATATAGCTACATATGCCAAAGCCTTTTTCCTTGATATAGTGGCTCTATGTCAAGTTAAGCGTACCACCAGCACCGTAGAAAGCCAAGGTAGGCAATATGATTACAGTATTAGTGTCAGTAAAGTTTATCCAATGTTCACGAGAAAAGAATGTGATGATAGTAGGAAACATACTAGTTGAATTGTTGACACCAAACAGAATTATTAAAGCGAAGACTGTAAAGGCAATCATAATCATCTGGGTTAGTTCCCAGTGACTTATAGAGTATCCGTCCTAAGGAAAAGCAATAAACCAGTCAGTAGCAATGACAAAACGTCAATAACAGA